>Ga0209888_1000086_pt1 | contig 63637 bp, 62 predicted proteins | sample OrgsoiDNA_201059_FD_185807 | JGI IMG/M metagenome (GOLD analysis project Ga0209888, IMG submission 185807) | Permafrost soil microbial communities from the Arctic, to analyse light accelerated degradation of dissolved organic matter (DOM) -... | ecosystem: Environmental > Terrestrial > Soil >...
CCCGATTTCCCGTCTGACCCAACGCCTGGAGCGACGCTATGCCTTCTACTGAACCCCTCGTCAGCCTGCGCGACCTGCACCTGTCGTTCGGCGCCAACGCGGTGCTCAAGGGCATCGACCTTGATGTGCAGCGCGGCCAGGCGGTGTCCATCATCGGGCCTTCGGGCTCGGGCAAGTCGACGATCCTGCGCTGCATCACCGGACTGCTCAAACCCCAGCGCGGGACGATTCGCGTCGGTGCCACTGAAGTGCACCAACTGCACCGCGAGGCCGAGCTGATCGAGTTGCGCAAGCGGGTCGGTTTTGTCTTCCAGCAATACAACCTGTTCCCGCACTTGTCAGTGCTGGACAACCTGCTGATCGCCCCGTGCAAGGTACTGGGCCGCAGCCGCGCCGATGCGGAAAAGGAGGCTCGGCAGTTGCTCGCCAAAGTGCGCATGGAGCACAAGGTCGACGCCTTCCCGGGGCAACTGTCCGGCGGCCAGCAGCAGCGAGTGGCGATTGCCCGCGCCCTGGCCATGCGCCCGGAGCTGATCCTGTTCGATGAAGTGACCTCGGCCCTCGACCCGGAAACCGTCGGTGAAGTGCTGACGGTGATTCGTGAACTGACCGAAGAGGGCATGACCTGCGTGCTGGTGACCCATGAAATGCGCTTTGCCGAAGAAATCAGCGATTTGGTGTATTTCACCGAGAACGGCCTGATTGTCGAATCCGGCAGCGCTCACCAGGTGTTCCAGCAGCCACAAAGCGAGCGCACCCGCGAATTCCTTCGGCATGCCCTGGGCGAAGCCGGCCGTCGCCACCTGCCACCCGACCCGTATTTGCTGAGCAATATCAGCCGCTACAGCCTGTCCGTCTGACCGTGATCCACCTGATAAGGAGCCTGCCCATGAGCACCACCGAACGCGCCAACGTGATCGAATCTTTCCTGGTGAAAATCCGCGCCATCCATCAGCGCGGCGTCGACCGTGCCGCTTTGCAAGAGATCGTCGCCCTGTTGGAAGACCTTGCCGAGCGCCGCGACCTGTTCAACTTCGAGGCCTTTCCGGCACCGGTAGCCGGCGAGGGTAATACTGCTTTCCGCTATCGCCTGAACGACGATGGCGAAACCCCGACCCTGTACCTCAACTCGCTGCTGCCGGGCAAGAACACCATTGCCCACAACCACGAAACCTGGGCGGTGATCAGTGCCGTTGAAGGCCAAGAGCTCAACCGCGTCTATGCCCGCGGTGACGACGGCAGCGACCCTCTGCGCGCCGAGCTCAAGCTTGAGCGTGAAGTGGTGGTCCAGCCCGGCACCTCCATCGCGTTCCTCGGTGAAGACCTGCACAGCATCCGCGTCGATGGCGAGCAGGCGACCCTGCATTTCCATCTCTACGGGCGTCCGCTGGAATCGCTTAACGGCCGCTATGGCGTGCAGGACGACGGCAGCATTCTCAACTACAACGCTTCGCAGATGGCGCCCTCGATCAAGGCCTACGCGGCATGATCGATCTCCATTACTGGCCGACGGCCAATGGTTTGAAAGTCGGGATCCTGATCGAAGAGCTGGGACTGGAGTATCGCCTGCTGCCGGTGAATATTCGCCAGGGCCAGCAGCGCGACGCGGCGTTCCAGCAGATCAGCGCCAACGGCCGGATTCCGGCGATCGTCGATCACCGGCCGGCCGACGGTGGCGAGCCGCTGAGCCTGTTCGAGTCCGGTGCGATTCTCAACTACCTGGCCGACAAGACCGGGCAGTTCCTTCCGCCGGTCGGCAGTCGCGAGCGGCGGCGGGTGCAGGAGTGGCTATTCTGGCAGGTGGGGCATATCACGCCGTACCTGAGCCAGTGGCAGCTGTTCCGGGAAAAGGCCCCGGAGCCGATTCCCTTTGCCCTCGACCTGCTGCAGGGCGAAGCCACCCGGCTGTATGAAGTGCTGGAGCGACGCCTGGCCCTGCAGGACTTTGTCGCGGGTCAATACAGCATTGCCGATATGGCGATCTTTCCCTGGATCCAGCCCGCCCGACAGGGTTTCGACCTGGGCGACTACCCGGCGATCAACGGCTGGCGCGAACGCATCAAGGCCCGTCCGGCGGTGCAGCGCGCCTACGCCAGGGGCCGTGAGCTGGCCGCGGGCGAACGCTCGTTGGTGTTGGAATGAGCTCTTCACTGGAAAGCGGGGGTTGTGTGAGTAAAACCATTACACCGGCACAGTTGCAGCAATGGCTGTTCGACGGGCGGGAAATCGCCCTGTTCGATGTACGTGAACACGGCCAGTACGGTGAGGCCCATCTGTTTCACGGGGTGCATCTGCCCTATAGCCGCCTGGAGCTGGAAGCCCGGCGTTTGGCGCCCGAGCCACGGGTGCGGCTGGTGATCTACGACCAGGATGGCGGCGAGCTGGCTGCCCGTGCCGCGCAACGTCTGCAAGCGCTGGGCTATGAGCAGGTGCATGTCCTGCAGGGCGGTGCCGACGGTTGGCAGGCAGCGGGTTTGCAGTTGTTCGCCGGCGTGCATGTGCCGTCCAAGGCTTTTGGCGAACTGGTGGAAGAAGCCTGCCATACGCCGCATATCAGTGCGACCGAACTGGCCGACTGGCAGGCCCGGGGTGAGTCCCTGGTGCTACTGGACGGTCGACCGTTCGACGAATACCGCAAGATGACCATTCCGGGGTCGGTCTGCTGCCCGAATGGTGAGTTGGGCTATCGCCTGCACGACCTGGTGGCGGATGAGTCGACGCCGATCGTGATCAACTGTGCCGGGCGCACCCGCAGCATTATCGGGGCCCAGACGCTGATCAACCTTGGGGTGAAGAACCCGGTTTATGCCCTGGAAAACGGCACTCAGGGTTGGTTCCTGGCTGATCTTCAGTTGGAGCATGGCAGCACCCGACGCTATAGCGATGTGGCGCCGCCGGTGGGGATCGAGCAGCAGCGCGAGGCGGCTCGCACGCTGGCAAGGCGTGCCGAGGTGCCGACGGTCACGGCGGCCCAGGTCACGGCCTGGGCGCAAGCGGGCGACGGCAGTCTGTTTCTCTGTGATGTGCGCAGTGCCGAGGAGTTTGGCCTCGGCAGCCTGCCGGGTGCGCAACACACGCCGGGCGGCCAGTTGATCCAGGCCACCGATTTGTATATCGGTGTGCGCCAGGCGCGGGTGGTGGTGTTTGACGACGATGGCGTACGCGCACCGATCGTTGCCAGTTGGTTGCGTCAGTTGGGGCATGATGCCCGGGTACTGGAAGACGGGCTGTACAGCGGTTTGCGCTTGCCGCTGCTGGGCGTCTTGCCGCTGCCCGAGTTGCCCGTGCTTGAGGCGCGGGATCTGTCCCGTGAGCTGAGCGAAGAAGCCGTGGTGCTGATCGACCTGCGTCCGAGCATGGCCTTTCGCAAGGCCCATCTGGCCGGCTCGCGTTGGTCGATCCGTTCGTTGCTGGCCGCTGAAGTGGCCGGTGAAGAGCGGCCCCTGGTGCTGCTGGCGGACGATATCGCCGTGGCGCAGTTGGCAGCCCTGGAATTGCCCGAGGCCCAGCGCGAACAGGTGCGGTTTTTCAGTGCGGACCTGTCGGCCTGGCAAACGGCCGGGCTGGCGGTGGTCAACGATGCATCGGTGTTGCCTGACGAACGTTGCATCGATTTCCTGTTTTTCACCCATGACCGCCATTCCGGCAACAAGGACGCGGCACGCCAGTACCTGGCCTGGGAAACCGGCCTGCTGGGGCAGATGACATCGGCGGAGATCGCCAGCCTGAAACCGTTGGCGCCGGCCAAGGTCCCCGTGGATGTGCGGACCCGGCTGGTTCACGCGGCCCGTACCGTCAAGGGCAGCGGCCCGCGTTCGGTGAACGTGCCGGTCACCCGCTTGAGCACCGTGCTGTTCGACAACCTGGCGGATATGCGTGACGCCCGCCGCCGCCGCGACAGCGAACGGGTCCTGAGCTACGGCGCCCGGGGCAATCCCACGGCCTTTGCCCTCGAAGACCTGGTGACGGAACTGGAAGGCGGCCATCGCACACGCCTGTTCGGGACCGGGCTGGCGGCGGTGGCGCAGACCTTCCTGGCCTATCTGCGCCCAGGCGACCATGTGCTGATTACCGATGGGGTCTACTTCCCGGTGCGGCGCCTGGCGAAGGAGTTTCTTGCGCCCTTTGGCATCGAGGTCGGCTTTTTCCCGGCGGACGGTCGGGATATCGAGTCACGCTTGCAGGCCAATACCCGCATGGTCTATTGCGAGTCGCCGAGTTCCTTGCTGTACGAGCTGAACGACCTGCCGGCCATCGCGGCCCTGTGCAAACCACGGGGTATCCTGCTGGCGGTCGATAACACCTGGGGTTCGGGCTACCAGTACCGGCCGTTGGCCCTGGGGGCGGATATCTCGATCATGGCATTGACCAAGTACCTGTGCGGTCACAGCGATGTGGTGATGGGCAGCGTCTGTACCACCGAGGCCGCCTGGCCAGTGTTGTCGCGGATGAGCGACAGCTTTGGCAATACGGTGAGCCCGGATGATGCCTACCTGGTGCTGCGCGGTGCGCGGACCCTGGCGGCGCGCCTGGAGGTGCATCAGCGCCAGGGGCTGGAAGTCGCCCGCTGGTTGCAGGCGCAGCCGCAGGTGCGACAGGTGCTCCATCCGGCCTTGTCCACGCACCCGGATCATGAGCTGTGGGTGCGGGATTTCAGTGGCAGCAACGGGCTGTTGTCGTTTGAGTTCGCTGACGCCGATCCCGGGCAGTTGGAGCGTTTTATCGGGGCGTTGCAGTTGTTCGGGCTGGGGGCCTCCTGGGGCGGTTATGAAAGCCTGGTGACGGTGGTGGATGTGAGCGAGCGGCAATTTGCCGGGCCGACGCTGCACCCGGTGATCCGCTTGCATATCGGCCTGGAAGCGGTGGCTTCGCTGATCGAAGACTTGCAGCGTGGTTTTGCTGCTCTGGCGTAACCGTGCCGACCACGGCTTCAGCCGTGGTTCTGCTCCGTCAGGCGCTGCACCGCCAAGCGTCGGTAATGCGAGGGGGTCATGCCCTTGAGTTGCTGGAAGCGGCGGTTGAAGTTGGAGATATTGTTGAAGCCTGACTCGAAGCAGACATCGGTCACCGGCTTGTCGCCGTCCGCGAGCAATTCGCAGGATTTGCTGATACGCAGGCGATTGACGAATTCGACGAAACAACGGCCGGTGGCCTGCTTGAAGACCCGGGAAAAGTAGGTGGGCTTCATACCCAGGTACTCGGCCACTTCTTCCAGTGGCAGTTCCCGGGCATAGTGGGCAAAGATGTAGTCGACCGCCCGGTTGGTGCGGTCGATATTGTGCTCGTCGGCCAGTTGTGGTGTGGTAACACCGGACAGTAGCTGGTAGTCGTCACAGTTGCCGAGCAGCTCCAGCAGGATCAGGAAGTGACCGAGCCGGGTGACCCCCTGGGAGTCGGCGATACGTTGCATCAAGGTCGTCGCCTGGCGCACGGTGTGCTGGCAACGGAACTCGATGCCGTACTGGGCCCGTTCCAGTAGCGGTGTCAGGGTTTTCAGTTCGGCGAACACCAGATGGCCGCTTTCGAACAGCTCGTCGGTGAAGTTCACCAGCATGTCGCGCTTGGGCACCACTTCGTCCTCGGCCACCTGGCTGATCCAGTTGTGGGGCAGGTTGGGGCCGGTCAGGAACAGGGTCTGCGGGTAGAAGTTGCCGATATAGTCGCCTATGAACACCTTGCCGGAGCTGGCGACGATCAGGTGCAGCTCGTATTCCTTGTGGAAATGCCAACGGACCAGGGGGCAGGGAAAACCATGCTGGCGATAGATGATCGACAGGCCGTTGTGGTCGTCCATCAGCTCGTAGGAGGGGTCGGTGACGCGGGCTGCTCGGGTCATGCCTGGCTACTTGTCGTTTTTTGTTGTGGGCGCTTTCCGATAATGCCCTCATCCTTGCCATCGCGCCAGTTGCACCGTACCCAAGAGGGGGACGTGCCAGGTGCCAGACTACCGGAGCGCCCGTCATGAAAACCCTTTTGCTGATCGGCATGGGCCCCGGCCACCCGGAGCAGATCACCGTCCAGGCGATCAACGCGCTCAACCGTGCCTCGGTGCTGTTCCTGCTGGACAAGGGCGAGACCAAGGATGATCTGCTGAATTTGCGCAAGGACATCTGCGAGCGCTATATCCAGCAGCCCGGTTGCCGACAGGTCCAGGTCAGCGATCCGGTACGCGAGGATTCGGCGGCGTCCTACGAGGCGGGTGTCGAGCATTGGCATCGGCAACGGGCCGCCTTGTTCGCGCGGCTGATCAACGAAGAACTGGGCGAGGACGAGTGCGGCGCCTTCCTGGTCTGGGGCGATCCGGGGCTCTATGACAGTACCCTGAGGATCCTTGAACGTGTCCGTGCGCTGGGCGGTCCGGCGTTCGCCGTCGAGGTGATTCCGGGTATCAGCAGTATTCAGGTGCTGGCCGCGCAACATCGGATACCCCTTAATCGCATCGGCGAGCCGTTGCTGATCACCACTGGGCGACGGCTGGAGGCGGCCGATCTGAACAACGTGGTGGTCATGCTCGATGCCCGCTGTGCATTTAGCCAATTCGCCGACCAGGACCTGGAAATATATTGGGGTGCCTACCTGGGGACCGAAGACGAACTGCTGGTGGCCGGCAAGCTGCACGAAGTGGGCGAGCGGATTCGCCGTGTGCGCGAAGCGGCACGCAAGCGCAAGGGCTGGATCATGGACTGTTACCTGCTGCGCCGGTCACTGTAGGAGCGGAGCTTGTCGGATCGCTCCCATATCCACAGATTTTTAGTGCTTTCACTCGAATTGAGGGGAAGGGGACTACAGGGGCTTTTCTCCCCGGTCAGTTAAGGTTCATCGGTTTACACACCTGAATCGATGAGGACAACATGAAGGCCATGCCGCCGCGGTGGATGAATGATCGTCACTGCCTGCAGATCTGGCTGACCCTGCTCGGATGGACCTTGGCCCTGAGCGTCGAAGGGGCTGCCCAGGTCTATCTGCCTCATCGTTCAGGAACCTTTGTCATCGACCCGGCCACCCTGGCTGTGTCCCTGCATAACAATGACGAACATCGACATCCGGCCCTGCTCAGCGCCGGGGCCTTCGACGAGGACGCGCAGGTCATCGAGCGAGACGGCAACCGTTGGCGGGTCCGCCAGGCGGACCAGGATTTCAGGATCGAGGTCGGAGTCGATGGGGATGCGCTATTGGTCACGGTGCAGGCCGGACAGCCGGGACGGCTGGAGTGGCCCAGGCCCGTCGAGGACGGGGCGATAGAAGCCCATGCGATTCCGTTTGGCGAAGGCGCCTATATCCCCAGCGACGATCCGAAATGGCTTGACTGGCTGCTGCGGCGTTATCAGCCGGCCCGGCTCAACGGGGTGTTGTCGATGCCGTTCTGGACTGAACTGCGCAAGGACTATTCCATTACCTGGATCGTCGAGACGCCGTTCAACACCAGCTTTGGCATCAAGGCGCAAAACGCCCGACCCTTGCCGATCCTCAGCCATGCCTTCAATCGCCTGGCCCCCGGCGCGCCGTACCGGGTACGTATCGTTGTCGGTGCGCGGGAGCCACTGATCGGCGCACGGTTGTACCGGCAGTGGCTGCGCGATCACGATCAGTTCGTCTCGTTGCGCGAGAAAATCCACACTCAACCGCAGGTTGCCCGCCTGGGCGGCGCGCCGCATATCTATCTGTGGGATGCCGGGCCGCTGAAGGCCGGCGATGTCCTGCACTGGCCGGAGTTCCTGCGCTTTTTTGCCCTGCACCGCGATGACAGCGATCACCTGGCCTCTCGGCTCTGGGGGGCTTTCGAACTCAAGGCCCGCGAGGCCTTTCTGCTGGCGTTGGGCGAAGCCGATGGTGCCTTTGAGCAGGTCCCACCTTTTGCTCGGACCCAGGTGATCCGGGCGATCAATGCCGGGTTGCTCGCGGTGATCGGGCGTGAGGCCCACGCGCCGTTGCCCGGCAATCATGATCCCCAGGCCGAAGTGGCCTGGGCGCAAGCGGTGCGTCGGCAGTTGCGCGAGGCCTTTGGCGATCTGCTGGCACCGGCCGAGCGCTGGGGCGGTGGCTTGTCCCTCGACACCGTTGCCGCCTTGCAGGGCGCGGGTCTGGCCCGGGCCTGGTTGGGCGCCGATGATTGGCGCGACACCTTCTGGCACCCCGAGGCGGTGGACGCGGCCAAGGCCGCCGGCTATTTGGTGTCGGCCTACGACAGCTACGGCAGCGCGCATCCGTCGAATCTGCAAGCCAGTTGGGCGACCGCGAAGATGGGTGATGAACTGGCCGCCGCCGGTTATACCGACGAGCAGGGCAAGAAAGTCCAGGGTTTCAACGGTCGCGGAGTTTTTGTCAACCCGCGCAGTGTCGAGGCCTATGCCCGGCGGCGGATCAGCGCCGTGGCACAGGCGGGGCGCCTGAACAGCTACTTTCTCGATGTTGACGCCGCCGGGCCCGAGTTCAGTGATTACACGCCGGGCCGGGAAACCAGCCAGGCGCAGGATGCCGAGGCGCGTCGTCGGCGCCTGGCATATCCGGTCCAGGCACTGGACCTGGTCACGGGCAGCGAGGGCGGGCAGGCCTTCTACGCGCCGATCATTGCCTTCAGCCATGGCATCGCCACCCAGCCCTTTGCCTGGATGGACGCGGATATGCGCAAGAACAAGCGCTCGCGTTATTACCTGGGGGGCTATTGGCCGCCGGAAACCCCCAACCTGTATTTCAAGGCGGTTCCGCTCAAGCCGGAGGTGGCGCGCTTCGTGACTTCGGCCGAGTTTCGTCTGCCGCTGTACCAGATAGCGCTGCATGACAGCCTGGTCAGTACCCATCACTGGGAGTACGGCTCGCTGAAGTTCTCCAGCGAGCGTGATGTCACGGCGTTGCTGCAATTGCTGTACATGGTGCCGCCGCTGTATCACCTCAACGATCAGGTAGTCCCCCGCGACCTGCCGCTGATCAGTGCCTACGACAAGGTGTTCCGGCCCTTGCACGAGCGCCTGTTCAGCCAGGCCATGGACGATTTCCAGGTGTTGTCCGGGGACCGCCTGCTGCAACGCTCGACCTTTGCCGACGGCACCCTGATTACCGTCAACTTCTCCGTCAGGCCCAGTCGTACGCCGGAGGGGCGGCAACTGCCGCCGTTGTCGGCCCATGTGGTGGTGTCCGGCGAGCCGGCACAACTGATCGAGATCCGCGAGCTCCTGGGGGCCTCCTGAGATTCAGTCGATGCGGTTCTTCGCCTCGATCCACTGGGACATGTACTGGGTGCTCTTGTGATGATGGTGACGCAGCATCGCGCCGGTGAAATTGTCCCGGCGGTGGGCCGCCAGGTTCTCGCGGCAGGCCTGGATCCGGGCAATCAGCGCCGGGCCGTGGACCTGGCGTTCATAACGGGCGGCGAGCAGCGCCTGGCCGTTGGCCTGGGCCTGCTGCCACAGTGTACGGTCCTGGTAGAGCTGCACGGCCGCCTGGGCCAGGGCGACGGCGCTGGTTTCGATGGCACCGGCCCAGGGTAGCTCGCCGTGCATGGCCTCGGCACCGATGGGGGTGGTGACATTCGGCGTACCGCAGAGCATGGCGTCGACGATCTTGCCCTTGATCCCGGCGCCGAACCGTAGCGGCGCCAGGCAAACTCGTGCCGCTGCCATGACCTGCAAGGCGTCCTCGGCCCAGTTCATCACATGGAAGCCCTGGGTGGGGTTATGCAATGCGGTGGCCTTGGGTGGGGTGTAGGCGCCATAGATATGCAACTGGGCCGTGGGCAACTGCTGGCGGATCAGCGGCCAGATCGTGGTCTTCATCCAGAGCACCGCATCCCAGTTCGGCGCATGGCGAAAGTTGCCGATGCTGAGAAAGTGTGCGCGCTCGTCGAAATCGCGGTACATCGCTGCGGGGGTGTCGATCATCAACGGGCACCAGTGCAACAACGCCGCCGGGACCTTGAACTGCTCGATCAGCAGATGCGACTCGACATCGGAAATCATCAGGTTCAGGTCCGACCGGTAGAGGGCGGCGATTTCCCGCTGGGCCTGATCGGTCTCACTCATCTGTTCGAACAGCTGCCGCTGATCGGGGGCGAACAGCGCGCTGAAGTCATTCAGGTCCTGATCGTCTTTCAGGCGCGCCTTGAGCTGTTGCTGGCGGGCATCGCGCAGGCTTTGCAGGTCCGCGGTCTCCAGCACGCGCAGGGCGCCGGGGCAGTGTTTTTCCACGCGCCAGCCGAACTGTTCTTCCATCATGAACCGGTCGAACAGCACCACGTCCGGTTGCAGGTCGGCGACAAAGCTGTCGAAGCTGCTGTTATTGAGTTCGATACGACATTCCTCGATGCCCAGGCTCGCCAGGTCGGCCTTGTGTTCGCCGATGACGGCGGGGCTGGCGAAGGTGATGCGCCAGCCGGCCTCGAGAAAGCTTTCGAGGATCTGCATCATGTGCCCGCCGGCGGCCGACGAGCGCGGTTCCGGCCAGACATAACCGATAACCAGGACCTGGGTGATGTCGGTGGCGTTCATAACACGATTCCTTGAAACGGGCAGGGCGGGAAAAGGGCCGCAATTAAACCACAGCGGCGCTCGCGATTGACCTGCCCCGACGCACTGCGTAGCCTTGCAGCTTCGAGGTTCTTCGGCGCTCGGCCGAAGCTAAGAAGGGAACGCGGTATGCCGCGGCTGCCCCCGCAACTGTAAACGGTTCGATAGCCCTGCAATGCCACTGCCTCCGGGCGGGAAGGCGCAAGGCCAGGCCGGTTCGCCTGCTTCCTGGAAGCCCGACCGCCCGACCGTAAGCCAGGAGACCTGCCTCGTCACCGTTTCTCACTACAACCGGGCGGGGTGATCCGGTGGCGAACGCATCCGCGCCCAAGGGCCGCGGTTCTCGTCCCGTATGCCCGCCACTTTGCCAAAGGGCATCCGATGAAAACACTGGCCAAGCTTCCCGTCACCATCGTCACCGGCTTTCTCGGCTCGGGCAAGACCACCCTGTTGCGCCATATGCTCGACAACGCCCAGGGCCGCCGCATCGCGGTGATCGTCAACGAATTCGGCGAATTGGGCATCGACGGCGAGATACTCAAGCAGTGCTCCATCGGCTGCACCGAAGAAGAGGCCAATGGCCGTGTCTATGAACTGGCCAACGGCTGCCTCTGCTGCACGGTCCAGGAAGAATTCTTCCCGGTGATGCGTGAACTGGTGGCGCGCCGTGGCGACCTCGATCATATCCTCATCGAAACCTCCGGCCTGGCGCTGCCCAAGCCCCTGGTGCAAGCCTTCCAGTGGCCGGAAATCCGCAGTGCCTGCACCGTCGACGCGGTGATCACCGTGGTCGACAGCCCGGCCGTGGCCGCCGGCACCTTCGCCGCCTTCCCGGACCAGGTAGATGCCCAGCGCAAGCTCGACCCGAACCTGGACCACGAATCGCCGCTGCACGAGCTGTTCGCCGACCAACTGTCGAGCGCCGACCTGGTGATTCTCAACAAGGCCGACCTGATCAGCCCTGAAGACCTGGCCCGGGTGCGCCTGGAAGTGGCCGAGGAGCTGCCGCCGGCGGTGAAGGTCATCGAAGCCAGCAGCGGTCGCCTGCCATTGGACGTGCTGCTGGGCCTGGGCGCCGGTTCCGAGGAACATATCGACGGTCGTCACAGCCACCACGATCATCACCATGGCGATGACGACCATGACGACCACGATCATGATGCTTTCGACTCGATCTCCCTCGAACTGCCGCAAGCCGATGAAAGCCTGCTGCTGGACGCCTTGACGCAACTGGTGGTCAAGCACGGCATCCTGCGGGTCAAGGGCTTCGCCGCGATCCCGAACAAGCCGATGCGCCTGCTGATCCAGGGTGTGGGCACCCGTTTCGACAAGCACTTCGACCGGGCCTGGACGGCGGACGAGCCGCGTGTCACCCGTCTGGTTCTGATCGGCCAGGAACTGGATGCCGCGCTGCTCGAATCGACCCTGCGCGCCGCGCTGACCGTCTGACCCATGCACCTGCTCAGGACCCAGCCCGGCGGTTTCGTGTCGGATGACAATATCGCCGACCTGGGACAAACCCCCGCCGAGCTGGTGATCCTCTGCAGCGGCGATTCAAGCCTGGCATTGCTCGCCGAAGCGGCGCAGCAACTGCCTGAAAATTACCCGAGTCTGCGCCTGGCCAACCCCATGCAGGTGCAGAACCACGCCTCGGTCGACCTCTATTTCGATCAGGTGCTGCAACACGCCCGGGTCATCCTGCTGTCCCTGCACGGCGGGATCGGTTACTGGCGCTACGGTATCGAGCGGCTGGTGCAACTGGCCGAGCGCGGGGTGACCCTGATCCTGGTGCCGGGGGACGATCGCCCAGACCCGGAACTGAGCGACCTGAGCACGGTGCCGGCCGAGGAAGGCCAGCGGCTCTGGCATTTCCTGCGCCAGGGCGGTATGGGCAATGCCCTGGACCTGTATCGCTGCCTCGCCAACCGTTGGTTGGGGCGCGACTACATCTGGGCCGAGCCGCAACCCTTGCCGCGTACGGCGATCTATCATCCCCGCCACAGTGGCGCCGGGCTGGTTGGCTGGCGCGCTGATTGGCTGGACGGTCAACCGGTGGCGGCGCTGCTGTTCTATCGCTCGCACTTGCAGGCGGCCAATACCGCCTTTGTCGATGTGTTCTGCCAGCGCTTGTTGGCGGCGGGGCTCAACCCCTTGCCGATCGCCGTGGCCAGTCTCAAGGAGCCCGCTTGCCTGAGCGTGGTCGAGGACCTGCTGGACGAGGTGGCGGCCTCGATCATCCTCAACACCACCGGCTTTGCCCAGTCCAGCCCCGAGGCTCCGCACCTGCGGCCGTTTCGCCGGGATATCCCGGTGATCCAGGCCATCTGCGCCCAGGACAACGAGCCCGGCTGGCAGGCCAGCGAACAGGGCCTCGGCCCCCGCGACCTGGCGATGCATATCGCCTTGCCGGAACTGGACGGGCGCATCATCAGCCGGCCCATCAGCTTCAAGGACCTGGCCTGGCGCAGCGAGCGCAGCCAGAGTGATGTGGTCTGCTATCGGGCCCAGCCCGAACGGATGGATTTTGTTGCCGAACTGGCCCGGCGCTGGATCGATCTGGCGCGGGTGCCCAACGCGGACAAGCGCATCGCCCTGATCCTTGCCAACTACCCGACCCGTGATGGGCGGATCGGCAATGGTGTAGGCCTGGATACCCCAGCGGCGGCGCTGAATATCTTGCGGGCGCTCAAGGACCAGGGTTATCCGTTGAGCGACGATTTGCCAGAAAGCGGTACGGCGCTGATCCAGGCCTTGCTCGGTGGTGTCAGCAACGATCTCGACAGCCTCGACCTGCGGCCTTGTCATCAAAGCATGGCGCTGGCGGATTACCAGGCGATGTTCGAACGCCTGCCCGAGTCCAATCGCCAGGCGGTCGTGGCGCGCTGGGGCCGGCCGGAACAGGACCCGATGTTCCGTGGTGGGCGGATGATGATCGCCGGCCTGCGTTTTGGCCTGACCTTCGTCGGCATCCAGCCGGCCCGGGGTTATCAGGTCGATGCCAGCGCGGTCTACCATGACCCGGACCTGGTGCCGCCCCATGGCTACCTGGCGTTCTATTTCTGGCTGCGGCATACCTACGGCAGCCATGCGCTGATCCATGTCGGCAAGCACGGCAACCTGGAGTGGCTGCCGGGCAAGGGCGTCGGGCTGTCGCAGCAGTGCTGGCCGGATGCATTACTGGGGCCGCTGCCGAATATCTATCCGTTTATCGTCAACGACCCGGGCGAGGGCGCCCAGGCCAAGCGCCGCACCCAGGCGGTGATCATCGATCACCTGATGCCGCCGCTGACCCGCGCCGAGACCTACGGACCGCTGCGGGACCTGGAGCTGCTGGCCGACGAATACTACGAAGCGCAATTGCTTGACCCACGGCGTGCCCGCGAGTTGCAGCGCGACATCCTCAAGCTGGTGCGCGAGACGCAGATCGACCGTGAGCTGCAACTCGACGCGGGCCTGGACAGCGATGCCGACGCGGCGATCTGGTTGCCACGGCTGGACACTTACCTGTGCGACTTGAAGGAGTCGCAGATCCGCGACGGTTTGCATGTGTTCGGTGAATCGCCGAGTGGGCGCCTGCGCATCGATACGCTGCTGGCCTTGCTGCGGATTCCCCGTGGCGACGGGCGCGGTGCCCAGTCCAGCCTGTTGCGGGCCTTGGCCAAGGCCTTTGAAATGGGCTTCGATCCGCTGGACTGTGCCTTGGCCGAACCCTGGAGCGGGCCTCGGCCTGAATCGTTGCAAAGCCTCAGCGCGGAAACCTGGCGCACCGCCGGCGACAGTCGCGAGCGTCTGGAGCTGTACGCCGGGCAACTGATCGAGCGGGCCTTGCAAGCCGAGATCGATTGGCCGGACACGGCATTGTGGGCCGATGTGCGACTGATCATCGATGGGTTGCTGACGGTGGTCGCGCCGCGCCTGGACGCCTGTGGTCCGGCGGAGATGAGCGGCCTGCTCGATGCCCTGGCGGGTCGCTTCGTGCCGGCGGGCCCCAGTGGTGCGCCGAGTCGCGGGCGCCTGGACGTACTGCCCACCGGACGCAATTTCTTTTCCGTGGATGTGCGCAACCTGCCGACCACCACCGCCTGGCGTATCGGCTTTCAGTCGGCCAACCTGATTCTCGAACGGCATTTGCAGGACCATGGCGACCATCTGCGCCAGCTCGGCCTGTCGGTCTGGGGCACGGCGACCATGCGCACCGGTGGCGACGATATCGCCCAGGCCATGGCGCTGATGGGCGTGCGGCCGGTGTGGGCCACCGGCAGCCAGCGGGTCGACGATTTCGAGATTCTGCCCCTGAGCCTGCTGGACCGGCCACGGGTCGACGTGACCCTGCGGGTGTCCGGGTTTTTCCGCGACGCCTTTGCCAACCTGATCCGTCTGTTTGACGCCGCCGTGCAGGCCGTGGCGGCACTGGACGAACCGGCGGACATGAACCCACTGGCGGCTCGGGTCCGCGTCGAGTGCGAGCAGTTGCAGGCTGAAGGCCTGGATAAGGAACAGGCGGCCCGTCAGGCCGGCTGGCGAATTTTCGGTGCCAAACCCGGGGCCTATGGCGCCGGGGTGCAGAACGCCATCGACGGGCGCTTGTGGCAGAGCCGCGAGGACTTGGCGGAGGTCTACCTGAACTGGGGCGGTTATGCCTATGGCGGCCAGGATGAAGGCACGGCGGCGCGCGGGCAGTTTGCGCAACGGCTGAGCCAGGTCCAGGCGGTGCTGCAAAACCAGGACAACCGTGAACACGACCTGCTCGATTCCAATGATTACTACCAGTTCCAGGGCGGCATGCTGGCGGCGGTGGAGACCCTGCGCGGCGAACAGGCTGCCAGTTATCATGGCGACCACAGCCAGCCGGACCTGCCGAAGATCCGCACGCTCAAGGACGAGTTGAACCGGGTGATCCGCTCGCGGGCGGCGAACCCTAAATGGATCGACGGGGTCAAGCGCCATGGCTACAAAGGCGCCTTCGAGCTGGCGGCGACCGTCGACAATCTGTTTGCGTTCGACGCCACCACCGGCCTGATCGACGATCACCAGTACGCCTTGCTGGCCGATGCCTACCTGCTGGACCCGGACACCCGCGATTTTGTCCGTGAGCACAATCCGGCGGCGTTACGGGATATGGCCGAGCGTTTGCTGGAAGCCCAGCAGCGCGGGTTGTGGAGCGAGCCCGGCGAGTACCGCGAGGCGCTGGAAAACCTGCTGCTGGATATAGAAGAAGATTCCTGAGGTGTGCAAGCCATGAGCGATACCCCGTATTTCCCGCTGTCGGCGGTGGTCGGTGCTGACGACCTGAAGCTGGCGCTGTGCCTGACGGCGATTGACCCGAAGATCGGCGGAGTGCTGATCGAGGGCCCGCGGGGCATGGCCAAGTCGACCCTGGCCCGTGGCCTGGCCGATCTGCTGGCCAGCGGACTGTTCGTGACCTTGCCCCTGGGGGCGACGGAAGAGCGGCTGGTGGGCACCCTCGATCTGGACGCGGCTCTGGGCGAAGGCCGGTCGCAGTTTTCCCCCGGCGTGCTGGCGAAGGCCGACGGCGGGGTGCTCTATGTCGATGAGGTCAACCTGCTGCCCGACCATCTGGTGGACCTGTTGCTGGACGTCGCCGCCAGTGGTGTCAATCGGGTGGAGCGCGATGGTATTTCCCATCGGCATTCGGCGCGGTTCGTACTGATCGGTACGATGAACCCGGAAGAGGGCGAATTGCGTCCGCAGTTGCTGGACCGTTTCGGCCTGAACGTGGCCCTCAGCGGCCAGCCGCAGCCGAGCGAACGGGGGCAGATCATCCGTCGGCGCCTGGACTTCGATAGCGACCCTCAAGGCTTTTGTGAGCAGTGGGCGCCGGCGCAGGAGGCCTTGCGTGAGCGCTGCCGCCAGGCCCGGGTCCGTTTGCCGGAGATCGCCCTGGATGACCAGGCCCTGGAAGCAATTACCGAGCGCTGCTTTGCGGCGGGGGTCGACGGCATGCGCGCCGATCTGGTATGGCTGCGTGCCGCTCGGGCCCATGCGGCCTGGCGCGGTGCCGGGCAGATCGCCCCGGAGGATATCGAGGCGGTGGCCGAGTTTGCCTTGCGCCATCGTCGTCGCGAACTGACGCCGCCGACCTCGGCTCCGGCGTCGAATCCAGGCGCGGCACCCCAGGCGGCGAGTGATCCGGCCCAGGGCCAGGGGCAATGGGGTGAACTGCCGGCCCAGGCCTTGCCGGTCGGTGCGCGCCGGGAGATTCCGAGCTGGCCAAAAAAGCCCTAGGCATCCGCCCTCGACTGAAACCGGGGGCGGATGCCAGGCCTCGGTCAGGTCGTTTGTCCGCTGGGCGTCAAGGCGTCAGCCGGGCTGGTGATAGCGGCGCGATCAGTTGGGCGGAGACCTTGTTGGGCGGGCGCCCGCGTTCACGCAAGGACCTGCGTTTTCGTCCGCGCAGCCGTTCGCCCCATGAGCTGTGGCTGGTGATTGTCGATGCGTCGGCCTCGACCCGTCGGCACCAGGCGTTGAGTGAGGCCAAGGGCTTGCTGGCGCAGTTGTTTGACGATGCTTACCGGCAGCGGGCGCGCCTGGCGCTGATGACCGCCAGCGGTGATCGGCCCAGGTGGCAGCTTCAGGGTTTGAAAGCTTCCAGTGATTTACGTGGTTGGCTGGAGGACTTGGGAGCAGGAGGCGGCACGCCCTTGCAGGCGGCGCTGGCGCAAGCGGCGGATTGGTTGGCCAAGCGACAGAAGCGCTTTGCGGCTGAACAGCAGCGGGTGCTGTTGCTGACGGACGGGCGCTTGAAAGCCTGGTCGGGCTTGCCGGTGTTCAACTGCCAGGCGTTGCTGGTGGACCTGGAAAAAGGTCCGATCCGCCTGGGACGTGCCGTGCAACTGGCGGCGGAACTGGGCGCGCAATACCGGCATATCGAAGACCTGACAACGGCCTGACAGATGCTGCATTCGTAAGGGAGAACACGAACCCTGTAGGAGCAGGGCTTGCCCGCGAACCGCTGCAAGCGGCCATTCACTATGGAACTACGGCGCCTGTGACGCCGTCTTCGTGAGCAATCGCTTCTACAAGGTTTTGCGTGTTCCCTGAAGCGCTATCAGGCCGACAATGTCCACGGCTGCAGGTCGTAACCTTTCTGGCTCAACTCCGCACGGGCCTGTTGCAGCAGGCTGACCAACTGCTCGGAGTCGGAGTAGGCGCTGCAAGGAATCTGCTGGCGACCGATGCTGTTGTTGGTCCGGTCGATCACGGTCAGGCTCAGTTCGCCTTTGTCTTGTGCCACCCAGGCAACACACTGGAATGGCTTGAGGGCCTGGCCGGCCATCAGAAGTGCTTCGTTCATACGGAGCGGGGCGTTCATGGGTTTTCTCTCAAGTATGCCCAAACAATTTACTGGACCGTCGGTTTGGGCTCACCGTTTCGGTCGGTTACTTGTACTGATGTCCGATCGCGGGTATCAGGTCACACAAGTCATAAAGTTTTTTTCACTTTCTTTCATATACTCCATTCAAGCCCCGGGATGGCCACGCCAATTCCGTTAAACCAGTAGCGGCTGCCTGAAGGCTCTGGCACAAGGCTTTGCCGATTGATGGCTTATCCATCGGCAAAGTTATAACCAAACGGTACAAGTCTGCGTCAGGTTCTTGCTAGTGTTACAGGCAGGTTTGCCAACTGATTGTTTCTAATAAATATTTAAAACCCTGGCGCCAAGGATCAGTCATGCAAGAAGCGGTTCCGCTCAGACGCCTGCTGGTGGTTGATCCTTGCGATGACTGTCATCGCTTGTTACCCGGCTTGCGCACCGTTGGCTGGGATGTCGACAGTTGCAATCTGGACGCCGCTGGCGACCGTGCCTGCGATGTTGGTTTGTTACGCCTGCAACCTTTTCATCTCGAGCGGCCCGAAGCGGTCAAGGACCTGATCAGCCGCAGCGGCACCGAGTGGATTGCGGTTCTCAGCCAGGAAGTGCTGCGTTTGCAGAACGTCGGTGACTTTGTTTGCGAGTGGTTCTTCGATTTTCATACTTTGCCCTTCGATGTTTCCCGCGTACAGGTGACATTAGGTCGCGCCTTCGGCATGGCGCGCTTGCGCGGCCAGGGTTCGATCCATGTCGACCAGCCGGAGCACGAGTTGCTCGGCGACAGCCGGCCGATCCGCGAGCTGCGCAAGTTGCTGGGCAAGCTGGCGCCCACCGAGTCGCCGGTGTTGATCCGCGGGGAAAGCGGGACCGGCAAGGAGCTGGTGGCACGCACCCTGCACCGGCAGTCCCAGCGGCACGCCAAACCGTTTGTGGCGATCAATTGCGGGGCGATTCCGGAACACCTGATCCAGTCCGAGCTGTTCGGCCATGAGAAGGGCGCCTTTACCGGGGCGCACCAGCGCAAGGTCGGACGCATCGAAGCGGCCAACGGCGGCACCTTGTTTCTCGATGAAATCGGCGACTTGCCGCTGGAGTTGCAGGCCAATCTGTTGCGGTTCCTCCAGGAAAAGCATATCGAGCGGGTCGGCGGCAGCCAGCCTATCGCGGTGGATGTACGGGTCTTGGCGGCGACCCATGTCGATCTGGAAGCCGCCATCGGCACCGGGCGTTTCCGCGAGGACCTCTATTATCGGCTCAATGTCCTGCAAGTGATTACGGCACCGCTGCGCGAACGGCATGGCGATGTGGCGATGCTGGCCAACCATTTTTCCCATTTCTACAGCCTGGAAACCGGGCGCCGACCGCGCAGTTTTAGTGAAGAGGCGCTGGTCGCCCTGGGCAATCATGCCTGGCCGGGCAATGTCCGCGAGCTGGCCAATCGAGTCAGGCGCGGGCTGGTGCTGGCCGAGGGGCGGCAGATCGAGGCGCGGGACCTGGGGCTGAACAGCCTGCCGTGCGACAGCGCCCCCATGGGCACTCTGGAAGACTATGTGCATCGTGCCGAGCACCAGGCGCTGTGCGATGTGCTGAACCGCCACAGCGACAATATGAGCGTGGCCGCCCGTGTGCTGGGGGTGTCACGTCCGACTTTCTACCGATTGCTGCACAAGCACCAGATCCGCTAGGGCGCGGTGAGCAAAACGAAAAGGCCCGCAACGTTTACACGTTGCGGGCCTTTTCCATTGGGACGGGGTCAGAAGTAGTAGGGGAATTTCACGCTGAAGGAGAAGTTCGGCGCGTCGGGGGTCATGCCCAGGGACAGCATGGGTACGATGGTCAGGTTGGGCGAAGCGGCAATGGTCATGCCGATGTTGAAGAACCCGGAGTTGGCATCGCTGCCGACCACGTTCTGCCAGCTCTGACCGGACTGCTGGAGCTTGCTCCTGCTTTGCACCAGGTCCGAGAACGAGAAGGACATGCTCATCTTCTCGTTCAGGGCGAAGGCTACGCCGGCGCCGATCTGGAAGCTGTCCCCGAGCTGGACCTTACCGGGAACGACCACACCCTGTTGTGCACTGATATCGCTGAACGACTGCTCGAAGTTGTGAGTGTAGGCCAAGGTGCCGAACAGTACGGCCGGGTCAAAGGTTTTGACCAGCGAGATGCCAGGTGTGACGGACCAGACACCGTTGCCGGTTGGCAGGCTTTGCGGATAAGTCAGGCTGGTGCTTTGAGACGAGGTGAGGAACTTGATGCCATACGGATCCTTGCCGGTAGGCGCCTTGATCCGGAAACTGAAGACGGCATCCGGCCAGTTCTCCGACTCGTCGAGGAACTTGTAGGCCACGCCGAAGTTGACGTCGCCCAAGGCTGGATCCTGTTTCACCGTTTGCTCGACGGTAGTTCCGGCCGCGCCACCGTTACCGCCCCCGGCTTGATAGACCGAGTCCCGGTAGACAATCGGGGCGTTTATGTCAAACTGCCATCTGTTGTCGAGGTTATAACGGCCGGTCAGGTCGAGCGTCCAGGTATCGGACTTGATCCGATCCAGGTTGATATTTCCGAGGAAAATCGAGTCCAGGGCCAGAAACCCGTTGAGAAACAGCTGTCGGGTATCGTAGTGCGAATACGTGACCCCCGTCTCGACACTGAACTTGCCATTGCCAAAGAAACCACTGGCCTCGTTGTACAGGTCGGACACACTCTGGGCCGGCGCTGAATCATCCTTGAGCGATTGGCCGTAAGAGGCGCCAGACGTACTGGCCGCCGATCCTGCGGCGCTCGTGCTGGACCCGGCCGCCGCCACCGTTTGCCCCTTTTTCAGGTCCACCGGGGATTTGACCAGGCGTTTGGGCGGTGGCGGTGCTTCTTCTTCGACCTGGCGAACCCGCTGCTCCAGTACCGACAGCGCTTGTTGCTGTTGTACGTAGCGCTGTTTCAGCTCCTGGAGTTCCTGTTTCAGGGCCTCTACCTCGGGGTCAGGTGCTGCTTGCAGCATCGTCGCCGGGAAGAGCGCACCCACACATACCGCCATGCGTAGCGAGAGCGATAGAGACATGAAATAAGTCGTCCTTTTCTGACATCCAATGGTCGAAAATGAGCGTAGTTCAGAATCCCATGCTGCGTAGTCCTTTGAGTTGAGTCAGGCTGCAATCCAGTGCTCCCACGGTGGGCATGTTGTTCTGCAACACCACATTGAGTTGGGTCATGCTGTTGACCAGGTTGTTGCCACCCAACAGGGTAGTGGACTGCAGCACGCCGCCCTGGGCGATCTGTTGCAGCGCATTGCCCTGATTGTTGTTGGCCAATATCTGCATGGTCACGCCGCTGGCCGCGGCAGAGACGGTGACGCTGCCGGCGGCGCCGGAACCGGTGATGCTGCCGCCGCTGGTGAGCACCTGGCCCATTTGCTGAGGGCTGCTCGGGACCTGGTTGGCTTCGCTGACGTTGATGGCTACGTTGTTGTTGGCGCTGTTGCCGTCGCCGGCGGCGCGCACCACCTGGGTCACACCCGCCGAAGCGTTCAGGCCGGCACCACCGATCACTGTGCCGGTGCCTTGGGTCGGAGCCGAGCCGATACCCTGGGTGCTGTAGGTGGTGACGTAGAACTGCGGTTTGATGGTCGATTGCTGGATTTGCAGGGAAGTGGTCGCGCCGATGGTGTCGCCCCGGGCGTTGGTCCAGGTGCTTTGCATGACAATCCCGAAGCTGATGATGCGTCCCGGCATGACGTAGCGACCACGCAGTTCGGACATCTCTGAATCTTTCAGTTCGATGGGTTTGAAGGGCAGGGCTGCGTGTGCCGGCAGGCAGGCGAGCACCAGACAACTGACTATCAGCCTGTGTGAGGTTTTCATGTGTTGCTCCCGGAGCATCCTGCCCCTTTATTTTTAGTGCACCTTAGAAGAAGTCGCTCTGGATAAAGCCGAAATCCATCAATTCCGCGTCCTTGACCGGGTGGAAGGTGTCCAGCTTGTTCTTGGCTGTAAGCGGCGCCGGTGGGTCGAGCAAGGCGTTGCTCTTGTCATAGCCGGGGCCAATGATGGCGAAGATGATGCCGTTCCAGCCTTTCTGGAAATCGGCATTGGTGTAGCGCTTGTGGCCCAGCACCGGGTCGCCGATATAGACCCAGTCCTTGTCGGCGCGCTGCATCACCACGAAATGCTTGTAGCCGCGGATGTCCATCATCACCACGACCGGAATGGTCACGCTGGGCAGGCTGTCGGCGGGAATCTTGTAGCCCCGCGCACGCATGCCGATGCTTTCGATATAGCGCTTCATGTCCAGCATGGAGAAACCTTGCTTCTTGACCAGTTCCTGATCGGAGGTGGTCAGCATGCCTTTGATGATCTGTTCTTCGTTGACATCCAGCCAGTAGGCTTGGCGCAACAGGGTGGCGAGTGCGGCGGCACCGCAACTGAAGTCGGTTTTCTGCTCGACCAGGTCGGAAAAACGCCGTTCACGAATGCTTTGTACATGCTTGTAGAAAACCACGGCGCCCGGCAGGCCGGGCACGGCCATGGTGGCGGCCTGAATAGGAATGGAGAGAAAAAGCGCGAGGGCAAGGGCGATGGTACGCATGGTCATACGCCTCTCAGAGCTGAAAAAAGAGCCCCGTTTCCGGGGCTCTCAGTACTGTTGCCACTACATGCAGGCGCGGCAGCCTGCTGCGATGGACAGGGTGTTGCCTTGTTGGTTGCCGACACCGGCCGCCACGTTGGCACCCACGTTGCCCGAGGCATTGTTGAGCGAGCCGTTGATGCTGGCGTTGTTGACCACTGGCATGGTCCAGCCGTTAGGTGTCATCACTTGATAAGTGGCGACGCCATTCAGGTCGATAGTGCCCATTTCGGTGCCTTTGATGGTTCCTTTTCCGTGGCCACCTTGGTCACCACCCCAGCCGCCATTGTCACCCCAGCCGCCATCGCCATGACCGCTTTTAGGGTCGCTGACAGTGCCGCTAAAGGTCCCTTTGTAGCTGCCTTTGAGATCGATAGTGGATTTGAGGGTGGTGACTTTGTAGGCTTGAACCCCGTCGTTGGCGACTTGCAGGCCATTGGAGTTCTGGGTTGCCGCACCGGTTGCCGATGCTACGCGACCGCCGGATACGGCGATGGCCAGGTCGTTTTTCTGTTGGTTGAAGTCGCCGGCGGCCACGTTGACGCCCATGTTGCCGGAGCCATAGTTGCCAGAGCTGTTCAATGAACCGTTGTTTTGAGTGGATTCGTTGGCGACCGTGTTGTTGTGGTTGGTCTGGGTCAGCGTGGTGTTGGAGCTGGCGGTGCCGAAGATGAAGCTTTCGTCAGCGGTGGCCAGCGCGGCTTCGTTGAGTTGTTGGTTGCCGTCGCCGGCCGCGGCGTTGGCGCCCATGTTGCCGCTGGCACTGTTCAACGAGTTGTTGATGCTGCCGTTGTTCTGGGTGCCTTGGTTGACCACGGCGTTACCGTGGCTGTCCTGCGTGTCGTTCACCGAGGCAGTGGCGCCGGCGGTGATTTGCAGCAGGGTGGCGAGGCTGGGGCCATGGTCATGGTCATGATGACGACGACCGTGTCCATCATCGCCGCCTGCTTGGGCAGCCATTGCCATGACGGCGGCCAGTGCGAAGACCAGTGGTTTGAGAGCCATTGTGGGTTTCATGGTGTGTATCTCCGTGCTTATTAGTTGGGTTAAGTGTTGGTACTTTCTAATTGGCACTGCACGGGTCAATCAGCGACCCGGATACTGAGGGTGTTGGCCATACGGTTGCCCACCCCCGCGCTCTGGCTCACCTGAATCACGCCTCGGCTGCCGGTGAAGGCCTGGTCGCTGGTAACGACCTGGCGGCTGCCTGGTGGTGTGGATGAGTCCGAGTTCGGTGACAGCGCCACGTTCTGTTGGGACAGGACGCTGTCGTCGATGCTTTGCGGCGCGGCACTGATGCTGATCCGCACGGCATTGATCATCTGGTTGTTGGCCCCGGCGGATTGGTTGACCCCAACCATGCCGTTGCCGTTACTGAAAGAGTTGCCCTGGATGGCGGCCCTGGCGTCGATCGCCGTGCTGGCCCCGGTGGTGATTTTCTGGTTCAACGAGGTCGTGGCGCTGGCGTTGGTGCCGACCGCGATGGCGCGGCTGTTGAGCTGTTGCTGCTGGTCGCCGGCGGCCTGGTTGACCATCACGTTGCCGTTGTATTGCTGGCTGCTGTTGTTGATCGTGGCGCTGTCGATGACCGGGCTACTGGAGTCGGCCAGTACGCTGGCGCTGCTGAACAGGGCGAGAAGAAACAGTGAATGGCGCATGTCATTGCCCCTTGCCGATGGCGCCGAGGGCATTCATGCCCGCCGCCAGCCCATGGTTGATCGTATTGGCGATGCTGGCGCCATTGCCGCCACCGTGTCCGGCGGTCATGCCTGGCAGTCCATTGGGATTGTTCAGGCCTGGCATGCTGGTGGTATTGGTGGTGATCAGTTGGCTGATAGAGCCGCCGGTGCTGACACCTGCGATATCGCCGTCACTCAGTTCCCGACCGGTCAACGAGGTAATCACGCCAGACGGGTTGGTGTTGACCGTGGTCGGGTTGGGATCAGGTTGCAGGGCAGGGCGACCAAAACTCTGAGGTTGAACGGTACGATCAAGGACAATCACTCCGTTGCCACCGGCCTGGGCCGTGAGGCAGAGCATCGAACTGATCGCGCAGCTGATCAGCACGGTGCGGGTAAAGCCGGTAGTGAGAGTCCCCATGACGGCATTCCTTCTTCAGTACGCTGGCCCTAGCCTGGCGTTGAGAGGGAAAGAGCAGAAGCTGTGCCGCTTTTTGTTTTTCCTTTGAAAACAATGGGTTGTTTTTGATGGCAAATGAATCGCGTGAAAGCTGTTTCACGGATGAGACAGTAGCGAGGGGGAAGGACGGGGAGATTTCGGTGCAACGCGGTAATACGGGCCTTTCAGGGCCGGTGTATCAGCGGCTTAACACTTGAGGTATTGCCGTGCCTGGGCCGTTGATTTTGAGGCCTTGCCTGTGCGTCGGGTGTTTCAGAAGTGGACACTGACCCCGGTTTTCCTGGGGTTTTCGATGGTTTCAGGCACTTTCAAGCAGCCGGGCGACGGCAGCGAAGGCCTGTTCGCGACGGGCCTGCCAATCGCCATCAATCACCGTGACGGCTTGTCCATGCCGCGTCAGCCAATCCAGGCTGGCGGCGAAAAAGGCCTGGCGCTCGCCCAGCTCCGGCTGGCAGCGCTGGCCATCGTCGGTCCAACCCACGCCTTCGGGACGCAATAACAGGTGCAGGTCATAGTGGCGCGCCTGCAGGGCCTGTTCGATCCACGCGGGGCATTCGCCGAACAGGGTCCGGCTCCAGAGCAGGTTGCTCAGCAAATGGGTGTCGAGAATCAGCAGTGCCGGTGTCTGCGCGCGGGCCGCATCTTCCCACTCAAGCTGCCCGCGGGCGATGGCCGGGATATCCGCCAGGCAAGTATCACGCGGGTTGCATTCGATGAAATAACGCACGTATTCGCCGACCACCAAGCCGCCGAAGTGGGCTTGCAGCTCGGCGGACAACCCGCTTTTACCACTGGACTCTGGCCCCGCCAGGACGACGACCTTCATGGGCGCGGGCATGGGAATTCCTTGAGCTGGAAAAAAGGAGGGCGATTGTACCCTCCCATTCTCAGACCTTGAACTGCTTGAGCACGGTATTGAGGTGCTGGCTCAGGTTCTTGAGTTTTTCACTGTCGACACTCGATTGCTCGGCCGCCAGGGCCGTGCTGTGGGACAGGCCCGCCGCGTCGGTGACGTTCTGGTTGATCTCCTCCACCACATGGGATTGCTCAAGGGTGGCGCTGGCAATCGAGGCATTGAGCCCGTTGAGGTTGCGCAGGGCCTGGCCGATGGCGTTCAGGCTCTCGCCGGCCAGGCCGGCCTGCTCGATGGTCAGCTGCGAGGCTCGGCTGCTGTCGCCGATGACTTTCACCGCGGCTTCGGAATGACCTTGCAGGCGTTCGATCATCGACTGGATCTCCGCCGTGGACTTCTGGGTGCGCTGGGCCAGCAGGCGCACTTCATCGGCGACCACGGCAAAGCCGCGACCTTGTTCACCGGCCCGGGCGGCTTCGATGGCGGCATTGAGGGCCAGCAGGTTGGTCTGTTCGGCAATCGAGCGAATCACTTCCAGGACACTGCCGATCTGCGTGCTTTCGGCCGCCAGGGTGCGGATCACTTCCACCGCCTGGTTGATGGTGGCGGAGAGCGAATCTATCTGTTGCAGGCTATTGTCGATATTCAACTGCCCCTGGCGCGCCTGGGCTTCTGCATCACGCATCTCGCTGGCGGCCTGCTCGGCGTTCTTGGCCACGTCCTGCACGCCATAGGTGACTTCGTTGATCGCCGTCGCCACCATTTCCATCTGTTGTGATTGCTGCTGGCTGCGGGCCTGGGCCTGGGTGGCGTTGCTGCCCAGGTCGGTGGAGGACTGACCGAGTGCCGTCGCCGAGTCCTGGAGTTGGCCGACCACGCTGCGCAGCTTGCTGGTAAAGCCGTTGAAGTGGCGGGCCAGTTGTGTCACTTCGTCCTGCCCATGGGTATCGAGGCTGCGGGTCAGGTCGCTTTCACCGCTGGCAATATTGGCCATGGCGTTCACGGTTTCCTGCAAGGGGCGCACGATGCTGCGGGCAATCATCGTCACCAGCAACGCCATGATCAGCGCAATCCCCAGGCCGATCAGCGAGGCGCGCCAGACCTGGCCGTAGAACTCGTCCTGCAGGTCGTCGACGTATACGCCCGAGCCGATGATCCAGCCCCAGGGTTCGAAGAGCTGGACATAGGAGGTTTTCTGCACCGGTGCACTGGCACCCGGTTTCGGCCAGCGGTAGTCGATCATGCCCGCGCCCTTGGCCTTGGTCAGGGTGACCATCTCGTTGAACAGGGCGTAGCCGTCCGGGTCCTTGATCCCTGACAGGTCCTGGCCCTCAAGCTTGGGGTTGGCCGGGTGCATGATCATCACCGGGCGCTGGTCGTTGATCCAGAAATAGTCGGTCTGGTTGTAGCGCAGGCCGCGGATCACGCTCAGGGCCTGCTTCTGCGCGGCCTCGCGACTGAGGGTGCCGGCGGTTTCCAGGTCATGGTAGTAGTTGAGGACACCACTGGCGACCTGGACCACGTGCTGGGTCTTCTGCGCCTTGCCCTGGTAAAGGTCGTCATGGATCTGCTGGAGCATCAAAAGGCCCAGGGTCAGCAGCATCGCCATGGCGACGATGAGGATGAGCCACAACCGCCGACTGATCGACACATTTCGCAAACTATTCATAAGGGCCGCGCTCCTTGGTTCTTCTTGTTGTGATCATCGCCGATCTGCATCCAAACAGGTTTTGTCGCTCCTGCCCAGTAGGCTTTTGGCTACTTTCCTGGCAGCCACAAATAGACGTGTCTGATAGGATCTCGGCCCGAAACTGACAAACCTGAGTTGATGTTTGATTTTTCAGGCATTTTTTACGCTTTGACGACAAGCGGTGCGGCACGCTGGGCACCGGTTGCCCAAGGGCAGATGATCGAACGTCGAATTTTTCAAGTGCCGCGCGGGGTGTGCGGCAGCAGGGGGGAATAATGGATCTTTGGACCGCCGCACAGGCAGTGATTCTGGGTATTGTCGAGGGGTTGACGGAGTTCTTGCCGATCTCCAGCACCGGGCACCAGATTATCGTCGCGGACCTGCTGGACTTCGGTGGGGAACGGGCAATTGCCTTCAATATCATCATTCAGCTCGGGGCGATCCTGGCGGTGGTCTGGGAGTTTCGCCACAAGGTGTTCTCGGTGGTCCGGGACCTGCCGACGCAGCGCAATGCCCAGCGCTTCACCCTCAACCTGCTGGTGGCCTTCCTGCCGGCGGTGGTGCTGGGGGTGTTGTTCAAGGAGCTTATCGCCACCTATCTGTTCAACCCGATCACTGTTGCCGCCGCGCTGGTGGTGGGCGGCTTGATCATCCTCTGGGCCGAGCGCCGCCAGCACGTGGTGCATGCCGAGACGGTGGATGAAATCACCTGGAAAGACGCCCTGAAGGTCGGCTTCGCCCAATGCCTGGCGATGATCCCCGGCACCTCGCGTTCCGGTGCGACGATTATCGGCGGCTTGTTGTTCGGGCTGTCACGCAAGACCGCCACCGAGTTTTCGTTCTTCCTGGCGATGCCGACCATGGTCGCCGCCGCGGTGTACTCCGGCTACGGTTTCCGCCATCAGTTCCAGATGGCGGACTTGCCGGTGATTGCCCTGGGCTTCGTGACGTCCTTTGTCTTTGCAATGATCGCGGTGCGCGGCTTGCTGAAGTTCATCGCCAGTCACACCTACGTGGCGTTCGCCTGGTACCGGATTGTCTTCGGTCTGGTGATCCTGGCCACCTGGCAGTTCGGCTGGGTCGACTGGTCGGGCCACCGATGAGGGCGCCGCGTAGCCAGGAACGTAGCCGCCAGGCCAGCGGCCGGGTCCAGCATCTCAAGCTCAAGCTGGTGGTGCTGCTGGTGCTCTGCGTGCTGCCCGGGTTCGGTGCGTTGCGGATGTGGCTCGGCGGTGGCTCCCCGGCACCGCTGTGGGCTTACGGGCTGGTCAGCCTGCTGGCGTTTTTTCTCTACTGGAGCGACAAGCGCAAGGCTCGCGACGAGACCTGGCGCACACCCGAGAAGGTCCTGCACGCCGTCGAGTTGCTGGGCGGCTGGCCGGGGGCGCTGATCGCCCAGCAGGTGTTTCGGCACAAGACCCGCAAAGTCTCGTTTCAGTTGGTGTTCTGGCTGATCGTGCTGTTGCACCAGGTTTTCTGGATCGACCACCTGTTCCTCGGCGCCAGCCTGGTGCACCTGTCGTTTTTATAACAGCAGGCCGACCTGGACGCGCTTGGGCAGTTTCGCCACCACCAGTTGATGGGAGCGCTGGATCAGCCCTTGCAGTTCTTCACGGCCCAGGGGGTAGGGCGTGTCCATGATGATCCAGTGGGCCCTGGCCAGATAAGGTGCGGGCCCGATCCCCGGGCGGTCGACATGACCGAGGAACAGCTCCTTGTCGACCTTGAAGGCCAGGGAATCGCCGCGCAGCCCCTGCACGGCGAACATTTTGTTGCCGGCAATGGAAAATACCCGCACGCCGCCCCATTTGTAGTCTTCCCGCGCCCCGGGCAGGGTCAGGCAGAAATGCGCGACGTCTTCCCGGCTCAGGCTTGATCCTTTCACAGTGTTCTATCTCCGCAACCTTTGAAAACTTCGGCCAGGTGATCGATCCAGGCCCGCACCGCCGGCAGTACGCCGCGCCGATGAGGGTAGACGGCCTGCAACCAGCCGCCGGGCAAGGACCATTCGGGGAGTATCTGTACAAAGGTACCGTTGGCCAGCTCTTGCTCACAATACAGCATCGGCAGGACGGTAAAGCCCAGGCCGGCGAGGGCGCAGGCCTTGCGCACGACAAAGTCGTCGACCCCGAGCCGGGCCTCGAGGGTCAGTTCGCGCTTTTCGCCCTCTGCGTTGATCAGGCTTAGGTGCACCAGCCGATCAGCTTCAAGGGCGCCCAATACGGGTGCATTCCTGAGGTCGTCCAGGTGGTTGATGGGATGTTGCTCGAGAAAGGCCGGTGTCGCCAGGATAAAGGTCTGTGCCTGGCGCAGGCGGCGGGTCACCAGCAGGGGGTCTTCGTCGCCTTGTTCGCGGACCCGAAGGGCGACATCGACACCCTCGGTCACCAGATCGACCCGCCGATTGACCATCAGCACTTCCAACTGGACCAGCGGGTGCGCGGTGAGAAAACTGGAGATCACCCAGGGCATGAACTCCTGGGCCAGTCCCACCGGAGAGGAGACGCGCAAGCGCCCGCGGGGTTCGCTGGACATGCTGGCCACCGCCTCGTCGGCCATCTCGGCCTCCAGCAGCATCGCCTGGCAATGGCGCAGGTAGCGTTCGCCGACAGCCGTGAGTTTAAGCTGGCGGGTGGTGCGTTGCAGCAGGCGTGCGCCGAGACGCTCCTCCAGCTCGGCGATGCGCCGTGACAGGCGCGACTTGGGAATGCCCAGCAGACGCCCGGCCGCCGCGAAGCCGCCGGCTTCGACTACCTTGGCGAAATAGTAGAGATCGTTGAGGTCTTGCATGGGCCGTGACTCGATCGTTCTATGGTTGGGACAAACTATCACATTCAAGCCGTCTAATCGGCTATTGGTTTCGCCTGTAGGATTATCTCAACTTGATCGCCCAGTGGCGATCCTCACTTGGAGATCCCGCATGAAACTCTTGCACATTGATTCGAGCATCCTGGGCGAAAACTCCGCCTCCCGTCAGCTGAGCCGTCAGGTGGTCGACGCCTGGAAACTCGCCGAGCCTTCTGCCGTGGTGACCTATCGCGACCTGGCTACCGATGCCATCAGCCATTTTTCCAGCCTGACCCTGGTCGCCGGCGGTACCGCTGCCGAACTGCGTGACGCGGCTCAGCGCCACGAAGCCGAGCTCAGCGCTTCGACCATTGAAGAATTCCTCGCCGCCGATGCCATCGTTATCGCCGCGCCGATGTACAACTTCAGCGTTCCGACCCAGCTCAAGGCCTGGATCGACCGTATCACCGTCGCCGGCAAGACCTTCCGTTACACCGAAGCCGGTCCTGAAGGCCTGGCAGGTGGCAAGAAACTGGTGATCGTTTCCACCTCTGGCGGCCTGCATGTCGGCATGCCTACCGGCGTTGCCCACGAGGAATACCTGAGCGTGCTGTTCGGTTTCCTCGGCATCACCGATATCGAATTCGTCCGCGCCCATGGCTTGGGTTACGGCGAAGAAGTCCGCGCCAAGGCCATCAGCACTGCACAGGCGCGGATCAGCGAAGAGCTGTTCGCCACCGCGTAAAGCTTTCGTAAACACGCGAGCTTCTTTCGGGAACACCCATTAAACTCTGTACTCTGATCATTCTGAATGGTCAGCGTACGGAGTTTTTTGCGTCTGGCTGTTCGGATTTGGCTCGGGTTATGCAGCATCGATCAACCATAGGTGCTCTGAAAAACCTCGAAAATCAGTCAAAGCCCTCTCCAGAGCTTTAGCTTCAGGGAATTGAAGAGAATTGGTGTGCTAATTACGCAGCAAAGGTGGACATCCTCATGATGCGTCTTTGTGCAGTGTTACTGATCTGCTTGTCCAGCAGCCTCCTGACGGTGCAGGCAGCGCCGCCCGCTCACTGGAGCGTCGGTTATCATCGCCTGACATTCCTCGATCCGCTGGACCTCAAGCCGATGTCGGCGATTGCCTTCTATCCTTCCAGTGATCGTGAGCACGCGAGCCGGATCGGCAACTACACGATCCAGGCCGGGGAAGACGTCAAGGTTGCCATTGGCCGCTATCCACTGCTGATGTTGTCCCATGGCAACACCGGCACGCCCCTGGCCTTGCACGACCTGGCCACTTCCCTGGCACGCAAGGGCTTTATCGTGGTCGCCGTGTTGCATCCGGGCGACAACTACAAGGATCAAAGCCGCCTGGGGACGCTGAGCAACCTCTATGGCCGGCCCATGCAGATTTCCGAAGCCATCACTGCCGCCCTCGGCGACCCGACCCTGTCACCTTTTATCGAAGCCGAGAATGTCGGTGTGATCGGTTATTCGGCCGGCGGCGAAACCGCGTTGATCCTGGCCGGCGCCCAGCCGAACCTGGAGCGCTTGCGCCGGTATTGCCAGCAGCGTCCGGATGACAAGGACGCCTGCAACACCAAGGGTGAATTGATCGTCGACCGCGATGACCTGCAGCCGGTGGCCGATCCACGGGTGCATGCGTTGTTGCTGATGGCGCCGTTGAGCCTGATGTTCGGTCGTCATACCCTGGCGGATGTCCATGTGCCGGTGCTGATGTACAGCGGTGGCGCCGACCAACTGGTGTTTCCGGACAAGAATGCCGCCGCCCTGGCGCGCAAACTGCCGGTGGCACCTGAGTTCAAGCTGATCGCCGGGGCCGGGCATTTCATCTTCATGGCGCCGTGCAGCCCCGAGCAACTCCAGGCCACGCCGGGACTGTGTACCGATGCCGAAGGGGTCAACCGCGAGGATATCCATCGCGACCTGATCCACGAAGCCGGGCGCTTCTTCGCCAAGACCCTCAGTACGCCGAGCCATGGCGGGATGCAGACCGCCGATCAGTGAGTCAGCGGGCGGCCGCGCGACGTGCCAGCAGCACCGTGACCGACAGGCCGCCGACCGAGAGCAGTGCCGCCGTGAAGAAAATCCACGAATAGCCCAGGTTCGAGGCCACCGCGCCCATCACCGGACCGGCAATGGCCAGTGCCAGGTCGAAAAACACCGCATAAGCGCTCAGGCCCGCGCCGCGACTGCTGCTCGGCACCTGTTTGATCGCCTCCACACCCAATGCCGGATATACCAGCGACAGGCCAAACCCCGCCAGGCCAGCGCCGGCCAGGGCGACGCTGGTGGAAGGCGCGAGCCAGAGCAGCACCAGGCCGAGGGTCTCGATACTCATGCAGGCGATGGCCGCCTTGAAACCGCCGAAGCGGTTGATGCAGCCGATAAAAAACAGCCGGGCAAGGATAAAGCAGGTGCCGAACACCGTCAGGCAATAGGCGGCGCCGGTCCAGCCGCGACTGAGATAGAAGAGGGTGACAAAGGTGGTCAGCGTCCCGTAGCCGATGGAGGCCAGGGTCAGGCTGGCACCGTAGGGCGCGATACGCCCGAACACCGCCCAGAACGGCAGGCGCTCGCCGCGAATCACCGGCACCGAGGGTTTGTTGCGAATCAGCAGCAGCGCTCCGAGGGCCAGGGTCGACAAGGCGATGCCGAGGCTGGCGAAGCCGTAATCCTCGACCATCAGCACCCCCAGTGGTGCACCGATGGCGATGGCGCCGTAGGAGGCGATGCCGTTCCAGGAGATGACCCGGGCGGTCTGCTCGGCGCCGACCTGGCCAATCCCCCAACTGATGGTGCCGACGCCGATCAGGCCCTGGGCGATCCCCAACAGCAGGCGCGCGCCGATCAGAATCCCCAGGCTCAGCAGCGGCAGATGCTGCAGCTGTGTCGACAGCCAGGTCAGCGCGCCGCTGAGAACAATGCCCGAGAGGCCATAGATGATCGAACGTTTGGTGCCTATACCGTCGGCCATGCGCCCTGCCATGGGGCGGCTGAGCAGAGTCGCCAGGTATTGCGAACCGATGGTCAGGCCGGCAATCACCGCGCTGAACCCCAGTTGCCCGTGCACGTAGCCGGGCAACACCGCAATCGGCAGGCCGATGCAGAGGAAGGCGATAAAGGTGTAGAAGACGATGGAAACGATCTGCAGGGTGATCGTCAGGTTGCTGGTCGGTCTGGGAGGTTGCTGGGCGGACATGAAGGCTCGTTCGCGGGCGGGCGGTTAGAGACCTGCATGATGGCGGGATGGGAGGATAAAAGAAAGCAGGCTAACTACTTCATCCCGCATTGCACGGGAATTGTGCTTGCCGACGGTGGTGGTGTGGGATTCACCACCCTCGTCGGCAAGGTTTCCAGGCTGTTTAGAACACCACGCCCTGGCTGCGCAGGTAGTCGTCATAGGTGCCGCTGAAGTCGATCACGCCGCTTGGGCTCAGCTCGATGATGCGGGTGGCCAGGGACGACACGAACTCACGGTCGTGGCTGACGAAGATCAGCGTGCCCGGGTAGTTTTCCAGCGCCAGGTTGAGGGACTCGATGGATTCCATGTCCAGGTGGTTGGTCGGTTCATCCATGATCAGCACGTTCGGCTTTTGCAGGATCAGCTTGCCGAACAGCATGCGACCTTGCTCACCACCGGAGATGACCTTGACCGACTTGAGGATTTCGTCGTTGGAGAACAGCATGCGGCCCAGGGTGCCGCGAACCACTTGTTCGCCTTCCTTGGTCCAGCGGCCCATCCAGTCGAACAGGTTGGATTCGTCTTCGAAGTCCGAGGCGTGGTCCTGGGCGTAGTAGCCCAGTTCGGCCGCTTCGGTCCACTTGACGGTACCGGCGTCCGGGGTCAGTTCGTTGACCAGGGTACGCAACAGGGTGGTCTTGCCGATCCCGTTCGGGCCGATGATCGCCACGCGCTCTCCGGCTTCAACCTGGAAGCTGAAGTCCTTGAACAGGGTCTTGCCATCAAAACCCTTGGCCATGCGCTCGACGATGACCGCCTGGCGGTGCAGCTTCTTGGTCTGTTCAAAGCGAATGAACGGGCTGACGCGGCTCGACGGCTTGACTTCGGCCAGTTGGATCTTGTCGATCGCCTTGGCGCGGGAAGTGGCCTGCTTGGCTTTCGAGGCGTTGGCCGAGAAGCGGCTGACGAAGGATTGCAGCTCGGAGATCTGTGCTTTCTTCTTGGCGTTGTCCGACAGCAATTGCTCGCGGGACTGGGTCGCCACGGTCATGTATTCGTCGTAGTTGCCCGGGAACAGGCGCAGCTCGCCGTAGTCCAGGTCCGCCATGTGGGTGCAGACGCTGTTCAGGAAGTGACGGTCGTGGGAGATGATGATCATCAGGCTGGAGCGCTGGGTCAGGATGTTTTCCAGCCAGCGGATGGTGTTGATGTCCAGGTGGTTGGTTGGCTCGTCGAGCAGCAACACTTCCGGATCGGAGAACAACGCCTGGGCCAGCAACACCCGCAGCTTCCAGCCTGGGGAGACTTCGCTCATCGGGCCGTTGTGCTGCTCGATGCCGATACCCAGGCCCAGCAGCAATTCACCGGCGCGGGATTCGGCGGTGTAGCCGTCCATCTCGGCGAAATCGGTTTCCAGCTCGGCCACGGTCATGCCGTCTTCTTCGGTCATTTCCGGCAGCGAGTAGATGCGGTCGCGCTCGGCCTTGACCTTCCACAGCTCTTCGTGACCCATGATCACGGTGTCGAGTACGGTGAATTCTTCGTAGGCGAACTGGTCCTGGCGCAGTTTACCCAGGCGCACGTTCGGTTCCAGCATGACCTGGCCGCCGGACGGGTCGAGGTCGCCGCCGAGGATTTTCATGAAGGTCGACTTGCCGCAGCCATTGGCGCCGATCAGGCCGTAACGGTTACCGGCGCCGAATTTGACCGAGACGTTCTCGAAGAGCGGCTTGGCGCCGAACTGCATGGTGATATTTGCGGTGGAGATCAATTACTTTACCTATCAATAGCTTAGAGTGCGCTTATTTGGGCTGGGACCAATTTGGGACCAATCTGGAGCTTTTCCAATTCGCTCCAGTCCGAGCTTGAGTTGATCCAACGCGCATAAGTCGAGAGCAGCATCTGCACGCTATGGCCGAGCTGCTGGGAGATGAATGCGGGGTTCATGCCAGACATAATGCATATTGTCGCATAGGTATGACGACAGTTGTACGGCGGCCTGCGGCGGATGTTGAGCGCCTTCAGGGTCGGCACCCACTGCCCGTGCAGGTCGGACGTCTGCCTCACGTACTCGGCGTTCTTCGAAGGCGGGAAGATGAAAGGGGTTTTCAGGATCTTTCCTTTCCCCCTTCTTCGACGATCTGCGTATTGTTTGGCAAACTCCAGTGCGTGCAGTGCTCTCTCGTTGAGCAGGACAAATCGATCACTGCCGGTTTTCGTGCGCTCCACCACCTCGCCCAGGGCGATCCCGCGACAAACGTGGGCGACCTCTTCTCTACGTCTACCGCGTCCCACCTCAAGGCCAGGGCTTCGGACAGACGCATTCCTGTAAAAAACACAAACTCAAAAAAAGCCGCGTAGATGGTGCTTGGCCAGTGTTCGTGCTGGTACATCTTCGCAATGATGTCGTTTGCTTCCTCCAGACTGAAGGGGTCAATCTCTTTTTTACTGCGCTTTGGAAGGTCAAGCACCGCTGCCGGGTTCTTCGAGATCAGTTCTTCGGATACCGCAGAACTCAGGATCGTCGAAAGCTTCACAATGGCGTTGCGCTTCACTGCCGGCGACTTCCACTTTATGGTGGCCATCGTCCGGCGCAGAAGGGTGGTTGTGATCAGGTCTATTCGGACCAGGGCAAGGGCCGGCATCCAATATAGATTCAGCGCGCCCGTGTAATTGAGCTTGGTCCCGGCGACCACCTCCCGACTGTCGAGCCAGAGCTGGGCATACTCCCCGAAGTTGATCTTTCCACCAGCGACGTTGCTAGAGCTGGGGAACAGCTCGACGTACTTGTCGTCGTCGAGCAGGCCAAGCTTGATCAGGCCTTTTACCTGATCAATAACCTGTGAGGCTGATTTGATTCCTTTCTGTGTCGGGGGATAGGGGAGCGTTTCACTCCTACGGCTGCCGTTCCACATAAATCGGATGCGGATCGATCCGTGGTGGATGTCCATTCCTGCGGGGAAACCCACTGGCTTTCGAGCCATTCGTAATATCTCCTGATGCTATAGATGATCCTGCTGCCGTGCCTGTTCCAGACGCCGAGGGGTATCTGGTTCCTGGCGCGTTTTGAGCGCAGAGCCGCGATGGTGGTGCCGAGTATTTCGGCCATCCGCGCCTCGGGCACCTTGTCGCCTGTGATGCCATCGTTAAGCTGTTCTGCCGCTGACATAGCTGTCTCCCGGCGCCCGAAATTGGCCGCGATTGATGATCTTCATGGAAGGTCCCGGCCGCACATCGCGGCGGAAGCTGGTCGTTGGTCTGCCTTTGCGATCGCTTCGGCGAGCCTGACTTGAGTGCCATTGCCGTTGCCGGCCGGTTTTATACGGTTGATCACGACCAGTGCTTCCTTGGCGGCCGAAAGCAGATCTTCCTGAGCAGCGCGCTCCTCCCTGCCAATGTCCCAGAATCGCCGCCCCCAGTGGTCCGGTGGTGGTGGGTTGCTGTTCTGTGCGCCGAGCGCCAGGGCCCCGACAATCGAATCGCAGAGATCGCGCTTGTAGGCGTTGTCGCCGTCGATGCTCAGGCCTTTGGCGCGCAGGGCAGTGATGTGGTCGTCCAGGTCGGCCTGCACCAGGTCGCGGAACGGGGCGTAGCCTTCGAGCAGTGGCGCATCGCGAATCTGGCGATAGCCCTCGATGTGCTTGCGCAGTCGGGTGTTCTCGGTGGTCAGCCGGCCGAGTTCTTCGACCGACTGCTGGTGCAGTGCGATGTCTGTTGACAGCGCCACTGTCGTGCAGCCGCTGTATTTCTGGATGCGAGCGGTGAGCCGGGCAAGCAGCGGCCGGCCGTCAAGTGCATTGGGCATGGGGATTCCTCGCCCGCCTAGCGGCGGGCTTTCATGGGGTTGAGTTGGGCGGGTCAGGCTGCTGCTTTGGATGCCAGTTCGCACTCGGCGGCAAGCTTCAGGAGGTTCCGCGTGGTCGGCCTGAAACCGTCAGTGTTCGGAAAGTGCGCGTGCTTGCGGTCGTGCGGGAATTCTTCGAACGGTCCGTGCCACATCCAGTTCGATTTCCAGTCGACCCACACGGTGTAAGCGTCCTGGCCATCGCCCCAATAATCTGTGCCGCCGCCCACGGACAGAACGTGGCCCACTCGACTGCTCTGCTCGTAGGCCAGCACTGAAGGCTCGTCCTTGTCGACCCAGGCCCCGCTGTAAAGCGTTGGGTGAAGCCGCACGAGGCTCTTGCTCAATTTCTTTTCGATGCGGGCTTTCATGGCTTCGGCCCCTTATATATGAAGACGTAGGCGAACCAGAGGGTGGCGATCATCAGTAACCCTCCCAGTTCATGCCCTGGATATACTCGTTGGGGATTGTCACGGCGGCGTCTGGTATCGCGCTTTCGACCTGGGCGTTGCCGAAGTACCCGATAGCCGCCTGGGCACGCTCCATTGACAGCTGGGCGTGTCGCAGTTGCCAGGTCTTCCGCGCCTTGTACGAGCGCAGTGCCAGTGATTTGTCGGTGTAGGCGAAGCGCCGGCCCCAGTCGCCCCCTTCTTTCAGTACGCGCTTTCGCCGCTTCCTCACCGTCTCAGCGGTCCAGCTGTGTTGCGGGCCGTTGATCAGGTCGCAGGTATGCTTGTCGCCGATGTAGTAGCACTGCGCGGTTTCGCCGATCACCTGATAGGTGATGCAGTGCACCTCGAGACCATCTGGGCCAATGGTGTCGATGTAGCGATAGTGGTCTGGCCCGGCTTTTTTCATTTCTTCAGGCATGACGATTCCTTGGCCGCGGCGTGGCGGCTGACTTGAATGGGGAGGGGTTATTGCAGGTGGAGTACGGATGTACTCCTATCGAGATTTGGCTGACTCAGCTTTCACGGCCAGGCCTGATACGGCTTTGCTGTAGATGAACTTGATCTGATCCCACGAGATTGTGTGCTGCTGCTCGTATTCGCCTTCGCCGTCGCAGATTACGCAGCCTTCCGTGGGCTCCTCCAGTTCGCAGCATTCAGGGCATTCCTTGGTGACCTGTAACTTGAACTCGCCAAGCAGCAGCGCCTTGGCGCCATTCTCGGCGGTAAGTTGGCGGGGCATGATGCAGTATCCGTCCGGCACCACCGATACCGGCGTGATCTGCTCGCCGCGGGCCACGGCCAGGCGCTGCGCTGGGTCGAGCAGGCCGAGCTTGATCGGCTCGCCCGGGGGCTTGGCGGCTGCCCATCCAGATCCGTCGCAATGCTGGCAGCTATCGCCGGTATGGGTGCAGCACAAGGCAGGCTCGGCGAGAAGGGCGCGCAATTCTGTAAGTCCGCCGCCGATTTTCGCTGCAACCTCATCCCTCACTGATGCAGGGCATCCTGCGGGGATTCTCCACGACTTTTCTATGGTCTCCAGCAGCTCACGCGGCACACCGTCAATCGTGTTCTTGTCGGTCATGATCATTCGCCCTGGTTGGCCAGCGCGTTCAGGCGCTGGAAAGAGGTGCCTGGGATTCCCTGATCGCGATCAGCATCTGCAGGCTTGAGGAATGCGACGATATCGCGCTCAAGATCAACCCAGCCCGTGCCGTCAACGACTGCCCGACAGCGGCGCAGCAGGTCTACCGCAGCATCGTTGCGTTCGTCGGCGGTGGTCAGGCGCTGCTGCAGGGATTTTTCACGGCGCTCGGCGGCAATGCAGCGTTCGGCAGAGTCGAGGAAACAGCGCACTGCCTTCTCGAAGTCCCCGGCGTAGACGTACTCGCCGGCCGCGCCCTTGAATGTGTAACGCTTCACTTCGTCCATACAGCCTCCGCTACGTCTTCGGGGTGATTGGGGTTGTCTGTGGGCATGAGTTGTCCTTGGCCGGGGTGCTACGATGGCGCCTTCCTCAAGTGGGTAGGCCCATGACAAAGCACGATATTTATGATGAGCACGAAGGCTTTCAGCTCTGGAACTACATGGAGTGCGACAAGGACGATGAGGGCCGGGAAACCTGGCGGATCAACGTCGAAGTGAAGCGGGATGGTGCGGTTGTGGTGCCGGTCATTGCGGGCGAGCGCACCTATGTCGACCGTGGCCTGGCTCAGGTAGCTGGCCGGGAGTTGGGCGCGAAACTGGCGAAAGAAAAGGGTTAAGCCTGGCCCCTGGCTGTTATCCGCAGGTCCTGGCCTCCGGTCGCTATGCCTGCATTCAGATCAACCTTTGAGCCGGCCAGCATTCCGGCAATTTGGGCATTCAGGTCCAGCTCTATTGCGCTGGACTTCCGGGCTTTGCCTACCTCCTTGTCGGATAGGTACTGCTCAATCAGCGCCTTGTCCTGAGCTTCGACAGCAACCAGGCTTCGGCCCTGGCTCGCCTGCTCGAGCAGTGGGTCCGATTCACCTCGAGGAACCAGCGCATGCAGCTTTCTGTGCACCGAGGATACCCAAGCGACAGCGAAATGATCTGCTGCTGTTTCAGGCGAGTACGCGCTTCGGTGGTGTCCGGCGCGCACCCCCGCAGCGTATTCCTTGCGTGCCAGCGTAACCTTGGCAAGAAGAGCCTCATAGGCATACAGCGCGACGTGCTGAGCTGGCGTAACACCAACAAACGTCGCTCGCTCCACTACTCGATTGGTGGTCTTGCACCAGTGCTTGAAACGAAGCGTATTGCAACCGAACACGGCGGCGACCACTCCGCTGAGATTGCGGTCCCATATAGGGCGCCGCGTCGGCCGAGATGCGGAGGACTCGACCTCACCAACATCGCTCAGGCGGACATCGACCTCAGTCAGGCGATGCTCACGCATCAGAGCTTGTGCGTGTCGCATGGCGGTCGCCGCTTCGTTCTCGTTCGCGCTTTGCGAGAGAGCTAGGCAGCGTTTGATTTTCCGGATAATGCGCTCGAGCTCTTGCGGGTTGAGTTCCATGAGTGATCCTCGCCGGCTGGCGTGAAGTGTGTTTGTGGGCTATTGCTTGATGGCCCGGCATGAAGCCGGATCAGGGGGGGGGGACTTATGGCTGATAATGGTCTTGCATCGCCGCCAACTAATGCGGAAGTAGCGGAACTGCTAAATATTTCAGAAGCGCAGGTTGAAACCTATCGCTTGGACACTGTCAGGGCTGGTGGTATTTGGCGAATCTCCCTAGCAATGCAAATTCTCTCGCCACTCAGATCGCGAGGATCAAGCGAGAACCTACCTGCCAACCTTATCCTCGAGGTTCCACTTCAAGGCGGATAGGGTGACAATTTGGTTTTGGCTGGGGTATTACGATTAACCGGCCTGGCGTCGGAAGGAGCGATCAAAAAATGGCACCGAAGATCACGATGACCGATTCATTAATCTCTGAATACGGAGTAGCGCTCGCAGTAGATAGCTCTGATATAGAGATCGACTTGATCCAAACAAGAGTTGAAAAGTGCGAGACAGCGATCAATCAACAGAACACAGCAGGAGCTTTAGCTGCTCTCGGTATTTCACTTGCTGTACCACATAACGTAATTGGGGAGGTGCTATTAACTCTCCGCACCAATCAAACAGCGACTGATGAAGAAAAAGAGAAGGTGATTCAAGGATCAAAGCTCGGGGACTTCATCCAGAACTCGGCTAATGCAACGATTATCATCCGAAGTCTCGTCGCCCTGAGTCCGGCTCTGCTTCAAGCCTTCCATAGAATACTCTGATTCAGCGCAATAGGTGAGGGCGGCTCATGCCGCCTCTTCCTGCTGCACCTGCGGCTTCGGCGGCCACTCTGTAAACCCAACCTTCGGCGCCTTCGTCTTCGGGTTGATGATCGGCTTGCCTTTGGCATCCACCAACACCGCCTTGGCCTTGATGCGCATGTCGCGGCACCTCAAGGTCTTGCGAGCGAGCTCAATGAACTGCTCGGCATACTGCGGGGCGTCGAACAGGGGCGAGAGCTGGCGTGACGTACCCCCCCCATGATCTTTTCGATGCGCTTCTCGACCAGGGCCAGCCATTCGGCTTCAGGGATCGGCTCGACGCCGCCCGGGGCCTTTGGATTTTTGCGGACTCCGCTGACTTTCTTGCGGGCCTCGGCCTTGGCGACATCGAGGGTCATTCCGAATACTGCGAAGGTACTCATTGATTCTCTCCAGTCAGGCACAGCCCTAATCAGGGCCGTGCTATACGGTTGGCGTCAGGCTTTCGCGCGCTTGAGCTGGTCAGTCAGCAGAGTGGGCAGCCGGCGCAATACCAGGGTGCCGTTGGCTTCGTCGAATTCGATCTTGTCGCCCAGCAGGTGCGCATCGAAGCTGATCGACAGGCCTTCGGCGCGACCGGTGAAGCGGCGGAAATGGTTGATGGTCTTCTTGTCGACGGGGATGGTCGACGACAGGCCGTAGTCCTTGTCGCGGATGAAGTCGGCGAAGGTCTTGGGGTTGTCCACGTCGATCTGTTCCGACAGCTCGCCCAGGTTCACCGGCTCGCCCAACTTGGCCTGGGCCATGGAGTAGCTGACCAGGGCGTGGGTCTTCTCGCGTGCCGACTCTTCACCCAAGTCCTCGCTCTCGACAAAGTCGCTGAAGGCCTTGAGCAGCGTGCGGGTCTCGCCCGGGCCGTCGATCCCTTCCTGGCAGCCAATGAAGTCGCGGAAGTAGTCGCTGATCTTGCGTCCCTGCTTGCCCTTGAGGTACGAGATGTACTGCTTCGACTGCGGGTTGTTCTGCCACTCGCTGATGTTGATGCGCGCGGCCAGGCGGATAGACGTCACCACGACGCCAGAAGGCTTCAAGTTCGTCTTCCAGCAGTTTGTGAAGCAGCTCCGTGACAAGCCATCGCTCAACGAGATGTACGGCCTGGTGCAGGCCAGCACGTTCGACAACGAGCTGAACTTGCCGGACGACTACATCGCCTCGCTGATGGAGTCGTATGCGCAGCCGTTGCCAAACATGTTGGCCAAAGAGGCCATGGGCGACAAGAACCAGATGATGATCGAGCTTGGTGCTCGGATGGTTGTTGCATCTCTGTCGTCCAAGACAGCGACCGAGGCCCGTGGTGACCAGTCGGCATCAACTTCGGTGCTGGCGGGTTGTGTGGCAAACGTCAGCGAGGCCTACACCAGGGCGATCATGTGGTGCGGTCAGTACATGGGCAGCACCGACAAGATCGCTTACCCAGTCGGACCTGACTGAGTACAACGTCAAGCGGCTTGAGGCGCTGCTGGGCGAGGTTGACAGCCTGCTGCTGGGAATCTTCGACCGGTACAGCGAAAAGCTGAACCTGGACCTGATCGACATCGCCAACTACGAGGCCGAGTTCGAAGCAACCAGCCTTGCCCGGTCGGCGCCCGCGGGTGTCTCGCTTGATCTGGCGGTGCCCACAGCGACAGCGATCAGGGCTGCGGTACTCACGAACCCGCTCAGCGTGCGAGGCATTGGTGGCGGCAAGCTGCTGAAGTCGTTCATTGATGGCTGGGCCCAGGCCGAGCGTGATCGGGTCACTGGCACGATCCGGCAGGGCTTTTTCGAAGGGCAGACGAACTTTCAGATTATCCGCAACATTCGCGGGACCAAGGCGGCGGGCTACAAGGACGGCATCCTGGCCGTTACCAACCGGAATGCCGGCACCATCGTGCATACGGCGATTCAGCATGTGTCGTCCCAGGCGCGCATGGAGGTCGCGAAAGAAAACACCGATGTGGTGACCGAGATCGAAATGGTCGCCACCTTGGACAGCAAGACCAGCCAGACCTGCCGCTCGATGGACAAGCGACGGTTCCCGGTCGATTCTGGGCCGCGGCCGCCGTTTCACCCGAACTGCCGGACGACTTTTGTCCTCATCACCAAGCTCAGCGTGGTTTTCGCCAAGGGCGCTACCCGGGCTTCTGTTGGTGATGACGGGCCGCAGCAGGTCAGCGCAAGTCTTGACTACTACCAGTGGCTTCAGCAGCAACCAGCAGAGTTTCAGGACGTGGCAATCGGTCCAGTCCGGGGAAAGCTATTCCGCGAGGGCGGGTTGTCCGTGGAGCGATTCGCAGAGCTGCAGCTTGATCGCAACTTCGCGCCGCTGACGCTGGTGCAGATGAAGAGTTTGGAGCCGCTGGCGTTCGAACGCGCGGGGCTCAACTGATATGCTCCTGGCGTGCATTAGGAGCAATCAAATGGCGGGTAAGCGAAGAAATGAGAGGGAGCGTGTCCGGGATGCTTGGCAGGCGGACTTAGATGAAGTACTTCGACAAGGATTCAACTTCACCGTATTCGAAATAATTGAAGAAGACGAAGAGGGCGACAAGCTCTGCTGGTGTTGTGCATCAAGAGGCTATCAGGAGGTTGCCCACATCGTCCCCAAGTCGAAGGGGGGGAGTCGTGATGCTCTGAATCTTTTTCTTCTTTGCGCGGAGTGCCATTTGTGCTCTCCAGATTTTGATGACCGCAAGTTCTTCGTAAAGTACGTTAATGATAATGCAGGGAAGGGGTTTGATACTGCTGTCCAAAAAAAGATCGAAGTGGGAAAAGTTTTGGGGGCACAGTTTGATCTTGGTCTACTTGGAAGCTCTCACGAAGAGGTTGAAAAGCTAATTAACGCCGCGGTGCGTGATGGTTTAGAAAAAACGACTACTCACGGCGCTCATTTGTCGTTGAGCACAAGACTGGCAGTTATCGAAAGCATCGAGGAATACGTGCTGAGCAAAATCACGAAGCCCGTACCATAAAGAAAAAATGAACATCAACCCGCTCCGGCGGGTTTTTTTATGCCCGTTAGGCGGGCAACACATACCTAAGGGGTGCATCACCGTGGCAGAAGAAAACGAAATCGACCTAGAAAACCCGGCAATCAAGGCCGCTATCGCGACTGCCGTTGAAGCATCTGTTTCGGGTTTGAAAACCAAGAACTCGGAATTGCTGGGAAAGCTGAAGGAAACCTCCGGCAAGTTGACTCAGTTTGAAACCCAGTTCGAAGGCATCGACATCGACGCCGTCAAAGGCCTGCTCAGTCGGGCGGGCCAGGACGAGGAAACCAAGCTGCTGACCGAGGGCAAGGTGGACGAAGTCTTCAATCGTCGAACCGAACGCCTGCGCGGTGACTACGACAAGCAGTTGAAGGCCGTCAGCGAGCGCGCTGAGAAGGCTGAATCCTTCGCTGCTAAGTTCCAGGGCAAAGTCCTGGGCGACTCGGTGCGCGGTGCTGCACTGAAAGCTGGCGCGCTGCCGGAAGCAACAGACGACATCATCCTGCGCGCCAAAGGCGTGTTCACCCTGAACGAAGACGGTGAAGCAGTCGCCGTTGATGAGTCCGGCCAAATCATCCTCGGCAAAGACGGCAAGACCCCTCTGACCCCGCTCGAATGGGCGGAGTCTTTGCGCGAAAGCGCACCTCACCTGTGGCCAAGGGCTTCAGGGACACAAGCCCCGGGCGGGGGTGGCGGCCAGGCTGCATTCAAGCGCTCCGAAATGACCTCCGAGCAGAAGCGCGACTTCCAGCGCAAGCACGGCCAAACCGCATATCTCGCATTGCCCAAGTAAGGGGATTCACCCATGCCAACGACTGTAAACAGCGACCTGATCATCTACAACGATGAGGCGCAAACTGCATACCTGGAGCGCGTCCAGGACAACCTGGATGTCTTCAACGCATCGTCCAATGGCGCGATGGTGCTCGACAACGAACTGGTCGAGGGTGACTTCCGCAAGCGCGCTCTCTACAAGCTGAACGGCTCGTTGGAGCACCGCGACGTCAACTCCGAAGGCAAGGTAACTGCCAAGAAGATCAGCGCTGGTGAAGCTGTCGGCGTCAAGGCTCCTTGGAAGTACGGCCCGTATCAGACCACCGAAGAGGCGTTCAAGCGCCGCGGTCGTCCGGTCGAGGAGTTCTCCCAGATAGTGGGGGCCGACGTTGCTGATGCGACCCTGGAAGGCTTTATCCAGTACGCAACTGCTGGCCTTCGTGCCGCCATCGGCTCCAACGCCGACATGGTGGTTTCGGCCAACATCGAAACCGACGGCAAGAAGACGCTGACCCGCGGCATGCGCAAATTCGGCGATAAGTTCGGTCGTATCGCGCTCTGGGTCATGCACTCCAGCGCCTACTTCGACATCGTCGATGACGCCCCCCGACCAGGGCCCAGGCATTCCGGGCGACACCACTTATACGGTGCCATGGTCTTTCCAGTACCGCGCCGACACCGACTGATTCCGCCCACTGGGCAAAACCACTGAACCCGCCATTGAGCGGGTTTTGTCATTTCTGCAACGAGGAAAACCCCCATGGCCGGCATCAAAATGCCCAACGGCGCTACCTTCGAAATCGCTTCTGCCTACGGCACTGCGATTCCGTTCACCGCGCTCACCAATGCAAAACCTGCCGTCGCCACCGCGGCCGCCCATGGCCTGGCCGAGGGAGATATCATCGTGGTCAACTCCGGATGGACCCGACTCAACGAGCGCGCCCTGATGGTCGGCGAGATCGCCAGCGGCACCTTCGCCCTGGGTGGTATCAACACCACCAACACCCAGCAGTACCCGGCAGGCTCTGGCATTGGCTCCGTTCGCGAGGTGACCACGTTCACCGAGATCTCGCAAATCACCGAGCTCGCTTCGAGTGGTGGCGACCAGCAGTTCCTGACTTACGGCTTCCTGGCTGACGATGACGACCGCCAGATGCCAACCACCAAGAATCCGATCACCGTCACCATCACTGTGGCTGACGATGCATCGAAGCCCTATGTTGCTGTCTGCGAGGAGGCGGACGACGACAAACAGCCTCGCGCACTCCGCCTGAACCTGCCAGGCGGCGACAGCATCATCTACAACGGCTACGTGTCGATCACTGCGACCCCGACCATGTCGCGCAACAACCTGATGACCCGCGTTATCAGCGTTGCACTGACCGGCCGCCCAACTCGTTACTCGGCGGTGGTGTAACCCATGGCCAAGTTCACGCTGATCCAGAACCCAACCTTCAAGGCCGACGTATTGATCCCACAGGTGGGTGGTGAGCCGGTAAAGGTGGGGTTCGAGTTCAAGTATCTCGACCGCACTGCCCTTGCCGAGCTCTACGCCGAGTGGGGTGAGCGCAACAAGGAGCTTGGCCAGAAGGCCGAGGAGATGAGCCTGAAGGAGTTCACCGCTGCCCAGATCGATCTGCAAGTGGATCAGATCAAGGCCGTGGTTGTCGGCTGGGGGTTCGAAGAGGGATTTACCGAGCAGAACATCCGGGTCCTCGTCAGCTCGATTGTCTCGACGCCCACCGCGGTGTTGCAGGCCTACGCCGAAGCATTCAGCCAGGCCCGCCTGGGAAACTCCTAAGCGCCGCACGAGCCCTCTATGAGCCGGGGCCGTCAGATGCAGATCTGGCGGCGTTCGGCTTGTCGCGCAAGGACGTGCCGGTCGAAGAAATTGGCGTGTGGCCAGATAGCTGGCCGGCGTTCACCGTCTTCGAGGCAATGGCCACTCAGTGGCGTGTCGGCGCGTGCGGTGCAACAGGACTGGACTACGGCGTTCTGCCTGGCGTTATGCGGCTGTGCGGCGTGCCTGCCGGCGAGCGGCAAAGCATCTTCCGCGATATCCGTGACATGGAAAACGAAGCCCTGCGGGTGATGGCGGAACAGAGAGAGAGCACATGACCACCAACTTCGCATCGCTGGGCATTTCGGTAGAGTCGTCGGATGCCGTAAAGGCCGCCGGCGACCTGGATAAGCTGGTTGTCGCGGCTGAGGAGGCCGAAGAGGCCGTCGTCGACCTCGGCAAGGCCAGTGACGGCCTGGCCAATATCCGAAGCTGCACTTGCGATGCAGAAGGCCACCGGCAAGTCCGTCGACGAAACAGTGGCTGAGTTCGTCAAGATCGCCGATGACCCGGTGGCCGCTGCGAAGTCGCTGAATGACCAGTACCACTTCCTGACTGCCTCGGTGTACTCCCAGATAATCGCGCTCAAGGATCAGGGCGACACCATCGGAGCGGCCAAGCTTCTCACCGACACCTACGCAGACACCGTCCAGACTCGCGCAGGACAAATATCCCAAAACCTTGGAGTCATCGAGAAGGGGTGGAACTCGGTACGCGATGCCGCCAAGGGCGCCCTCGATGCAACTCTGAATATTGGTCGACAAGAGACACTAGCTCAGCAGGCCCAGGCCTTGCGTGAGAAGCTTTCAAGTCCAGGCGCTTACTCGAGCCTTCCCATATTTGGTGAGGACAATCCAGATCTCTCGAAGGTCGGAAGAACTCGAGACGAAGATCAAAAGCAATTGAATTTGCTTGAGTCGTATATCGAGATCGAGAAGCGGCAGAGCAAATATCTTGGTGACCAGGCCGTTGCACAGAAGGCTGCGATATGGTCACCTATCGAATCGAGAAAACCAGCAAGGGGGGGGCGATGTTCAGAGCCCGTAAATTTCGACCTGTAATCGAGGCTGAGACGAAGGAGGCGTTGGTGAAGCTAGCCGCCCAAGCATTGGCAGGCAGCCGAGTGGCGGTGCGTATTCATAACAAAAACGGCACTTTCCAGGAGCTGCGGTTCTAGGCAGAAACGAAAAGCCCGGCACTAGGCCACTCTTCTGGGTCAGCTATTACGCAGGCAGCCTGATCATTAAGCCTCCACTGGTCGCTTGGTGTGGCGTTGCACTGAACGCTCCAATCGGCCTGACATCTACCCCTATAGACGAATAGGGGCTCCAATGAGAGAAGCACAGCGAAAACTGGCCATGACAGCCTGGCGCAAGCTATTCGTTCTGGCCATAAGCGAAACTCGCGCGGAGGAAAAGTATTTCATGTTGTTGAAGAGGGCCGACGACATGGAGCGCGCGGGCCTCATCACTAGCGAGGAATGGCGAAAGCTTGTCCAACAGGCAGGGACGTCTCTTGCTGGCACCGCAGAGTGTATGGGCGGAGCAGGATAGGGCGGAACGAAAAAACAGACGCAGGAAGCGTCCGATAATCGATTCCAGATCAGCTTAATTTGAGAGCAGGGAGCCACGCCTGGTGAGAAGGATCCCCTCCGCTGACGTAAGAAGGCACCCGAGCGGATCGGCTATCAGCCCATACCTGAATTCTCCAGTGATCATTTCCAGATCAAGGAGATCCCTCAGGCCCAGTAAATTGTCGTCCATGTCACCGGTCAACGAGAACGAAGAGCGTGCTTCAACGACCGAGAGCTGAGTTATCAAGCTCTTGAGAAGGGCCGAGTTTTCCTGAATTAACATCGCTGGTGCCTGAGTGTGCCTTTGGTGGCATAGAGCCCACGGCGGCTATTTCGTTCACTTTTATGTTCATCAGGGGGAGGGCATGGGCATAAAAGGGCAGAGCGAAAAAGCCCGGCACGGGGCCGGGCTATTTCCAGAGGGGGGGCGCTGATCCGTCAGCTGGTTTGAGTGTAGGACAGTTACTAGGCGGTCGGTAGCGAAAAGCCAGAGCGTGTCGTAATCGACCACGACTTGCCTGCGGGCGACAGCGGGGCTGGCACAGAAACAAGAAGCCCGGCGCTGGGCCGGGCTGATATTCAAAAGTACGCTTACAAGGCATTTAAGCTCTTTTTTATAGCGTTCCGCTGATGATCTGCGACTGTCAGTGGTGCTGGACGCCGCTGGTTCAGTCAGTGGCGGTACAGTGCCCGCACCCACCACCGTCGGCGATATAGTTTATGGAGGCTCGGGAGCCGACTCTCCCCAGCCCATGCTCAACGAATTATCGCAATAGCTGAAGTTGACGACCAAGGGCTGATCTTCTTGGCCATCTGAGAGCGGACCTAATTAGAGATAACCGTCCTGTTTCTCCCGCTGGATTTTGCGATATACAGGGCTTTATCTGCTGTTTCTATCAGGGCTGTGGGGGTGTCGATTTCTGCCCCTACGGATGCGCTGATGCCGAGGCTTATCGTCACAACGCCTAACGGCGACCCGCCATGTTGAAGTCCAGTACTCTCTAATTCACATCGGATTTTTTCAGCCAGGATAAACGCGCCGACATAATCTGTATGAGGTAGGACAATGGCGAACTCTTCACCCCCGTACCTGGCGGCAAGGTCGCCGGCTCTACTGGTTTGTCTTTTGATGATGGCGCTTACGGTTTTTAGACATTCGTCACCTTGTACGTGGCCATATTGATCGTTGTAGAGTTTGAAGAGGTCAACATCGATCATTATAAGCGCAGTGCCATCTGATTTTCGCTTGGTACGAGCGATTTCTGCTTCCAGGAAAAAGTCAAGTTGACGTCGGTTAGCAAGGCCCGTTAGCTCGTCTTGTAGAGCCATTAGACCAAGAGTTTTATTAATCGCTATATAGTTGTCTTGAGAGGTTTGCAGCTCTTTTTGTGCTTGGATTTGTCGGCTCGTCAGCTTTATGAGTCGATATCCAAGAAGACTCAGGATGATTAGTAGTATGGATGATATGAAAAAACTGGCGGCGGACTCGCTACGCCAGTCGGCGAGTATTTCACTTTTGTCAAATGCTACGATGATAACAAGAGGGTATCCATCAATACGGTGAAAGCTGATAACCCGCTCGACGCTATCGAGATACGATTTTATGGTTGCGGTGCCCGAGTTAATTCCTGGGGCTATCAGGTGAAATACTTGACCGTTTGAAGTGTCAGTGCCGATATCAGAGTCGTGAAAGGGCTGGCGTATTACGATCTTTCCTGTCGAGGATGTAAGATTTATAATTCCATTTTCTCCCATATCTATGCCCTCGTAAAGGGTGAGGAAATACTTGAGATAAATAGTAGCAATCGTGACGCCGGCAAAGCTGCCGTCGGGATGATTGATTCGTTGTGATACCGTTATTATCCACTCATTGGTTGACCGGCTGTGTATGGAGGAGCCAATAAAAGTAGATGAATCATTATGGTCGCGATGATAGATAAAGTAGTCACGATCAGAGTTGTTTGCACCAGATGGAATGAGGCCATTTGAGTTAAGTAGCCAGCGCCCATTTTCGTCGTAAATGAAGAATCCGTGTATCTGGGGTAAGCGTTTTTGTTGCGCTTTAAGTGCTTCTTCTAACCGACTCAGATTTTCTGGCGTTGCCCCTTCTGCTTCCACGCGTTCTTTGATCTCCAAAACGACCGTGTCGGCTTGAGTGAGGGTTGCAGCGATATTGGACGATAGTGTTTTTGAAAGGTTTGACATTTCAGTTTCTTTGTCGTGTAAATGGTACTCCAAAGAGTTGAAGGTGCCCCATATGCTGATCATTATCAATGAGATGCATACGGCTGCGAAAAAGAGGATAAAGTGGCCAACTTTGAGTTTGGTGTTAGTCCACTCTAAGTCAAAAGCTGAGGCCATTTTCGCTAGCATAAACCCATCCATTAGGATTGCAGAGTGGTGTTAAGTATATGTGGTTATCTCAAAAAGGTTTTTTTATTTCGGCTGATAGTGAAAATTAAAATCAGCATTTTTCTGGAACGCTTCAGGCCTTAGTGAGGACTCCTCGTCGCCGGCGTCTGCCAGAGAGCTGTAATAGACTGTTTATCATCCATTTGTTTTTGTGTGGTGCCTTAGATTTTAGGTCAGGCACCGTTGTTGGGATCTGTTTTCTGCTGACTTTTCGAAATCAATTTTTTATCATGTTTCAGTTGCTTCGCGAGTCTCTTCAGCTCGTGATCGGACTCAGATCCTCAATGTGTTTATTTAGGCGAGTTGAGCACTGCCAGGCTCATACTGATGAACTCGAGGTTGTTGTCCAGCGGCCAGAGTGCAGCGCGGATGTTCTCAGCGACCTCGACAGAGCCGCGCTGTTCGACCCAGTTGGCCAATTCCTCGATCGCTGCTCCCAAGGCGAGCTGGTTCTCATTGAGCTTGGTGAGCAGGGCTGGCAGCAGGTCTGTATTTGGCATGGTTGGCCTCCGTAATGGAGTTAGCGTAGCTGTGGCGTGTTGGGGTTGTGTTCGTTCGGCAGGACGCCGAGGGAGTGGAGTCTGTTGTCACCGTGGCCAGCCTTAAAAGGCTGGCCCGCTGAAAAAAGGTCCGGGCAATGCTGGCGGAGATCTTGCGGCGGCCGGGCTATGAGAAGCAACTGGTGGCGGCCAACCCTGCGTGCCAGTAAGTTTCGCCACGACCTTCCCGTCAGGTTGTTATAAAGGGGAGCAATTTTTCAATGATCGGATGGGCTCGAGTTGCGAGCTCTTGCGTTTTCGTGATGATCTGATTGGTGACCGATAGAGTTTCGAGGACCTTCTTCGCCATTCTTTGTCCTTCTGGCGACGCTTCCTGAATTTCAGAAACATTTCTTACTATAGCGCCAACGGCTTGGTCGCTGAGTTCTTCAATCTTGTCGGGACCGCCGGCTAAATAGCTCAGTAGTCCAGCGTGAATGGCCTCGATGTGCTTGGTGAAAAGACGTTTAAGCTCGTCTGAAAGATCAGAGTCCAAGCACTCCTGGAGCAGTTTTGATAGCTTTTCGGTAAACGTGATAATTTTTTGTCTAATCTCAGCATCGGCGGCCGGATAGCAGTTTGACAGGAGATGGTTGCCGAATACCAGCCCTTGAAGGGTAACGCAGTTGAGATAATTTTTACAGTCTTGCCACTGACTGATAAAATCGCAGCTGGTCAGCATAACTTCGATACTGAACAATGGCGTCAAGTAAATTGTAATTTCACCCTTCGCGTTGTCTATAATTGCTTTTTTGCCTGCCTGGACCAGTTCGTATATATCGGAAATGCCCCTTGCAATTTTTAACGTGTCCACAATGTGGCAACCGAATATTGCAGCCCAAGCATCATTCGTCGTCATTGTGCCTTGGATCCGTGCGCCTTCCTCGGCGAACCGCAGAAGCTTTCCAACGGGGTTATTGCCTTCGCTCATCCACCACGCTGTCATTACGCTGTTATTCCTGAGCCAAAAGGGCCCTATTGGGGGAGGGAAGGCACTTGCGATAAACGCTAAGCTCCTGACTTGTATGGATTATTTTTTTGGGTAGATCGGATTTTGACCCCCAACGTGTGGATCTCAAGACCATCGCTCTACCAACTGAGCTAAATCCCCAATTACCGTGCAATACAGAGTAGGCAGATTCTAAACAAGGCAAAGTGCTATCGTCAAATAGCTTGTTTAATCATCTCAACCCCCAATTCCTGGTGGAAGAAGGGGCCATGGGAGATTTTCTCTACGAGAGTTGATCGGCGGGGGAACTACCCTCAAGAGTGTGGAGCAGGGCTGAATGATTGGTGGTGTTCGTTCGTCAGGATGCCGGAGGAGGGTATCGCTTGAAGTGACAGCGAGGGCGCTGCCGGTCGAGCGGCGTTAACGGGTTGGGTGCGAGCGGGAGCTCGTGGTGAGCACCATGACATGCCAATGATCAGTCACTCTGGCGAATTGATAACCGCCAGGCTCATGGTGATAAACTCGAGGTTGTTGTCGAGCGACCAGAGTGCAGCGCGGATGTTGTCAGCGACCTCGGTCGAACCGCGTTGCTCGACCCAGTTTGACAGTTCTTCGATGGCTGCGCCCAGGGCGAGTTGGTTCTCGTTGAACTTGGTGAGCAGTGCTGGCAGCAGGTCTGTATTTGGCATGGTTGGGCCTCCTTGATGGAGATAGCGTAGCAGGAGTGGATTGGGGATTCTGTTCGTTCGGCAGGACGCCGGGGGAGGGGGTTATGCATTATCGGCATGACCTAGAAATCACCCGCAGGGACCATTCGTGGAACCAGCGGGTGCATTTCCGAGCGTTATCCGTGATTACTCATGATGATTTCGCCCAGCAAACATTGATCACGAGTAATCACGGGAATGCATTTTATACTGCATGGTGATATTTGCGGTGGAGATCAATTACTTTACCTATCAAGGGGTTATGCGCTGCTGATGGGGTGCTTGGGCCATTCCCTGGGCATTTCAGGAGCTTTTCCATCTCGCTCCGGTCACCGCTAGAGTTCAGCCAGCGCGCGTACGTAAAGAGCAGCATCCGACGGTGTGTCCGAGCTGCTGTGCAATTTAAAGGCGGGATTCATTCCAGACATTGGGCCTATTGTCGCATATGGATGACGACAGTTACATGGCTGTCGGCGGGTGTCTGTCTGCGACGGCCCGGCGCAGAGCCGTGCCATACATATGTACGACTTGAAACATGAGGCTTCTCAGCACAATACGTCCCCGTAATTGAAATCATGATTCTGGAGGCGGTACATGGGTGTTGGAGCGGCTACAACCAGGGACGGTATTGATGGGAACGGGAGCAGCGGATCGAGGAAAAGACCCGGTTCGGCCGTCGGGAACGAGGGCGGACGCCCCAGGATCCAGGGGAATGAAGCCGGTGCCTCGATACAAGGCAATGAACCGGGCCCATTCGGGGCCAACCTGGCCCTCTGGGGGCAATCGAAGGACTACAACGAGGCCGGTGAAACCTTTGACAGCCAGGTCATCCTGGAACTCGGCGAGGTCCCGGGGATTGCCGACGCCATACGCTCACTCGGACTGCAGCATCCCGACAAGCCCACCCTGTGGTTTCGACTGAACGGGCAGGGCTATGCACCGGTGCTTGGCGATCCCGCCCACATGAACGGGTATGCCCGTATCCTGGTCCTCGGCGTGGCGGGTGCGGAAGGGGTCTTGAGCGGCTATACGCCGGCCCAGGTGGAAAACAAAATCAGCGAGTTCCGTGGCTGGCTGCGTGATCGCTACCACTATGGTAGTTATGGCTTGAAAGGCTCTGTTTACGAGGACTATCTGACCACTGCCTCGAGCTGGAACACCCGGCATCCCGCTTATCCGGTGACTGGCATGGGGCGTGGCGGCAAACGTGATCCCGATTTCTGGCGCAAGGTGAAAGAGCGCCTGCGCGATAGCAGTGGGACACGGGCAGAAAAGGTCCGTGCGCTCAGCCAGATGGACCTCAGGATCGATCTGCATGGCCTGCCTTTTTTCAATATGCCGGGTAGTGTGGCGACCGAACTGGAGCAGGTGGATGGCGCGCTGATTGCCGATATCCTTCACCGCCAGTCAGAGGGGACTCATGCACCGGTGGTCACCCGCGTGATAGAACCCATGGCCGGCTCGGGGGTTTACTCGAACTGGGCCAGGGCACAGGGGTTCAAGGGCAAAATCATCCTCAACGATATCAATCCCTTGATCGCGGTGACCCAGAGTGAAGTGGTCAGCCATCCGCAGGGCGTCGTCAGGGGTGTCCAGGAGATCAAGTCCGACCTCCTGGCGATCAGCCGCCAGAATGGCTTTGATTTCGACGACAACCTGTCCATGAGCTTTGACCGGGTCTTTCCGGATGACGTCCCTTTACCCAAAAAAGACCAGGAAAGAACAAGAAGGCGGGAAAAGCTCAAAGCGTTTGTCAGGCAGGATCGGGCGGACAATCTTCGTCAGGCGGTAAAGGATTATTTTGAAGACAGCCTGGCTGAATTGATCTCGCTGAAAGATGGCAAGATGATTGTTGATGAGCCGGCGGTGGCGAAACCTGGCCATTTAACCGCCAGGACACGTGTCGCCGCATTGTTTTATGTCATGCAGAATGCGGCCAAACATAGTACTACGGTCACCATCAACGCGATCCCCTCGGTAGGGCACAGGTTGCACTTGCCTCTGTCCTTGCTTACGGCGGAGGGGCCTTACAAGGTCAATCTTCTTCCTTCGATCACCAATGAAAGAAAGTTGTTTTTTATCAGTCGGCTCCATGGCGGGAATCTCGACACCACCGAGTTCCTGAACGGTGATGGTTGGGCGTTGTTTGCGCGCGCTGATCTGGGACCCGGTGATCTGATCCTGCTTAGCGGGCATTTTAGTAATAGCTATCTAAGCGTCGAAGAGTTTTATCAGAAAGTCGATCATTATGTGACGCGAGCGGTTGAAAAGGGCGCGCAGGTCCTGATTATCAATGACTTCAGTGAAGCCAAGGAGCAGGGTTTCAAACAGCGTGGTTTCCAGGTTTCCCGGCATGCGCGATTGAATGACAACAAAAGATCCTATCTGTTGGCGTTGCGCAATGTTGTCCCGGCCTCCAGCACACCGGAGGTATTAAATAACCGTCTTCGTGATTTTGTGGTTGCGATGCATGATATCGAGAAACGGGTCGGTTTTATTCCCGGTGAACTCCTGGTCGGCTGGAGTGACGAGGATTATTACGACCCCGAGGCGGTCCAGAGGGCGGATGTCGAGCAGTGGGCGTTGCCAGCCGCTGATGACGAGGACAGGGAGCCTCTTTCGCACGATGACAGCGTGCTGAGCCGGGACGAAGTCGGCGAGTGGGATCTGCCGGCGCTGACGGCGTCCGTTGATGACGAGAGCACCAGCCGGTTCGACTATCAACTGATTGTTCAGCTTGAAGATAACCGGACGGTCAGGCAGGCGGCGATTGATCTGGCTGGCAAGCACCCCTCGAATTCATTGCTGCTCCAGCTCGACGTCGCAGGCAAGTTGCGCTTTGCCGACGGCCAGGACGCGGTGCTGGCGCGTATCGGCCAGTTGAGCCGGCAGGGGAAAAACCACTGGCGTTTGCAAGCGGTGGGTCATGGTCGTGATAACGCCGCTGGACAGCGGACGCTGGCGGGGTACTTGCCGTCCGAATTGGCGCAAACTGTCAAGCAGTTGCTGGACAATCCGTTGCGGCCCGGGCCGGCGCGGTCTGTCGCGCCAGAACATATCAGCCTGGTGGGCTGTGCGCTGGTGGATAACGAGCCGATAGAAACCAGCAGCTATATACAGGCCTTTGTACATTCCCTGGATCGGGAAAAACTCTCCGTGCGTTCTGTCGCGGCCCATTCGGCGAAGATTATCGTCAACCCGCAGGGCGGCAAACGAGGAGTCACCCTCACGGACATCAAGCTGGTTCTTCGCCGTAGCGGCGATGCCTGGATGGCGGTGGTTTCGCCAGGAAAAACCGGGTATGACGACAGCCTGCTGCTGACGGAGACCGTGGGTGAAAAACTGGCCCAGTTGGAACGGAAGAAACAGCGGCTCGGCGTGGTGACGCGGGCGCAAGAGTTCCAGCAAGGCATGGAGCAATTGTACCGTGAGAATAATTTGTCCGCGGGTGAATGGCTGCCGCTCTGGCACAGCCTGACGCAGGAGGAGGCCGCCAGCGGCGGCGGGTACCGGTTGGAGTTCGCGCAGGTTGCGCATCCTGAGCAACCGACCCGGGTACTGCACTTGACGGACCGGCGTGTGGTTGAGTTCATGCAGGACTACAACCGGCAACTGACCAAGGTTGCGCAGGCTCGCGGGGTGTCCGGCGAGCACTTGGCGGGTCAGCCCGTCGAGCCCGAAGGTGAGGCCCTCGATGGGCTCAATGCGCTGTTTGTGGTCCAGACCCTGTTCGCCTGGTTTAGCCACAAGAGTCGCAAGGAAGTGGCCGGCGGCGAATTGTCGGGGGTATTGGGTTGCTCGTTGCAGGTGCACGGTTGGCTCAATACGGCGCAGATCATCCATGGCACGGTCATGGATGTGGTGAAGGTCGTGCAGCTGTTTCGTTCGGCCCTGGCGATCAGCAAGGGCAAGGCGTTTTTCAGTGAGGCGCAGTCCCTCAACCTGATGTCGTCGATCTCGAAGTTCAACGTCGGCGTTGGCCTGTTCTTGAACCTGGGTAGCGTGGTACTGGACGTCATCGAGTTGTCGCAGGCGCAGAATGAAGCCCAGCGCGCGGTCTTCGCCACCCAATTGGCCTTTGACAGTGCCGGGCTGGCCCTCGGCGTGTTCAGTCTTGGCGCTTCGATGGCGGCGAATGCGGGTATCGCCGGTGCCGCCACTGCCTCGGGTTTTGCCGGCGCGCTGGCGGCCCCCCTGGCGGGCCTGGGAATCGGCTTCAGCGCCCTGGCCCAGGCATTCAGTGCCGTGGCGGAGGAGGCCGCCCAGGTGGGCCGCTATTTTGCCGATCTCGATGCGGCATATCGCCAGGGCGGCTATCGGCGTGTGGAGCGCAAAAACAGTGCCGATCATGAGTCGGCTGCACATGCCCTGATGGAATCCATTCCGGGCGCGGTGATCAGCACATTGGATCTGCGCCGCCAGCAACTGACCCTGGACAGTCAATACCTTTACCGCAACGACCCCAGGGGCTCGACCGGTTCCGGCAAGAGCAACTACTTCTTCTGGTGGCCAGGCCGCGGGGCGAACCTGGACAAGAACCAGGCGATCAATATCCGTGAAGGGATCGGTTATCGCCAGGCCCAGGTCGGCTTCGTTCCCGGCGATGCGATCCTGGTACTGCCGATGACCGCGAAGTCGTATCTCAATTACGAATACATGATCCTGCCGTTTGCCACCACTCGGCACGACTACGGTTTTGATGTGCTGCGCAGGCTCGAGGAAGACTATCGCTTCGACTTTGATTTCTACGCTTTCCCGGGGGAGCGGATTGTCCGGCGGATTATGCCTGAGTACGTGGCGACGCCGGTCAGGGTGCTGTTGGACGCGCGGGACCGTGACATTCTGGTGCCCGCGCTGCCGGATATCCTGCAGGGCAAACTGTCTTATCAACTGGAGGGCGAGGGCGGCCATTACCGTCTCAGTCTGCTGGACGGCGTGTCGCTTTCCCTCAGTGGCACGGCGGACAGCCGTTGGACACTGGATGCCCGTCAACTGAAGGCGGCCACGATCCATCTCAACGGCAATCAGCTGCAGGTGGGCAACCTGGCGATAACGCTGTCGGAGAGCTGTGGCGAGATTTTGCTGATCAACGCCAGTGGCGATCTGTATTCCGTCGACCGGGAGAAGCAGCAACTGACCCTGACGGAAGCCGATGCGAGCGAATTCACGGACTGGCAGGCGCTGCATGCACATCTCAAGCAGTTAACCGGCGATTCACCCCACAGCCAGCCCTTCGTGACGGTTGATCATTATCGCCTGGCCGGGCAGGACACCGGCAGGGCGTTCTATCAGGTGAGCCAGGACCGTTTTATCTACACCGATTATCCGCAGGCCAGTGAGTTTCTCGACCAGGCGCTGTTGGGCGGCATCGTCGAAGACAAGGCCTGGTTCTACCGGGGCGCGGATGTCTGGCAGGTGGCGATTGCCACGGGGCAGGTGCTGGTTCAGTACCGGCCGCGGACCTTTGGTGGAAACATCACCCACAGCCGCCTGGTGCAGCGCGATGGTCAACTCCTGCTGGCGATTGACGAGCTGTTGCCGGACTGCTCCGTCGAGCATATTTACCGGGTCGAAGAGGCCTCGCTGAAGCTGCTGGCGATCCATCGGGTCGGGCAACTGTTCAACCCCGGCGAAAACAGTCTGGCCCTGCTATCAGCCGCTGCACACTGGCGTGATCCACTACAACGGATGACCGAACGGCAAGTCAGCGCCACCTGCGCGCAAGTGGTGACCTGCGCCGCCAGCCTGGGGCAGACGACAGAGCGCCAGTGGCTGGTTTTCAACAGCGAGTACCTGCTGCCGCGTGTGGTCCGGGCAAACCTGGGCGAGGCCCTGCCACAGGACCTTTCGCTGGTCGGTTCGACGGGCGGGGACAAGCCGGGCTTCTACTTTTATGACCCACACAAGCGGCGAGCTTACTTTCAGTCCGATGAGGGCATGCCCGGGACGTTGGCCACGGCGGTGCCCCTCAGCGAGGTCAGTGCCGTCCGGGGCGACGATCAGTCACCGTGGCTGGCCCTGACGACGGAGGGGGGCGTATGGCTGTTGGACCGCGGAACTGCGCGGCTGGCGGGCGTGGTTGCCCGTTGGCTGAGCCATCACCGGGAAGACCTGGCAACGGAGCTGGGGCGGTTGGCCAGCGCTACGCCAGCGCGACTCGACAACCTGGCGTTATGGGGGGTGGGAGGCCTCGCCGGAAAAACCATCGGCGCCTGGTATGACTGTGCCGCGCAACGGCTCGTGCAGGGCGGCGGAAATCTTGATGGACGGCATGCCCTGACCTATCTGGGACTGACGGCCGATGATCGCCATGCCTGGATTCTGGATGGCGAGAGCCAACAGCTCTATCGCCAGGCCCTGCTCCCGGCCGAGATCGAGTTGGCATTCGACGAGCAGTTGCACCCGTCACCAGCGGCCCCTGATGCATTGGCCTGGCAGGCGCCGCAGCAGTGGATCAGGGGACAGCGGCAAGGCACCCGGTTGCACCTGGAAAGCAGCGATGGGGTCATGGTTCTGCTGCCGGTTGCCGCCAGCCTGACGGAGCGGGCGCTGCTGATTGCGCTGCGGATCAAGGCGGATCAGGAGATCGCCCAAGTCGGCGAGCGGCTCGCGGCGTTGCGCGAGCATTACGACCTGCCCCCGGCCGTGCGACTGTTGACCGAGCCGGGCCTGGCCCCTGCTTGGTATCTGCCGGACAGCGCGGAACTGCTGTGTGCCCAAGGTCCGCAGGCGGACCATCAGTTGACTTACCTGGGCAAGGCCGCGGGCCAGGCAGGCGGTTACATCCATGATGAAGACAGCGGGCAGTTGTGGTGCCTGGACAATCTGCAGGCGACGCCGCTGGGGCGCTACAGTTTTGTCCATTTGTCCGAAGGCAACCTGATCCTGCAGCTCGACAGCAACAGCCCCCCGGCGAACAGCGAGTCGTTGCCGGTCCTGGAGGAGGCCGAGTGCCTGATGGTTTCCGGCCACAGCCATGGTGTGCATCACTACCCGTTGGATCGTGGATTGCTGAGCCATTATCGACAGATCGTCATTGACGAGCAGAGCCGTGATGCGGTCATCCGTACTGATTCCGAACGACTGGTGTTGCAACGCAGCGGTGAGGATCTGATGCTCTACGACAGTGATACCCATACCAGCCTGCTGATCCCGGATATCGAGCAGGCGGCGCAACGCGGGACAAAATTGCAACTGGCACCCCAGGCGTTGAGTGGCGTACTGGCGGGGTTGAGCTGGCAGTGACAAGGCAGGCTGTCCCGCGGCGGTGCTGAATTCGAGGCGGCGGCGGGTATATTATGGGGGCGGCGTTGTCCAATCCCCATAACGAACTCATCCTTGAAGAGAGGCGTCATGAACAGGTTTGTTTTTGCTCCCGCAGCCTTGCTGGTTGTCGGGCTTCTGGTCGTTGCCCTTCCTGCCGAGGGCGCTCCCCAGGGCAGTACGCCACTGGCGCCGCAGTTGCTGGTGCAAAACCTGCCGAACAGCGACAACCCCTATAACAGCCCGATTCGTCGCGCCAACCCCAATAGTCGCCAGGGCTCCGAGTCCAGCGCACCGCCGTTGCGCGGTCCGAATACACTACCCACTCAGCGCCCCTCGACCATCGAAAACGGTGCTATCCATAACGGTTACCCGCGTGATCAGTCAGCACCGATGGCGGTGCCGATCAGTCCGGGCACCCGCAGCGATCCGAATACGCAACGCTGATTCTTGCCTCAGAGATAATTTACTGTGGCGAGCGGGCTTGCCCGCGTTGGGGCGCGAAGCGGCCCTAAAACCAGCGACCCCACTGTGTCAGGTAGAATGCGATCACAGGATTTACGACTGCTTTGCAGTCGAACGTGGCGGTGCGGCGTCCCGACAAGCCCGCTCGCCACAAGACCGTGCTCGTCTTCAGATTTCCATAGTCTCACGCCGATAGACAATCACCGCCGCCCGCAGCTTGCTGCTGCCGAAAGCACTCATCTTGTCGAACTCGGCATGGCTGACCGGCAGATGCTGGCAATCCAGGGGCTGGAGATGCTGGCTGTGGTCCACATCCGGGTCGTGCAGGTAGACGAATTCTTCATCACAGTCGGTGACGATCACCCAATGCGGCGCCTTGGAGCGGGTCAGGCGGTAGCTGCTGATCAGCACCAGCGGCTGGCCAGCGGCGGCCAGCAGGCGTGGCAGGTCCAACGGGCCGCCGAACACCTGTTCGACATCGGTTTCGGCCAACTCGCTTTCAAAGCCCTCATGGACCAGGCGCATGACGTCTTTTTTATGCTCGTTGCGCACACCGTTGAGCAGCAGCGGCCCCCTGATGCTCACTTGCAGGCGAACCGCGAAACCCCGGCGCCAGGCGGCCAATGCCAGGCCCTGGGGGCTGCAACCGCCATGGCCGGAGGTCATGAACACCGTGGTCGCTTCGCGCCAGATCTGCACTTCTTCCCGGCGCGAGGTGCTGCGTCCGGGCTGTAACGCACCCATCGCCATCAGCAGGCAGGCCGGTCCGCAGGTGAACTCGGTGGTCTGGGCGTAGTAGGGGACCTGCAGGTCGCGGCTGTCACGGTGTTCGAGAATACGTTTTTCCAAGCGCAGGGCGTCGGCGTGGTCCTCGTAGTAATCGCTGATCCGCCCGAAGCGGCGATAGCCGTTGCGCTCGTAAAGGGCGATGGCGGCGGCGTTGTCGCTGCGTACTTCCAGGCGCAGATAAGCGCAGTCATGCTCCAGGGCGCAGGCTTCGCTGCGTTGCAGCAGTGCCTTGCCCAGCCCGGTGCCGCGGGCATGGGGAGCGATGGCGATGGAGTACAGGCGCGCCAGGGAGGTGCCGCGATGAAACAGCACCAGGGCATAACCGGCCAGTCGGCCGTCCGCTTGTTGGGCGACCATCAGTTGCGCATGGGCGCGGCTGACCATCCACTGGAAGCTGCGTGCGGTCAGCCGGTCGGTGGTGAAACAGTGCTCTTCCAGTTCCAGCAAGGCGGGCAAATCATCGGTCGTGGCAATGCGAAAGACAAGATCCATATAACCACCGTAAAAGTTGTGTAACGAAACGGGACTTTCAAAAAACTTCGTGCTTAATAGGAAGTGTCTTGTTTTCCATGGGGTCGGTTTTTATGTCAGCGGTACAAGGTCATTGGCGCGAAGTATCCGAGCAAACTGCACTGACAGCAATAACCACGACAAGTATTTTGTCAAGTTCAACGAGTCCCGGCAGTCAGTTGGTTATTATCGTGGAGCGCAAGGAAGACTGGGCCTCTTATTTTCCCAGCGAAGACATTGTCACGGCCCAGGAGTACCTTGAGCAGACCCGGGGCAATGAGCCCGGCAAACGTGTCCAGGTGATCAACCTGTGCCGCAGCTACAAGTACCTGGGCCACGGCTATTACTGCTCGTTGTTGGCCGAGGCACGGGGGCACAAGGTCATTCCGTCGGTGCGCACCATCAGCGAATTGACCCGCAAGGCGCTGTACGGCCTGGCCCTGGACGACCTCGACAAAACCCTCGATAAAGCCTTGGGACATCAACTTTACCAAGGCACTGAAGGCTTTACCCTGACCTTGTACTTTGGCAGTACGGTAATCGAGCCATTACAGGATCTGGCGCGTCAGTTGTTTGAAGTTTTTCCCTGTCCGATATTGTTGGTCGAATTTAAAAAGACCAACGCCTGGCATATCGAAGGGGTCAAGTCGGGAACCTTGCACAAGTTGCGCGAAGATCAGGAAGATCACTTCGCCCAGGCCCTGGACAGTTTCAGTCGCAAGATCTGGCGTGTGCCCCGATCTCGACGTTTGGCCCGCTATGACCTGGCGGTGCTGCATGATCCCCAGGAGGCGCTGCCGCCGTCCAATGCCAAGGCCCTGGAGAACTTTATCCGGGTCGGCAAGGGCCTGGGCATCGATGTCGAATTGATCGAGAAAAAGGATTATTCGCGCATCGCCGAGTATGACGCCTTGCTGATTCGCGAGACCACCAGCGTCGACAACCACACCTACCGCTTCGCCAAGAAAGCCGAAAGCGAAGGCCTGGTGGTGATGGATGATCCGACCTCGATCCTGCGTTGTACCAACAAGGTCTACCTGACCGACCTGCTCAAGAGCCACAAGCTGGGCATGCCCGCCACCGAGATTCTCTACAAGGAACGACCGGAGGATTTCGAACGGGTCGGCGACCGACTCGGTTTCCCCCTGGTGCTGAAAATCCCCGACGGTTGTTTCTCCCGTGGCGTGATCAAGGTCGAAAGCCAGCAGGCTTTGCTGGAGGCCACCGCCGAGCTGTTCGAACACTCGGTCCTGCTGCTGGCCCAGGAGTTCTTCTACACCGAATACGACTGGCGCATCGGTGTCCTCAATCGCAAGCCGATCTTTGCCTGCCAGTACTTCATGTCCAAGGGCCATTGGCAGATCTACAACCACAAGGCCAAGGGCCAGGACATCAACGGCGAATGCCGCACCCTGGCGGTTCACGAAGCGCCGCGGGCGGTGGTGGAACTGGCGGTCAAGACCGCCAACCTGATCGGCGACGGCCTCTACGGCGTCGACCTCAAGCAGTCCGGCGACAAGGTGGTGGTGATCGAGGTCAACGACAACCCGAACATGGATGCCGGCATCGAGGACGCCTATCTGCAGGATGACCTGTACGGCCTGGTGCTCGAGGAATTCGTCAGGCGCCTGGAGCTCAAGCGTCGTGGCCAGGCCTGGTAATCGATGCATCCGGGCATTGACTTGGCCGCGGTGCCCGGATAACGTCGACGCATGACTTCCGTACAGCGCTTTTCTCAGCCAAGCATTATTACCGCCATTCCTTATCTGGCGGGCTGACCTGTATCTGTTACCCAAACCCGCCTCAGAGGCGGGTTTTTTGTTTCTGTCTCCGAGGCCAACCGATCACCCGGAGACCGCCATGCCCAGCACCGCCAGCCTCAGCCAGGAACCTGCCACCCATACCCACCTGCTCGGCGACTATGTGCGCAAGATCCTCGCGGCGCCGGTCTACGACCTGGCGATCCGTACGCCGTTGCAAGTGGCCCCGGCGTTGTCCCTGGCCCTGGGCAATCAGATCCTGCTCAAGCGCGAGGACCTGCAACCGACGTTCTCCTTCAAGATCCGTGGGGCCTACAACAAGCTGGTCCAGCTCAGCGAGG
>Ga0209888_1000087_pt1 | contig 63298 bp, 41 predicted proteins | sample OrgsoiDNA_201059_FD_185807 | JGI IMG/M metagenome (GOLD analysis project Ga0209888, IMG submission 185807) | Permafrost soil microbial communities from the Arctic, to analyse light accelerated degradation of dissolved organic matter (DOM) -... | ecosystem: Environmental > Terrestrial > Soil >...
AAGGCCGCAGTACAGTGATCATGGTGTTTCCTGTTTTAGTGTAACGATCGGCTAACTCTGCACGACCGCTATCCTAAACGCTTTGCGAAAACACCTGCGTGAATCTCGTCACAGGAAAGAAAACGTTTACATACAATTTTGCAACGTCTCTCTCAAATTCATTATTTTGATGAATATCAGCCCTGCGTTTTTAACTCCACGCCGGACGCCCTGACCGTCAATTTTCGCCACACCCACTCCACCGGTCCCTGCTGGAAATATCGCAGCCAGGCCAGTGTCACCAGCAGGTTAATGGCCCAGACCAGGGGAACCAGCGCCAGTAATTGCAGCCGGTCGAACTGCTGGTAGAAACCGAAAATATTGAAGAAAGTGGTGCAGATCAACGTCTGTAACAGGTAGTTGGTCAGCGCCATGCGTCCGACCTGGGAAATCCAGTGCACCAGGCGCAGCCGAGAAAGCGCAGGCCAGAAACCATAACAGAGCGCGAGATAGCCTACAGCCTGCATCAGACCGCCTATTTCACGGGGTGCCTGCAACAAAAAACCGCTCCAGCGGTAGTCCCAACCGAGATGCCATTGCAGGTAAATCGCCGGAATTTGAATCAGCAATGAAAACGGTAACAGTAGTGCGGCCAGATGCCGGTAGTGACGCAGGCTATAGCCGCCGCGTAACCAGGTGCTGCGCATCAGCCCGGCCCCGAGCAACATCGCCCCGGCCAGTTCCCAGCCATACTGCACGCCAATCGCAATCAGACTTGATGAGAGCAAATCCAGGCGGTTACGGATAGCTTCCAGTCCGCCTTTCAGTTTCCAGGACTGTTCATATTGGATCTCCGCCGGACCGGGCAGCCAGAAACTCCCCGGCTTGGGTGTAGAGATAAATCCCAGCATCAACAGCACCGCCACACCGATCAGATAAAGCACGATGCCGGTGTGGATCAGCGACTGACTGCTGCGCCCTTCCCTCACCATCCGCCAGCACACCAGCCCGATCAAACCATAGGAGAGCAGAATATCGCCATCCCAGAAAAAGGTGGCGTGGAGCAGACCGCACATCACCAGCAACGACAGACGCGACTGGATCCAGTGTTTACCCCGGGGCAACAGCAGATAAATACCGCCACCAAACAAGATGGCAAACATCATCAGGAATTTGCTCTGCGCCAGTGCGTCGAGAATAGCCCAGGTCCAGGCGTCGCGGAGTGATGGTTGACCAGCAAATGCCGGGTTCAGATAGGCCGCTTTCGGCAAAGCAAACGCGCTGATATTAAGCAGTAAAATACCGAAAATGGCGATGCCACGGGCAAAGTCCAGCGTGGCAATACGTGGGCGCATTCCTGATGTTCCTTTCTGGAATTGAGGGGGATTTCTAAGAATAAATCAAAAAGGGGAAGACGACATCCGAAGTCACTGGCGTGGCAGCAGCAACGCAACAGCGAAAGCTGCTGCGTTTTCTGTTACTAAGAGTGGCGCACTGTGCGGAGAAATTCCTGACGCGTATTCTGGCTGGATTTAAACAACCCGCCGAGCGACGTGGTGGTGGTGGCGCTGGTGGCGTCACGGATACCCCGGGCTTTAACGCAATAGTGAACGGCGTCAATCGACACGGCCACATTGGTGGTACCCAGCAGGGTTTGCAACGCCAGCAAAATTTGCTGGGTCAGACGCTCCTGCACTTGCGGACGTTGCGAGAAGAACTGCACGATGCGGTTAATCTTCGACAAGCCAATCACTTTATCTTTCGGAATATAGGCCACGGTAGCTTTGCCATCGATGGTCACAAAGTGATGTTCACAGGTGCTGGTCAGCGTAATGTCACGCACTGTCACCATTTCATCCACCTTCATCTTATTCTCGATGACGGTGATTTTTGGGAAGTTGGCGTAATCCAGACCGGAGAAGATCTCATCCACATACATCTTGGCGATGCGGCGTGGCGTTTCCGTCAGACTGTCATCAGTGAGATCAAGATTGAGCAACTGCATGATGCCCGTCATATGCTCCTGAATCCGCTGTTTACGCGTTTCATTATCGATAGGCAAGGGTTCACGCAGTGGGGTTTCCAGACCACGGGCCATTAATGCCTCATGGACCAGAATGGCTTCTTTACTCAATGTCGACATATTTTCTCTCCGGCAGCTCCCGCAAATGTAGTCAATTTGATGCAGATCACACCAAATTGAGGTGGCTTACTGTAGTGGAGAGCGGATCCATAATCCAGTGATTGTGTTTCATGATGAATGAAATAGCTGCAAGTTATCATTGCAGGTTTGCCACCGGGCGGCGCACGACCAGCGCCCCGGCAATAATAAACCCCACCAGCGCGACATACAGCGCCGGTTCCAGACGATGAGTCAGCGACGTCGAGACCGCGGATAATATTGGCCCGCACAGCTGACCAATGGCATAGCCGGTGGTCAGCAAACCCGCCAGATAGCGGCTGTGATTAGGCGCCAGCTCGCGGCCATATTGCAGGGCCAGTTGAACGACGCTGAGGAAGCCACCGCCGACCAACAGCGCGCCAAGCACCAGCCCGGTTACGCCCGGCACCACTTCAGCACACAGGATCCCCAGCCCCTGCGCCCATAACGTCAGCGCCAGACGCGTATGGCTGGTCAAACGGTGGCGGGTCAGGATACCGATAACAATCCCAATCACCGCCGCACCGCCAAATACCGGCCAGACAAATTGCGCGAACAGGCTGTCAGGAAAACGAGCATTCGCCATCTGCGACAAAAATGTCGCAGGCAGAATATAACCAAAGCCGGCCAGGCTATAACTGAGCACCAGACGTTTGAGCGCTGGCGTCATTTTCAGCGGCTCCGCCACCACGTGAGCGCGGTGTAACTCTCCTTTGCGCGGCAGATTCACACTGATTAAGGCAATAAAGATCAGCGCCAGCACGCCATATACGGCCCACGCCTGCGCGGAACTGAGCTGCAGGCTATGAATGCCCACCGCCAGCATTCCGCTGAGAAAAATCCCCGCACCCGGCCCGGCAAACACCGCCGCGCTCATGGCCGGACGGCCATAGTGCATCAGCCGCTCATTACACCACGCGGCCACCATCACCATCGCCCAGCCGCTGGTCCAGCCAATCATAAAGCGGATCACGCTGTGTAGCACTTCACCGGTCACCGCTGCTGAAAGCAGCGTCAGTACCACTGCGCCCCATACGCCCAGCCACAGGCGGCGCTCCAGATGCCGGGTAGCACGCATGGCGTCAAAAGCCCCGCACAGATACCCAAGATAATTCACTGCCGCCACCAGCCCGGCTCCGGTCAGGGTGAACTGATGTTCAGCTATCATTAAAGGCACCTGCGGCGTGAAGGCAAACCGCCCGATGCCCATCGCCACCACAAAAGCCAGAAAACCACTTAATGCAATACGAAATGCCATAACCGCTCCGCCATGAAGAAACTGAAACGCAACATATAAGAAACAATGAATAAACATACTCAATGCAACTGTACGAAAACAGTGAATTTCTCTCTTTCCCCAGCAACAGGGTTAAAAGAATGTTGTGGTCATGATGCAGCAAAGATACAATCACGAAAACTGAATAATAATCACCAAGTTCTTTCCTTTTAGAGAACAGCACACTTTCTAGCCCCGGAGAACAGATAATGGATCTCACCCAACTGCGGATGTTTTGCAGTGTGGCCGAAACGGGATCGCTGGCCCGCGCCGCTGAACAACTGCACCGCGTACCGTCGAACCTGACCACCCGCCTGCGCCAGCTTGAGCTGGAACTCGGCACCGATCTGTTCATCCGTGAAAAACAGCGCATCCGCCTGTCGGCGATGGGTCACAACTTCCTCAACTATGCCCAGCGCATTCTGGCGCTGAGCGATGAAGCCATGAGCATCACCCATGCCGGTGAACCGGCCGGGAGTTTTGCGCTGGGTTCCATGGAGAGCACCGCAGCCACCCGCTTGCCGGGCCTGCTGGCGGCTTATCATCAGCACTATCCGCAGGTGGCGCTGTCGCTCACCACCATGACCTCCGGCGAAACCATTGATGGTGTACGTTCCGGGCGTCTGGCTGCGGCACTGGTCGATGGACCGATCGACTTTGACGACATCAATGGCTGCATCGCCTTTCGCGAGCGCATGGTGGTCATCTCCCCGCTCGGTGAATCACCGCTGGAAAATCCGCCCGGTCGCCCCGGCCATACCGTTTTCGCCTTCCGCCCAAGTTGTTCGTACCGCTCCCGCTTACAGGCGTGGATAAAACACACCGGCCTGTCGGTCACTAACACCATGGAAATTCAGTCCTACCATTCGATGGTGGCCTGTGTCGCCAGTGGTGCAGGCATTGCCATGGTGCCGCGCAGCGTACTCGAGCAACTGCCCGGCCACGAGCGCGTGCAGGTCAATGAAATCCCTGATGAGTTCGCCGATACGGCCACCTGGCTTATCTGGCGACGTGATGCCTTCAGCCCCAATGTACGGGCACTGAAAGAATTGATAATCGTACAAAATGACGGCGTCGTGCCGTTGCTAAAACACCCGATTGCCGGTGAAAACCACCCGGTGATGAATTCAGGAGCACTACCATGAGCACCAATATGAAAATGATCAAAACCCGCGCGGCAGTTGCCTGGGGCCCTAATCAGCCGTTGTCCATCGAAGAAGTGGACCTGATGCCACCGCAAAAAGGCGAAGTCCTGGTGCGCATCGTGGCGACCGGCGTGTGCCATACCGATGCCTACACGCTGTCCGGCAAAGACCCTGAAGGTGTCTTCCCGGCCATTCTTGGTCACGAAGGCGGCGGCGTGGTGGAAGCGCTCGGTGAAGGCGTCACCAGCGTAGCCGTGGGCGACCACGTGATCCCGCTCTACACCCCGGAATGTGGCGAGTGCAAATTCTGTAAATCCGGCAAAACTAATCTGTGTCAGGCGATCCGCGCCACCCAGGGTAAAGGCCTGATGCCCGACGGCACGACGCGTTTCTTCAAAGACGGCAAGCCGATTTTCCACTATATGGGCACCTCGACCTTCTCCGAATACACCGTGGTTCCTGAGATCTCGCTGGCGAAAATCAACAAAGAAGCGCCACTGGAAGAAGTCTGCCTGCTGGGTTGTGGCGTCACCACCGGCATGGGTGCGGTGATGAACACCGCCAAAGTACAGAAAGGCGATACCGTGGCGATCTTCGGCCTTGGAGGCATTGGTCTGTCGGCGATTATTGGCGCGGTGATGGCCGGTGCGGGCCGCATCATCGGGATTGATCTCAACACCAGCAAATTCGATCTGGCGCGCAAACTCGGTGCCACTGATCTGATCAATCCGAAAGATTTCGATAAGCCGATTCAGGACGTGATCGTCGAAATGACCGACGGCGGCGTGGATTTCTCTTTCGAATGCATCGGCAACGTTAACGTGATGCGTTCCGCACTCGAGTGCTGCCACAAAGGCTGGGGCGAATCAGTCATTATTGGCGTGGCCGGTGCCGGTGAAGAGATCTCCACCCGTCCGTTCCAACTGGTCACCGGTCGCGTATGGCGCGGTTCAGCATTTGGTGGCGTCAAAGGCCGTTCGCAGTTGCCGGGCATCGTGCAGCGTTATCTGGATGGCGAATTCGCCCTCAATGACTTTATCACCCACACCATGCCGCTCGAACAGATCAACGAAGCCTTTGATTTAATGCATGAAGGGAAGTCAATTCGCACGGTTATTCACTTTAATAAATAAGGAATTCTGGCGATGAGCAGCTCGATAGAACTTCTCGAAGAACACCGGATGTTTGGCGGCTGGCAGCAGCGCTACCGCCATACGTCCGGCAGCCTCAATTGCAGCATGACGTTCAGCATTTACCTGCCCCCGCCGCGCGATGATAACCCGCCGCCGGTGCTTTACTGGCTGTCAGGGCTAACCTGCAATGACGAGAACTTTACGGTGAAAGCAGGCGCGCAGCGCATCGCCGCTGAACTCGGTCTGGTACTGGTCATGCCGGACACCAGCCCGCGTGGCGACAACGTCGCTAACGACGAAGGTTACGATCTGGGCCAGGGCGCCGGTTTTTACCTCAACGCCACTCGTTCGCCGTGGGCCGAACATTACCGCATGTACGACTATGTGATTGATGAACTGCCCACGCTGGTTGCCGGGCATTTCAGCGTCAGCGACAAGCAATCGATCTGCGGACACTCCATGGGTGGCCACGGCGCACTGATGCTGGCACTGCGCAATCCGCAGCGCTTTCGCTCGGTGTCCGCCTTTGCGCCCATCGTCAATCCGTGTCAGGTGCCGTGGGGCCGCAAAGCCTTCAGTGCCTACCTCGGTGAGGGTGAAACCCAGTGGCTGCAATATGACAGTTGCCATTTGCTGAGCGCCCTGCCGAAAGATCAAAAACCGTTCCCGATTTTAGTCGATCAGGGCGATGGCGATCAGTTCCTGGCCGATCAGTTACAGCCGTCAAAACTGGTGGAGATCGCCCGTCAGCGCGGCTGGCCGTTACAGCTGCGGGCGCAGCCGGGGTATGATCATAGCTATTTCACGATAGCGACGTTTATTGAGGATCACCTGAGGTTTCATGCAAGGTGGTTGCACGGTTAAGGTCAAGGTCGTGGGCTCGCCGCCCACACCGGTAAACCTTGGGCTGCCGCCCAAACTGGCCTTAAGAGGCGCCTATCGCCGCGCCTCTTAAGAATCTCCGGCTCTTTTAAAAACAGCAGCTACGCTGGTCACAATGGCCGTGTTTCAGGAATTTCTGTTATAGCCGCAAACTCCGCCGCTGCGCGGTACTCTCAGTTCGGGCTTCAACCCGCGTAAAAAACCACGCGGTTTTGCGCCTCTCCCTCGACGTCGTTTTGAACGCGGCCGAGGCTTTTCTAAATTCAAAATCCAGACTGTGTTTGTTTTTAAAGATGTGTGGGCCGCATTCAAAAATGACGCTGAGCAAGTGGTTCGAGACCTGAGGCTCGAACCCGCAGCGAAGGTACCGCCTAAGCGGCGACATTTTGCGGCTATCACGATGGTACCTGAAACACGGCCATCCCGATTCAGCGATAGCGCGCAGTTAAAAAACGCAGGATTCCAAAGGAGGTTCGTTTAAACCTCCTTTGGGCCAGTGTGGGCGGCGAGCCCACGACCTTGAATTTGAATTTGAATTTGAATTTAAAGTTGAATTTAAAAGCGGCATCGCCCCAAAAAAACCTCACCCCTTTAGCTTGGGGTCAAGCGCATCTCTGAGCCCATCGCCTAACAGGTTAAACGCCAGTACTGTCAGGAATATCGCCAAACTTGGGAAAATCGCCACGTGTGGCGCCATCACCATATCGGCGCGGGCTTCGTTGAGCATCGCACCCCATTCTGGCGTCGGGGGCTGTGCGCCCATGCCGAGAAATGAGAGGCTGGCGGCGGTAATGATTGACGTGCCGATGCGCATGGTGAAATAGACCACAATGGCCGAGAGCGTACCGGGCAGGATGTGGCGAAACAGGATGACAGCGTCCGATGCGCCGATGCTGCGCGCGGATTCAATATAGGTCTGATGCTTCAGCACCAACGTGTTGCCGCGCACTAAGCGAGCGAAAGCCGGGACGCTGAAAATCGCCACGGCGATAATCACGTTCGACATACCGTTACCCATCACAGCAACCACCGCGATCGCCAGCAAAATGCCGGGGAAAGCAAACAGCACGTCACAAATGCGCATGGTGATACGATCCCACCAGCCTTCGTAGTAACCGGCCATCAGCCCAAGTACTGTGCCAATCGCTCCGCCTAATACGACGGACAAGACACCTGCGGCTAATGAGATCCGCGCGCCCATCAGGATACGGCTGAAGATATCCCGCCCGAGAGAGTCGACGCCCAGCCAGTGCACCAGCGAGGGCCCCTGATTGAGTCGGTCATAATCAAAATAGTTTTCGGCATCAAACGGCACCAGCCACGGGGCAAGCGCGGCTATGGCTATCATCAGCAGGACAAAAACGCCCGCCGCCATCGCGATATGCTGTTTGCGAAAGCGTCGCCAGAAGGCTTTCCATGGCGTGCGCACCGTCTGTTTTTGTACCGACTCCGCGGTCATTACCGGCATCGACGCCAGCACGGCATTTCGCCGCCAGTTTTTCATGCGCTTGCTCACTTGTATCGGATTGAAGGGTTGATGACCGCGTACAGCATGTCCACCAACAGGTTGATCAGGATGAATTCCAGCGAGAACAGCAGCACTTCGGCCTGGATCACCGGGTAGTCGCGCATCTCGACAGAATCAATCAGCAGCCGTCCGAGACCCGGCCAGTTGAAGACTTTCTCCACCACAATTGAGCCGCCGAGCAGGAAGCCAAATTGCAGCCCCATCATGGTCACCACCGGGATCATGGCATTGCGCAGGCCATGTTTGACCACCACAAAAAACTCATGCACACCTTTAGCCCGCGCGGTGCGCATGTAATCTTCCTGCATGACTTCCACAAATGACGCACGGGTGAAGCGCGCCATAATGGCCGCTACCGCCGCGCCGAGGGTGATGGAAGGCAGAATATAGTGTTGCCAGCTATCAGCACCCACAGTGGGCAGCCAACCGAGTTCCACCGAGAAGACCTGCATCAGCAGCATGCCGATGGCGAAAGCCGGGAAAGAGATACCTGAAACGGCCAGCGCCATACCCAGACGGTCCGGCCAGCGATTGCGCCAGACGGCAGACACCACACCAATCACCAGACCAAAAATCACCGACCACACCATGCTGGTGAGGGTCAGCCACAGGGTCGGCAGAAAACGAGAACCGATTTCATCCATCACCGGACGTTTCGACACCATCGAATGGCCGAAGTCGCCCTGCAATGCATGGGAGAAGAAGGTGAAAAATTGCTGGTAGAGCGGTTTGTCGAGACCGAGATCTTTACGCACCAATTCAACCACGCTTTGATCCGCATCCTGCCCGGCCAACAACCTTGCGGGGTCGCCCGGCAGCAGATGCACAAACAGGAATACCAGTACCGCCACAATCAGCAGCGTCGGGATAAGGCCAAGTAATCGTTTTAGAAAGTAATTCAACATGGCAAATCAGGTACGTTCATGAATATTCGCTTTTGTGAAACCGTTTAGGTTTAGCCCGAGATACACGGGGCGACCGCGGCGTGCTCCTCCCGGCGGGAAGAGCATCACCGCGTTTCCCCTAAAATGTAACGTTGTTAATTCAAACGATGTTACTTGATATCGGCATTATCAAAGTTGAACGATGTATCCGGCATCACATAGAAGCCGGTCAGGCGTTTGTTATTGGCCGACACCAGACGTTCGGTCACCAGGAATGCCCAAGGTGCGTCGGCCCAGATTTTGCTCTGCGCATCGGCATACAGTTTGGCTTTCTCGGTTTTATCCGTGGTTTTCAGCGCGTCACTCAGGTCTTTATCCACCTGCGGGTTGCTGTAAAACGCGGTATTAAACTGCTTTGGTGGCGCTGACTGGGTGGCGAACAGCGGCGTTAACGCCCAGTCCGCTTCACCGGTAGAGGCTGACCAGCCGGTGTAGAACATACGCAGACCCGACTCTTTCTGCCCCACGTTTTCGACCTGAGCGGCGCGCTGTGCGGCGTCCATGGCGGTGACGGTGACTTTAATGCCCACCTGCGCCAACTGCTGCTGAGCAAACTGAATCACTTTCTGCGCGGTGCTGCTGTTATGCGATGACCACAGCGTGGTGGTGAAACCGTTCGGGTAGCCCGCTTCTTTCAGCAGTTCTTTGGCTTTAGCCGGGTCATAAGGCCAGGGTTTGAATTTCGCGGCGTACTCGATGCCCTGCGGCAACGGACCTTCAGATGGCACAGCATAACCGGCAAAGGCCACTTTGATCAGCGCATCTTTGTTGATGGCGTAGTTAATGGCCTGACGCACTTTCAGGTTATCAAACGGCTTTTGTGTCACGTTGAAGCTGATGTAACGGTGCAGGATGGAAGGGGCTGACACCAGATCCAGTTTGCTGTTTTTCTCCAGCAATGCGGCCTGCTCGTAAGGTACCGGGAAGGCGAAGTCGGCTTCGCCGGTCTGCAGCATGGCGGCGCGGGTGTTGTTATCCGCCACCGGGCGGAAGGTAATGGTATCGAGTTTCGGCTCGCCTTTTTTCCAGTAACCGTCGAATTTCTTCACTTTCACAAAGTCGGTCTGGTTCCACTGGTCCAGCACGTACGGGCCGGTACCCACCGGGTGGAAGCCAATGTCTTTACCATATTTGGTCAACGCGGCCGGGGAGATCATCACAGCCGACGGGTGCGCCAGATTGTTGATAAAGGCGGAGAAGGGTGTTTTCAGGGTAATTTTCACCGTGTTGGCGTCAACCACGTCGGTCTTATCGATGTTTTTAAACAAGTTATAACGTTTAAGATGACTATCAGGATTGCTGGCGCGGTCAAGGTTCACTTTGACCGCAGCGGCGTTGAAATCGGTGCCGTCGGAGAACTTCACACCCGGATGCAATTTGATGGTGTAAACCAGGCCATCTTTGCTGACGGTGTAACTTTCAGCCAGCACGTTAACCAGTTTGATGTTCTTGTCAAAGCCAAACAGCCCCTGATAGAACGACTTCGCCACCGCCTGCGACAACGTGTCATTGGCGTCATAGGGGTCGAGCGAGGTGAAGTTAGAACCTACAGCGATGGTGACATCTTTTGTCGCCCAGGCGGAACCGGAAGCCAGCCCGCCGACGATAGCGACAGCGAGGATGGCTTTACGCAGCCCTGTCTTACCCTTCAAAGTCTGAGTCATGTTTGTTCCTTGTTTTTTTATTGGTCTGTCAAAAATAAACTACCCGTTATACGTACTCAAAAAACGCGACTGAAATTAATACAGCCCGCCGACGGCGTGTCTGGCCACAAAATGCCCCGCACCAACCTGAACCAAAGGGAATACCACCGGTTCATCATGTAACGCGCGGATAGGGCTCGGGATGTCATCCACCAGCAAGGTGTGTTCTTTACGACGATGCGCCGGGTCTGCCACGGGTACAGCGGCCATCAGTTTGCGCGTATAGGGGTGCTGAGGATGTTCAAATACTGCACGGCGCGGGCCGATCTCCACAATCTGCCCGAGGTACATCACCGCTACGCGATGGCTGATACGCTCCACCACCGCCATGTCGTGGGAGATAAACAGAAAAGCGATGCCGAATTCGCGCTGTAAATCCATCAGTAAATTGACGATTTGCGCCTGAATCGACACATCCAGCGCCGACACGGATTCATCGGCGATCACCACTTTCGGGTTGAGCGCCAGCGCACGGGCGATGCAAATACGTTGCCGCTGCCCGCCGGAAAACTCGTGCGGATAACGCTGGGCGTGCTCCGGCAGTAAACCGACTTTCTCCAACAGCCAGGCCACCCGCGCTTCAGCGTCTTTGCCGCGCGCGACGTTGTGCACCAGCAGCGGCTCCATAATCGAGTAGCCCACCGTCAGACGCGGATCCAGCGACGCATAAGGGTCCTGAAAGATAAATTGTATGTCACGGCGCAAATGTTGCAGCGCCGGGCCTTTAAGATCGGTGATGGTCTGGCCGTTAAAGGTAATACTGCCGCCCTGACTCTCCACCAGCCGCAGCAGGGAGCGCCCGGTGGTGGATTTCCCACAGCCAGACTCGCCCACCAGCGCCAGCGTTTCGCCGGGATAGAGATCAAAACTGACTTTCTCCACCGCATGCACCTGACGGGTAACACGGTTGAGAATGCCGCTGCGCAGGTCGAAACGGGTCACCAGGTCGCGCACCTGCAATACCGGCTGCGCACCGGGCGTCAGCGTATTTTGGGTCAGATCGCTGGCGGAACCGGTCAGGGTTTCATCGTGATGTAACAAAGGGAACCGCGCAGGTAAGGCTTTGCCGGTCATCGAACCGAGTTTCGGCACGGCGGCCAGCAGCGCTTTGGTGTAGATATGCTGCGGCGCACTGAAAATGGTGCCGACCTCGCCCACTTCCACTTTATTGCCCTGATACATCACCAATACGCGATCGGCAATTTCAGCCACCACGCCCATATCATGGGTGATAAAAATCACCCCCATGTTCATCTCTTTTTGTAGCACACGGATCAGTTGCAGGATCTGCGCCTGAATGGTGACGTCCAGCGCCGTGGTGGGTTCGTCGGCAATCAGTAAGGCCGGTTTGCACGACAGCGCCATGGCAATCATCACCCGCTGGCGCATGCCACCAGAGAGCTGATGCGGGAAGCTGTCGAGAATATTTCGCGCTTCGGGAATACGGACCAAATCGAGCATACGCAGGGCTTCGGCCCGTGCAGTGCGGTGGTCTTTTCCCTGATGCAACCGGATGGATTCAGCAATCTGCTCGCCGACCGGAAACACCGGGTTCAGCGAGGTCATCGGTTCCTGAAAGATCATCGCCATATCGGCACCGCGCAGGGAGCGCATCGTAGACTGCGGTGCTGCGGTGATCTCCACCACGTCGCCATTGCGACGGCGAAACTGCACCTCGCCCTGGGTTATCTGCCCGCCGCCCTGCTCCACCAGCCGCATCAGCGCCAGTGAAGTCACCGACTTGCCAGAGCCTGACTCGCCGACAATCGCCAGCGTTTCGCCACGGTTCACCTCAAAGCTCAACCCGCGGACAGCTTCAATCGCCTGGCCTTCGTGTTCAAACCGCACGCTGAGATTGCGCGCTGCCAGCACCTGATTGTCGGGAAGTATTAAAGGAGAGTTGCTCACTGATAAATCGCCACCTGCGGGGCTTCGTCGACGTAACCTACGCCGCGATACATGCCCTCGCTGTTGAACGGCAGCGCCACATTGCCCAGATGGTCAATGGCAATCATGCCGCCGGAGCCGCCAAGCGCCACCAGTTTTTCCATGACAACTTTGTCGCTGGCCTGTTGCAGGGTCAGCCCGGCGTAATCCATCAGCGCGGCGACGTCATACGCCGCCAACGTGCGCATAAAGACTTCGCCAGTGCCGGTGCAGGAGACCGCGACCGTGCGGTTGCTGGCGTAGCAGCCCGCGCCAATAATGGGTGAGTCGCCAACGCGTCCGGCCTGTTTGTTGGTCATCCCGCCGGTGGAGGTCGCCGCAGCAAGGTTGCCCTGCGCATCAATGGCGACCGCGCCTACGGTGCCAAATTTGCGATCAGCATCGAGCGGGTCATCAGAGCCGGATGCGGCCAGCGCGGCACCGTCATGATCCAGCACCACGCCGCTTTCGCTGCTTTTGGCGCGTTGTAGCTGTTCGAAACGCTCATCGGTATGAAAGTAGTCGGCACCGACCATTTCCTGGCCGTGCTCGCGGGCAAAATTCTCGGCACCTGCGCCGGTAAACATCACGTGCGGGCTGAGTTCCAGCACTTTGCGCGCCGTCAGAATCGGGTTGCGGATATGGTTCACACAGCTGATGGCACCGGCGTCAAGCGTGCGGCCATCCATAATGCTGGCATCCAGTTCGTGGGTGCCCTGATGGGTAAAGACCGCGCCTTTGCCTGCATTAAATAACGGGCACTCTTCCAGCAAGCGCACCGCTTCGGTCACGGCATCCAGTGCACTGCCACCGGCGGCCAAAATGGCCTGCCCGCTGGCGACGATATCTTCCAGCGCCTGTAAATAGTGTTGCTCTTTTTCGGCACTCATGGCCGCACGGGTAATGGCCCCTGCGCCACCGTGAATGGCAATGACCGGGCGCTTCTTGTTCGAAACGGAAGCTGCTGAATTATCAGTAGAAGAACTCATTAGCGCTGCACCCTGTGTTGGTGTATCTATGTGCATAGAAGGATGATAGGTCTATTTTTGACTATATTTAGCCCGCTACAGTATGTAAAGCGGAAATGCATAACCAGAAAAAAGGGGCTAATTGCTTAGAATATTTAGGAAAATTAAATAAGGGGAAGGTATAAACGCGCGAGACAAACATCTAAAGAACAGGAATAATAAACGTTCTAATGGTGAGTAAAGCCCCTCAGGCAAAGCTTTCCACGCTTTTTTTTAATTTACTTTTTACTTACTCAATATCATTCGAATTTCAGGATGAGAGTACTTTTAGGAATGACAATGGATACTGTTTACAACCGTCGGCGGATCAATGTGATCTCCTGGCTGAGCTACTTCTTTACCGGCGGGCTGGTTTCTACTCTCGGTATTGTTATCGGACCCGTAGCCACAGCGTTTAATAAAGACCCTGCCTTTATCGGCCTCATGTTTTCACTGATGAACATCGGCCTGTTCCTGCCGATCATGATCAGTGGCATCCTGATGCGTAAGTTTGATTTGGGCAAACAGCTGATCACCGGCTCAGTCATTTCCGTACTGACCTGTATCGCCCTGTTCCTGATGCCGTCGATCACGCTGTTTGGTATTGGTGTCTTCCTGATTGGTGCAACGGCGGGCCTGATGATGTCTATCGGCAGCTATCTGGTGGTGCGAATCAATGATGACCCGAAAAAACGTTCGGCCAACCTGATCTTCACCGACTTCTTCTTCGCGCTGTCCGGGATGACACTCTCTCTGGTGCTCGGCTTCCTGTTCAAGCATGGCGCAAGCTGGCTGGCGATGTACGGCATCATGGGGACACTGAGCCTGCTGATGATCCTGTTATGCGTCGGGCAGAAATTCCCATCCGTACCGCAACCGGAGAAAGTCGCCAAAAGCGATCGCGTGGCCAAAGAGCCGTGGGGCATTGCCGCGTATGTGCTTTGCTTCGCCCTGTTTGCCTTCGTGTTCAGCGAACTGGTCTTCACCCTGTGGATGCCAAGCTGGCTGCTGGAGCATTTCGGGCTGGATGCTGACCGCGCCGCGTTCTACATCACCATCTACTGGACGGTGAAGGCGATTGGTCTGTTCCTGAACCAGTTCACCGTGCGCTTTGTCAAACTGCGCACCTTCCTGCTGGTCTCTGCCGTGGTGGGCTTTATCAGCCTGAGCATTGTGACCCACAGTGAATCCACCTCGCTGGTGCTGATTGCCGTCGGCGTATTCGGTTTCTGTAACTCAGGGATGTTCTCCGGCCTGATGAGCTACGGCAGTTTGCAGGTGAAGAAATCACCACCAACGCTGACGTCAGCCCTGCTGACCACCGCTTCCGTCGGTACGCTGATTTTCGCCTCGTTTTCCTCTTTCATTCACCGCGAATTTGGCCTGTTCTGGGCACTGAATATCGCCACTATCTCTTACGTGATGCTGGTGATTGCGGTCATTATTGCGGGAATTAAGAGCAAAGCAGAAAAGATTAATCACGACGTTTCCGCGCACTAAACGACGCGGTGTGATGTTTGAAAACAGCCGCCGGGCTCATCCCCGGCGGTTTTTTTATGCGCTTTTCCGCTCTCCAGCATCGCCAGAAAACGCAGCGCCACGGGTGTGACCGTCTCGGTCTGATAAATGGCGTAGAGATCGGCGGGAAGCCGCTCCTGCAGGGCGCAAAAACGCACGCCAGGCCAGTGAATACGCGCATAACTTTCCGGCAGCAGGGTGATGCCATAACCGTTAGCCACCAGCGCCAGCGCGGTTTGCGGCTCATTCACCTGATGCCTGACCTTCGGTAAAAAACCGTGCTGACGGCAGCGGGCATAGAGATAACTGCCGAGGCTTGAGGCACTCATCGGCATCAGCACGAAATCTTCATGCTCCAGTTCACTCAGCCCGACACTGCTTTTCGCGGCTAACGGATGTTTATCCGGCAGCGCCAGCGCCACATTTTCATGGCCGAACAGCGTGCTGACCATGCCCGGCGGCAGCGCGGTATTGGCTTCACGCCAGATGCCGATATCAATACGATTTTGCTGAAGGGCATCAATTTGCTGGACCGGCGTCAGTTCGGTCAGAGACCAGCTGATTTCCGGCGCACCGGCAGTAAAAGCGTTCAACGCCGGCAATAGCGGGCCCCAGACGGCGGTCCCTACCGTGCCAAACTGAATATGCCCCACTTCACCGCGGCCAATTTTGCGTACGTGATGCAGCGACCGGTTGATGCCGTCGAGCATCAGCCCGGCTTCGCGCATCAGCGCTGCACCGGCAGGCGTCAGCGATACCGAACGCGTGGTGCGGTTAAACAGCGGCGTGCCGAGCAGTAACTCCAGCTCTTTGATGTGCAGGCTGAGCGGTGGCTGCGACATGTTCAGGCGTACTGCGGCTTTGCTGAAATTCAGCTCTTCCGCCACCACGCGAAAATAGTGCAGCAACCGCAGATTGATCTGCCCCAAATCAAAGGGGGAATCGGTAAAAGGTTTGGTCATCAACAGGTTTCCTGACAGGCTGACGGATTTATAGGGTTTCCCTATAAATAGGGTCCGATAACGGTATTAGACGTGATATGCCGCTCACCCTAGCATTGGAGGTAACCCAATCCTACCGTGAAAGACGAGAGAAGCGATCATGCTCAATAACCTAGACTTTAATAATCATCCTTTTGACTGCGCCGCATTAATCCGCCAGCGTGCGCCCGGCTTTATTCCACGCGCTGCGCTGATCCTCGGCTCCGGCCTTGGCGCATTATGTGACGCCATGACCGACGCCATTGCCATTCCCTATCACGAGCTGCCGGGCTTCCCGCAAAGCAGTGTGGTCGGCCACGCCGGTGAACTGGTGCTGGGTAAACTCGAAGGCGTGCCGGTGATGTGCATGAAAGGCCGCGGGCATTTCTACGAAGGCCACGGCATGTCCGTGATGACCAGCGCGGTGCGCACCTTCAAACTGCTCGGTTGCGAATTCTTACTGGCCACCAATGCCGCCGGTTCATTGCGAAAAGAGGTGGCGCCGGGGCGTCTGGTGGCACTGACTGACCATATCAACTTTATGCCTGAATCCCCACTGGTCGGCCCTAATGATGAACGCTTCGGCCCGCGCTTCTTCAGCCTGGCCAATGCTTACGACAAAGATCTGCGTACGCAGTTGCATCAGGTCGCCGGGACGCTCGGCATCGACGTGGCGGAAGGTGTTTTCGCCTCTTATACCGGCCCGAATTTTGAAACTCCGGCGGAGATCCGCATGATGCAAACCCTTGGCTGCGATGTTGTCGGTATGTCCGTCGTGCCGGAAGTGATTTCAGCGCGTCATTGTGGCCTGAAAGTGCTGGCCGTCTCGGCCATGACCAATTATGCCGAAGGGCTGTCAGACACCGTGCTGTCCCACGAGCAGACCCTGAAATGTGCCGCACTGGCGGCCGGTGATTTCACCCGTCTGATCCGCGCCTTCTTCGCCGTAATGGCCCGCGCAGAAAAATAAGGAGTCCGCCATGGAACAGACCTTCAACCGCCGGCGAATCAATATGATCTCCTGGCTGAGCTACTTCTTTACCGGCGCGCTGGTTTCCACTCTCGGCATTGTTATTGGCCCGGTGTCTGAAGCTTTTGGCAAAGACCCCGGTTTTATCGGCCAGATGTTTACCCTGATGAACATCGGTCTGTTCCTGCCGATCATGGTCAGCGGTCTGCTGATGCGTAAGTTTAATCTGGGTAAGCAGCTGATCACCGGTTCAACCGTATCCGTGCTGACCTGCATTGCGCTGTTTCTGATGCCGTCGATCACCATGTTTGGCATCGGCGTGTTTCTGATTGGTGCGGCGTCTGGGATCATGATGTCCATCGGCAGCTATCTGGTGGTGCGTATTAATGAGGATCCGAAAAAACGTTCAGCGAACTTAATCCTGACCGACTTCTTCTTTGCGTTGGCGGGGGTAGTGCTTTCGCTGCTGCTTGGTTATTTGTTCCAGCATGGCGCCAGCTGGCTGGCAATGTACGGAGTGATGGCGGTGCTGAGCCTGATGATGATCGTGTTATGTGTCGGGCAGAAGTTCCCTTCCATTCCGCAGGCGCCTGCAGCTTCTTCCACTCAGTCCAGCCAGCCGCGCTGGGGAATGTCAGTGTGGGTACTCTGTTTTGCGCTGTTTGCTTTCCTGCTGGCCGAGCCGATTTTCACCATGTGGTTGCCGAGCTGGCTGAAAGAGCACTTCGGCATGGCCGCCGACCGCGCTGCGTTTTACATCACCACCTACTGGACGGTGAAATCCATCGGCCTGTTTGTGAATCAGTTCACCGTGCGTTTCATTAAACTGCGCACCTACTTGCTGATCTCCAGCGTGGTTGGCCTGGCGTGTCTGGCCGTGGCAGCCAACAGCAACCAGCCGGGGCTGATCCTGATTTGCGCTGGTCTGTTTGGTTTCTGTAACTCGGGGTTGTTCTCGGGGATCATGAGCTACGGCAGCCTGCAGGTACGCAATTCGCCGCCAACGCTGACCTCGGCGCTGCTGACTATCGGCACCATCGGCACGCTGATTTTCTCCACTCTGTCGTCGCTGGTCTACAGCCACTACGGTCTGTTCTGGGCGCTGAATACCGCGACGGTCTCCTACGTGTTCCTGCTGGTGGCGCTGATTCTGGCCTGCGTAAACAGCAAGGCCGAAGGGTTTGAGCAGCAGCCTGCGCACGGATAATACATATTTCGGGCATGAAAAAAAGGGAAGACCATGAAGTCTTCCCTTTTGCGTTCTTAAATCTGCGGGATTTTACAGCTGCGGTGCGCGCTGCAAGCTGTTCATCCAACCGGTGACGGGTTGCTGAATCAGGCGGCGGGCGCGGCCGTGGCGGCGCAAAATCAGGCCCTGATCCTGCATTTCACTCAGGTCACGGCGGATGGTTTCCAGGCTGACTTCCAACCATTGCGCCAGTTCACTGACCTGCACCACTTCATGCTGATCCACCAACCGGAGAATGGCTTGATGGCGGTTTTTTTTCATCACGATGCAACTCCCGTTGGCATTCGACATTTATTTGTGAACAAAGTCACAAAACTGACGGCAATCATACGCAGGTTTTCAGCTTAATTTTGGGATCGATCTCAATTTTTAGAAAAAAGCTGCGGCTTTTTTGCACCGGGAGATTTTTGGTCAGCGTGATTTCTCAGCCACTCTTTACTCTGACATAATAGCCGGATGCTTTTTGCCACGTTCCGCTGCCGTCTGGTGCGGAGGGCACCACAAGGAATTTAAGATGGAATTCAATACCGCCGGTTTGATCTCACTGCAGGACGCGCTGGACAAAATGCGCGCCCATACACCTGCTAAAACAGAAGAAGATGTCGAATCCGTGCCGCTGGCCGCCGCCGCCGGGCGCATCACCGCCGCGCCAGTGCGCTCACCGGTGTTTGTGCCACCGTTTGATAATTCGGCGATGGACGGTTACGCCCTGCGCACAACCGACCTGCACGACGGCGCTGTTTTTCCCGTCGCCGGTAAAGCCTTTGCCGGTGTGCCTTTCCACGGTGAGTGGCCAGCCGGAAGCTGTATCCGCATCATGACCGGCGCACCGGTGCCTCCGGGCGCGGATGCGGTGATCATGCAGGAACAGACCGAAGTGACTGACGCGGGCGTGCGTTTAACCGCCAGTGTGCGGCCAGGTCAGAACATTCGTCTGATCGGTGATGACATCAAACAGGGTGACAGTGTGCTGGCGCAAGGCGTGCGTCTGGGCGCTGCCGAATTGCCGCTGCTGGCCTCGCTCGGCGTGGAGCACGTTGACGTGTACAAGCCGCTGAAAGTGGCCATTTTCTCCACTGGCGACGAACTGCAACCGGTCGGTACGCCGCTGCAGGAAGGGCAGATTTATGACACCAACCGTTTTGCTGTGCGCCTGATGCTCGAGCAGATCGGTTGTACAGTGCTGGATTTAGGCATCATCCGCGACGACCCGCAGGCGCTGCGTGCAGCCTTTGAACAGGCCAATGACTTTGCCGATCTGGTGATCTCCAGCGGCGGTGTGTCGGTCGGTGAAGCGGATTACACCAAGAAAATGCTCGATGAGTTGGGCGAAATTGGTTTCTGGAAACTGGCGATTAAACCGGGTAAACCTTTCGCTTTCGGCAAGCTGAAAAAAGCCTGGTTCTGCGGCCTGCCGGGTAACCCGGTTTCCGCTGCCCTCACCTTCTATCAGCTGGTGCAGCCGTTTATCGCCGGGCTGAGCGGTCATACGTCATGGACGATGCCGCCGCGTCTGAAAGCCAAAGCGACTACGCCATTTAATAAATCGCCGGGGCGTCTGGATTTCCAGCGCGGTATTTTCAGCACCAGCGCCAGCGGAGAACTGGAAGTGCGCACCACGGGTCATCAGGGTTCACACGTCTTCAGCTCGTTCAGCCAGGCCAACTGTTTTGTGGTGCTGGAACGTGAACGTGACCGCGTGTCCGCAGGTGAACTGGTCGACGTCGAACCTTTTAACGCACTGCTGCGGGGCTGAATATGACGACGCTGCCGGAACTGACCGACGCCGAAACCCTGCGCTATAACCGCCAGATCGTGCTGAAAGGGTTCGATTTCGACGGGCAGGAAAAACTGAAAGCCAGCCATGCGCTGATTGTCGGGCTGGGCGGCCTGGGCTGCGCTGCGGCGCAATATCTGGCGGCCGCCGGGATCGGATCCCTGACGCTGCTGGATTTCGATACCGTGTCGCTGTCTAATTTGCAGCGCCAGACGCTGCATACCGATGCCCGTATCGGCATGAGCAAAGTGGCCTCGGCACAGCTGGCGCTGAAAGCGATTAATCCGCATGTGGCCATCACGCCAATTGACCGTCAGCTGGATGACGCAGCGCTCGCCGATACTATCCGCCGGTGCGACGTGGTGCTGGACTGCACCGACAACGTCGCCACCCGCGACCAGCTTAACCGCGCCTGTTTTGCGTCGAAAACGCCGCTGGTTTCCGGCGCGGCTATCCGCATGGAGGGCCAGCTCAGCGTCTTCACCTATCAGCCCGACGAACCCTGTTATCGCTGCCTCAGCCGCCTGTTTGGCGAGAATGCCCTGACCTGCGTGGAAGCTGGCGTCATGGCACCGCTGGTCGGCACCATCGGCAGTTTGCAGGCCATGGAAGCCATCAAACTCCTGACGGATTTCGGGCAAGTTCTCCACAGCCGTTTGCTGATGTTTGATGCAATGACGATGCAGTTTCGGGAAATGAAACTGATGAAAAGTGCAAGCTGTGAGGTGTGTGGCACGACAGCCACTGACTGAGCGCAATAGGGTTAATCAGAGTCCCCAAACTGCGGGACTCTGTTTCTACAAAATCACTGGCCTCAGTACTTTCCCTCCACCGGTTTTATCTTCTTACTCCCGGTAACGCCACAGCAGAATTGCCACACAGACCAGACTGACCAGTGAAACGCAATACAGCGCGCTGGCCGCGCCAATGCCTTCGGCCAGCAGCCCCGCACTGCCTGTCGCAACGGCGGCAATCAGCACCTGCCCACGCCAGGCCATAGCACTGGCCGTCGCCACCTGCTCTGCCGCGAAATGCCGCAGTACGCCGAAAGTCCCGAGAGCAAACACCACATTCGAGGCCAGATGCGCGCCGAAGATCAGCCCCAGTCCGGCAACCGGCCATCCCCCCAACAGAGGTAGCAGGAAATAGCCGCCAAGAAACAGCACCAGACATAACAACAGTCGCCCGTTGCTGCCCGCATAACGCCGCAGTTGGTCAGCATTGAGCAGCAAGGGACCACAAAGTTGCCCCAGACTGCGCGCAAACAATAGAGGCAATGCCAGCTCTGCGGTGTCCACCGGCCGCATCTGCTGGGCCACGGCGGGTAACAACGCCATGGCCGGCGAACCGACGGCTGCCAGCGCAGGCAGCAGAAGGATGCTACGGCGTTGCAAGGCAGAACAGTTGCGCCACCGTAGCCGGGAGGCGGCGGGTGATGAATCAGCATCGGGTTGCTGCACGGCGTGGAAAACGGCCGCAGAACCCGCCAGCAATCCGGCAGAAGCAGTGAAGCTCAGGGCATCGATAGCCAGCAGGGTCAGCGGCGACAGAACATCAAACAGTACAACGCCCAGTCCTGTACCGAGTAACACCTGTGAAGCAAAAATCAGCGTTTCCATTGCAGTGGCGGCAGGCAGTTCATCGGTGCTCAACCCGCGCTTAAGTAACAGCGCCAGCGCCGGATAACTCATCCCACTGAGCAAGGCTTCAGCCGATTGAACGGCCAGTAACGCAGGAATATTGTGCCAAAGCAGGCCATATAGCGGAAATATCAGCACCAACATACCCAACACTTCGCACAGGATCAGAATCCTCAGCGGCGAGATTTTCCGGCAAAGAGACTCGCCCCAGATACTGCCCAAAAAACCGGGTAACGTGGCCAGCATATAAGCCAGCGTCAGCGTGGCCGGTGATGCCTGCCAGCGAAGCAGCTGACCAAACACAACAACCTGCGTCAGGCCATTTCCTAATGACGACAAAACAAAAGCACAGCCCAACAGACACAGCCAGCGGTGGCTGTGTAATGCGCGGATCAGCGCAATCAATAGCGTATTCATGAAGAGAGATTCTCATCTGAAATAACAGAAACTCCGTATTGCACAGGGGCAACAGGGAGAGCAGAAAACTGTTAGCGATGAGAAATCGTTACATTGGGAAAGGACACTTTTTGGAAAAAGAAGAAAAAATATAGCACAGTAAAAAGCCGATATGAGCCTTTTAGCAGAATTAACATCACATTACAGACATAAAAAAACCGCCGATAATAATCTGGCGGTTTTTTTATGTCTGTAAAATCATTCGCGTTCAATCACAAAACCTGCTTGCAGCGGCCCCTTTAGGGGCGAGGCCTGGAAATAGGCCTCGTAACGCGGCCACCGAATAAACCCCGGGAGCATACATCAGTATGTGACCGGGGTTCGTGAAGGCAGCCAACGCAGAGTCAACACGAAGGATGAAGCAGGTTTAGTCGTTGATGCCCTGGCTACGCAGATAGTCTTCGTAGTTACCGGAGAAGTCGATGATTTTAGTCGGCGTCATTTCGATGATACGGGTCGCCAGTGAGCTGACGAATTCACGGTCGTGGGAGACGAAGATCAGCGTGCCTTCGTACATTTCCAACGCCATGTTCAGCGACTCGATGGATTCCATATCAAGGTGGTTGGTCGGTTCATCCATGATCAGGATGTTAGGACGCTGCATCATCAGTTTCCCGAACAGCATGCGGCCTTTCTCACCACCGGAAAGCACTTTCACTTTCTTCTTGATGTCGTCCTGACCGAACAACAGACGGCCTAAAATGCCGCGCACTGCCTGTTCGTCATCTTTCTCGGACTTCCACTGGCTCATCCAGTCAAATACGTTCAGGGAGTCGTCGAATTCATATTCGTGATCCTGCGCGTAGTAACCGATTTTGGCGTTTTCAGACCATTTCACCGAACCGCTTTCCGGCTCATGCTCACCCACCAGCGTTTTCAGCAGGGTGGTTTTACCGATACCGTTGGCGCCCAAAATGGCAATTTTCTCGCCCACTTCCAGCATCAGGCCAAGATTTTTAAACAGCGGGCCGTTATCAAAACCTTTGGTGATTTTTTCCACTTCCAGCGCATTACGGAACAGTTTCTTGTCCTGCTCAAAACGCATGTAAGGGTTCTGACGGCTGGACGCTTTGATTTCGTCGAGCTGGATTTTGTCAATCTGACGGGCACGGGACGTCGCCTGCTTAGATTTTGAGGCGTTGGCACTAAAGCGGCTGACGAAGGATTGCAGTTCAGCAATCTGTGCTTTTTTCTTGGCGTTATTGGCGCTCAGAAGTTCACGTGCCTGCGTTGCCGCCGTCATGTATTCGTCATAGTTACCCGGATACACGCGCAGCTCGCCGTAGTCCAGATCCGCCATGTGTGTACACACCATGTTCAGGAAGTGACGGTCATGCGAAATGATGATCATGGTGCTGTTACGTTCGTTCAGCACCTGCTCCAGCCAGCGAATGGTATCGATGTCCAGGTTGTTCGTCGGTTCGTCGAGCAGCAGAATTTCCGGGTCAGAGAACAGTGCCTGCGCCAGCAATACGCGCAGTTTAAAGCCCGGTGCGATTTCGCTCATCAGGCCGTAATGTTGTTCTACCGGAATGCCAACGCCGAGCAGCAGTTCGCCCGCGCGAGATTCCGCACTGTAGCCGTCCATTTCGCCGTATTCGACTTCAAGGTCTGCCACTTTATAACCGTCGGCTTCGCTCATTTCCGCCATCGCGTAAATGTGGTCACGCTCTTCTTTCACGGCCCACAATTCAGCGTGGCCCATGATCACGGTGTCCAGCACGCTGAACGCTTCAAAGGCGAACTGATCCTGGCGCAATTTACCCAGACGCTCGTTCGGGTCAAGTACCACGTTGCCGCCTGATGGCACTAAGTCGCCACCAAGGATCTTCATGAAAGTGGATTTACCGCAACCGTTAGCGCCGATCAAACCGTAACGGTTACCGCCGCCAAATTTCACGTTAATATTTTCAAATAACGGCTTGCTGCCGAATTGCATGGTGATGTTGTAAGTACTTAACACAACGCTCGCTCTTAATTAGGAATGTGATTTGGCGCGCATTATGCCACAACGGCGCAAGGAGATCGCCTGTTGGGGTGGTTGTTTTTCAGGCAAACCTCTTCACATCGGTAACTTTTTGTTAATTTTAGCCGGATGCATGTTCTGGCGCTTTGCATTACACTGCGGCTCATGAAAAAAATCCGTCTGTTGATTCTGCTTATTCTTAGCATCACGCTGCCTTCTTTAGGGCTGGCGTCGGTGAATTTGATGGCGCAGTGTTCTACGCTGGCGGAAATGACCACCAGCGGGCCGACGGCTATGCCGGGCATGTCCGCGATGACCGACTCTCCTGATGACTGCATGACACCAAAAAGCGACATGTCGTCAAAGGGCAAACAGCAAGGCGGCCAGAACTGTAAGTTTGGCGCTAACTGTAATCTCAGCACGATCCTGACCTCTTTCGTTCCCCTGACATTATCTTCCCCCTATCAGGACAACGTCTTACCGACGCCTGAAACTCCGTTCTCCCCGGCCCTTGAAGGCCAATGGCGCCCTCCCCGGTCCGCCTGATTCTTATCGATAGTTAACGCCGTTTGGCCTGTAGCTGACGGAAAAGGTATGCCTTGGTGCGTGCCGTTACTTTCATGGAATCAATACGATGTCCTTCAAATCGATCTATGTCCCTGCGCAGCTTTTGCTTGCGGGAATAACCCCGTTCGCCCATGCCGCGCCGCTGACCTTCAGCTATGCGGTGAGCAGTGCGTTGCAGCAATCTCCCGAACTCTCTGCCAGCCGGACTGGCATTCATTCCGCACAGGCAGCGGCTATTCCTGCCGGAGCCTTGCCAGACCCCAAATTGATCACCGGCCTCGACAACTTCCCGGTCTCCGGCCCGATGGCAAACTCCCTGACCGAAGAATCCATGACCATGGAGAAAATTGGGTTGATGCAGGAATTTCCCAATTCAGCCAAGCGCGATGCCCGCGAGGAGGTCGCCAGCGCGCAGATCCAGCAGGCGGGTTCACAGCACAGCATCTTGCAGGTTGATGTCGCGCAGGGCGCTGCCTTAGCGTGGCTCAGCCGTTATTATCTCGAACAACAGCTTGGGCTTTTACAACAGCTGGAACATGAAAATGGCTTGCTCGGCACAGCGTTACAAGCACAGATCGTATCGGGGCGAACGCCCCTTGCCGACGTACTGAATGCCGACGAAAAACAGGCCGAACTGGCCGACCGTGAAGACCAACTTCAGCGGGATCTGCGCACCGCCACAGCCAGTCTCAGCCGTTATATTGGCGCGGACGCACAACAGCCACTGGTGGGCAGCGCGCCGGACTTACCGGTCGATGCGACGAGCTATCTGAAAACCTTGCATAACACGCCAAAGATTCAGGCATACAACAGTGAGACGGCGAAAGCGAAGGCTGAGCTGCGTGCAGCCCAAGCCGAGAAAAACCCCGACTGGAGTGTCGAGCTGGATTACCAAAGGCGCGACCCGCAGTACGGCAACATGGTGTCGGTGCAATTTACCGTCGGCCTGCCGGTGTTTGCCGCCAGCCGTCAGGATCCGATTATCGCGGCCAAAACCCTCGACCTGACGCAGGTCGGTGAACTGCGTGATGCCGCCATCCGCCAGCAAACCAATCAACTTAATAACGACCTCGCAGAGTACGCCACCCTCACCCGCCAGATTGAACGTATCGACCAACGCTGGCTGCCGCTGGCCCGGCAGAAAGTCACGCTATTGAACGCAGGTTACTCGCGCGGTACCAGCGATAGCGCCGCACTGATCAATGCCCGCAGCGCCGTGCTTGAACAGCAAATCCGCAAAGTCGGGCTGCAAAGTGAACGTGCACAACGGGCAGCGGCCCTCTATTACACCTTTGCAGGAGTGCAACAATGAAACGGAAACCCTTTCAACTGGTGGCTCTGGCTGTGGTTTGTCTTGCTGCGGGTGGCGCGACAGGTTATTGGTACGCCAACACGCAGACGGTCCCCCCGCACGATAGTATCGCCAAAGACGCGGCACCCACCGGGGGCAAAGTCCTCTACTGGTATGACCCGATGGCCCCGGCTCAGCATTTTGATAAACCGGGAAAATCCCCGTTTATGGATATGCCGTTAACGGCAAAATACGCCGACCAGACAACCCCGGATAACAGCGTGCGCATTGACGCTGGCATGGTACAGAACCTGGCCATCCGCTTGGCGACGGTGACCCATAGCCAGGTCGAAAACCGTGTCAGTGCGGTCGCCAACGTGGTACTCAATGACCGCGATGTCGCGATTGTGCAGGCGCGCAGTAATGGCTTTGTGCAACACAGTTATCCGCTGGCAGCAGGCGATATCGTGAAGGCAGGGTCACCGCTGGTGGACTTATTGATGCCAGACTGGGCCGGTGCGCAGGGTGAATACCTGGCGATGCGCAGCACCGGGGACACCGCACTGACCAACGCGGCTAAACAGCGGCTGTTACTGCTGGGGATGCCACCGTCCCTAATACGCCAGGTGGAACAAAGCGGCAAACCGCAGCCGGTCTTTACCCTCACTGCGCCGATCACAGGCGTGATTCAGTCTCTCGATGTCCGCCAGGGAATGGCCGTTGCCAGTGGGAATACGCTGGTGACACTCAACGGTATTTCCTCCGTATGGCTGGATGTCGCGGTGCCTGAAGCGCAAGGCGCGCAGGTGGTGTTGGGCCAACCGGCACAGATAATTTTCCCGGCTTATGCCGGAAAAACGTTTACCGGCAAGGTCAGCGCCATTTTACCCGTCGCCGACGCCGCCAGCCGGACCCTGAAAGTCAGAGTGGAACTGGCTAACCCTCAACAACAGTTCAGACCGGGCATGTTTGCCCAGGTCAGTTTGCATAACAGTAACGCGCCGGAAAACCTCACCGTACCGAGCGAGGCGGTGATCCACACCGGTCTGCGCGATGTGGTGATCGTTAGCGAAGGAGATCACCATTTTTCCCCTGTAGAAGTGCAAATAGGGCCTGACGCTGCGGGAAAAACAGCGATTCTCTCCGGCCTGACTCAAGGGCAGCAGGTGGTGGCGTCCGGCCAATTCCTGATTGACTCAGAAGCCAGCCTGCAAGGTGTTCTTGGCCGGATGGGCAGTGCTGAAAATCAGGGGAATCAGCCATGATTGCACTATTGATTCGCTGGTCAGTCGCCAACCGGTTTCTGGTACTGATGGCAACGCTGTTTATCGCCGCTGCCGGTGTCTGGGCCATCAACACCACGCCAGTAGATGCCCTGCCCGATCTGTCCGATGTTCAGGTGATCGTCAGGACCAGTTACCCGGGCCAGGCGCCACAACTGGTTGAAAATCAGGTGACCTATCCGCTGACCACCACCATGCTCTCGGTGCCGGGGGCACAAACCGTGCGCGGTTATTCCTTCTTCGGCGACTCTTTTGTTTACGTGATTTTCAAGGAAGGCACCAATCTGTATTGGGCGCGTTCGCGGGTGCTGGAGTACCTCAGCCAGGTGCAGTCACGCTTACCTGCCGGAGCCAAACCCGCCCTTGGACCTGATGCCACGGGTGTCGGCTGGATTTATGAATACGCCTTGGTCGATAAAAGTGGAACTCACGATTTAAGCCAGTTGCGCAGTTTGCAGGACTGGTTCCTGCGCTTCGAATTGAAAAGCATCCCAAATGTGGCCGAAGTGGCCAGCGTCGGCGGCATGGTGAAGCAGTATCAGATTGTGCTCGACCCGGTAAAAATGGCCGCCTATCGTCTGCCTCAGCAGGCGGTGATCGCTGCCGTACAGCAGGCCAATCAGGAGGCCGGTGGATCGGTGGTTGAACTGGCGGAAACGGATTACATGGTCAGGGCTTCCGGCTACCTGAAAACCCTGGATGATTTCCGGCTGATCCCGCTCGGTGTCGTAAATGGCATTGCGGTTACCCTCGGGGATGTTGCCAGAATACACATCGGCCCGGAACTGCGTCAGGGCGTGGCCGAACTTAACGGTCAGGGGGAAACCGTCGGTGGCGTGATTATTCTGCGTTCCGGCGAAAATGCCCGCACCACCATTGCCAGCGTGAAACAGAAACTCCACGAGTTACAGCGCAGTTTACCCACCGGCGTCGAAATCGTGCCGGTGTATGATCGCAGTAAGCTGATTGACCGCTCCATCGATAACCTCAGCCATAAACTGATCGAGGAGTTTGTCGTCGTGCTGCTGGTTTGTGCGCTGTTTTTATGGCACTTCCGCTCAGCGCTGGTCGCTATCATCTCGCTGCCGCTCGGTATCATGATCGCCTTTATTCTGATGCGCATTCAGGGGATCAACGCCAACATGATGTCTCTGGCAGGTATCGCCATTGCCATCGGGGCGATGGTCGATGCTGCTATCGTGATGATCGAAAACGCCCACAAAAAGATCGAACACTGGACCCACGATCACCCCGGCGAGAAGCTCGAGGGGCAGGCGCATTGGGAAGTGATCACCGAGGCGGCAACCGAAGTCGGCCCCGCGCTGTTCTTCAGTTTGCTGGTGATCACCCTCTCGTTTATCCCTGTCTTCACGCTCGAATCGCAGGAGGGCAAACTGTTTGGCCCGCTGGCCTTCACCAAAACCTACGCCATGGCGGGTGCTGCCCTGTTGTCGGTGACACTGATCCCGGTACTGATGGGCTACTGGATACGTGGCCGCATCCCCGATGAGCGCCGCAACCCTATCAATCGCGGCCTGACCCGCGTCTACCGGCCAATGCTCAATGGGGTACTCACCCACCCTAAACTCACACTGCTGCTGGCGGCCCTTATTCTATTGACCACACTATGGCCGCTCAGCCGCATCGGTTCGGAATTCATGCCCGCTATTGATGAAGGTGACTTGCTGTATATGCCGTCGGCCCTGCCGGGCCTTTCGGTATCTAAAGCGGCCGAACTGCTGCAACAGACCGACCGGCTGATCAAAACCGTGCCGGAAGTGCAGAGCGTCTTTGGCAAAGCCGGACGGGCGGAAAGCGCCACCGACCCGGCACCGGTGGAGATGTTTGAAACCACCATTCAGTTCAAACCCCGCGACCAGTGGCGCCAGGGTATGACGCCGGAAAAACTGGTGAAAGAGCTGGACAGCATCGTGAAAGTGCCAGGTTTAGCCAACATCTGGGTGCCGCCGATCCGCAACCGTATCGACATGCTGGCCACCGGGATTAAAAGCCCGATCGGCGTGAAGATCTCCGGGCCGACGCTTAGCGCGATCAACAGCACGGCACAGGCCGTGGAACGGATCGCCAAAACCGTGCCGGGCGTGAATTCTGCGTTAGCGGAGCGCTTAGCCGGTGGCCACTATATTGACGTCGATATCAACCGGGCCTCTGCCAGCCGTTACGGACTGAATATCGCTGACGTGCAGGCGATTGTCTCTTCGGCTATCGGCGGGGCAAATATCGGCGAAACCGTCGAGGGGCTGGCGCGTTATCCGATCAACCTGCGTTATCCGCGTGAAACCCGTGACTCACTCGGCGGATTGCGCGAGCTGCCCATTTACACGCCGTCAGGCCAGCAAATCACCCTTGGCATGGTGGCGACGCTGAACGTCAGCGAGGGGCCACCGATGATCAAAACGGAAAATGCCCGTCTTTCTGGATTGGTCTATATCGACGCCAACAACAGCGATATTGCTAACGTCGTCGAGACGCTGCGCCATGCGGTTAATCAGCAATTGCAACTCGCGCCCGGCGTCAGCCTCGAATATGCCGGGCAATTTGAATACCTGCAACACGCGTTACAACGTCTGAAACTGGTGGTTCCGGCAACGCTGGCCATTATCTTCTTCCTGCTCTATCTGATCTTCCGTCGGGTGGAAGAAGCGGCGCTGATCATGCTGACCCTACCTTTTGCCATGATTGGCGGTATCTGGCTGCTTTATCTGCTCGGCTACAACCTGTCGATAGCTTCTGGCATTGGCTTTATCGCGCTGGCCGGTGTTTCGGCGGAATTTGGCGTGATCATGCTGGTCTATTTGCGTCAGGCTATGAGCGTGCACAACCCACACAACCTGCCGCTGACGGCGTCAGAAATGGATGCCGTTATTCGTGAAGGGGCCACCTTACGCGTCAGGCCAAAAGCCATGACGGTGGCGGTGATCCTGGCCGGGCTGGTGCCGATTTTACTCAGCAGCGGCACGGGCTCCGAAGTGATGAGCCGCATTGCAGCACCGATGGTCGGCGGCATGATAAGCGCCCCGCTGCTGTCGATGTTTCTTATACCCGCGCTCTGGCGTTTGCTCGCAGAACGTGAATTCTCTGGACGTAAATCCTCAGCCTCTTTGCAGGCTACCCGTTCCCATGATCTTAATAAGTGAAGGAAATATCATGTCTAACATCATCAATATCATCGCTCTCTCAGTGCTGTTTGCCGCTGCTGCTCCGGTAATGGCCGCAGACACCAGCATGGCCGGTATGCAAATGGCAGACACACCGGCAAAAAGTGATACCGCCAATGCCAGCGGTGTGGTGAAAAAAATCGATACGGCAGCAGGCATGGTGACGCTGCAACACGGCCCGATTCCGGCCATCAACTGGCCAGCCATGACCATGAGTTTTAAAGTGGCGGATCCGGCATTGCTGAAGAATATTAAGGAAGGGGAAACCGTCGATTTCACCCTGAAAGCAGAAAATGGCAATGAAGTCGTGATGGCGATTCAGGCTAAGAAATAGCGCCATAAAAAAACCCGGCAATGCCGGGTTTTCATTTTTGAACTTTGCGGGTGAGATTAGAAGCTGTAACCGATCACGCCGTAGTAACCCCAACCGGTGGACTTCACGTCGAAGTTACCGTTGCCGAAGTTCAGCTCAGCACCGTCTTGCCACTGGCCGCCGTTATGGAAGTAACGCGCCACGAACGAGTAATGCCAATGCGTATAGTTCAGCGCAAGGATGTGGCTGGACGCAACAGAGTTACTTGAACGTGCCTGACGCCCATTAACGTCATTGAAGCCGCCGTCGCCCAGATCAGAACCCCAGTCGAAGTTGGTGAACCCGATGTAGCTCAGGCTACCGCCCCACAGCTGAGTCAAGGGTACGAAGTATTTCACTTTGAAACGGTAACCATCCCAGCTGTTTTCATTGGCTGCACCGTAGTTTTCCCATTGGTATTTCGCATATACGTTCAGGGAGAGACTCATTGGCAGATGAGTATCAATATCAGTACCCAGACCCATGAACCAGGTGTTCTGGCGGTTATCGCTATCCGGCCCCATATCGTAGATATAGTTGTTGGCGAAGTACCACTCTTTGAACGGGCCGAAGCTCAGATCGGTGTTGGTCATTTTATCGATAGAGAAGCGCGGTTCAATTTCCATAAACATCGGGGAACCGTTCTTATCCCAGATACCGGTGTCGTTGCCATTACCGGCGCCGAAGGTTTTTGGAATATCGATGTAGCCGTAGAAATCAAACCAGTCTTTGTGTGCGAAGGCTTCATATTCGAGGTAGACGTCGTTACGAATGGTTGGTCCGAAACGGGTATCGGCGCTGCCGACTACGTTAACGCTCTGATGCCACCAGTCGGAAACGAATTCACCCTTGGTGTCATCAGCCAGCACAGTCGCGCTGTAAGACAAAGCTAAAAGTGCGCCAGCTGCAATAATTTTATTTTTCATTTGTTTACCAGAAGCGGGTTAGGAAGCAACTCCCTGCCAGAAGGAGACAATTTTTTACGAAACATTCAGCGTCTGAATATTTATTCAGGGCCACTGCCTGCTTAAAACCGTAATTGGCGTGCCACATCACTACGCATAAAAAAGAATCTGAAACTGTGACCTGCAACCGATTGCCATGCCTTAATACAAAGGTTGAGCAAATACCAGCCACCTAAGATCAGATTCAACGTTTGATAGCTAATAAATAGATTTGGTCAAGGTTTGTCAATTTCTGTTTCATTCCGATACATAGTTTGTGTGATGAGAGTCACACAAAATTCACATATTGATGATAAGGACGTTTCTTATACCGCTCGATATCGATTGTGCAAAATGCGTACAATTGACAATTGTCGTGCTATTATTATGACAATTAGCGAAAAAAGGAGTCCATCATGCAAACCAAAATTTCCGAGCTGCATTCCAAAAATCCCCCCGTGCCTGCAATGCGCCTTTGGCAATCTGCGGGGCTTCCCGCAAGTGGTGGAATAAGTTTGATCAATGCCATACAAAAGGGATTTTCAGTTGATAGTATTCATCGCCTAAACGCCGAACTGGGATGGTCAAAAATGGCTTTGCTGGAAATCATGGGAATAAACGAACGCAGCTTTGCACGCCGCAAAGCGGAGAACGGTCTGCTGAAAACCGACGAAAGCGAACGCGTCGCACGCCTGATCCGAATCGTGGATGCGGCCACTGACTTATTCGAAGGCGACCGCAGCGCCGCGCTCGACTGGATACGCCGCCCAGCTCCGGCGCTTGGTGGTGTTCCACCGGTAGAGATGCTGGCCTCAGAGGCGGGTGCGCTGGAAGTGAATCGTCTGATTGGCCGTCTGGAATACGGGGTCTTTGGGTGAGGCTATATCGCATAGTGAAAACCAAACATCTGGCGACAGCCTGGTCGGGTTCCGGCGCGCAACTTTATGGCGGCCGCTGGAACCCACCCGGAAAACCGGTGGTATACCTCGCCACCAGCATTTCACTGGCCATACTGGAAATCATGGTGCATCTGCAAAGTAGCCTGTTGTTACAGGCCTATACGCTGCTGAGTATCGATGTACCCGATGAGATGCTGCCCTCGCTCGATACATCAGCACTCAATACCGACTGGAAAGATCCGTCGCCGCCTGACAGTACGCAAAATTTGGGGGAAGCCTGGTTACTGGCCGGGGAAAGTGTCGGATTAAGAGTGCCGTCGGTGATTGTACCGAGCGAATTCAATGCCATTATGAATCCGCAACATGCCGATTTCGCCGCCCTGCTTGAGACAGTAAAAACAGAAGCGATGATATTTGATCCGCGCCTGACCTGACGGCCAGACGCGTGATGTGGTTTAGGACGAAGCGTTTATGATGACTGGCGATTGCTGCGGTAAATCAGCCATAAAGCGATCGCCAGGCAGGGAACCGCAGCCATGCGTTGCCATGAAAGGCCGATCGTCGGGTTTTGCAACCAACCGAAATTATCAATCATCATCCCCATCGACAACTGCCCAAGAATAACCGCCACCGTCGCGGCGGCAGTGCCAATCCGTGGTACAGCGGTGACCATGATGATGATGTACGGCACGCCAAACAGTGCGCCCATCAGTTGCCATTTCGGCACAGTCAGCAGCGTGGCAGACTGCGGTGTCTGGATAAACAAAATCAGCACGCCGGTGATGGCTGCGCCTACGCTGAAAGTCAAAAATGCACTTTTCAGCACGCCGACTTTTTCGCCCAGTTTGCCATTGACCGCCGCCTGCATGCTTAGTGCGGATCCGGCTACCACAGCCAGAATAATCATTATGACTTCCGTCATGTTCAGCTCCAGGCAATCAAAATTAACGCGACGACAATAAACGCCAGCGCCAGCAAGCGCTCAACGCCCACTTTTTTCGCCGGGCTGCCAAACCAGCCAAAATGGTCAATCAGCAAGCTCTTAGCCACCTGACCGGAAAGAATGGCGATCATCGTCAGGCCGATACCAATCAGCGGCGTCGCCAGTGTCAGCACAATTACGTAAACCGGCCCCAGTACACCGCCCAGCAGTTGCCAGCCCGGCAGTTGAGTAAACGCCGGGGCATTGCGCGGACTGAAAAACAGCACCAATAAACCGGTCAGCACAGCACCGACCCCAAAGATACTCAGCGTCGCCCATAAATGGCCGACCTCCGTTCCCAGCGGTCCAAGCAGCCCGGCCTCCAGCGATAGCCCCATGCCAGCCAATACCACCAGCGGAATTAAGATCAGATTCATTATTTTCCAGTTACGCCCTGATAAAAGAAACGGACTATAGCGTAGCGTTTCATTGCGAAAAACAGGACAATCAGGAAAATACTTTTGCCGGATACGCACAGATGGAAGGTTTTAATCAGATCAACTTCAAGGCACTGCGTCTGTTTGTCGCAGTGGTGGATCAGGGCAGTTTTTCCGAAGTGGCGCGCCGCGAAGCCATGTCGCCGTCCACCATTTCCCGCGCCGTGCAGCAGATAGAACAAGCCTTACAGACTCAGTTGCTGTATCGCAATACCCGCGCAGTCAGCCCCACCGAGTCGGGGAACCTGCTCGCTCATCATGCCCGGCAGGTTTTGGATCAACTCGATCAGGCTCAGCGCGGTTTACAGGAGCAGGATCTGGAGCCGGGCGGACTGGTGCGCATCAACGCCCCCGTGGTGTTCGGCCAGCGCCACATTGCCCCCTGGTTGCATGAACTCTGCGCACGCTATCCCAAACTTCACATTGAGCTGATGCAGACAGATGATTTTATCGATCCTTTGCATGATGCCACCGACTTGCTGATCCGCATCGGCGTTATGGCCGACTCCACCTTGCAATCGCGCACGCTCGGGCATCAGCGCTTCAGGCTTGCTGCCAGCCCTGCCTACCTGGCCCGCGCCGGAACCCCAGCTTCGCCCGCAGAACTGACGCAACACAGTTGCCTGGTTTTTAAAGGTTTTGCCGGTTCGCAGCGCTGGTTTTTCCGCCAACCGCACCATGAATGGCAACCGTACAGTTTGCACGGCGCACTCACCAGCAACAATGCAGAAACCCTGACACAGGCCGCTATCGACGGCGTGGGGTTGGTGGTCTTCCCGACCTGGCTTATTGGCGATGCGTTGCATGACGGCCGTCTGGTCAACGTGCTGGGGGGCTTTGACGTCTCCACCTCGCTGGAAACACAAACGATCTCTGCCGTGTATCCGCACAGTAAAAGGCTGTCGATTAAAGTCCGTGCGGTGATTGATTTTCTGCGGGAGAAATACGGCGAGACACCCTATTGGGAGAGATAATGGCTGACGCATAGCCAGCCGCCCATCAGGCACAAAAAACGCGGCCAGAGCCGCGTTTTTTGTTACTACTCTTCTGTGTCTGAAAATGCCTGTCTTTTTTGCTCACTACACTCAGCAACAGGTTAGAACTGATAAACCAGACCAACCGCCGTCACGTCATCGGTATTGATACCGGCGTTGTCGGTGAAGGTGCTGGCGTCGATCAGGTTGATTTTGTAATCAACATAAGCCGACATGTTTTTGTTGAAATAGTAGGTCGCACCCAAGTCAACAAACTTCACCAGGTCCTGATCATCGTAGTTATTGCCTAAACGGTCACTGCCCAGATCTTTACCGCGAGTCTGGTTATAGGCCACGAACGGACGCAAACCAAAGTCGAACTGGTAACTTGCATAGGCTTCAAACGCCTGTGACTGGTTAGCATAACCATAAGCTTCTGAATCGGTAGAACCGAAGCGTGAAGCGTTATAAGCCTGAGTAAACATCGCGGCCAGATAGACGTTGTTCGCGTCATATTTCAGACCACCGGTATAACCTTCCGCTTTTTTACCGCCACCCATAATACCCGCTGCAGAATTTTGCTCATCTGTACGGTCTGAGTTGAAGAACGCACCGGCAACGCTGACGCCAGCGCCGATATCGTAGCTCAGGGACATACCGTAACCGTCGCCATTCTGCGTCAAGACATCACGCGTACCGGGTTCAGCACCGCCGCTGTCGTTTTTACCCTGATACTGAAGAGCAAACTTCAGGCCATCAACCAGACCAAAGAAGTTGTTATTACGGTAGGTGGCGACGCCATTAGTACGCTGGAAAAGGAACTGGTCAGCGCCATAGGTAGAGCCATCAAACTCAGGCTGCATATCGGTCCATGATGCAACGTCATACATCACGCCATTGTTACGGCCATAATCGAATGAACCGTAGTCGCCAAATTTCAAACCAGCAAAACCATAACGGGTGAAGGAATTATCACCAGAATCAGAGCTTTCAGCGTGGTTAGCCTGAACCTGATACTCCCACTGACCATAACCGGTCAACTGGTCGTTGATCTGGGTTTCACCTTTGAAACCCAGACGGATGTAGCTCTGGTCACCATCAGAGCCAGCATTATTTGAGAAATAGTGTAAGCCATCAACCAAACCGTACAGGTCCAGTTTATTACCATCTTTATTATAGACTTCTGCCGCACTTGCTGATCCTGCCACTAATAATGCAGGGACCAAGAGAGAAAGAATTCGATATTTCATTTGAGCTATCCTCGTAAGGTGTCGGGCGTGCCACTGATTGAAGAGTCTTGGGTGAAGTAAAACGATTAAAATTATATGCCCGACATGGAAAATCCATTCTCTGTATATAAAGTCTATTAATCCAGAAAGAAAATGATACCAACTTAGTGATAGTGTTTCGTATCTATTATTAAATGTAACATAATGTTAATGGTGACGAACTTTCTTGAAAAAACTCAATTGTTAAAATATAGCACTTATCGCTAATTTATTAAAAAATACATATATATCAATAAAATAAGAACAACCCATAGAGCACTAAGTGATAAAGCAAAAAATCAATAATTCTATATAATCCCACTTGCTATCATCATTATTTGTTATTCATTACCTTCATTCCACATTTTATGGAAACGACAGCCGGCCTTATGGCCGGTTTTTTTTCGCCTTTTGTGCGGTAGTTACAGCATGTGACATTGTCAAAATCGGGTTATTTCATACCGGTAGTACAATACGGATAATTTATCAATATTCATATTCACTCATTCATCCTTGTCATTATTCCCTCTTATTTATCTTATTCCCTTCACAATCTGAACAGTAATTTATTAATATCTGATACAAAAACAATCAATTATAGCGGCCATAAAACAATCAGTTAATTGGTCATCGCCGGTTTTCTCCACAAAAAAATCAATTTTTGTACAGTGTTGGTCACCTGACAGGTTAATCCGTTACTATAAGACCAATCTAAGAGCAATCCCGCTGATGTTGCCCTTCTCAGCCGATACACTCTTGCTTTGCCCGCGTCTGACTGCCTGTCAGGCTAAAGCGCGCCACATTCACGCCCGGACTCAAGGAACCTCATGTCACAACAGGATCAGCACGACAACCTCTCAAAAGCCAGAATGCTTCTGGCAACACGCCGTTTTGCTAAACTCGACGAGTGGCTGTTGACGCTGATGCGCGGTTGGCAGAACCAGACGGATAGTCACAGTGACTACGGTCTGGTTCTGCATCCGGGAACGCTGACGTCCGGGCCGGAGACCCAAACGCTTGATCCGCTCGATGTGTTCAGTGACTGGGTGCAGCAGTGCCCTCACAGCTACCATGCCCATGTTCTGCTGGGGATGTTCTGGCATGAGCAGGCGTGGAGGATCCGTCAGGAAAACGGAAAAGATGACATTGAAGACAGCCAGTGGCTGGGCGCACAACTGTGCTGCGACTACTCGGTACTGGCTTTTTTACGCGCCATCGAACTGCATCCGCGGCCAACCCACGCGTTTCGTCATCTGATGAACCTGAGCGGCGGTTTTGGCGAGCCTTATTGGTTACGCGACCTGTTTGCCGGGCAGTCCCCCCTTCCTTTGCACGAAAAATTTAACATTGCCGGCAGCCCTGTCTGGCATACCGGCGTGGCGCATCTGCACGCGCTGGGCATCGAGCCCGCTACCCATTGGCCGCAAACGCTCCCCGCCGCCTTGAGAAACACCCGTCAGGAGGAGGAACAGGCGCTGGATCACTGGCTGCGCATGGCGATGTCAGTGCGCCAGAGTGATGTGGGAACGATGGAGTCGTACCTGATTTTCCACTCTGCCGCCTGGGGCGGGGATGACAACCAGCAGATGGCGATTATCGACGGGCCACTGTGTGCCGAGTTTAGTGAAGATGAGCGTAACTATTTTCGTGCTAACGCCCTGACTGACGCGCTGTCCGGCGACATTGCCGATCGTGATTCAGAACGCGCTAATCAACTGCAACAGCGCCTGCAACAACTCCTCGCGCAGCCGCTGGAGGATACCGTCCGCATCCGCCTGCTCGACCTTTATGGCACCTGTGCCGCTTACTGGCAGGATGACGATCAGGCTGGCCTGGCGGTCTACAACGCCTTGTTTGACCTCTCACCGCAGGCGATGCCGGGCCATTTTGCCGCGATGTTTATCTCCCGCGCTGTGCTCGCCAATGGTGAACAGCAGGGGTTAGCGACGCTGACGTCCTTACTGATCCGTGCCATCAACCAACCCGACGACGCCGTATTGGTGGCCTATGCCGCCGCTGCGGTGCAGTACGGATTGTATGGCCTGCCGCTGCAACCAGAGCTCAGTCGGGGTCTGATGGATCATGCGGCCTCACTGATGCAGCAGTCTGGTGAGGACACCAGTGCAAAAGATCTCATCACCATCGCCCACGATATGGCGATCAATGACGACTTCGACGCCGCGCACTTCCTGATGACCGAAATGGCCCGTCGTGGCAGCGCATTGCACAGCTACGAGCTCTATTTCTTCTATCGCAACGGCTGGCATCAGGATGTTCCTGAGACCTTCCACAGCGACAGCAACGCCATGGACTGTGTGCTCAGCGCCGCCCGTTCGGGCATGGTTCCCGCCATGTTCACCTGTGCGAATGCGTTGCGTGAAGGTATCGGCGGCGAAACCGATTATCAACAGGCTATGCAGTGGTATCAGCGGGCAATCGACGCCGGACACCCCTCCTCCTCATACTGGCGTGCGAGTTGCGCACTGGATCACGGCCCGGAGCAGGATAAACGCCTGGCCGCTGAGCAGTGGCTACCCGCCATTTTGCTTGACCCGCAACATCCCGATCGCAGCGAAGCCGCCTACACCCTCGGCATGGCCTGGCTGACCGGCAGCGGTGTCAAAAAGAATCGCCACACTGCCGCGCAATTTATGGAATTCGTTCTCGAACTGGATCCAGCATCCGACGCCGCCCGCCAGGTGCTCAATGAACTGACCGGCTCCCTGCGCAACCGTATGAGCCTGTGGCAGGACAAACGTAAAACCGACGAAACCGACGCCGTGGCGAAATACCGCGTGATTTAACGTTCCCGCAGCGACTCTTTGACCTTATTCAGCGGTTTAATCAGGTAATCCAGCACAGTTTTCTGGCCGGTTTTAATCTCGACGCTGGCGACCATGCCGGGAACGATGGGGAACTGGCGGCCGGCTTTGTTGGTCAGGACAGCTTTGTCGGTGCGCACATAGACGCGGTAGTAGAACTGGTCGCGTTTGACTTCATCCTGCAATGTATCCGGCGAGACGCTTTCCACCTGCCCTTCCAGATCGCCATAAATCGAGGAGTCGTAGGCGCTGATTTTTACCGTGGCGGGTAATCCGGGGCGGATGTAGGCGATATCACGCGGGTTGATGCGGGTTTCGATCAGCAACTGGTCTTCAATCGGCACAATCTCCATCAGTTTGCCGCCGGGTTGCAACACCCCGCCGACGGTACTGACCTGAATATCCTTCACGATGCCATGCACCGGCGAGAACAGCTCAGAGCGGGTGACCTGGTCCTCTTTACCGGCCATCACCTGCAGTTCGGCGTCGAGATCGGCGTTGTTCTTCACCTGCTCCTCACGGGCACGAACGGCGTACTGGTTAGTGGCATCATCAATTTTTCCGCGCAATTCGCTGGCCTGACGTTTCAGACGAATCACTTCCACCTGCCCCGCCGCGCCCTTAGCCACCAGCGGCTGTGTCATGTTGATTTCATCATTAACCAGTTTCAGCGACTGTTGCAGGTTGCTGACGGTTTCATCACGGTTCTGTTTGCGCGAGAGGTAAAGCTGGCGTTCGCGGGCCACCAGCTCCGGGGCTTTCATGGTTTCACTGCTGAATTTCAGCGGTGCGCCGGTCAGTTCTGCACTCAGACGTTCAGACGACGCCCGCAGCGTACGCACCCTGGATGCCGCTTCACCGTAATTGGACTGCGAACGCGTCGGGTCCAGCTGCGCCAGCATCTGCCCGCGGTTAACGATCGACCCTTCCTGCACCATCAGTTTAAGAATGACGCCACCGTCGAGCGAGTCGATCTGCTGCGCTTTACTTGAAGGCGTCACTTTACCGGTGCCGACCGTCACTTCATCCAGCGTGGCAAAATAGGCCCAGACAAAAAACAGCAACAGTCCCGCCAGCGAGACCCAGACAATACCGGACACTTTTCTCTGCTGGGCATCCAGCTCATCGTGCAAGGTTGCGTGTGTCATAAGGACTCCTTAAGCCGAAGCGGCAACGGCGGGAGGGGGCGTATTCGAAACCGCACTGGCGAGGATCTGGTCACGCGGCCCATCGGCCACCACGCGTCCGTTATCCATCACCACGATGCGGTCTACCAGTTTAAGCAGGGCCGGACGGTGTGTTACCACCACCAGCGTGCGGCCGGTGAGCCAGGTGTGCAGCTGGCGGATCACATACTCCTCCAGCGCTTCGTCCATTGAGGCCGTCGGCTCGTCGAGCAGCACCACCTGCGGATTACGCAGGATCAGGCGGCTGAGCAGCACCATCTGGCGCTGTCCGCCGGACAATCCGCGCCCACCTTCATTGATGATTTTGTCCAGACTGGAGGCGTCGGCCTGCACCATCGACAGTGCGCCGCTGATGCGCAGCGCCTGCAACATCTCCTGATCGGTGGCGTGCGGGTAGCCCAGCATCAGGTTCTGGCGCAGCGTGCCAAAGAACAGCCGTGAATCCTGCGACAGATAGCCGAGCTGGCGGCGCACGTCGGCCGGTTCAATGCGTTTCATGTCCACACCGTCGATAAGAATTTTGCCCTGCGAGGCGTCAGCCTGACCGGACAACAGCTTGAGCAGCGTTGATTTCCCGGCCCCCACTTTGCCCAGAATCGCCACCCGCTCACCGGGTTTAATCTCCAGTTGATTGATCCCCAGCACGTTCGGCGACTGCTCTTTGTCATAGGTGTACTGGACGTTGCGCAGCTGATAATGGCCGCTGAGCGTCGGGCAGTGCGACAGTTCAGCATCCTCCGGGCGGTCGATCGGTTTTTTCAGCAAATCATCCAACCCGCGCATGGCGCTTTTGGCGTGCTGCCAGCGGGAGAACACCATGGTCAGCTGCATCAGCGGCGCAATAGTGCGCGACGACAACATACTGCTGGCCACCAGCGTGCCGGTGGTGATATCCCCCGCCAGCACCAGATACACCCCAAACACCAGCATACTGGCGTAGGTCAGTTGCTGAACGGTCGACGCCCAGCCGGTCAGACGCGCGCCCCACAGCCGTTGTTTCATGCCCACCGATGCGCTGACTTCATGCGTCTGTTCCCACTGACGCTGAAAATAGGCTTCCGCCTGCAACGCTTTAATGTCCTCAATGCCTTCAATTGTTTCCACCAGCACCGCATTACGCAGCGCCCCTTCGCGCATTCCCTCTTTCGCGAGCTTTGCCATCGGCCACTGGATCATGATGCCGGGAATAACAATCAGCGGGATCGCCAGCAGCGGGATGATCACCAGCGGACCGCCGATGAAAAACATAATGGCGAGGAACAGCAGCACAAACGGCATATCGGCAGCGGCGCTGACGGTGGTGGAGGTCAGCAGTTCGCGGACCTGATCGATTTCACGCAACTGGGAGATAAAGGAGCCGGTGGATTTGGGCCGGTGGTCATTTTTGATGTTCATCGCCCGCACAAAAAACAGCGACGACACGTTGAGGTCAATGCGTTTCCCCATCAGGTCCGAGACCAGGGTGCGCATCAGGCGGATGACATATTCGAGTGCCGCCGCCAGCACCACGCCGAAAAACAGCACCCACAGCGTCGGCAGCGACTGGGCAGGAATGACCCGGTCGTAGATTTGCATCGAGAACAAAATACCGGCCAGCGCCAGCACGTTGCCGATCACCGAGGCCAGCGAGATCTCCGCGATTTTCCGTCCCGCGCCACGGAAATTGTCCCAGAACCAGTGTTTTTTATACGGCTGAACAAATTCATCGATGCGCTGATCACGCCCACGGGCTGCCACACCGACCAGAAACACCGGCCCGCTACTTTGCTCGAGCAAGGTCACCAGTTCGGCTGAACGCAGCAGGTCGCCGCCGTCGTTGAGCCAGTAGTCCGCCAGCCCGTCATCATGCAGGCGTTCAATTACCGCGATGCCGCCCTGCTCCAGCTGAATAATGGCCGGCAGCACTTCGGCCCGCCAGCGGACTTTGGTCCAACCGACCATGCCCACCTGCAGGCCCATCAGGCCGCTCAGACGATCCAGCTGGCGGCCCAGCGGCTGATGTTCAAACCAGCGCATCTGCTGGCGTAAATATTGCGGATCGGCAGGTTTGCCGAAAATTTCGGCCACCCGGACCAAGGCGCTGATCCAAACCTCTATCGACTGAGGTGTCGGGGTACTGGTTGTGGTTTCAGTGTTCATATCACCTCTTTCGCGCATTCTGTTCGGACAAATTTATAAGCTTGGCAGGCTGTCGCCGGTCTGTTTTTGCCGGTCGATACCCAACATGTCCACCAGATTGTCTACGGCGGCGGCATAGCGCACGGTGGCGTCCCAGCCGTCATACAGTGCGCCGATGCGCATGGTCTCGGCCTGAAAAACGTCCTGCTCAACGCTCAGCAGATCGTTGAGGCTGCGCTTGCTCAGTTTGTACTCGTCCTGATAGACACTGCGGGTGTGGGTTGCGCTGGCGTACTGGTCCTCACCGGCCGCCTGCCGCTGCTGACCGCCAATCATGTCGGCGTAGGCAATGGAGGCTTTCTGGTTGATGTCCAGCTTGGTCTTCTCGACATCCGCCTGCGCCGCCTGCCGCTCACCTTCCGCCGCGCGGGCTTTGGCGCTGACCGCACCGCCCTGATAGACCGGTGCGTCTACGGCCAGTTGCAGTTCGTCGTCCCAGTAGGAACCGCCGCTGCTGCTGGCGTTCTGATAACGGGTGCGCCCGGCCTGCACTTTGATGGTCGGCCAGTGCTGCGCCTCGGCCTGATTCACCCGCTCGATGGCCGCCTGCTGTTTGGCCTGCGCGGCACGCACCAGCGCGCTGTTTTCATACGGGATTTTGTTGAGGGTGACTTTCTGATTCAGCAGGCTTTGCGGCAGGTCCGGCAGGTTATCGGCCACCACACCGGTCAGCACGGTGAGCTGTGCCTGCGCTGAACGCTGCTGGGCGCGGTACTGCTCGACGGTTGCACGCATACCGGCAATGCGGGTTTCTGCCTGTAAGACGTCAGACTGGGAACTTAGCCCGGCGTCGGCGCGCAGTTTGGCGGTGTCCGCCACGCGTTGCAGCGAGTCAATATTGTCGCGGGCCGCCACGCTCAGCGCCTGATAGCGCTTCACTTCCAGGTAGGCCTGTAAAGTACTGAGCGCCACGTCGGTCATGGTGCCGTAAAGGGAGTAACGGTAGGAGTCGGACAGGCGTTCCTGCTCATCAATGCTACCGCCGGTACGGCCGAAGTCATACAACAACTGGCTGAGCTGAACACCGCCCGACGCGTTGTTATCAAGGGTGCCGGAAGAGTCGGTCTGGCGCGATTTACCGGCCGTTCCCTGCAATGAGATTTGCGGATACCAGGCGCTCTTAGCCGCATCCAGATTGCCGCTGCCGACGCGAATCTGCGCCGCCGCCTCAGCGATCTGCGGGTTACGGGCAAAGGCGCGCAATATCGCATCGCGCAACGTCAGGCTGGCCTGCATCTCCTCACTGGGCGCGGCCTGCCAGTCAAATTCGGGCTGCTTAGGGGCTGCACCCGCACTGCTACTGTTTGTACCGGCAACCACTATCCATAGCGTCCCGAGTACCGCGGCAAAACGCCGGGCTGTTCTGTTTTTTTTCATGAGCGACACCACTTATTTTCGCCGGACTTTTATTATTTTTTCAGCCTCTTGTGGCCTGATAAATTCGGGCAGTGCAAAAAATGCCCCCGGTGCATACGCACCTGAGGGCTTTATTATCAGTTTTGTTGAACGTGCAGACCGTGTTGAACCAACACGTCTCCCAACGTGTTGGTGTCAGACAGGGATGCGTTGTGATAAACGTCGAACGTCAGGCCATCGACGGTGCGCTGGCCGGTTTCGCTCCACGCGCCGTCGTTGCCTGCCACCAGGTTCACCAGACTTCCGGTTCCCCCTTTGATGATCACTTCGTCGGTCGGGTTGTCTTTCACCGTCAGCGCCTCATGCAGATTCAGCGAGATGCTGTTGGTGCCAGACGTACCGAGGTCGAAGATGTCGATATGCTCGACTTTCAGCCCCAGCAGTGTCAGATCCAGATGCTGATTGGTGCCCGCCAGCAACAGGGTATCGACACCGGTTCCGCCGTCGACTTGTGAGAAATCGAGGGTATGAACCGAAATGGTGTCGTTGCCTGCACCGCCGACCGCCACGCCGTCAGTGGCCGTCAGCTCAATCGTCACGCCGCCAATCGAGAACGCCGCTTCCGTATGAGAAGTCGTTTCCACCGGGGTGGTCGTGGTGTTCGAAGCAGACGAACTGGTGTCAGCCGTCACCAGCGGATCGGTGAGCGTACTGGTGGTGTGCGTTGTGGTGTCCGTGGTTGAACTGCTGGTATCCGTGGTATGAACCGCCGCCAGAGTGTGGGTGTCATCCACAGACAAGGACGCGGCAACGACGCTGGTATCCGCTGGTAATGTTGAACCCGCGGTCAGCCCGATGTGTGCGTCGACGGTATTCCCGGCAGCATCGGCGGCATGAATATCAATCACGGTGAGAACACTGGTTAATATTCCCAACAGATTGAGTGCGCCAATGCTACTGAGTAATGCGCTGCTGAATTTGACCGTCCATGATCCGTCTGCCTGAACCGTTCCCGACAGCGTGTTACCCGCCAGCGTGACGCTGATCTGACCGTTCTGCCCAACGTTGCGGCTGGTCCCACTCAGCGTTAACCCTTGCCCGCCCAGAATGTTGAGCACAAGTCCCAGCGTGACGTTGAGTAATGGATTGAGTGCCACCAGCGGCAGTTCATGTGTTTTGATGATAAGTGGACTGGTCTGCATGGTGGTGTTGCCCACGGCGTCCGTGACCGTGACATTAACCGTCGTCGTACCATCGGTAATGCCTTTCAGCTCTGCCGAGGTATAAACTACATTCCACACGCCACCGGTGACAGTGCCGGTATGCACGATCCCGCCGACATTCACCGACACCGTGCCGGTCTGCACGTTAGTGGTGCCGCTCAGGGTTTCATTACTGCTGGCTTCAGACAGGTTGAGGTAGCCGTCGCCGCCAAACAGCGTGCCAAGCACCAGCGATGGCAAGGTATGAATACCCACCGTCGCCGTGGCGCTGCCGGTCGTACTGTGGCCAGCGGCGTTAGTGACAGAGGCGCCGACGTTCAGCGTTCCATCAAGCAACCCGGACAGTACCGCAGGCAGTACGCTGACCGAGAAGGTGCCATCGGCTTTCACCAGTGCATTCAGCGTGGCACCGCCCACAGTCAGGGTGACAGTCGACCCGACGGCGTTGGTGGTGGTCCCGCTGATGGTTTGGGTCAGCAGTGCATCGGCCGCGTTGAGCAGCCCGTCACCAAACAGCGGGTTAAGACTGATGGTTGGCAGGGACTGCGCGATGACACTGAGCAGACCGGTGGCGGACGCCGGGTTACCCGTGGCGTCAACCACGCTGGCCGCGACGTTAATCGTACCGTTAAGGATCGCCCCCAGATCCAGCGGTGGTACGGTGACGCTGAACGCGCCGCCGATCCCCACGGTGGCCGAATAGTTTTTGCCATTAAGGGATACCTGAACCTGCGTGCCCTGCGCGACGTTGGTGGCAATACCGCTGATGGTTTGCCCGGTCAGCAGGTCAACCACGTTGAGCACGCCATCGCCGAAGATTGGGTTAAGAACAATTGACGGCAGGTTGTGAATACCGACCAGGATGCCAGCGCTGGCGCTGCTGGCGTTACCCACGGCATCGGTCACGGTGGCGCTGACGCTGATATTGCCGTTAAGCAGCTGCGACAATTGTGCCGGTAACAGTGATGCGCTGAAGTGCCCGCTGCCATCCACCGTCGCCGTCAGGTTAAGCGTGCCGACAGTGATGTTGACGCTGGAACCCGCGGCGGCGTTCGTGACGGTGCCACTGATGGTTTGCGTCAGCAGGGCTTCTGCCGCATTCAGGATACCGTCACCGCCGAAGACCGTATCCAGTACCACTTTCGGCAACTGGTTGATGATCACGTTGGCATTGGCCGATATTGACGCCACGTTACCGGCATCGTTCGCCACCGACACGCCGATCGCCAGCGTACCGTCGGTCAGTGCTTTCAGGTCACCCGGTTGCAGGGTGACGCTGAAATGGCCGCCCGCATCGGTCACGCCGAGGAAAATTTTGCCGCCAATCGTGACATTCACCGTGGTCCCTGCGGTCACACCGCCCACTACGCCACTGATGGTTTGCGCCGTCAGCGCATCAACGGCGTTAAGTACGCCATTATCCAGAATGGAACTCAGTGAAATGGTCGGTAACGCCACGTTGACCGCAACCAGTGCGGAGGTATTGGCGCTGTTGCCGGTGACGTCGGTGACACTGACGTCAATGCCCAGTGTGCCGGTCAGCAAACCGGCTAATGAACTGGCCGGGACGGTAACGCTGAAGTGTCCGCTGGCATCAACCAGGGCATTCAGCGGTGGCGAACCATTGCCAAGCGTGACCAATACTGTCGTACCGGCCGCCACATTTTTGACCGTACCGGTGATGGTCTGGTAAAGCAGCAAATCTGCTGCATTCAGCAGGCCATCGCCAAACAGCGGGTCGAGAATAATTTGTGGCAGATTATGCAGCGTCACGGTCAGTGGGTTGAGGCTCTGGGAAACGGTGTTACCCGCTGCATCGGTCAGGGTGAGAACCACCGGCACGACGCCGTCCGCCAGCGTAGTCAGCGCTCCGGCCGGAACGTTGATGCTGTAAAGGTTATTCAACACGGTGCCGGTAAAGGTTTGTGCGCCAACCGCCAGCGTGACGACCGTTCCGTTCGCCGCCGTCACTGCGCCGCTGACGGTTTGTGCCGCCGCAGACTCAGCCACGTTAAGAATGCTGTCCACGCCGCCGAGGGCTGACGTGACCGCGCCAATGACCGGTACGGTTTTCGCGATATCGAGGTTCAGCACATCGACTTTGCTGTTGCCCGCCGCATCGGTCACGGTGAGATTCAGCGCCAGCGGGCCATCGGCCAGATTTGCCAGCAGCGTTGGTGGGATCACCAGACTCCAGGCCCCGTTCGCCCCCACGTTGGCACTGACGGTTTGCCCGCCGACCTGCACGGAAACCACTGCGCCCACGCCCGCATCGGTAGTCACACCGCTGAGGGTCTGGCCGAGCAGCGCACCGGCGGCGTTAAGCACGGTGTTACCGACCGAGCCGAGACCACTGACCACCGAGACGTTCAGCAGACTGTTGAACAGAATGTTCAGGCCGAGATCGACACTGGTGGTGTTACCCGCCTGGTCGGCAACGGTAGCATTGAGGATAGTCGGACCGTCGAGCAATCCTGAAAGCTGGTTAGGCAGCAGTTGCAAGCTCCATGCCCCGCCCGACTGGATCACCGCCGTGCCGACCGTGACACCCGCCAGCGTGACGGTCACGGTCTGCCCGTCGGCACCGCTGGAGGTTCCGCTTAACAGCGTACCCAACAGGGATTCGGCCAGGTTAATGACGTTATCCCCCGCCACCACGTTGAGGTTCAGCAACGGCGCTGAGGTGTCGGTGGTGAACGTGTGGGTATCGGTGGTGACGTTACCGGCGGCGTCGCTGATATTGGCAGTCAGGGTATTGCTGCCCTGCGGCACTGCCTGCAAATCACCGGCCGCAATAGTGGTGCTCCAGGTGCCATCACCGGCCACGACCGCGGTGTAGGTTTTACTATTGAGTGTGACAGTGACGGTACGGCCCGCTTCCGTGGTGGATGCCGTTCCGCTGACAATCTGGCCCGCGGCCGCTTCGGTGCTGTTCAGCACGTCGTTACCCGCGAAGGTATTTATCGTCAGCGTTGGCGGTGTACGGTCAACAACCACCGTTTCGCTGACTGTCGCCACGACCGTTCCCGGGACCGGCAGAATACTGACAAGCTCAGCGGAAACGGTGTAAGTGCCGTCCAGCGGGAAGGTGGTTAACGACACCAACGGCACCGCCAGGCTCCAGGTTCCGTCCCCCGCCAGAACGATGGGTGCCGTCCCCACGACGACGCCATCCACGAACACGTTCACCGTTTGTATCACCGCCGCGTTGCGATACTCACCGCCTACGGCCAGCGTCAGGTTGAGGTTATCTCCCACGTTAATAATGTTGTCGGTGCTGATCGGGTTGAGGGTGAGGAACGGGTTGACCGGTGCGGTGAGATCTACCGTGAAGCTGGTGCCGCCGGTAGCCGTATTGCCCGCCAGATCGTTAACGCTGATCGTGACGTTTTCGGTGCCATTCCCCAACCCTTGTAGCTGGGCAGGCGTCAGGGTCAGGCTCCAGCTGCCGTCGGCCTGTACCAGCGCCGTCAGCGGACCGGTGACCCCCGGAATGGTGATGTTAACTGTCTCGCCTTGCTGGACGTGCGTGGTGGTACCGGACAACACCTGCGGCACGCGGCTTTCAGCGTAATCCAGCGCGTTATCACCGGCAAAGGTGGCAACAGACACGGTTGGCAACAAGGTATTTGCAATACCGACCTGGGTACTGATGTTGCTGGTATTGCCAGAGACGTCGGTGGCGGTGACCACCATCGTCTGGTCACCCTGTGGCAGGGTCGCCAATTGCGCTGGTGTCAGGTTCAGTGTCCAGACGCCGTCAAGTACCGTGGCATCAAACGGCACACCGCCAATGGTGACATGCACTGCTGTGCCGTCCGTGGTGCCCGTGATCCCGGCGTTAGACTGCGCTTCCGTGGCGTTCAGATAACCATCAACGAACACGCTGGTGACAGCAACAACGGGTGGCGTAAAGTCCGTGGTGAACGGCAGTGCGGTGCTGGCGGTGTTGCCGCTGGCATCGGTGACGGTCACGTTGACTGAATGCGGAATACCGGTCAGCGTGCTGAGCGTGCCCGCAGGCAGTGTCAGGCTCCAACTGCCGTCGGCCGCCACGGTGGCGTTGTACTGCACACCGTTGAGGTCGATGGACAGTTTCACATTCTGGTTATCACCCTGGATCCCGGTGATCCCGGTAATGGTCTGCGCAGCGCCCGCCTCGGCGATATTCAGGATATTGTCGCCGCCAAACAGCGCATTGATGGCTGGCGTTGGTGTGGCAAAATCCACGTCAAAGGGCAGCGGCGCACTGCTGCTGCTGTTGCCGAACTCATTGGTGCTGGTGACGGTGATCGTATGGCTCGGCAGACCGCCCAAATCGGCCAACTGTAACGGGGAGAGATTCAGGGTCCAGGTACCGTCCGCCGCCACGGTGGCAGTGAATGGTGTAACGACACCGACGAAGGCAACGCTGACCGTCTGACCGGCACCGGTGACGCCGGTCGAACCGGTAAGAATCTGCCCCGCTGCCGCTTCGGCATTGTTAAGGATACCGTCACCGAACGGCAGCCCGATGGTTGGGATGGGTGGTGGTGTCAGCTGTACACCCAGAATTTCATTGGCGTTGCTGGTGTTACCGACCGAGTCTGTCGCGGTCACGGTGACCGTCCAGTTGCCGTTCGGCAAGGTTTGTAACAGCGACGGCAGCAAGTCGAGCGACCAGGTCCCGGCCGTATCAATCACGTTGGCGGTGTAGTTTTGGCCGTTGATATTGACGATGACACTTTGGCCAAGGCTGGTGATCCCGGTGACGCCACTGAGCAAACCACCGGCGGCGGCTTCATTAGCATTGATGAGCCCGTCGAAGCTGTCGGTGACGGTCACCACCGGCAGGGCATGGATCAGCGCAGTAAAGGCCAGTGTGCCGCTGGTGCTGTTGCCCCCGGCATCCGTCACGGTGACAGAGACGGTATTCGGGCCATCCGGCAAGCCTGCAAGGGTGGCGGTCGGAAGGGTCGCCGTCCAGGAGCCGTCCGGCCCAACGGTGGCGGTGACGTTATGCGCCGGATTGCCGTCCACGCTGACCACCACCGTTTGCCCCGGTCCGGTGAGACCGGTTGAGCCGGTGATGATCTGATTCACGCCCGCTTCCAGCTGGTTCAGCGCACCATCGACAAACGGCGTGTTGATCACCGGTACCGGCGGTGCAATCAGGTCTACGGTCAGGCTATGGCTGGTGGAGGCCGGGTTGCCATTGGCATCCGTGACGCTGACCGTGACCGTGTTGACTCCCTCGGTCAGACCGTTAAGCAGATTGGCGCTGACCGGCGCACTCCAGATCCCTCCCGTGACCGTTCCGTTAACGATAGTTCCGCCGATATTTACCGCCACAACGGTGCCGTCCGGCAGATTGGTGCTGGTCCCGGTGATGGTGAAGTTTGCGGCTGATTCAGCAATATTGAGGATGTTGTCGCCGGTGATGGCATCCAGTGTCAGCGTTGGCAACGCGTGAATAGCCAGAGAGATTTCCGGGGCGACCGACACGATGACATTATTGCCTGCCGCGTCGGTGGCCGTTGCAGTGATCGGCAGCAGACCGTCAGTCGGGATCGCCTGCAAATCACCGGCGGGTACGGTCAGTGACCAGGTTCCGTCCCCCAGTACCACGGTGGTGTAATTGACATTATTGAGGGTGACGGTCACGGTCAGCCCCGCTTCGCCAGTGCCTGATACCGGTAAACCGGCCAGCGCTTCGGCCGCGTTGAGAATGTTGTCTACACCGGTGTCCACCGTGATCGTCAGCAATGGCGGCGTGGTATCAACAGTCAGGGTATGGGTGCCGGTGGCGACGTTATCGGCCACGTCGTTGCCGGTAGCGGTCACGGTGTAGGATTGGTTTTGCAGCGCTTCGACCGCGGAAGCCGGGACTGTCACCGTCCAGGTGCCATCCGCCGCAACGGTAGTCGGATACCCTATGTTATTGAGGTTAACGGTGATCGTTTCACCCGCCACCAGATGATTGGAAGTCCCGCTGATCACCAGCGGCTGGCTGTGTTCCGTGCTGTTGATCACGTCATCGCCGGAGATTGGCGAAATGGTGATAGAGGGTAAATCAGCCGGATCGGCAATCACGTCAACGTTGTGCGTCGCCGAGGCCGGGTTCCCGGCCAGATCGCTGCTGCTGGCGGTGATCGTGGTCTGGCCGTCGGACAGGTTAGCGAAATCACCCGGCTGAACGGTCAGGGTCCAGGTACCATCGCCCACAATGTTCGTCGTGTAGTTGTTTCCGTTGAAGACCACGGTAACAACCTGTCCTGCTTCCAGATGGGTCGAGGTACCGCTGATCACCAGCGGCTCCCCTTTCTCGGTCGCGTTGATGTAATCATCGCCGGACATCACACCAATGCTCAGGGTTGGCAGACTGGCGGCGTTCGCATCCACCGAGAAGCTGTGCTGCTGGGTGGTGGTGTTGCCTGCGGCATCGGTAATGCTGGCGCTCAGCAGATAGGTGTCATTCGCCAGCCCCTGCACCACGTTGCTCGGCAGGGTAAAGCTCCAGGTGCCATCGGCATGCACCAGGGCGGTATAGTTAACGCTGTTGAAACTCACCGTGACTGTCTGCCCGGCATCACTGAGCGACGCCGTACCGGAGATAACGACCGGTTGCAGTGCTTCGGCGGCGTTAATGATGTCATCGGTGGCGACCGGGCTTATCGTCAGCGTTGGCGCGACCAAATCGACCGTGACCACGCTGTTGACGGTGCCAACGTTGCCGACGCTGTCTGTCGCGGTCACGGTAATGGTTTGTGCACCTTCGTCCAGCACTTGTAATGCTGCACCTGGCACGCTGACGTTCCAGATGCCGTTGACATCGACGGTGGCGTTGTAGCTCACGCCACCCAGCGACACGACAACCGTCTGCCCGTCGCCCATTTCACCGGTAGTCCCGCTGAGGATTTGCGGCCCGGCGGCCTCAGCAATATTGAGGAAGGTGTCGCCAAACGGCGTGTTAATGGAAGGCACTGGCGCGGTATCCGCCCCCGCCACGGTGTAATTCTCCGTGAAGGTGGTGGTGTTACCCGCCGCATCGCTCAGCGTGGCTGTCAGCACATATTGGCCACTGGCAACGCTGTCGAGCGTTCCGGCCAGAACCGGCACGGACCATGTACCATCGCCGGCCACAACTGCCTGATAGTTCTGTCCACCAAAGCTGATGTTTACCGTGCGCCCGGCTTCACTGACTGACGCGGTACCGGTCAGGGCAAAGCCATCGGCATTTTCGCTCACGTTCACCGTGCCATCGGTGGCGACCGGCGCCACGGTCAGGGTTGGTGGTGTAAAGTCGACGGTCACCGTTCCAGGTATGGTTGCGCTGTTACCCGCGGCATCCGTGGCGACCACGCTGATTGCGTCCGGCCCCGCTGGCAGTGCCTGAAGGTCAGCGGACGGAATACTGACGGTCCAGTTGCCGCTGATGTCTACCGTCGCCGTGTAGTCATGACCACCAAGGCTCACCGTGACGGTTTGCCCGTTGCCGGAAACACCGGTAGTCCCGCTCAGCGATTGTGCCGTGGTGGCTTCGGTGTTGCCCAGTAAACCATCGGTAAAGGGTGTGTTGAGGGTCGGTGCAGGCAGATCGTGAATATACACACCGAGATCACCGGTGTTGGTAATGGTGACGCCCGCTTCATCCGTAGTAGAAACGCTCACCAGATTTGGGCCATCGGTCAGCGCGTTCAGGGCCGCTGACGGTACGGTGGTGGTCCAAGTGCCGTCGGCAGCGACGGTCGCGTTATAGTTCTGGCCATTGAGTGTCACCACCACCGCGGTGCCCGCCGCGACATCCGCCGTGGTGCCGCTGATGGTGATGCCCGCTGCCGCTTCGGTTGCACTGACGTTGCCATCCCCGCTGATCGGGTTGATTGCAATACCGCTTAACGTACTGTTCACCGTAAAGCTTTCGCTGCCCGTGGTCGGGTTGCCCGCGACGTCAGACACGCTGACGTTGAACGTCGCCGTGCCGTCGGCCAGCGCTTGCAGCACCGCCGTCGGGATGGTGGCGCTCCATGCGCCACTGGCCAGCACCGTCGCAGAATAGCTTTCCGCTCCGATGGTAATGGTGACAATCTGGCCGGATTCCACATGGGTGGTCGTCCCGCTGAGGGTCTGATCCACCGTCCGCTCTGCGCCATCCAGTATGTTATCAACGGCAAACGCGTTCAGGGTAATGGTCGGTAACAGCAGCGGATCCGCCGTCAGTGTGACGTTCGAGGTAATGGTGGTGGTGTTTCCGGCAGCGTCAGACAGCGTGGCGGTCACGGTGTACTCCCCGTTCGCCAGACCGGCCAGCGCATTGGCTGGAACAGACGTACTCCAGGAACCATCACCCGCCACCACGGCGGTATAGGTCTGCCCGTTAATGTTCAGAGTGACGGTGCGGCCCGCGTCGCCAATGTCTGCCGTCCCGCTGACCGGAATGGCCGCCGCAGCTTCAGCAGCATTGATGATGCCGTCGGTGGCGATGGTATTGATGGTCAGGGTTGGCGGCGTGAAATCAACCGTGACGTTGCTGGTCAGGGTATCGGTATTGCCTGCCGCATCGGTCGCCGTCACCAGAATCGGGTTGGCTCCCGGCGGCAGAGTTTGCAAATCAGCGGACGGTACCTGAACGGTCCAGAAACCGTTGTCGCCCACGGTGGCCGTATAGTCATGGCCGTTAATGGTTACGACGACAGTCTGGCCGTCGCCGGTGGTGCCGGTCGTACCACTTAACGTTTGGGCTGCTGCCGCTTCAGTGGTGCCTAACAGACCATCACCAAACGGGGTATTGATGGTGGGATCCGGCAGATCATGGGTATACACACCGACGCTGACGCTGTTGCTCAGCGGATTACCCGACGCATCAACCGCCTGCGCGGTAATGGTATTCGGGCCGTCCGTAAGCAGTGCCAGATCTGCCGTTGGAATGTTGGTGTTCCAGGTACCGTCCGGCCCGACGGTGGTGTTGTAGGTTTTGCCGTTGAGGGTAACAATCACCGTAGCGCCCGCTGCGACGTCAAACGACGTGCCGCTGACCACTACCGGTGCGCCCGCTTCGGTGGCATTGATGCGGTTATCTCCGGCAATGGTGTCTATCCCCAGCCCACCCAGCTCGACATTCACCATGAAGTTCTCGGTTGCCGTGCCGACGTTACCGGCTTTGTCCGTAACATTCACACTGATGGTCTGCGTGCCGTCGGTCAGGGTCAGCAAATCCGCAGCCGGGACAGAGACACTCCAGGCGCCACTGTCCTGCACCACTGCCGTGTAGAGGTGGCCGTTGAGGTTAATGCTCACCAGTTGACCGGCTTCCACATTGGCCGTCGAGCCACTGAGCACCTGCGGTGCCTGCCGTTCCGCACCATCCAAAATATTATCGCCCGCGAAGGCGTTCAGTGTAACGACCGGTTGAACGGCCGGGTCGGTCGCCAGCGTCACGCTGGTGTTATCCGTGGTGGTGTTGCCTGCGGCATCGCTGAGGGAGACCTGCACCGGCAGCGTGCCGTTGGCATGGCCGGTCAGTGCATCGGCCGGAATAGTGATGCTCCAGTTGCCGTTACCCAGTACCGTACCGGTGTAGCTGACATTGTTGAGGGTCAGCGTCACGGTGCGGCCCGCTTCTGAAATGGATGCCGTGCCGGTGACGGCGATGTCCGCATGGGCTTCAGCGACGCTGATCAAGCCGTCGCCGGAAATCGGATTCACCGTCAGGGTTGGCGCAGTGAGATCGACACTCACCGTCGGGCTAATTGTGCTGCTGTTGCCGACGCTGTCGGTGGCTGTCACGTTAACGGCATTATTGCCCGCTGGCAGCGCCTGCAAATCTGCCGCCGGAACCGTGACACTCCAGTTGCCGGTGGCATCAACAGTGGCGGCGTAGTTTTTGCCATTCAGGGTGACCAGCACGCTTTGACCGTCGCCGGAAACACTGGTCGTGCCGCTGAGGGTTTGCGCGACGGCGGCTTCGGCAATATTCAGCACGCCGTCGCCAAACGGTGTGTTCAGCAGCGGGACAGGCAGCGAGGTGAATACGCCGACATCCAGACTGTTGGTCAGCGGATTGCCCAGACTGTCTGTAGTGCTGACACTGACTGCCTGTGATCCTTCGGCCAGATTGAGCAGGTCGGCTGGCGTCAGGTTGACACTCCAGCGGCCGTTTGCCAGTACCAGCGCGGAATAGGTGTGTCCGCCGAAGGTGATAACCACCGGCGTACCCGTATTTACACCCAGCGTGGTGCCGCTGATAGTGATACCCGCCTCGCTTTCCGCCAGACTGATTTTGTTATCGGCCGTAACCGGGTCAATCGCCACGCCGTCCAGGCCATTATTGACTGTGTAAGTTTCACTCGCCGAACGGGTATTGCCTGCACGGTCAGCCACTGTCGCGGTCAGCGTGCCCTGCCCGTTAGCTAACAACGCTACGTCAGCGACTGGCACAATCACGCTCCAGCTACCGCTGGCCCCGACTTCGGTGGTGTAGGTTTTACCATTCAATGTCAGGGTGACGATTTGCCCCGCCTCAACGTTGGTCGCGCTGCCGCTCAGTACCTGTGATACCGCCAGTTCCGCGCCATCAACCAGATTGTCACCGGCAAACGCATTCAGCGTCAGGGTTGGCTGCACGGTCGGGTCGGTCGCGAAATGTTGATCCAGCGTGACCGTGCCGGTGTTACCAGCGGCGTCAGTCAGGGTGGCGGTGATCGGGTAATTGCCGGTGAGGCCGCTCAGCGTACCGGCAGGCAGTGTGGCACTCCAACTGCCGTTGTCCTGAACCACAGCGGTAAAGCTGTGGCCGTTAACGGTGATATTGACGGTTTTCCCGGCATCGCTGGCGGTAGCCGTCCCGGTCAGGGTTTGCGCGAGAGCCGCTTCCGCCAGGTTAATCTGGCCGTCGCCGGTCAGCGGATTGATGGTCAGGGTCGGCGGGGTCATATCCACCGTCGCGCTGCTGTTGAGGGTATTGGTGTTACCCGCCGCATCGGTGACAGTGACGCTGATTGGCGTGGTACCTTCGGGTAAAACGGTCAGTGCCGCGGAAGGAATGGTGACGCTGTAGTTGCCGCTGGTATCGACTGTGCCGGTATATTGCTGGCCGTTAAGCGTGATCACCACCGTCTGCCCGGCTCCGCTGACCCCGGTAGTCCCGGTCAGGATCTGTGGCTGGCCAGCTTCCGCAACATTGAGAATACCGTCGCCAAAAGGCGGATTGAGGGTGGCGTCCGGCAGGTTGTGGATCACCACATTGAACGTCGCGGTCTGCGTGATAGGCTCGCCTAATGCGTCGGTGGCACTCAACGTCAGGGTTGCGGTGCCATCTTGCAAAGCGGCCAGGGCGCTGGCCGGAATACCAATACTCCATACGCCATTGGCCGCCGTGGTGCCGGTATAAGTCTCACCGTTGAGGAGCACGGTGATGGTGGTACCCGCCGTAAAGCCGGTTGTGCTCCCGGAAATCGTCAGCGTTGATGCGGCTTCCACCGCATTGAGCGTGCCGTCGCCCGCGACAGCATTGACGGTGATTTGCCCCGCATTGTCATTGACCGTGACCTGCACTGGCGTGCTGCTGCCGGTATTGCCTGCGGCATCGGTCAGGCTGGTGGTCAGGGTATACTGGCCATTGCCGAGTGCCGAAACGACGTTGCCCGCAATAGTGACCGACCATGTGCCATCGGCATTGACCGTAGCGCTGTATTCCGTGTTGTTGAGGGTCACGGTGACCGTGCGACCGGCTTCAGACACCGAAGCCGTTCCGCTGATATTCAGAGGCTGGTTATGTTCCTGCGCATTGATGATGTTATCGCCATCGATTGGATTAACGGTAAGCGTGGGTGGCGTGGTATCCACACCGACGGTCACGCCCTTCGTCACCGTCAAACCATCGGTGCCGGTAACGCTGGCGCTGGCGATGTAAGTGCCGTCGGCCAACGCCTGCAGGTCGCCCGCTGGCAGCGTAATGCTCCATGAGCCATCGGCCGCCGTCGTAGTGGTATAGGTTTTGCCATTGAGCGTCAGCGTCACGGTCTGCCCAGCAGTGACATGCGTGGTCGTACCGCTAAACACCTGCGCACTGCCGACTTCAGACATGTTTAAGACATTATCACCAGCAAAGGTGGCCAGCGTCAGTGTCGGCGCCTGAAGGGTGCCGCCGGGACTTCCGCCGGTATTTCCCCCGGTGTTGCCGCCGTCCGAACCGCCGTTACTGCTGCTCCCACCACCACCGCCGCCGCCGCCGCTGGCAGCAATCGCAACCCCCGCACCGAGGGCAATCGCGCCCAGAACCCAGCCCAGTGTCGCCGGATCAAAGTGGGTGCCATCCAGCACCAGGGCGCCAACATTGGGAATGGTTTCATAACCGGGGACAACCGTAACCGCCGATCCCGGAGCAAGGCCAGTATCAACAAACGTTGCATGTTCAATAGGATGCACGCCGTCATCAAACACCAGTTCACTGTGATGACCTTTGCCGTCGGTGTTGAAGAAGCTGTGGTAACGAACAACGCTGCCGTCCTGCATGTGGACAATCAGATCATTGCCCACGCGCTCGTAGCGGGTCACCGCCGCGCGGGTAGCGTGAACGCGAACAATGCTGAGTTGGTTGAGGTTGACGGTCTGGCTGGCGCCTGAAACCTGGGAAACTACGCTGCCGTTTATGCGTGACAGTACATCGACGATGACATTGCCATTTTGAGCCATGCTGTGCCCCTTCTAAACCCAGATAAGTAAATACGCACCGCAAAAATTTCTGTCCGATGCAACGGAGAGAGACTGAGGTGAATTTATGAGCATAAAAACCATGATTTACTTTCCAACTGGTGGGGGTATTGCGTCATGTACTGCCAAAACGTGCAGATAACCCTATCCTGATTCACTGACAGGATTTTTTTGTTTAAAACCCGGCGTTTCGCCGGGCTACTTCATAAGTTATATGCATCATTTAGGGCAAAGACATTAAAAAATTGTTATCTTCAGGATAAATAAAATCGATTAAAATGTTTGTAAATATAAGCTTGACGAGCGAGCCTTGCTCATCTACCTGCTAAAATTTGGCTTTAATAAGATGATTAACAAGGAATTTGACTTAAATTATGGGGAGCGGGAAGGGATAAAAAAGCTCAATGATTAGTTTTACTTACCTTATAAACGCATAAAAAAAACTTAATGATTGTGCGATGTAACCAAAAAAATCACATTTTATTCACATTTGAAGGTGTAACAAATAAGACTTTAGGTAATAACGTCCAGGCAGGCTTACTGTTAAAATATGTCGCCTTAAAATAAAGGGAGAGTTGCCAGCGTTTACGGGGTATGTGATAAATCAACGTCCTGTAACGATTTGGTTTCTTTCTTTCCCTCATACTTCACGAAGCATCAAAACGGACCCCGAGATCATGCCGAGCGACACCACCACATCAGGCGATGCGTCTGCGGTTTCTCCTGCCCTTCCGGGTCGTGCTCAGCAACATGCCACCCGGATCATTTTTCTGCTCTGCGGTTTTGCCATGGCTGCCTGGGCACCTTTGGTCCCTTTTGTGAAACTGCGGCTGGATATCAGCGACGGCACGCTCGGGCTGCTGCTGCTGTGTATCGGGGCGGGGTCTACGCTGTCGATGCCGCTGACCGGCATCCTGACCGGGCGGCTGGGCTGTAAGGCGGTGATTTTGCTCGCCTCGGTGATCCTGTGCTTCGACTTACCACTGCTGACGCTGATGGATTCAGTGGGAGGTATGGCGGTGGTGCTGATGGTGTTTGGTGCGGCCATCGGTATGGTGGACGTCGCGATGAACGTTCACGCCGTAGGCGTGGAAAAAGCCAGTGGCAGGGCCATGATGTCCGGTTTCCACGGCTTCTTTAGCCTCGGCAGCATTTTCGGCGCCCTGGCCGTCAGTGCCCTGCTGTTTTACGGCCTCTCGCCTTTTCAGTCGATTTTACTGGTCGTCGCCCTGGTGGCGGTGACGCTGATCCCCACCAGCCCGCACTTCTGGCGCCATACGCATACTGGCGGCGACGGTCCGATGTTTGTATTGCCGCGCGGCTGGGTGGTTTTCCTCGGCCTGCTCTGTTTTGTGATGTTCATGACCGAAGGCGCAATGCTGGACTGGAGTGCGCTGTTCCTCGCGACAGAACGCGGCGTCAGCCCCCATCAGGCCGGGATCGGCTACGCCGTATTCTCTATTGCCATGACGGCGGGGCGATTGACCGGCGACCGGATTATCAGCGCGATCGGCCGTTTTTACGTGCTGCTGTTTGGCAGCCTGCTCGCCAGTCTGGGCATGGTGTTGCTGGTCAACGTAGATAACCTGTGGATTGCCGGGCTGGGATTCATTTTGACCGGCTTTGGTGCTTCGAACCTGGTGCCGATTATGTTCAGTGCGGCAGGGAGTCAAACCACAATGCCTGCTAATCTGGCGATTGCTTCTGTGACAACGCTCGGCTATGCCGGTATTCTGGCTGGCCCGGCGTTAATTGGTTTTATTGCCCAACTCAGCAGCCTGTCGGTTGCCTTAAGTTGCGTAGCCGCGTTGTTGTTGCTGGTGACCGCCAGCGCACGCGCCGTGACTCGATAATCAAGGAAATGCGTCACCATCATGCCAAGTAAATATCTTTCGCTGACTTCAACCAACATCACGCGTTTCTTTTGGTTGTTCATTTTGCTGCTGGCAATGGGCCTGGGCATGTATGGGTACAACTACACCAATGCCTATCTGAAGGATAAGCAGCGAACGCTGCAAACCACCGCCGAACGTCTGCAAAAACGCATCGATCATTACCGCTATATCACCTATCAGATTTATGACAATTTTACCGGCCAACCATTGACGCCGGAGCTCACTACCGCGCAGGAATTGCGTCTGCGCCAGGATATGTACTACATCACCAAGCCGCATAAAAAAACCGATGCGCTGATTTTTGGCACCCATGACAGTTCAACGCTCGATCTGACGCTCAAAATTTCTGCATTCCTGGACGATCAGTGGGGCGCGAAAAACCTGCCTTACTCGATGTATTACCTGAACGGTCAGGACAACAGCATGCTCCTGATCACCACACAGCCTTTGCAGCAGCAGGATTCGCGGCTGAAAGAGAACTCTTTTACCAGCACGCTACAAGCACGCCGCGCAGAGATGTTGCAACAGGCCAATACACTCGACGAGCGCGAGAGCTATTCGAATCTGCGTAAGTCGCGATTATCCAGCGACTATTTCTTCTCGCTGCGCACCACGTTTAATAACCCCGGCCATCTGGCTACCGTGATCGCGTTTGATCTGCCGATGAGTGATCTGATCCCGCTGTCGATGGCACGGGATAATTTTCAGCTCAATACGAACAATGGCACGGTTAATGAGGGTGATCCGGCACAGAGTACGGACATCAGCAGCATCACGCTACAGGGCTGGGCGGTGAGCTTCACCGCACCGCTGAGTAATTCGCCGCTGACGCTGACTTACCATGTGCCGGTGGTCAGCATGTTGATGGACCTGTCACGCAACAACTTCTGGCTGGTGCTGGTTAATCTGCTGTTACTGGGGCTGGCGATGGCGGGGATCTATTTTATCCGCCATCAGTATATCCGTCCGAGCGAAAATATGGCGGCGCAGTTGCATACCCAACAAGCACTCAATCAGGAGATCATCTCCAGCCTGCCGATTGGTCTGTTGGTCTACAACTTCAGCAATCACAGCGTGGTGGTCAGTAACAAAATTGCCGACCAGTTACTGCCACACCTCAGCCTGAACAAAATCGCCAATATGGCAGAGCAGCACCATGGCGTGATCCAGGCGACAGTCAACAACGAAGTGTATGAAATCCGCATGTTGCGTAGTCAAATCTCACCGGAGACTTACCTGTTCCTGCTCCACGATCAGGACAAGGAAGTGATGGTCAATAAGACGCTACAGCAGGCACGCCGCGAGTTCGATAAAAACCTGCAGGCCCGTAAACTCATGCTGCACAATCTGGGGATTGAGCTTAATCAGCCACTGAACGAACTCAACGAGCTGGTGCATTCCCTGGCAGAAAACACCGATGCGCAGGAGCGCAATACGCTGAATGCTCGTCTGTTGAATGAGTCAAACAATGCGCTGACGCTGGTGGACAACATCACCCTGCTGACCCGTCTGGAAACGCAGGACTGGCAGCCTGCGCAGCAGGCTTACGCGCTGTCACCGCTGGTGGATGAACTTCTGCTCGAAGCATTGCCAAAATTGAATCAGAAAGGGTTGGTAGTCCTTAATCATTTCCATCCTGAACCGGAAGCCCGTTTTATCGGCGACGGTCCCGCGCTGAAGAAAGTGCTGTCTCTGCTGATGGATTACGCGATTGTAACCACCTCCGTGGGCAAGGTGACCCTGACCACCGAGCACGACGCAGAACAACCGGGTCAGCTGATTTTCCACATTACTGACACCGGAAGCGGCATTTCGAAGGAAGAATTGAGCAATCTGAATTATCCTTTCCTGAGTCAGACAATGGTTGACCGGTTTAATCACGGTTCGGGCCTGACCTTCTTCCTGTGTAATCAGTTGTGCAAGAAACTCGGCGGGCAGCTGGAAATCCGCAGCAAACTGGATATCGGCACGCGCTACACGGTACGGATCAAGCAGACGCTGGAAGAAACTGAACCACAGGCAGCCCATGAAAAGCTGCTCGATGACGTCACGCTGTTGCTGGATATCACCTCCGAAGAGGTACGCGGCATTGTGACCCGCACCCTGAACGCCTACGGCGCGGTGTGCATTGTGGCCGACGAGCGTCAGGTAGCCCGCGAATACGACGTGTTACTGACCGATAACCCGCAGAACAGTGACCATTACACGCTGTTGCTGACCAGCGATGAAGCCGGTTTCCAACAGCTTGAAAAACATTACATTCGCGTCAACTACAACATCAGCAGTGCGCTGATTGACGCAACCTTACTGTTAATCGAACAGCAATTTGCGGTTCCCGATGACAGTGTTTCATCCGAAGAACCCGGGGAAGACTCTCTCGACTTTTATGAAAAACAGCTCAAATCAAGTGACTATTATCAGCTGTTTGTTGAGACAGTACCGGAAGATCTTGAGAAACTGTATAATGAAAATCAACGTCGTGATTTTACATCACTTTCCCAGACCGCCCATCGCCTTAAGGGAGTGTTCGCTATGCTGAACCTGACCCCAGGCAAGCACTTGTGTGAAACGTTAGAACAACATATCGTCGCTGGCGACGTTTTGATGATCACCGATAACATTAATCACATTGATTCTTTTGTCTCCAGACTGCTGCAGCAAGGTAGCTAATCACATGAATAATATGAACGTAATTATTGCTGATGACCATCCTATTGTCCTGTTTGGGATCCGTAAATCACTCGAGCAAATTGAATGGGTAAACGTCGTAGGAGAGTTCGAGGATTCTACTGCACTGGTCAATAGTTTGAGCAAACTTGATGCTCATGTTTTGATCACTGACCTGTCAATGCCGGGCGATAAATACGGCGACGGCATTACGCTTATCAAGTACATCAAACGCCATTATCCTCAGTTGTCGATCATCGTGCTGACCATGAACAACAACCCGGCAATCCTTAGCTCGGTGTTGGATCTGGATATCGAAGGCATTGTGCTGAAACAAGGCGCGCCGACCGACCTGCCAAAAGCCCTGGCCGCCCTGCAAAAAGGCAAAAAATTCACGCCGGACAGCGTGGCGAAATTGCTGGAAAAAATCAGTGCCAACGGTTACGGCGACAAACGTCTCTCTCCGAAAGAGAGTGAAGTGCTGCGCCTGTTCGCTGAAGGTTTCCTGGTGACTGAGATCGCCAGAAAACTCAACCGCAGTATCAAAACCATCAGTAGCCAGAAGAAATCAGCCATGATGAAACTGGGTGTGGAGAACGATATCGCGCTGTTGAACTATCTCTCTTCCGTCAGTTCTCAGCCGGTTGACCGTGGCTAAGCCAAATGCGCAAGCATTGGATTGGCACAGTGAGAAAGTCAGTAGATTCGATAGATGAAGAAAAGGCACCTGAAAAGGTTAATGCCGTTCACTTAAGCCTCACGTGACTTAAAACTGAACGGATATTTAGGTGGTATGTAAAGCACTGTACGATCGTATCGTCGGTGCTTTCTTTTTTCCGGAAGGATAAACGCTTTTACATTTTC
>Ga0209888_1000088_pt1 | contig 62556 bp, 58 predicted proteins | sample OrgsoiDNA_201059_FD_185807 | JGI IMG/M metagenome (GOLD analysis project Ga0209888, IMG submission 185807) | Permafrost soil microbial communities from the Arctic, to analyse light accelerated degradation of dissolved organic matter (DOM) -... | ecosystem: Environmental > Terrestrial > Soil >...
TTCTATCCCAAGGCCGACCAGTTGAGCGTGCACCCCGGTGCCGTCAACGAGATGCTCTTCGTGGCCTACAACCCCACCGACCATGTGATGAAGGCCCAGGCCATTCCGAGCATCGCCCCGGCGAATGCGGCGGTGTACTTCCACAAGACCGAATGCTTCTGCTTCACCCAGCAGACCTTGCAGCCCGGGCAGCGCATCGAGATGCCGGTACGTTTCATCGTTGACCGCGACATGCCCAAGGATGTGAAGCAACTGACGCTGGGCTACACGCTGTTCGACATTACCGCCCGCAACCCGCCTGTAGCGGGTACGGGCGGCTAGGACATTTGGCGTGCCCGATAAGGAGAACAATAAATGGCGATTCATGAGCACTATTACGTACCGGCCCAGAGCAAGTGGCCGATCATTGCCACGGCGGGCATGCTGACCACGATGTTCGGCCTGGGCACCTGGTTCAACGACCTGAAGGCGGCGCGACCGGATTCCCACGGCCCGCTGATTTTCTTCGTCGGCGGACTGCTGCTGGCCTACATGCTCTTCGGCTGGTTCGGCACGGTGATCAAGGAAAGTCGCGCCGGACTCTACAGCCCGCAGATGGATCGTTCGTTCCGCTGGGGCATGAGCTGGTTCATCTTTTCCGAGGTGATGTTCTTTATCGCTTTCTTCGGCGCGCTGTTCTACGTACGCAATCTGTCGGTGCCCTGGCTGGCCGGCGACGGCGGCGCGAAAGGGATCGCCCACCTGCTCTGGCCGAACTTCCAGAACGCCTGGCCATTGCTGCACAACCCCGATCCGAAGCTCTTTCCCGGTCCCAAGGAAACCATCAGTCCCTGGGGGTTGCCGCTGCTCAATACCGTGTTGCTGGTCAGTTCCAGCGTCACCGTGACCATCGCCCACCATGCCCTGAAAAACGGCCATCGCGGCGCGCTGAAGATCTGGCTGGCGATCACCGTGCTGCTGGGGATCGCGTTCCTGAGCTTCCAGGCCAAGGAATACATGCATGCCTACCACGAGTTGGGGCTGACCCTGGGGTCGGGCATCTATGGCGCGACCTTCTTCATGCTCACCGGTTTCCACGGTGCCCACGTGACCATCGGCACCCTGATCCTGTTCGTGATGCTGATGCGGGTCATGCGCGGGCACTTCAATGCCGAGCACCAATTCGGCTTTGAAGCGGCCAGTTGGTATTGGCACTTCGTCGACGTGGTCTGGATCGGCCTGTTCGTCTTCGTCTACGTGCTCTGAGCCTTGCCGGGCCCTGGTGGTTACCAGGGCGCCGAGGACACCAGTTGGCCGCTGAAGAAGCCCCAACTGATCAAGGCCAGGGTGATCACGGCAAGCCCTACCCGAACGGTGAGGGCATGGACCAGGCGCCTGGAGTGTGCGTCGTCCTTCACCAGGAAGAACAGGCCGCTGAACAGGCTGGCCACCGTGGCCAACAGCATCAGGACAATCGCCGCTTTCAACATGGTGAGACTCCGGGGGAGATGCGCATGCAATTGAGTATAGCGAGTCCGATAGTCGCCGCCGGGGCACGGCCATGAGGCGCTTTCAGCCTGGCATCGCGCCGACGCTGGTGGTGCTCGTGCTGCTGCCCTTGCTGGTCTGCCTGGGGTTCTGGCAGCTGAGTCGCAGCGAACAGAAACGCGTGCTGCTGGAGAACCATGCCCAGCGCCGCACCTCCGAACCGGTGGCCGGCGATCAGTTGAAAGCCATGACCGATCCGGCCTTCCGGCGGGTGCGGCTGAGCGGCCAGTTCGACGCCGAACACAGCTACCTGCTGGATAACCGCATGCGTGACGACCGGGTCGGCGTCGAGCTGTTGCAGCCGTTCCACGACGAGGCCAGCGGCCTGTGGTTGCTGGTCAATCGGGGCTGGTTGCCCTGGCCGGACCGGCGCACGCCGCCGGTGTTCAGCACTCCCGCGCAACGGCTGGAGATCGGCGCCTGGGTGTATGTCTCGCCCGGCGCGACCTTCCAGTTGGGCAGCGACCCGGCCAATGCGAGCTGGCCACGACTGGTGACCGCGATCGACCCGGACAAGCTCTGGGCCGAACTGGGCCGCACGGGTTTCAACTACGAACTGCGCCAGGAGTCCGGTCCGGCGGCCTACGAGGCCGGTTGGCCGGTGGTCTCCGAAGGCATGGGGCCGGAAAAGCATGTGGCCTATGCCGTGCAGTGGTTCGCCATGGCACTGGCGCTGTTCGGCCTTTATCTCTACCTCGGATGGCATAACGCAAGGGAGAAACACCATGGGAGCGGCCATGAACCCACTGAACACAGCTGAAGCCCGGACCCCGCCACGGCGTGGCCGCGGTCGCTGGCAATTGATCATGATCCTGCTGGTGGTGATCGGCCCGATGATCCTCGCCACCGGGATGTACAAGTTGCAGTTCTGGGTGCCGGAGAGCCGCAGCTATCACGGCGAGTTGATCGGCAATGGCGAGAGCCGCGCCGACCTCGGCGTGCAGACCGACGAGCAGCGCTGGCAGATGCTGGTGACCACGCCGGGGGACTGCGCGGCGGACTGCCAGCAACTGGTCTACCTGGCGCGGCAGATCCAGATTGCCCTCGGCCGCGAGGCTTCCCGGGCCAGCCATGCCCTGGCGACGGCGCAAGCCGTGGATCCGGCCTACGACGCCAAGCTCAAGCGCGAATACCCGCAGTTGCAACGCTACCCGCTGGATCTTGCGGCCTACAACCGGGAGGCCAAGGGCAACGGCGCGGCGCAACTATGGATCGTCGACCCCCACGGCAATCTGGTGTTGCGTTATGACGCCACGGTCAACGGCAAGGACCTGCTCAACGACCTGGTGCAACTGCTGAAACTGTCGAATATCGGATGAGGGCATCGTCATGGCCAAACCTGGATTTCGCCTCGCGCTGTTCGCCACGCTGCTGGCGCTGATCGTCGTCCTGCTGGGCGCCTACACCCGGCTGACCCACGCCGGCCTGGGCTGCCCCGACTGGCCGGGCTGCTACGGCTTTATCAGCGTGCCCAAGGGCGAAGCCCAGCTGGCCCATGCCGAGCTGCATTTCCCCGATGCTCCGGTGCAAGCCCACAAGGGCTGGAACGAGATGGTCCATCGCTACTTTGCCGGTACCCTGGGGCTGCTGATCGTCTTGCTGGCCGCGCGCTCCTGGCATGAGCGCCGGCGTGACGGGCAACCGCTGAAGTTGCCGCTGTTCCTGCTGGGGGTGGTTTTCGCCCAGGCGGCCTTCGGCATGTGGACGGTAACCCTCAAGCTCTGGCCCCAGGTGGTCACGGCCCATCTGCTCGGCGGCTTTGCCACCTTGAGCCTGCTGTTCCTCTTGACCTTGCGCCTGTCCGGCGTGCTGCCGGCGCTGGCGGTGCCACGGCGTTTGCAGCGTTGGGCCACGGCCGGGCTGCTGCTGGTGATCCTGCAGATCGCCCTTGGCGGTTGGGTCAGTTCCAATTATGCGGCGGTGGCCTGTATCGACCTGCCGACCTGCCATGGGCAATGGTGGCCGAGCGCGGACTTCGCCAACGGTTTTCACCTGACCCAGCATATCGGCCCCAACTACCTGGGCGGCCAGCTCGACAGCGATGCGCGCACGGCCATTCACCTGACCCACCGCGTCGGTGCCCTGCTGGTGACCCTGGTGCTGCTCGGCCTGGCCTGGCAACTGCGGGCGGTGGGCATGACCCGGCTCGCCGGTTTGCTGTTGCTGGCGCTGGCGGCGCAGATCAGCCTGGGCCTGAGCAATGTCTACTTCCATCTGCCGCTGCCGGTGGCCGTGGCGCACAATGCTGGCGGCGCGGCGTTGCTGCTGACGCTGGTGCTGGTCAATTACCACGCGCGTACCGCGCTGGTCCGGGTGCGCGCGCAAGCGCCAGCGCGCTGGCGTCTGAGCCCGATCAAAGCGGTCCATGCGCCCATCACGATCAAGGGAGAAATGCCGTGGCGACTGTAATCGGTGAGGCTCAGGCCCAGGCGCTCTGGCGCGACTACCTGGAGCTGACCAAACCCAAGGTGGTGGTGCTGATGTTGATCACCTCGCTGGTGGGCATGTTTCTCGCGACCCGTGCCGGCGTGCCCTGGACCGTGCTGGTGTTCGGCAACCTGGGTATCGCCCTGTGTGCCGGCGGCGCGGCGGTGGTCAACCATGTGGTGGATCGGCGCATCGATGCGCTGATGGCCCGTACCCACAAGCGGCCGCTGGCCCAAGGCCGGGTGTCGCCGGCGGCGGCGCTGAGTTTCGCGCTGGTCCTCGCGGTGCTCGGGCAGGCCTTGCTGCTGAGCTTCACCAACCCGCTGACGGCCTGGCTGACCCTGGCGTCCCTGCTCGGCTACGCGGTGATCTACACCGGCTTTCTCAAGCGCGCCACGCCGCAGAATATCGTGATCGGCGGCCTGGCCGGGGCGGCACCGCCATTGCTCGGCTGGGTCGCGGCCACCGGCCATGTCAGCGCCGAACCTCTGTTGCTGGTGCTGATCATCTTCGCCTGGACCCCGCCGCACTTCTGGGCCCTGGCCATCCACCGCAAGGAAGAGTACGCCAAGGCGGATATCCCGATGCTGCCGGTGACCCATGGCGAGCATTACACCAAGGTGCATATCCTGCTTTACACCTTTGTCCTGCTGGCGGTCAGCCTGCTGCCGTTCGTGATCCACATGAGCGGCCTGCTCTACCTGGTCTGCGCCACGCTCCTGGGCGCGCGCTTCCTGCACTGGGCGTGGGTGTTGTACCGTGGCAGTCAGCCGCATGCGGCGATCAACACCTTCAAGTACTCTATCTACTACTTGTTCCTGCTGTTTATCGCGCTGCTTGTCGATCACTACCTATTGTTGAATCTATGACTCGAGTTCAGAAAACCGTTTTTATTCTCGTCGCCGTGGTGGCCCTGGTCCTGGGCCTGACGGTCAACAAAGTGATCCATAACCAGCGCCAGGGCGAACCTACGGCGATGATTGATGCGGGGATTATCCTGCTGCCCCAGAGCCGTGCGCTGCCCGGGGTGAAGATGACCGACCAGAACGGCCAGCCGGTGCAGGTCGATGAGCTCAAGGGCAAGTGGAGCCTGCTGTTCTTCGGCTACACCTTCTGCCCGGACATCTGCCCGACCACCCTCGCCCAACTGCGTCAGATCAAGAGCGAATTGCCCAAGGACGTGGTCGGCCAGTTGCAGGTGATCCTGGTGAGCGTCGACCCGAACCGCGATACGCCGCAGCAGCTCAAGCAGTACCTGGGGTATTTCGATCCGGACTTCAGGGGGCTGACGGCGGGGTCGATCGACGACCTGCAGAAGGTCGCCAATGCGCTGAGCATTCCGTTTATTCCGGCGGACACCAGCAAGCCCAACTACACGGTCGACCATAGCGGCAACCTGGCGATCGTCGGGCCGGACGGCACTCAGCGTGGCTTTATCCGCGCGCCGTTGAACAACCAGAAGCTGGTGGCGCAGTTGCCGGATTTGCTCAAGCGCAAATAAGCCGGAGTGCGGCGGTATGATCCTGGGGGCTTGCATCGCTTGGGCCGACGCCTTCGCGGGCAAGCCCTGCTCCTACAGTACCTCGTCGGTCACAAATGCTGTGTTCACCTCAACCCTGTAGGAGTAGGGCTTGCCCGCGAAGAGGCCCTTGAGCCTTGCGCCGCTCATACGGACGCCATCCTACTTGGCAAACATCTGCCCGATATCCTTGAAGGCCTTGAACTCCAGGGCATTGCCGCACGGGTCGAACAGGAACATGGTCGCCTGTTCGCCCACCTGTCCCTTGAAGCGCACGTAAGGTTCGATCACGAACCGGGTGCCCTTCTCCTTCAGGCGTTCAGCCAGTGCTTCCCAGGTGTCCCATTCCAGCACCACGCCGAAATGTGGCACCGGCACGTCGTGGCCGTCCACCGGGTTGCTCAGCGCCTGTTCCTGGGCCGCGGTCTTGGCCTGGTAATGAATCACCAACTGGTGACCGAAGAAGTCGAAGTCCACCCAATGATCGCTGCTGCGTCCTTCCGGGCAGGCAAAAACATCGCCATAGAAATATCGGGCCGCGGCCAGGTCATGGACCGGGATTGCCAGGTGAAACGGTGAAAGCGCCATGTCGGATACCAGGCTTGGGGGAAGGAGCTTTCAGTGTAGCGATGATTATTTTGCTGGAAAGCGCATATTCTTGCTTCCGAGCCCGACTATTTTTGCTGAGTGAGCCCCATGCTTCGTGAACTCAAGACCTTTATCCGCGTTGCCCGCGAAGGCACCTTTGTCGCCGCCGGCCAGCAGGTGGGGCTGACCCAGTCGGCGGTCAGCGCGCAGATGCGCGTGCTGGAGCAGAACCTCGGGGTGCGCCTGTTCGACCGCAGTGGGCGGGCCGCGGTGCTGAATGCGGCGGGTCGCCATGCGTTGCCTCTGGCCGAGCAGATTCTTGCCTTGTACGGGCAGATGGCCCTGTCGACAAGCGCCGCCGAGTGGCAGGGGGAGTTGCGCATCGGCGCGATTGCCACCGTGCAGACCGGTTTGTTGCCCCAGGCCTTGCCGCGCTTTCGCCAGGCGGCGCCACGGGTGGAGTTGAAGCTGATGCCGGGCGTTTCCCTCAATCTGTTGAGCCAGGTGGATGCCGGTGAGCTGGACCTGGCGCTGTTGATCAAGCCGCCGTTCGAGCTGCCCAAGGAGCTGCTGGAGATTCCCCTGGCCAGCGAGCCCTTTGTGCTGATCGCGCCGCTGCATCTGCCGGGTGATGACCCGCTGCGCTTGCTCGCCGAGCAGCCGTTCGTGCGTTATGACCGGGCATCCTTTGGCGGGCGCCTGGTCAGTCAGTTTCTGCGGGAGCAGCGGATACAGGTACGCGATGCGCTGGAGCTGGATGAGCTGGAAGCGATTGCGCGGATGGTGGAGTGCGGGCTGGGAGTGTCGCTGGTGCCCCGAGCGGGGTTGTGGTTGCAGCGGGCGGATCAGTTGCGGGTGATCGAGTTGGGTGCGCTGACTTTCGAGCGGCAGTTGATCGCGGTGTTGCGTCGCGCCCAGCGGCAGCCGGCGCTGGATTGTTTGCTGGAGTGTCTGCGCCAGCCGATGTAGCGGCCTGTTCGATTCCTTGCAAACGACACCAACCCTTGTAGGAGCAGGGCTTGCCCGCGAAGCTTTTGGCGGCCTTCAGGGCCCCTTCGCGGGCAAGCCCTGCTCCTACAGGGACGGTGTTCGGTCTTAATCGTGCGGCTTAGAACGCCGGAACGATCGCGCCCTTGTACTTCTCGAGGATGAAGGCTTTCACTTCAGGGCTGTGCAGCGCCGCGACCAGCTTCTTCATGGCGTCCGAATCCTTGTCGTCCTCGCGGGCCACCAGGATGTTCACGTACGGCGAGTCGCTGCCTTCAATGATCAGTGCGTCCTTGGCCGGGTCCAGCTTGGCTTCCAGGGCGTAGTTGGTGTTGATCAGGGCCAGGTCGACCTGGGTCAGCACGCGCGGCAGGGTGGCGGCTTCCAGTTCGCGGATCTTCAGGTCCTTGGTGTTCTCGACGATGTCTTTGGGCGTCGACAGGATGTTGGTGGCGTCCTTCAGCTTGATCAGGCCGGCTTTCTGCAGCAGCAACAGGGCGCGGCCGCCGTTGGTGGCGTCGTTCGGAATCACCACATTGGCACCGCCCGGCAGGTCGGCGAGTGTCTTGTACTTGCTGGAGTAGGCGCCCAGGGGCTCCACGTGCACGCCGGCAACGCTGACCAGGTGGGTGCCCTTGCTCTTGTTGAACTCATCCAGGTACGGCTGGTGCTGGAAGAAGTTGGCGTCCAGGCGTTTCTCGGCCACTTGCACGTTCGGTTGCACGTAGTCGGTGAAGACCTTGACCTTCAGGTCCACGCCTTCCTTGGCCAGCACCGGTTTGACGAACTCGAGGATTTCCGCGTGGGGAACCGGCGAGGCGGCAACGGTCAGGGTTTCCGCGGCATGGGCCGAGAGGGCGGCAACGGCGGCAAAGGCAGCAATCAGTTTTTTCATCGAACGACTCCATGTGAAGGGCGCGGGTTCAGGCGCATGCCGGCTTCGGGCCGGCTTATTCAGTTGTAAAAGCGATAGTTACTTACGGGAAAAGTGCACCACCAGCCGGTCGCCGATGCTCTGCAGCACTTGCACCAGGACGATCAGCATGATCACCGTGACCACCATGACATCGGTCTGGAAGCGCTGGTAACCATAGCGGATCGCCAGGTCGCCGAGGCCGCCGGCACCGACCACGCCGGCCATGGCGGTGTAGCTCACCAGGGTAATGGCGGTCACGGTAATCGCCGCGAGAATGCCCGGCCGGGCTTCCGGCAACAGCGCATTCAGAATGATCTGGCGGGTGGTCGCCCCCATCGCCTGGGTGGCTTCGATAATGCCCCGGTCGACTTCGCGCAACGCGGTTTCCACCAGTCGCGCGAAGAACGGCGCGGCGCCGATCACCAGCGGCGGAATGGCCCCGGCGACCCCCAGGGAGGTGCCGGTGAGAAGCACGGTGAACGGAATCATCACGATCAGCAGGATGATGAACGGCAGCGAACGTACCACGTTGACCACGAAAGCCAGGATCGCGTAGACGCCTTTTTGTTCCAGCAACTGACGTGGGCTGCAGAGGAACAGCAGGATCCCCAGCGGCAGGCCCAGCAGGATGGTGAACACCAGCGAGGTGCCGAGCATCAGCATGGTGTCGCCAGTGGCTTCCCAGATATCCGCCCAGTCGACGTTGGCGAAGAAATTCAGAAACAGGTCCATCAGCGCAGTACCTCCATATGGACGTCGGCGGCGGTGAAGCGCGCGAAGGCGGCCTCCATGTCGCCGCCGGTGACGGCGAGCGTCAGTTGCCCATAAGGGGTGTCCTTGATGCGGTCGATGCGCCCGGCGAGGATGCTGTAGTCCACGCCGGTTTCACGGGCGACCGTGCCCAGCAGTGGCGCGTAGGTGGCTTCGCCCTGGAAGGTCAGACGCACGATACGGCCCGGCACATGGGCGAAGTCGTCACGCTGCTCGCTTTCGTCGATCTGTTCGTCTTCCTGGACGAAGCGGCGGGTGGTCGGGTGCTTGGGGTGCAGGAACACCTCGGCCACCGGACCCTGCTCGACGATCACGCCGGCATCCATCACCCCGACCACGTCGCAGACCCGGCGGATCACGTCCATTTCATGGGTGATCAGCACGATGGTCAGCTTCAGCTCGCGATTGATCTCGGCCAGCAGTTGCAGGACCGACGCGGTGGTTTGCGGGTCGAGGGCGCTGGTGGCTTCGTCGCACAGCAGGATCTTCGGTTTGGTCGCGAGGGCGCGGGCAATGCCGACCCGCTGCTTCTGGCCGCCGGACAACTGGGCCGGGTATTTCTTCGCGTGGTCGGACAGGCCGACCCGCTGCAGGAGTTCGGCGACGCGCTGGTCGATCTCGCGACGGGACAGCTCGCCGGCCAGGGTCAGGGGCAGCGCGACGTTGTCGGCCACGGTCTTGGAGGCCAGCAGGTTGAAGTGCTGGAAGATCATCCCGACCTGTTGACGGAAACGCCGCAGGCCATTGGCGTCGAGCGCCGTGACCTCTTCGTCGTCGACGATGATCTGGCCGCCGCTGGGGGCTTCCAGGCGATTGATCAGACGCAGCAGGGTACTTTTTCCCGCGCCGGAATGACCGATCAGGCCGAACACCTGGCCGTTCTCAACCCGCAGGTTGGTGGGGTGCAGGGCGGGAATATCCTTACCGGCGACCCGGTAGGTTTTATGGACGTTATGAAACTCGATCACGTAGCGAACCTTGTGGGGCGCAATGGAAAAAGGTCAGCGGTTAGCCGGGCGGGCATTTTAGCCTGTCCGTATAGGTCGTCTTAGCATTTATTTCGCATTCTACCTTTAATTTGGGCATATCTCGATCAGCGGCAGTCGTCGCGCCGAGCGCCGTCGAGCGGTGGTATAGCGCTTTGGCGGTACTGGCCGGCAGTCTCCCCCTCAATGGAGTTACATCGATTGTGCTGTGTTGTGTAGGAGGTTTCTTTAATGTGAAGTCAAAAATTTTTTAATGTGGGGTGGATCCAATTAGGATGATGGAAATTAATATTTTGAATCGGCTTTTTCCGAGACTTGTTATTTTTGTTCAAGTAGTCTTTTAACTAATCCGGCTCCCGAGGGGTGTTGTTATCTTCGGGTGTTGCAAGTTTCTTGATTGAAGTTTGTGAATTGAGTGTTTAGCCGGAAAGCAATGGATGGCCTTAGTAGTTTTATTTGTTTGACACGGAGTTTCCGTGTTTCCGATAAGTTTGGAAACAATAAATAAGGTGATCACATTGAAACCACTCAAGACCATGGTGATGGGTTTGCTCGCCCTGTCGATTCATAATATTGCAGCGGCCAGTCACAGTTCGACGGATTCGTCGGGCGCCCGGAATATTATCTCCTCTCAAAAAATGCTGATGTTCGGTCCTCCGTCCGCACAAGTGCTTCCGCAGACGTTTGACGCCTGGTCACGGCTGATGGCGGATGCCCTGGAGCCCGAGGAGATAGAGCGGCAACGCACGAATATTGCGCTGGCTTACCTGGATATCGTGGCCGTTGCGCAGGATGAGAATGCTCGGGCCAAGGTCGGCCAGCTGTTTGCCGAGCAGATACCCGTTTTGCTGAAAATGGACAGTGAGACCGCAGAATTGAAGGAGCAGGTTGCCGCTTTATTTGGTATCGCCGGCTCTTCGCGCTATACGTTGTTTTACAAAAAAAACAACTCGCAGATAGAAGTCCATGGTTTCGAAGATTTGAGCACGCAGGAACAGGTTGCCGCACTCGAAGAACAGGTACTGAAGTGGCGGTCCGAGCAAAATTGGCCTGGGGCCGCTGAGGCGGAAGAAGGCGTCGCAACAGTACAGAGGGCGGCTGGATATCAACTTGCTGGCGCTCCGCCGCAAGTCAGTTCTTCGGACTTTACGGCGGTGCCGAGCCTGACATTCAACTTGTCTCGAACGGGCCCGCGAGGTGAAGTATCGACCTTGGCCAATATCGAGATCATCAGAAGTGCCCTGCGGGCTCAGGACAAGAAGTTCATTATTATCAAGGGCCATCCGACAACGATTAAATCGGAGAGAAATGGCATTGTCACACCGATACCCGGCGTGAGGAATCTCTGGGCCTCCTATCTGCCCCAGACCTACCGGGTGAGTCATAGGGTCGAGGCCGCCGGTGCCGGTCCGGGCCTGGTGAGATTTGCCCCCCCGAGTGATGGCCGCACGGAGTTCAGCTACAGCGAGACACAGACCCATGGTTTCACCATCGGTGGCTCGGTAGGTGCCGAGTTTGGGCCCGGAGCGACGGACAAGGCCACCTACGTTGCCAAATCCCCTTTCAGCCTGGGCGCCAGTTATGATCACACCAACAGCAAAACCATGGCGACCAGCTTCAAGGACTACTCGTTGCTGGCCTCGTCAAATAACCGCGGCGCGCATTGGGAAGCCCCCATCGCCCCGCGTCTCAGAAGTGCCTTGATTGACCGGGTCACCGCGAACGGGCCGATTCTGACCGAGAGCCGCATGACGCCGATGATGCGCCAGGCCAGTCTGGACACCTACAGTGTCTGGGAGTTGCCGGGCAGTTACAGCGGCAATGCGAAAGTGATAGTCGGTGCCGGCTATGACCTTCAGCTGGATGAATGGTGGCGGGATCGGACCCAGATCAGGAAGCGCAGCGAGTTGGTCAACTATGGCTATAACAGTGAGTTTGTCCTGGACTTATCGAGTCCTTACCTGACGCGGGAGATGTCGGTGCTCATCCGCTCCCAGGACGGTGCGGGAAGATGCCTGGTCGAGTCGGGGAGCACGGTGACGCTTGCCGCGTGTAATGCGCAGCAAAAAAGCCATCTATGGGGACTCGATTCGGAAAGTCGTTATGTAAACCGGGAATCCGGAAAATGCCTGTCGTTGCAGGAGCGTTCCGGTGCGCTGCTGACTGAAGCCTGCCGTATCGACAATCGCCAACAATGGGAATGGCGTGCCGACAGGATTCATTCGCTCTATAACCTGGACTGGCGGCTGTTTGTCCAGGGGACGCGGCCCTCGGCAAAGCCGGACGGCTCGATGGCCTTCGACGATGTGCCGGTCAATGCCTTCAACCGCTTCAATATTCCCTGGGCCAGTTATCCCGGAGCGCCTTCGGCGGGCGATGTGATGCCCAATGAAAATGGTGTTTCACCGCAGATCAGCCCGGACTGGGTCTCGACCTACAGAAACCCTATCGATGCCCGTCAACGGTGGCGTATCGAAATCCTGCGTGATGGCCTGTAATCGCTTGGCCTGATGGCTGCTGGGGTACCGGGCAGGATGCAACTTGCACGGTACCCGCTTCGGTCAGAAAAAAGGAACGGTGCGCCTCCTCCGTCAGTCACTACTCAGGCAACTCGAATCCCGTCCCCCGGGAATTTTGCCCCCAGCCCTGGATTGCCGGGCACTGCAAAAGAGGAGTCTGACCTGATGAGCACCCGTAAACCCAAGGCCACCCAGAGCCAACTGGCCGGAACCGATACCCTGGACCGCCAGAATACCAATGCCAAGCTGGATAGTCTGGAGCCTTTTCGCTCGGACGCCACCGAACAGGCGCTGCGGACCAACCAGGGGGTGAAGGTTGCCGACAACCAGAACACCCTCAAGGTCGGCGCCCGTGGGCCGTCGTTGCTGGAAGACTTCATCATGCGCGAGAAAATCACGCATTTTGACCATGAGCGGATTCCCGAACGCATCGTCCATGCCCGGGGTACGGCCGCCCATGGCTACTTCCAGGCCTACCAGAACCACGCCGCCCTGACCAAGGCCGGTTTCCTCCAGGACCCTGACAAGAAGACCCCGGTATTCGTGCGCTTCTCCACTGTCCAGGGCCCGCGTGGTTCCGGCGATACGGTGCGCGACGTGCGTGGCTTCGCGGTGAAATTTTTTACCGAGGAAGGCAATTTCGATCTGGTCGGCAACAACATGCCGGTGTTCTTCATCCAGGACGCCATCAAGTTTCCCGATTTCGTCCATGCGGTCAAACCCGAGCCGCACAATGAGATCCCCACCGGCGGCTCGGCCCACGACACCTTCTGGGACTTTGTCTCGCTGGTGCCGGAATCGGCGCATATGGTGCTCTGGACCATGTCCGACCGGGCGATTCCCAAGAGCCTGCGCAGCATGCAGGGTTTTGGCGTGCACACCTTCCGGCTGATCAATGCCGAGGGCCGTTCCAGTTTCGTCAAGTTCCACTGGCGGCCAACGGTTGGCACCTGCTCGCTGGTATGGGATGAAGCGCAGAAACTGGCCGGCAAGGACGCGGACTTCCATCGTCGCGATCTCTGGGAGTCGATTGAAAGCGGCGATTATCCCGAGTGGGAGTTTGGTGTGCAGATCATTGCCGAGGAAGACGAGCACGGGTTCGACTTCGATATCCTCGACCCCACCAAGCTGGTCCCCGAGGAGCTGGTACCGATCACCCCGCTGGGCAAGATGGTGCTCAACCGCAACCCGGACAACTTCTTCGCCGAGACCGAGCAGGTGGCCTTCTGTCCGGGGCATATTGTCCCGGGGATCGATTTCTCCAACGATCCGCTGCTGCAAGGTCGGTTGTTCTCCTACACAGATACGCAGATCAGCCGACTGGGCGGGCCGAACTTTCACGAGATTCCGATCAATCGTCCCCTGGCACCGTTCCACAGCAGCCAGCGTGATGCCCAGCATCGGAGCGTGATCGATAAGGGGCGTGCTTCCTACGAGCCCAACTCCATCGATGGCGGCTGGCCGAAGGAAACCCCGCCGGCCGCCCGGGATGGTGGGTTCGAGAGTTACCCGGAGCGTATCGACGCGAACAAGATCCGCCAGCGCAGCGAGTCGTTCGGCGATCATTTTTCCCAGGCTCGCTTGTTCTTCAACAGCATGAGCAAGCACGAGAAAGAACACATCATCGCGGCCTACAGTTTCGAGCTGGGCAAGGTCGAGCGTGAGCACATTCGCGTTCGCCAGGTGAACGAGATCCTGGCCAATATCGACCTGGAGCTGGCGGCGCGGGTGGCCGGGAACCTTGGCTTGCCCAAGCCGAAAGCCGCGACAGTGGCCCCGCGCAAGACCGACCTGGCGCGGTCGCCGGCCTTGAGCCAGGCGAATCTGCTGTCGGGGGATATCAAGACGCGCAAGGTGGCGATTCTGGCTGCCAATGGTGTCGATGGCGAGGCGATCGCCGCGCTGAAGAAGCTGCTGGCGCGTGAAGGGGCACATGCCAAGTTGCTGGGGCCGACGTCGGCGCCGGTCAGCACGGCGCAGGGGCAGAGCCTGGCGGTGGATGCTTCGATGGAGGGCTCACCGTCAGTGGCGTTCGACGCGGTGTTCGTGCCCGGCGGCGCGGCATCGGTCAAGACGCTGAGCGGTAACGGCGTGGCTTTGCATTACCTGTTGGAGGCCTACAAGCATTTGAAGGCGATTGCCTTGCACGGTGAGGCGAAGCAGTTACTGGAAGTGCTGCATTTGCAGGCGGATGAGGGATTGATCGTCGGTAACGACGCCAAGGTGCTCAAGGCATTTGTCGCGGCGATGGCCAGGCATCGGGTCTGGGATCGGGAGGAAAGGGCCAAGGCGGTGCCGGCCTGAGGGCGTCGGCGTCAGTTGGATCGCTATCGCTGCGATGTGGCGCCGCGACAAGCCGACTCCTACAGGTTTTGTGGCTGTGCTCGGGCACACACTTGTAGGCGTCGGCTTGCCGGCGATGGCGGCGTCATGGCTTGCGTGGGGTCAAGACCACCTGCGCCTTCACCTGCCGGTCGATCTGCTTGTCGATCGTCAGCGCGAAATCCGCATCAAGCTTCTTCACGCGCTTTTCCAGCAAGGTCGCCAGCCACGGGTAATCCTGGGTGCGCGGCACCTGGAAGGTCACCGTGCACTGGTAATTCACCACGTCTGCCGCCAGTGCATCCATCTGTTTACGCAGTTGCGCAACGTCCTGGATATTCAGGGCAATCGTGCTGCTTTCCGCACTCGGATCGATCAAGCGTGCCGCCGGTTTGGCTTCGGCAGCCTTGAGCGCAGCCTCGGCCTTTTCCAGCTCGGCCTTGCGTGCCTGGGCAATCGCGCCGTTGACCCCACCGGTCAGGGCCGGGGCCTTGGGCATCAGCGCCCGGGCACGGCTCAGGGCCGTGGCGGCGGCGTTGACGTCACCTTTTTGCAGTACGATCTGGCTGCGTTGCAGATAGGCTTCGGCCAGTTGTCGCTGGTAGGTCACCCATTGGGGATCGTCCGGCGACTGCGTCTGCAAGGCACCCAATTGGTCCTCGGCGGTGGCCAGTTCATTGCTGCTGATGCTTTGCTCCAGCGCGGCGATGGCCGCGACCCGGGCGTCGGGCACCGAGGTGTCCACCGGTGGGGTGCTCTGGCAGGCGCCCAGCAGCAGGGAAAATGCGACAAGGAGCAGATAACGGGATGCGAACGGCTTCATTCCTGCGACTCTCTAATTGCGCAAAAAACGAGCAAGTCTACACCCCTCTGCGTGGCAGGACAAAACTCAGCAGAAACAGGCCGGCGGCCGTGACCACGATGGACGGCCCCGCCGGGGTGTCCTTGAACCAGGACAGCGCCAGACCACCGCACACCGCGAGCATGCCGAGCAGGCTGGCACCCAGGGCCATCTGCTCCGGCGAACGGGCGTGACGCTGGGCGGCGGCGGCCGGGATGATCAGCAACGAGGTGATCAGCAGTACGCCGACGATCTTCATCGCCACCGCAATCACCACCGCGATCAGCAGCATCAGCGCCATGCGCAACGACGCCACCGGCAAGCCTTCGACGGTGGCCAGCTCCTCATGCACGGTGATCGCCAGCAGCGGCCGCCAGAGGCTGATCAACAGCACCAGCACCGCCGCGCTGCCACCGAGGATCCAGTACAGGTCAGTGGTGCTGATGGCCAGCAGGTCGCCGAACAGGTAACCCATCAGGTCGATCCGCACTTCATGCATAAAGCTTAGTACCACCAGTCCGAGGGACAAGGTGCTCGGTGCAAGAATCCCCAGCAGGGTGTCGGAGGCCAGGGGCTGGCGCTGTTGCAAGGTCACCAGCAACACTGCCAGCAGCAGGCAGCCAACGGTCACCGCCAGGGTCGGGCTGACGTCCAGCAGAAAGCCCAGGGCCACGCCGAGCAGGGCTGCGTGGGACAAGGTGTCGCCGAAATAGGCCATTCGGCGCCAGACCACGAACGAACCCAGCGGGCCCGCCACCAGCGCCAGGGCCAAGCCTGCGAGCAGGGCGTAGAGCAGAAAATCAGCCATGCTTGCAGCTTTCTCCATGAACGTGGGTGTGGGCCGCCGGGGCCGCTTCGCTGACCACGGCGCCGTGCAGATCGTGGGCGTGGTCATGGTGGTGGTGATAAATCGCCAGGCTCTGGGCGTTCTGCCCGAACAGCTCGACGAAGGCCGGGTCGCCGCTGACCTGCTCGGGATGGCCGGAGCAGCAGACATGGCGATTGAGGCAGACCACCTGGTCGGTGGTGCTCATCACCAGGTGCAGGTCGTGGGAGACCATCAGCACACCGCAGCCGTGGCGGTCGCGCAGGCGGGTGATCAGGCTGTAGAGCTCGGCCTGGCCGGCGACATCGACGCCTTGCACGGGCTCGTCGAGCACCAGCAGTTGCGGTTCGCGCAGCAGCGCCCGGGCCAGCAGCACCCGCTGCATTTCGCCGCCGGAGATGCTTTGCACCGGGCTGTCGATCACCTGTTCGGCACCGACTTCACCCAGGGCCGCCATGGCCCGTGCGCGGTCGACGCCCGGCACCAGGCGCAGGAAGCGCAACACCGACAGGGGCAGGGTCGGGTCGACATGGAGTTTCTGCGGCATATAGCCGACCCGCAGCTTCGGCTTGCGCCAGACAGTCCCGCGATCCGGCTTGAGCAGGCCGAGCACGGCGCGCACCAGGGTGGTCTTGCCGGCGCCGTTGGGGCCGATCAGGGTGACGATCTGCCCGGGCTCGACGCTCAGGTGGATATTGTCGAGCACGTTCTGCCCGGCAAAGGTCACGCCCACCTGTTCGAGGCGAATCAGCGCAGTGCTCATCAGGCCCCCTGGCAACCCGAGCAGAGCCCGATCACTTCGACGGTCTGGGCCTCGACGGCAAAGCCGACATCCCGGGCACTGCCGATAATGGCGTCGCTGATGGACTTCTGTTCCAGCTCGATGGCGGCGTGGCACTCGCGGCAGATCAGGAACTGGCCCTGGTGGGCGTGTTCCGGATGGTTGCAGCCGACAAAGGCGTTGAGCGAGGCGATGCGATGGACCAGGCCGTTGTCCAGCAGGAAGTCCAGGGCGCGGTAGACCGTCGGCGGCGCGGCGCGGCGGCCGTCCTGCTCGCTCAGTACGGCGAGGATGTCATAGGCGCCCAGCGGCTTGTGGCTCTGCCAGACCAGCTCGAGCACCCGCCGCCGCAAGGCGGTCAGGCGCAGGCCCTGGCGTGCGCACAGGGCATCGGCGTCGGACAGCGCGCTGTGCACGCAATGAGAGTGATCATGGGGACGACTGGCGAGAGGGGTTTTGGGCATGAGCGGCGACGGCGTTTGTGAGAGACGTTATTATGTTACCTGTTCCTGCCGCCTTGAGTGTTCATCGTGCCCCGTCTTTTTGCCTTTTTTGTCGCTATCAGTGCCAGTTTGTTGGTGATCTCCCCGGTTCAGGCGCAAGTCAGCGTCCTGACCAGCATCAAGCCCCTGCAGTTGATTGCCGCCGCCGTGCAGGAAGGTGTCGACACCCCTGAAGTGCTGCTGCCGCCGGGCGCTTCGCCGCATAACTACGCGTTGCGGCCTTCCGATGTACGCAAGGTGCAGTCGGTGGATTTGCTCTACTGGATTGGTCCGGACATGGAAAGTTTCCTGCCCCGGGTGCTCAAGGGCCGCAGCTTGCCGACCGTGGCGGTGCAGGACCTGCCGGGGATGAAGTTGCGTCGGTTCGCCGAAGATAGCCACTCCCACGCTGAAGATGCCGACGAGCATGATCACGATCATCGTCCGGGCACGCTGGATGCGCACCTGTGGCTGTCGACGGTGAATGCCCGGGTGATTGCCGCGCGCATGGCCGCGGACCTGAGTGCGGCCGATCCGGCCAATGCGCAGCGGTATCAAGGCAACGTGAAGGCCTTCGATGCGCGGCTCGATGCCCTGGATGCACGGTTGAAGGCGCGTCTGGCGGATGTGGTGGGCAAGCCGTACTTTGTCTTCCATGAGGCCTTCGATTACTTCGAGGATGCCTATGGGCTCAAACACACCGGCGTGTTCAGCGTGGCCGCCGAAGTGCAGCCGGGCGCCCAGCATGTGGCGGCGATGCGTACGCGTTTGCAGGAAGTGGGCAAGACCTGTGTGTTCAGCGAACCGCCGTTGCGCCCGCGCCTGGCAGAAACCCTGGTGAGCGGCTTGCCGGTGAAGCTGGCCGAGCTGGATGGCCTGGGCGGCTACACGCCGGCGTCGGCCCATGGGTATGAGCAGGTGCTGGAGAAGTTGGGCAATGATCTGGCGGGGTGCCTGGAGCACCTGTAAGGAACACGCTCTCTGTAGGTGCCGGCTTGCCGGCTCCTGCAAAGGGTCGGGTTCGGTTTTTAGAGCGCGAACGGCAACGAACTGCTGACCTGCTGGCGCTGCGCCAGGCGCCGCTGGAACTCCATCGGGTCGTGGATCAGCACGTCCTGCCCGGCAAAGGACTCGGCGGCAATCAGGCGTGACAGCCAGAAACGCACGCAGCCCACCCGCAACATCGTCGGCCACAACTCGGCTTCAGCCGCGGTGAACGGTCGCAGACCGGCATACGCCCCCAGCAGTGCCCGTGCCCGCTGTCCATCGAGCACCCCGGCGTCATCCGAGCACCAGTCGTTCAAGGCAATTGCCACGTCGTAGAGCATCGGCCCGGAACAGGCGTTGTAGAAGTCGATCAACCCGGTCAGGTGGGTGCCTTCGAACATCGCGTTGTCGCGGAACAGGTCGGCGTGCAGGTTGGCCCTTGGCAGCGCGAGGATCTGTGCCTTGTACCGGCCAATCTCCTCCAGCGCCGCTTGCAGCAGGCCGCGCGCCTCGTCGTCCAGGTGCGACTTCAGCTTCTCGCCCTCTTCGAGCATCCAGTCCAGGCCGCGATCGGTCTTGCGCTCGATGATCCGGTCACGGGTCGCCAGGTGCAGATGGCCGAGCAGCTCGCCGACCTGCGCGCAGTGCTGGGCGTTGGCGACCTTGATGTGCTTGCCGGCCAACCGCGGTTGCAGCAACGCCGGCTTGCCGGCCAGTTCGCGCAGGGCCTGGCCGTCGGTGGTGCGCAAGGCATAGGGCACTGGCAGGTCGGCGTCATGCAGCACGTCGAGCAGTTCGATGAAGAATGGCATTTCCTGCACCGGTCCGCGTTCAACCAGGGTCAGGACGTACTCACCCTTCTCCAGGCTGATGAAGAAATTGGTGTTTTCACTGCCGGCGGCAATTCCCTGGAAGTCGAGCAGACGACCGAGCCCGTAAGGGGCGAGAAAGGTTTCCAGCTCAGGCCGAGCCAGGGGGGTGAACACAGACATGGTTAAAACTGCCAGTACGGGCGCCGCCCAAGGCGGCGCCGATTAAAGTTAAGGGCCTACTTCCACTCAAGGATCTTCCACGCCGGGATCAGCATATCCGGCTGGTCCGAGCGGATGAAGTTTGCATCAGTACCGTCGGCGCGCACCAGGAAGTAAGGCTTGCCACCTTTGGGGGTGACCTTTATGGCATACAGAAAGCCATTTTGCCGGTATTCCTGGATCGTTTTGTCCCCTTCCGTGTGGATCGTCACTTCTGGCTCGGCTACCGGCGCGTCCGACGCGGCCATGACGGCCAACGGCGAAAGTACAAGCAGGCCGCCCAACAACAGGCGATTGAGTTTACGCATGATAACCTTGTCCCTTTGTCGTCAACGGTCCGGCTATTCTACCGCCGCACCCGCCGAAAAGGTTGATCGTACTCATGAGCCAAGCTCCTCTCGTCCTGGTGGACGGTTCTTCCTATCTGTATCGCGCGTTTCACGCGATGCCGCCGCTCACCACCTCCAAGGGCCTGCCCACCGGGGCGGTCAAGGGCGTGCTGAACATGCTCAGAAGTCTGCGCAAACAGTATCCGCAAAGCCCTTTCGCGGTGGTCTTCGACGCCAAGGGCGGGACCTTTCGCGATGACATGTATGCCGACTACAAGGCCAACCGCCCGAGCATGCCCGACGACATGCGCGTGCAGATCGAGCCGCTGCATGCCAGCGTGCGTGCCCTGGGGTTCCCGCTGCTGTGCGTGGAAGGCGTGGAAGCCGACGATGTGATCGGCACCCTGGCCCGCAGCAGCGCGGCCGCCGACCGGCCGGTGGTGATTTCCACCGGTGACAAGGACATGGCGCAGTTGGTCGACGGGCACATTACCCTGGTCAACACCATGAACGAAACCTCGATGGACGTGGAGGGCGTGAAGGCGAAGTTTGGCGTCGCTCCCGAGCAGATCATCGACCTGCTGGCGTTGATGGGCGACTCTTCCGACAACATTCCCGGGGTCAAGGGTGTCGGCGAGAAAACCGCCGTGGCCTTGCTGGTGGGGGTCAACGGTGGCTTGAAAGAGCTGTACGAGCAGCTCGACGAGGTGCCGAACCTGCCGATTCGCGGGGCCAAGACTTTGCCGGCCAAGTTGCTTGAGCACAAGGACATGGCGTTCCTGTCCTACCGGCTGGCGACCATCAAGGTCGATGTGCCGCTTGAAGTCGGTCTGGACGACCTGCACCTGGCCGAGCCGGATCGGGAAAAACTCGCCGAGCTATATGCCGAGCTGGAGTTCAAGAGCTGGATCGACGAGTTGCAACGCGAAGCCAAGCGCATCGAGCTGGCCGCTGCGGCGGCGCCCGCGGCGGACAGCGCCGGGCTCTTCGACGGCGAACTGACGGACGCTGCTCCGCCGGTGGCCGAGGCTCCCAGCGCGCCACAATACGAAACCATCCTCGACCAGGCCCGCTTCGATGCCTGGCTGGAAAAGCTCAAGGGCGCCAAGCTGTTTGCCTTCGACACCGAAACCACCGGGATCGACGCGCAACAGGCGCAGCTGGTCGGGGTGTCCTTCGCCGTCCAGGCCAATGAAGCCGCCTATGTGCCGCTGACCCACGCCTATCTCGATGTGCCGCAGCAGCTGGACCGCGACAGCGTGCTGCGGGCCCTGAAACCGCTGCTGGAAGACCCGGAAAAGCTCAAGGTCGGCCAGCACGCCAAGTTCGACATGAATATCCTCGCCAATTGCGCCATCGGCGGCGATCCGGCGTGCGGTATCACGGTGCGCGGCATCGCCTTCGACACCATGCTCGAGTCCTACGTGCTCAATGCCACGGCGACCCGCCACGATATGGACAGCCTGGCGAAGAAGTACCTCGACTACGACACCGTCAGCTTCCAGGACATCGCAGGCAAGGGCGCCAAGCAACTGACCTTCGACCAGATCGCCCTGGAACAGGCCGGGCCTTATGCCGCTGAAGACGCCGACGTGACCTTGCGCCTGCACCAGGCCTTGCATGAGCAACTGGCCGCCGTGCCGAGCCTGCTCAGTGTACTCACCGATATCGAAATGCCGCTGGTGCCGGTGCTGGCGCGGATCGAGCGCCAGGGCGCGCTGGTGGATGCCGAGTTGCTCGGGGTGCAGAGCATCGAGCTGGGCAAGAAAATGGTGGAGCTGGAGCGCGAGGCGTTCGTGATCGCCGGCGAAGAGTTCAATCTCGGCTCGCCCAAGCAGTTGGGCGCGATCCTCTACGAGAAACTCGGCCTGCCGGTGCTGAAGAAGACCGGCAAGGGGCAGGCGTCCACCGCTGAAGAAGTGCTGGCCAAGCTGGCCGAGGACGACTATCCGTTACCCAAGGTGCTGATGCAGTACCGCTCCATGAGCAAGCTGAAAAGCACCTACACCGATCGCCTGCCGGAGCAGATCAATCCGCGAACCGGGCGTATCCATACCTCCTACCACCAGGCGGTGGCGGCCACCGGGCGCTTGTCCTCCAGCGATCCGAACCTGCAGAACATCCCGGTGCGCACGGCTGAAGGCCGGCGCATTCGCCAGGCGTTCATCGCGCCCAAGGGCTACAAGCTGCTGGCAGCAGACTATTCGCAGATCGAACTGCGGATCATGGCTCACCTGTCCAAGGACGAGGGCCTGGTCAATGCCTTCCGCCACAACCTCGACGTGCACACGGCGACGGCGGCGGAAGTGTTCAAGGTCGAGTTGGGCGCGGTGACGTCCGACCAGCGCCGCAGCGCCAAGGCCATCAACTTCGGCCTGATCTATGGCATGGGCGCGCAGAAGCTGGGCAAGGATATCGGCGTCGACACCAAGACCGCCAAGGCCTACATCGACGTGTATTTCGCCCGCTACCCGGGGGTTCGCGAATACATGGAGCGCACCCGCGGCCAGGCCTCGGAGCAGGGTTATGTCGAAACCCTGTTCGGGCGTCGGCTGTACCTGCCGGAGATCCACTCCAACCGGCCCCAGGAGCGCGCTGGCGCCGAGCGCACGGCGATCAACGCGCCGATGCAGGGTACGGCGGCGGACATCATCAAGAAGGCCATGGTGGCAGTGGATAACTGGCTCTGCGAATCCGGCCTGGATGCCCGGGTCATCCTCCAGGTGCACGATGAACTGGTGCTGGAGGTGCGCGAGGACCTGGTGGCGGAAGTCAGCGAGAAGATTCGCGTCCATATGAGCGGCGCGGTGCAGCTGGATGTGCCGTTGCTGGTGGACGTGGGCGTGGGCAACAACTGGGATGAGGCGCACTGAACCCACCCTTTGCCGCGACATGGCGTCGCGGCAAAACACCATCGAAAGGCCATTAGTTCAGAAATAGGCGTCACTTATGCCAAATAGTTTTTGAAAATTTTCGGAACTAAATCGGCAAAACGACACTCAGAGTTACTGAATGGCTGGTGAAGCCCTTCGATGCTCCTATGTTGTGTTAAGTGTTGGCAGATATTCCGGACGCCGCCCTAGCGGTTCGGAACTTAGACCCCGAACTTCCCCTCCCCATACGAAGTCCGGGGTTTTTTTTATTTAAAATTTGCCTCTGGGGCGCGTCGTGCGCGTCAGAGGCCGACTCGCAGATCCTTGCAGGAGCCTGGCTTGCCAGCGAAGAGGTCCGTGAGAACGCCAAAAAGCTTCGCGGCGGTGCGGCGATCCGACAAGCCCAGCTCCTACAGGTTGCGTGTACAGGTCATACGGTGTTTCCAATGACGGATGTCCTTAACTGGCCTGCGTCGGTGCCTTATTCCGCCGCGATTTCGCTGCCCTTGTCCGCCAGTTCCATCCAGTCCGCCAATACAGTGTAGGCCTCTTCCAGGCCCTGGCGCTTGGGCGCCGAGAATAGCTGGATGCTGATGGCATCACCCCAGCCCTTGCGGATTTCCGCCTGGACCTTGAGCAAGGTGTTCTTCGCCGCGCCGTAGGTCAGCTTGTCGGCCTTGGTCAGCAGGATATGCATCGGCATGCCGCTGGCCACCGCCCAATCGAGCATCAGCAGGTCGAAGTCGGTCATCGGATGGCGGATGTCCATCATCAGGATCAGACCCTTCAAACTCTCCCGGCCACCCAGGTAGGCTTCCAGGTGACGCTGCCAGTGCAGCTTCAGCGGAATCGGAACTTTTGCATATCCGTAGCCCGGCAGGTCGACCAGACGCCGATCATCGTCTAGCTTGAAGAAGTTCAACAACTGTGTGCGACCCGGGGTTTTCGAGGTGCGCGCCAGGCTCGCATGGGTCAGGGTGTTGAGGGCGCTGGATTTGCCGGCGTTGGAACGGCCGGCAAAGGCCACTTCAAAACCTTCGTCGTCCGGGCACTGGTCGACTTTGGCGGCGCTGAGCATGAAGGTGGACTGTTGGCACAGGCCGAGAATGGGGTTCTTGAGTTGCATGGGATTTCCGATATGGGCGGTGCCGGGGATGGACGCGGCAGCAGTGTCATTTCCGTTTCAGTAGCGCCAGTATATAATGCCGCAGATTTTGTGTGTGCTTTGTCCCTGCATAGGATAAGGCCCACGGGGGCGATAGACCTAGACCACGCAGCAGAACGTGGTACGTCCCCAACCCTGAGAAGGTCATTGATGACCCAATGGCTGCTGGCCGCCGGGCTCTTGATGCCGCTTTACAGCGCGCAGGCTACACAGGATCCGGAGGCCGTGTACAACCGTGTTTGTGGTGCCTGCCATGCCGGACAGCTGCCGATGGCCCCTCAAAAGGGTGACCAGACGGCCTGGAAGCCAAGATTGGCGCAAGGTATGGAGACGCTGGTGCAACACGTGACCCAGGGTTTCAAGGCGATGCCGCCGCGTGGTTTGTGCATGGACTGCAGTACCGAGGATTACCGAAGCATCATCCAGTGGATGAGCGAGTAAGCCCGGTCCATAACTCTTAACCCTTAGCCGTAGTTGGATTAGCTGATGAACAAACTGATCGTGAGTCTGCTGTTGACCCTGGGGATCACAGGCCTGGCCCAGGCCGCTGGCGATGCCAAGGCCGGTCAGGCCAAGGCCGCCGTCTGCGGAGCCTGCCACGGGCCCGACGGCAACAGCATGGCCCCCAACTTTCCGAAACTCGCCGGCCAGGGCGAACGCTACCTGACCAAGCAGATGCAGGATATCAAGTCGGGCAAGCGCACGGTGCTGGAAATGACCGGCCTGCTGACCAACCTCAGCGATCAGGACCTGTCCGATATTGCCGCCTACTTTTCCAGCCAGCAAGGCAGTGTCGGCGCCGCCGATCCCAAGGTCGTGGCCCACGGCGAAGAGTTGTTCCGCGGCGGCAAGCTGGACCAGGGCATGCCGTCCTGTATCGGTTGCCACTCACCCAATGGCGCGGGCAACGCCGCCGCCGGCTTCCCGCACCTGGGCGGCCAGCACGCGCAATACATCGCCAAGCAGTTGACCGACTTCCGCGAAGGCAACCGCACCAACGACGGCGATACCAAGATCATGCAGAGCATCGCCGCGAAGATGAGCAACAAGGATATCGAAGCCGTCTCCAACTACGTACAGGGCCTGCACTGAGGTTCTGACGGTCAGGTTCGCGGGGGATTGTCATCTTTGGCAACGTTAATGATCGATTAATCCGCTGCTGCAACGATAAAAGGGTGGCCTTGGCCGCCCTTTTTTGTGGCCGCTGCCGTTACACTAATTATCGAACTAGAGCCCGCCCCGGTCTGTCTGAATTACAGGTCGCGTCTGAGGCCACTTTCCATGTCCAGGAGCAAAGCATGCGTAATCTGATTCTCAGCGCCGCACTCGTCACCGCCAGCCTGTTCGGCATGACGGCCCAGGCCGCCGATGTGCCACTTGAGGCCGGCAAGACCTACGTCGAGCTGGAAAAACCTGTACAGGTTTCAGTCCCTGGCAAGATCGAAGTGATCGAATTCTTCTGGTACGGCTGCCCGCATTGCTACGCCTTTGAACCGACCATCAACCCTTGGGCCGAGAAGCTGCCAAGCGACGTGAACTTCGTGCGTATCCCGGCCATTTTCGGTGGCCCGTGGAACGCCCATGGGCAAATGTTCCTGACCCTGGAAGCCATGGGTGTGGAAAACCGTGTGCACAAGGCGGTGTTCGAAGAAGTGCAGAAAACCCACAAGATGACCCAGCCTGAAGAGATGGCTGACTTCCTGGCCACCCAGGGCGTCGACAAGCAGAAGTTCCTCGATACCTTCAACTCGTTCGCCATCAAGGGGCAGATGAAAAAGGCCAAGGACCTGGCTGAGCAGTACGGCATCTCCGGCGTACCGACCATGATCGTCAATGGCAAGTACCGCTTCGACCTCGGCACCGCCGGTGGCCCAGAGGCCGCGCTGAATGTCGCCGACCAGTTGATCGCCAAAGAGCGAGCGGCAACGACGGCGGCCAAGTAAGGCCGCCGCCGTGATCGGGCGCTGGGGGACGGAGCGTCTCGTTGGCCTGCATGAGCCCAAGGTCAACGAGCGTCACCTGGAGAGCACCGGCCTGCCGGCGGACAACCGCCTGCGCCTGCTCAGTTTCAATATCCAGGTGGGCATCAGCACCCAGCGTTATCGACATTACCTGACCCGTGGCTGGCAACATCTGTTGCCCACCACCGGGCGGGCGGACAACCTGCAGAAGATCGGTGGCCTGCTGGCCGATTTCGACCTGGTGGCCCTCCAGGAGGCCGATGGTGGCAGCCTGCGTTCAGGCTATATCAATCAGGTCGAGCACCTGGCCCAGCTCGGGGCCTTTCCCTACTGGTACCAGCAACTCAATCGCAATCTCGGGCGCCTGGCCCAGCACAGCAATGGGGTGCTGAGCCGTTTGCGGCCCTGGGCGATCGAGGATCATCCCTTGCCGGGGCCGGCCGGCCGCGGAGCCATTCTCGTGCGCTTTGGCGAGGGGCCGGAGGCCTTGGTGGTGGTGATGATGCACCTGGCCCTGGGCGCGCGTACCCGTACCCGGCAACTGGCTTATATCCGCGAGTTGATCGGCGGTTTTCGGCACCAGATACTGATGGGCGACATGAACACCCATGCCAGCGACCTGCTGCTACACTCGCCTTTACGCGACCTCGGTTTGCTCGCACCGCAGGTGGAAGCCACGTTTCCCAGCTGGCGTCCACAACGTTGCCTGGACCACATTCTGCTTAGCCCCAGCCTGACGCTGGAGCGAGTCGAGGTGCTGGCCCAACCTATTTCCGATCATTTGCCGGTGGCCGTCGAAATTCGCCTGCCAGGCTCCATCGGTTCTGATACGTTGCCGGCCTTGAGTAGCTAAATCTCGCGGACGCCGGCATGAGCAGCGAAGAAGTCGAACGCTGGAAAGAGAAATACCTTAAAAGCATCGAACAACAGGAAAAGCTCGAGCGTCGCTGGGACGCCCGTCTGGACCTGCTTCGCCGTGGGCTGGTGCGCAGCACCCTGGCGGCGGAAGGCACCGACCGTGCGGTTGACCAGTGCATGAAGGAAATGCGCGATATCGTCCGTAGCGACGACATGGACGCAGCCCTGGCGGCGCTTCTGCCCCGCTTGGAAAAAGCCGTGCTCGACTCCGAACAGCGTCGCGAGACCCGCGCCGAACAGGTGAGCACCGCGTTGACCTCGCTGGTGACCCAACTGCAATCCCTGCCGCTGCCCCGTGAGGTCAGGCGGCCACTGAAGAACTTCGCCAAGCAGCTTGAGGGACGTGCCGGCCAGGCGCGGGAAATCCCGTTGCTGCTCAGCGAGCTCAGTGGCCTGCAAGGCAAGGCACTGACGCAGCTTGAACATCCGGCCGAGCCGGGTCGCCCCGGTCTGTTGCAACGGTTGTTCGGTGGCAAGGAGAATCCGCCAGAAGCCACCCCGGGTCAGTCGCCGGCCCAGCCCGCCGGGGCCGAAGAGATTCCGACCGGCGCGGCCGCACCCGTGGCGCGTGACCCTGAGGTTCAAGTGCCGGAGGCTGTTCATGCACCAGCCCCCACAGCGCCTGCGACCGCAGCACCTACACCGGTAGCGGCCCCTGCTGTCGCGCCAACACCGCCGCTCCCTGTGGCCCCGGTTGAGGCCGCGGCGCCAGCCGAGCCCGAATTGCTCCGGTCGCCGCTGTCTCCAGCTTCCGAGCCTGAGCCGGTCGCCGCGGCCCAGCCCGTCGAGGCGGTGGCCTATGTGCCGCCGGTGGTTCAGCCGGAGCCGCCGGCCGTAGTCGCCGAGCCGGTACCCGAAGCGCCGCCCGTGGTCGTGAGCACGGATGAACACCCCTCGATACTGGCCGTCGAGCCCAACGTAGTGCCCGCGCCTGTCGTCAAGGCAGCCGTCCCGCCTGGCGCGTCGACCTCTGGGCTGCATCCCGCGCCCGCAGTGTTTATCGACAGCCTGCCGTTACCCCCGGTGATGGCTGAAGCGCTGGCGGCCGTCGACCCGGAGTACCCCGAGCCGGATGTGCTGTTCGCCTTGCCCGAATCCCCGGAGCCGTCCTACAGCTCGGTGGCCGAGCATATCGAGTCGACGTTGTTGGGCCTGCTCGATGACCTGACCCTGCCCGAGCGCCACCAGGCCCATGCCGAGGCTATGCGCCACCGCCTCGAACATGGATTGAACTGGTACGAATTGCTGCCGATCCTCGACGACCTGGCGGTGTTGATGCTGGCGATCAACGACAGCGGTCAACACGACTTCCAGATTTACCTCAAGCAACTCAACGAACGCCTGGAGTCGTTCCAGAGCAACCTTCAGGCGGCCAGTGCCGGCCATGCCGAAGGGCGTACGGCGGCGAACGAGCTGCACAGCCAATTGCGCGAGCATGTCGATAGCCTGCAAAGCAGCGTGCAGGATGCCGCGGACCTGGACAGCCTCAAGCATGTCCTGGAAAACCGCCTCGAAGGTTTGTTGGGCACCATGGACCAGCACCAGCAACAGCGGGCCATCCGCGAGCAGGAAGTTGCCGTACGCCTGCAAAGCCTGGCCGAACGCGTGGCGCATATGGAGCAGGAGGCCCAGGGTTATCGTGATCACCTTGAGGAGCAGCGCCAGAAAGCCCTGGTCGACCCGCTGACCGGCCTGCCCAATCGTGCTGCCTGGAGCGAGCGGCTGGAGCAGGAGATGGCGCAGTGGCAGCAGCACGGCAACACCCTGCTGATCGCCATGCTCGATCTCGATCACTTCAAGCGGATCAACGACAACTACGGCCACCTGGCCGGTGACAAAGTGTTGAAGATCATTGCCGGTGAGTTGCGCAAGCGCCTGCGTGCCGGAGACTTCATTGCCCGTTTCGGCGGCGAGGAGTTCGTCCTGCTGGTGCCCGATACCTCGGTCACGGCGGGGCTCAAATTGGCCGAGAACCTGCGCGCGGCCATCGAGGCCTGTCCGTTCCACTTCAAGGGTGAACGCGTGACGATTACTGTGTCGGTCGGTTTGTCGGCGTTCAGGGCGGGTGAACGTAGCGATCATGCGTTGAAAAGAGCCGATGAGGCGCTTTACCGGGCCAAGAATGCCGGGCGCAATCGTGTCGAGCAGGGCTGAGTGCAAGGCCTGCATTCTGTAGGAGCCGGCTTGCCGGCGATGGCGTCCGCAGGGTCAATGCAAGGCTTGCGGGCCTCATCGCCAGCAAGCTGGCTCCTACAGTGACCGTGTTGACCGGATTGTGGGGCCAGCGCTGCTACAAGTTGCATCAGGTAACAGTGCCGGGCCGCTGCTGTGCCCGCCAGTACGTTATGCTGTCAAATTACTGTCTTCGTTTGTTGCCGCTGCCATGAAACTGCTCCCTCTCCTTCTTTCGATCCTGCTGCTGGCGGGCTGCGCCAGCGGCCCGCGAATGGACACCAGCCACCCTTCGGTCAACTACGACAACCGTGTGCAATTCGTGATCCTGCACTACACCTCGGCGAACATGGAAAACTCGCTACGGTTGCTGACCCATGGCCAGGTCAGCAGCCATTACCTGATCGGCGACGACCCCCACGCCACGGTCTTCAAGCTGGTGGACGAGAGCCAGCGCGCCTGGCACGCCGGGGAAAGCGAGTGGCTGGGACGTACCTGGCTGAACTCCAGCTCCATCGGCATTGAAATCGTCAACCCGGGTTTCCGCGATACGCCCACCGGGCGCGTCTGGTACCCCTACAGCGAAGCGCAGATCCAGGCGTTGGTCGTGCTGCTCAAGGACATCGTCAAACGCAATCACATCGAACCGCGCAATGTGATCGGCCATAGCGATATCGCGCCGTTGCGCAAACAGGACCCGGGACCGCAGATGCCCTGGAAACGCCTGGCGGCGGAAGGCCTTGGCGTCTGGCCTGACGAGCAGGCGGTCGCCCAGTTGCAAACGACCTACGCCGCGCAACTGCCGAGCATCACCTGGTTCCAGCAGCAGCTCATGCGCCTGGGCTATGCCACGCCGCAGACCGGCGAGCTGGATGTTGCCACGCGCCACGTCCTGGCGGCCTTCCAGATGCATTTCCGCCCGGCCCGCTTCGACGGCCTGCCGGATGCGCAAAGCGCGGCGATCCTCCAGGTGCTCAACCAGTCAAAATAACGTCAGCGCCGGACGGTCAGCGCCGATTCGCCAATCTGTTGCTATAACTCATTGGTAAATCTTCGGATATTCGCTGATGCCAGCTCGCCAGACGCTGCACTCCTGGTTCCATCATCCCTGGTCGCTGGCATTGCTCGCGGCTCTGCTCAGTGTCGCCCTGTTATTGGTCGGTAGCCTGGGGGTGGTGGTACATCAGGTCAGGCAGCAGGAAAGCGAACAGATGAATGTCCAGGGGCAACGCTTCCTGGAACGGCTGGAGCAGCTTTTCGGGCAGTTGCGCGAGGGGCTTGATCAATTGGAGGCCCAGCCCTTGCGGGACTGTAGTCCGGCCATGATCGGCACCTTGCAGCAACTGAGCTTCAACTACCGCTTTATCTCCGAATCCTTCTATGTCGACGCCACCCGGTCCTGTTCCAATTGGCCGAACCAGGATGCCCAGGTGACCTTGGGGATGCCGGATATCCGCGGACGGACCTACAGCTATTGGCTCAATACCTCGGCCCAGCCCAATGACAACCTGGCCGCCCTGATGCTGGGGCGTGGTCACTTCCGGGTGTCCACTTCCCGTGGCCACTTGAGCGATGTGGTGGAACTGCCGCCGGGGGCCAGCCTGCTGGTGGTGGTCGACCGTGGCCGGCGGGCGATTCCGGTGCTCGGGCCGGCGCAGGACTGGCCGCCCCCCGGTTGGCCGGCGAAGGGCCAGGACCCACTGCTGATCACGGCGAAAGAACTGATCTACCGCATGCCCACCCGCACCCCGGAATACCAATTGGTGATGGTCGCGCCGCGCGCGGCCATGCCGCTGGTCATCGACCCGCTGTGGTGGTGGCTGCTCTCGGTGAGCTTGCTGATTGCCTTCTGCATCGGCGGCCTGACCTTGCAGTTGGCCCGCCAGCGCCAATCGCTCAACGGCGAACTGCAAGGCGCATTGCGGCGCGGCGAGTTCCAGGTCCTGTATCAACCGATCTTCGACCTCGGCAGCCGCCGTTGTGTAGGCGCCGAAGCCTTGATCCGCTGGCGTCGGCCGGATGGCACGCTGACCAGCCCCGACCTGTTCATTCCCCTGGCGGAAAATACCGGGCAGATCCGCCAGATCACCGATTTTGTCCTGCAACGACTGCTGGACCAGCTGGGCCAACTGCTGCGAGCCAATCCGCAGTTGTACATCTCGGTGAACCTGGCGGCCTGCGATGTCATGGTGCCGCGTATCGGCGAGGTGATTGCCGACCTGTTGCGCAAGCATCGGGTCAGTGCCCGGCAGATCGCCTTCGAAGTCACCGAGCGCGGGCTGATTGACGTGGTGGTGGCACGGGACAATTTGCAGGCCCTGCGCAATGTTGGCCACCAGGTGTTGATCGACGACTTCGGCACCGGCTATTGCAGCCTGGCTTATCTGCAAACCCTGCCGGTGGACTGCCTGAAGATTGACAAGGCCTTTATCGACGCCCTGGGCCATGACGCCGCCAGCAGTGGTGTGGCGCCGCATATCATCCGCATGGCCCATGCGCTGCACTTGCGGGTGATTGCCGAGGGCATCGAATACGAACACCAGGCCCTGTTGCTCAGCAGCGAGGGGGTCAATTACGGTCAGGGTTGGTTGTTTGCCCAGGCGCTGACGGGGGTGCAGTTCGTCGAATTGATCACTCGCGGCCGACGCCTGGCGTCACGACGTCTGGATGACGAGGCCTAGAGCGGCAGCGCCATATAGAACTGGGTGCCCTGCCCCGGTCTTGAATACACGCCCATACGCCCGCTGTGCAACTGCACGATCTCCTTGCACAGGGCCAGGCCCAGGCCGGCGCCGCCTTTCTTGCGGCCGACCTGGACGAAGGGTTCGAAGATCCGTCCCTGTTGACCGTAGGCAATACCCTCACCGTTGTCCTCGACGCTGATGATGACCCGTTCGCCATGGCGCCGGGCCTGCAAGCGAATCTGCCCGCCCCGGGCGGTATGGCGCAGGGCATTGTCCAACAGGTTATCGAGCACGCGTTCCAGTTGCGGTTGATCGGCCGGCAGGCGCGGCAAGGGCGGTTGCAGCTCGACCTGCAGGTCGATGCCCTGGGTCAGGGCCTCTTCGGCAAAACGCAGGCGACAGGCTTCAAGCAGTGTCTCGATGTCGCAAGGCTGCAGGGTCAGCTTCTGCATGCCGTTCTGGTAACGGGAGAAATTCAGCAGGTCGTTGATCAATTGCATGAGCCGCTGCATTTCTTCGTTGACCGTGTTCAGCAGGTCCGCTTCCCGCGATTCGCTGTCGAAATGTACGCGCTCCTGCAACAGGCCGAAGGCCATGTGCATGCCGGTGACCGGCGTGCGCAGTTCGTGGGAGGCGCGCAGGACGAACTCGCTACGCACCCGTTCGAAGGCCCGCTGTTCGGTGACGTCGTGGAGCACCATCACCGCGCCGAGGATATGCCCCTGGGTATGACTGACCGGGGTCAGGCTGTAGGTCAGCAGGCGGGATTCGCCTTCGACCTCGACCTCAAGGTCTTCCGGCGCCCGTTCCAGGTTGGCCCCGCGCAGGATCAATTGCAGTTGTTCGTCCAGCTCGGGCCGCTGCAGCGCCTCGCCGAGGCCTTGGCCGAGGCGATCGCCGTCCCAGCCCAATTGGCGTTGTGCCACCGGATTGAGGTGCTCCAGGCGGCCTTCACGGTCAATCATCAGCAGCCCGTCGTCGATGCTGTCGAGCACGGCCTGCAAGCGTTGCTGGCCGGCGAGCAATTCGTTGATATTGGTTGCCTGATGCTGGCGCAGGGCCTCGGCCATAAGGCCGAAACGTCGGGTCAGCAGGTTCATCTCGACCGCGGGGGAAATCGGCAGGGTCACGTCGAAGTTGCCCTGGCCGATGTGGTCCGCCGCCTCGGCCAGGGCCTCGATCGGCGCCCCGAAACGGCGGGCGATGCCGTGGGCGGTGATAAAGCCGATGATCAGCACCGCCAGGCCGACAAACCCCAGCAGCCCGGCCACCAGCAGTGCCCGTTCGCGGGCATCGCTTTCCGTGGCGCTGATGTTGTCCAGCGCCTGCTTGTGTTCGGCGATCAGGCCGTTGCGCAGGATATTGAAGGTGCTGGTGAGCTCCTCGATGCTGCCACTGCCGTCGCGTGAACGGGAGAAGGCCTGGAAGAACCGTTCGTAGTCGATCCGGGCCTGGGCGAAGCCGCTGCGCACGTCGTTGCCCTGTTCATGGTCGATGCCTTCGTGGAGCAGTTGCAGGTAGTGCTCGTGCGAGGCCTCGAGCGCGGCCTGGTCCGGCTTGTCGCCGAGCATCAGGAGCAACTGGTCGCCCAGGCTCTGGCGCAGCTTGAGACCCAGGTCGAGGGTGATGAAGTTGTCGCTGACCAGCGACTCCTGGGTCTTGGCCATCTGCATCACGCTGACCAGGCCGAGCATCAGGCCCAGCAAGGCGACGGTGATCAGTGCCGAAATACTCAGGAAGAGCCGGGTGCGCAGCTTCATCGCGAGCTTCATGGTGGGCTACTCACAGGTTGTACTGCTTGCGTTTGCGGTACAGCGTCGAAGCGTCGATGCCCAGTGTCTTGGCGGCCTGGTCGAGGGTATCGCTGGTGGCCAGTACCGCGCCGATATGGGCTTTTTCCAGCTCGTCCAGGCTCAGCGCGGCGCCGATGCGCGGTGCGCTGTTGGCCGGTTGCTCGGCCATGCCCAGGTGGCTGATTTCCACGCGTTCCTGGGGGCAGATGATGCTGGCGCGTTCGACCACGTTGCGCAGCTCGCGGATATTGCCCGGCCAGCGGTAGTTGAGCAGGGCTTCGCGGGCCTCATCGCCGAAGCCGCGGGCCGGCCGCGCGTATTCCTTGACGAAGCGGGCGAGGAAACGATCGGCGAGCATCAGGATGTCTTCACTGCGCTCGCGCAGGGGCGGCAGGTGCAGGGTGATGACGTTCAGGCGGTAAAGCAGGTCCTCGCGAAAACGTCCGTCGCGGACCATGTCTTCGAGGTTGAGGTTGGTCGCGGCGAGAATCCGTACATCGGCCCGTCGTGTCACCGGATCGCCGACCCGTTCGTATTCCTTGTCCTGGATAAAGCGCAGCAGCTTGGGTTGCAGGGTCAGGGGGAAATCGCCGATTTCGTCGAGAAACAGCGTCCCGCCGTCGGCCTGGTTGACCCGGCCCAGGGTGCTTTCGCTGGCGCCGGTGAAGGCCCCCCGGCTGTGGCCGAACAGCTCGCTTTCCATCAGCTCGGCGGTCAGCGACGGGCAGTTGATGGTCACGCAGGACTTCTTCGCCCGTTTGCTCCAGCCATGGATGGCCCGGGCCAATTCGCCCTTGCCGGTCCCGGACTCGCCGAGGATCAGGATGTTCGCGTCGGTGCCGGCCACCTGCCGTGCGGTTTCCAGCACCGCCATCATCGACGGGCTGTGGGAGTCGAGGCCGTCCTTGGGTTGGCGCACTTCGCCTTCGAGGGCTTCGAGGCGGGCCGACAGTTGCCGCACTTCCAACTGCTTGGCCGTGGCCAGGCGCAGTTGGTCCGGGCTGCACGGCTTGACCAGGTAATCGGCGGCACCGGCCTGGATGGCGTCGACCGCGGTGTCGACGGCGGAGTGGGCGGTGACGATCACCACGCGCATCCAGGGTGCCTGGATGCGCATCTGGGCCAGGACATCGAGGCCGTTGTCTTCGCCCAGGCGCAGGTCGAGGAAGCACAGGTCGAAGACCTGGCGCTGCAACAACGCCTCGGCCTGGGCCGCGCTGTTTGCCGTGGCGACGGTGTAGCCCTCGTCTTCCAGGCAATAGCGAAAGGTGCGAAGGATGGCGGACTCATCATCCACCAGCAGAATACGGCCTTGATGTTCCGTGGCGGACTCCATCTCCCATGCTCCTTTAGTAAAAGTTTCCAGTCTCTACCGGAAATATCCGGCACGTTAGAGAGCTGCTTCTGATTGACCTTATGGCAAGCAGGGTAACGGTCTGCGCCCCTGATTGCTAACCCGCTGATTTGGGGAATTTTTTAGGCTCATTGCTTCCGACAGTCGGGCTCTCAGCTAATTCCTACTGATTTTCTTACTATTTATTCTTGAGTTTGGGCTATTTCCTACGGAAGCGTCGTGCAATACGCACGACCGTATGGCGAGCATCGTGCAGGATGCTGGTTGATCAATCTTATGTAATTTTTAAGTTATTGATTTTGTTGTTATTTTTTCAATAAAAAAGCTGGCATGCAGACTGCAATGTTCCTCTCAAGAACATTCGCGGTGGTCGGTCAGGTTCATCTCTCCCGACCCCGCAACACGCATCATTGAGTCGGAGGAGTTTCAGGATGAATCGTCCACGTGCCACCCATCTCCATCTCTCGCCACTGCACGTGCAGCAAGGATTGTTTGCCGTGCTGGCGTTACTGGTCACGCTGATTGCCGGCCAGCAGTTTCAACGCTGGAACCAGGCCAGTGTCCAGGTCCAGCGCCTGCCCGGGCATGCCCTGCAACAAACCCATTTCAGCGCGGCCGCTGCCAGCATCAGCGACCCCGCCGCCTACCGCCTGACGTCGGTCGATCAAGCCCAGGTGCCTGACGAGCCGTTTCAGCAGCGCTGGGTGTTCTAGGCAAGAACCGGGTTATCGGACGATAGCCCGGGGGCAGTACCCGGAGCAGTAAAGGCTGCATCCAAACACTTGTAAGCCGAGGAGAATCACCATGTTGAGCTGGGCAGTCACATTCCTGATCATTGCCATTGTCGCCGCGGTATTGGGCTTTGGTGGCATCGCCGGTACAGCCACAGGTATCGCCAAGATCCTCTTTGTCGTATTCCTGGTGATGTTTGTGGTTTCCTTCCTGTTCGGACGCCGCGGTCGAGGCTGACCATGAGCCACAGCCGCCCTGCTGACGGGCGGCCGCTCCTGGCTTTGCACAACAGGCGTTTGCCGCTTTAACCCTATGTCGTTCTGACATTAAGTGGCCTTTTCAGCGGGTGCATTTTTCCGATGCGACCGTACGTCTAGAAACACCCTTCTGATTCCCCCTCGTTTCCGCTTGAATTTGTAGGATTTTTCTACTTATTTGGCTTCGATTCATTCCCATGGTGTAGAGGAAAAAATGCTTTGAAATGGCCGGTCTACGGCACTTTTTTCGGCTGAAATGTCCTGTTGATGGGGGACAAAACGGTCGTATTGTTAAACAAAGATCATGCCGATTCGGCATGGGGTAGGCGTTTACGGCATTAGACGTCCCCCCCTTGCATGGGAATAGTTGCGCCTTTTTTCGCCTGCCAAAAAGCCATCAGGCTGGTGGGCGATGACCTTCCATGGGGGACAGTTGCCATCACCTGGCTTGCATCAACGCAACGCCGGGGGGCTGCTGTCCGACTCCACTTGAAGCAAGGGTAACGACATGAAGAAGGCAAAGCTCAGCCTCGCCTGGCAGATCCTTATCGGTCTGGTACTGGGGATTGCAGTCGGCGCGCTGCTCAACCATTTCAGTGCCGAGAAGGCCTGGTGGATCGGCAACGTCCTGCAACCGGCAGGCGATATCTTTATCCGCCTGATCAAGATGATCGTTATCCCGATTGTCATTTCCTCGCTGGTGGTCGGCATTGCCGGGGTCGGCGACGCCAAGAAGCTGGGGCGCATCGGCCTCAAGACCATCGTCTACTTCGAGATCGTCACCACCATCGCCATTGTGGTCGGCCTGCTGCTGGCCAACGTGTTCCACCCGGGCTCGGGCATCGACATGAGCACCCTGGGCACCGTGGACATCTCCAAGTACACGGCCACCGCCGCCGAAGTGCAGCATGAGCATGCGTTTATCGAAACCATCCTCAACCTGATTCCTTCGAACATCTTTGCCGCCATGGCCCGCGGTGAAATGCTGCCGATCATCTTCTTCTCGGTGCTTTTCGGCCTCGGCCTGTCGAGCCTGCAGCCCGAGTTGCGCGACCCGCTGGTGAAGATGTTCCAGGGCGTCTCGGAAAGCATGTTCAAGGTCACCCACATGATCATGAACTACGCGCCGATCGGTGTGTTCGCCCTGATCGCGGTGACCGTTGCCAGCTTCGGCTTCGCTTCCCTGGTGCCGTTGGCCAAGCTGGTGTTGCTGGTCTACGCGGCCATCCTGTTCTTCGCCTTTGCCGTACTCGGCCTGGTGGCCCGTTTGTTCGGCTTCTCGGTGATCAAGCTGATGCGCATCTTCAAGGACGAGCTGGTACTGGCCTACTCCACCGCCAGTTCCGAGACCGTGTTGCCACGGGTGATCCAGAAGATGGAAGCCTACGGCGCGCCGAAAGCCATTTGCAGCTTTGTGGTGCCGACCGGTTACTCCTTCAACCTCGACGGTTCGACCCTGTACCAGAGCATCGCGGCGATCTTCATTGCCCAGCTCTATGGCATCGACCTGTCCATCAGCCAGCAATTGCTGCTGGTGCTGACCCTGATGGTCACCTCCAAGGGCATTGCCGGGGTACCGGGCGTCTCCTTCGTGGTGTTGCTGGCGACCTTGGGCAGCGTCGGTATTCCGCTGGAAGGCCTGGCCTTTATCGCCGGTGTCGACCGGGTCATGGACATGGCGCGGACCGCGCTGAACGTGATCGGCAATGCCCTGGCGGTGCTGGTGATTTCCCGTTGGGAAGGCATGTACGACGATGCCAAGGGCGAGCGCTACTGGAACTCCCTGCCGCACTGGCGCAGCAAGCAACCGCTGCCGGCGGGCGAGGCTTCCAAGGGCTGACTGAATGGCGCTTGCCTGCGAGGCTTCCAGTGCGCTCACTGGCCCCTTCGCGAGCAAGCTCTGCTCCTACAGGTCTGCGTGCTGCCAAAGCTGATCGATAGACCCCGGACTTTCCGGGGTTTGTTGTTTCTGGCCCGACCGCTATCATTCGCCGCATCTTCAAGGAGTTTTCCCGATGCTCAATGGCCTGTGGCTTGGCTTTTTCGTGGTGGCGACCGTCTCGGCGCTGGCGCAATGGCTGGTGGGTGGCAACACTGCGATCTTCGCCGCGATGGTGGAAAGCATCTTCGCCATGGCCAAGCTCTCGGTGGACGTCATGGTCCTGCTGTTCGGTACCCTGACCCTCTGGCTCGGCTTTCTGCGCATCGCCGAAAAGGCCGGGATCGTCGACTGGCTGGCCAAGGCCCTGGGCCCGTTGTTCAGCCGCCTGATGCCGGAGGTGCCGCGCGGTCACCCGGCCATCGGCCTGATCACCCTCAACTTTGCCGCCAACGCCCTGGGCCTGGACAACGCCGCCACGCCCATCGGCCTCAAGGCCATGCGTTCCCTGCAGGAGCTCAACCCGAGCCAGACCGTGGCGAGCAACGCGCAGATCCTGTTCCTGGTGCTCAATGCCTCGTCCCTGACCCTGCTGCCGGTGACCATCTTCATGTACCGCGCCCAGCAAGGCGCGGCGGACCCGACCCTGGTGTTCCTGCCGATCCTGCTGGCCACCTGCGCCTCGAGCCTGGTCGGCCTGCTCTCGGTGGCGGTGATGCAGCGCCTGCGCCTGTGGGACCCGGTGGTGCTGGCCTACCTGGTTCCCGGCGCGCTGCTTCTCGGCGGTTTCATGGCGGTGCTGGCTGGGCTGTCGGCCACGGCGTTGGCCAACCTGTCGTCGATCCTCGGCAACCTGACGCTGTTCGGCCTGATCATGCTGTTCCTGGTGATTGGCGCGTTACGCAAGGTGAAGGTCTACGAGGCCTTTGTCGAAGGGGCGAAAGAGGGGTTTGATGTCGCCAAGAACCTGCTGCCGTACCTGGTGGCGATGCTCTGTGCGATTGGCGTGCTGCGGGCTTCCGGGGCACTGGACTTCGGCCTCGACGGCATTCGTCACCTGGTGCAGTGGGCCGGGTGGGATACGCGCTTCGTCGATGCCTTGCCGACGGCGATGGTCAAGCCGTTCTCCGGCAGTGCGGCGCGGGCCATGTTGATCGAGACCATGAAGACCCAGGGCGTGGACAGCTTCCCGGCGCTGGTGGCGGCGACCATTCAGGGCAGCACCGAAACCACCTTCTACGTGCTGGCGGTGTATTTCGGTGCGGTGAATATCCAGCGGGCGCGGCACGCGGTGGGCTGTGCCTTGCTGGCGGAGCTGGCCGGGGTGCTGGCGGCGATCGGGGTGTGCTACTGGTTCTTCGGCTGATCAGCGTTTGGCCGAAGCTTCGCCCTGCCGCACCGCCCAGTCGATCATCTGCGCCATCAGCTTGTCACCGGCCTGGCCGAAGCCCGCCACCACACCGGGCACCTGCTTGTCGCTGATCGGCTGGCGCACTTCAAAGCGCCGGCTGGCAAGAATCCGCTGATCAATCCCGCGGACCAGCCGCGCATCGAAGCGAATCACCACCTCGGCCCCCTGCCCCCGGTACTCGGTCTGGAACGCCTGCAACTCACCGCCGAGTTCGAAATCCGCCTGCAGGTTGCTGTCATCGGTGCTCAGCAGGCGCACCCGGCCGTCGCGCTGGAAGGCGTCGAGGATCCGGTTGCGCAGCAGCACCGGCGCTGGATCGCTCCAGCGCGAGGCCTTGTAGTGGCTGATCAGGTCGCCCTGGGGCACCACGGCGATATTCGGGTTGTTCAAGGCGTCGCTGGCAATCGGCTTGGCAATGCGCAACGACCAGTTGACCGGCTGGCTCTCGGGCGCCGGGATACTGCTCTGCGCCGTCGGCAGGCGATAGACGTCCGCCGGGTCCGCCTGGGGCAGGATCGAGCAGGCGCCGCTCAAGGCCAGGCCGGCGACCAGGGCAAGCTGGCTGAAGACACGAGGGGCACGCCTCATGGGGTGAATTCCTTGTTTTTGTCACGGCCCAGCAAGTAGCCGCTGGGGTTGGCATCCAGGCGCTTGGAGATCGCGCGCAGGGAACTGAGGGTGTCACGCAGTTCACGGATCGCCGGGGCCAGTTCATTCAAGCCCTGCAACCCGCTGTTGACCGAGTCCTGGTTTTTGCTCAGCAGCGTATTGATGGTCGCGGTGCTCTGCTCCAGGGATTGCATGGCCCGTTCGGCGCTGCCGAGGGCCTGCTTGCCCTGGTTATCGAGCAGGCCGTTGGCGTTGCGCATCAGTGCGGTGGTCTGTTCCAGGGTCGCGCTGACCTGCTTGCTGACCAGGGTCATCTGCTTCAGGGTCTGGCGGATATCGTCGCGCTGGCCGGCAATGGCCCCGGTGGCCTGCTGGAGGTTGTCCAGGGTCTGGCTGACCTGGGCGACGTTTTTCTGCGAGAACATTTCGTTGGCGTTGTGCAGCAGCAGGTTGATCCCGCTCATCAGGTCGTTGCTGTCGTTGAGCAGGCGCGAGATCGGTGACGGCGAGGCGATGATCTGCGGCAGGTTGCCGTCCTTGCCCTTGAGCTCGGGGCTCTGCGGCGTGCCGTCGCTGAGCTGGATCAGCGAAGTACCGGTGATGCCGGTCAGGGCCAGCTTGGCGCGGGTGTCTTCCTTGATCGGTGTGTCGCCGGCCAGGCGGATGCGCGCCAGCACCCGGCGTGGGTCTTTCGGGTCGAGGCTCAGTTGCAGCACGTCGCCGACCTTGATCCCGCTGTACTGCACCGGGCTGCCCTTGGACAGGCCGCTGACCGCCTCGTTGAACACCACTTCATAGTCCTTGAACGCGGTGTCGACGCTGGACTTGGCCAGCCACAGGCCGAACAGCAACGCGGCCAGGACCACCAGCACACTGAACAGGCCGATCATCACATGATGGGCACGGGTTTCCATCTCATCCCTCCTTGTGCGGGGTTACCGCGTCAAATGCGGCGCGGCCACGCGGGCCATGGAAGTATTCGTGAATCCACGGGTCGTCGGTGTCGGCGACCCGGTCGATGGCATCGGCCACCAGTACGTGTTTCTGCGCCAGCACCGCGACCCGGTCGGTAATGGTGTAGAGCGTGTCGAGGTCGTGGGTGACCAGGAACACGCTCAGGCCCAGGGCATCGCGCAGGGTCAGGATCAGTTGGTCGAAGGCCGCCGCGCCGATGGGGTCGAGGCCGGCGGTGGGTTCGTCGAGAAACAGGATGTCCGGGTCCAGGGCCAGGGCACGGGCCAGGGCGGCGCGCTTGATCATGCCGCCGGACAGCGAGGCCGGGTATTTGTTGGCGGCCGACAGCGGCAGGCCGGCCAGGGCCAGCTTGACCGCCGCCAGGTGCTCGGCATCGCGCCGACTGAGGCCGGCGTGTTCGATCAGCGGCAGGGCGACGTTCTCGGTGACTGTCAGCGAGGAAAACAGCGCGCCCTTCTGGAACAGCACGCCGAAGCGCCGTTCGACCTGGGAGCGCCCTTGTTCCGAGAGGCTGCGCAGGTCCTGGCCGAACACCCGCACGCTGCCCTCGCTGGGTTTGCGCAGGCCGACGATGCTGCGCAGCAGTACCGACTTGCCGCTGCCGGAGCCGCCGACCACGGCGAGGATTTCGCCGCGATAGAGGTCCAGGTCGAGGTTTTCGTGGACGCTCTGGCTGCCGAAACGATTGCACAGCCCGCGCACTTCGATCACCGCCTCGCTCGGCGCCCGTGACGGTCGACTCACCAGCCCATCTCCATGAAAAACAGCGCGGCAACGGCATCCAGCACGATCACGATAAAGATCGACTGGACCACGCTGGAGGTGGTGTGGGCGCCGACCGACTCAGCGCTGCCGCTGACCTTGAAACCTTCCAGGCACCCGACGGCGGCGATCAGGAAGGCGAAGATTGGTGCCTTGACCATGCCGACGAGGAAATGCTGGACGCCGATATCGGCCTGCAGCAAGGACAGGAACATCGCTGGCGAGATCCCCAGGGACAAGGCGCAGACCACACCGCCGCCGACAATCCCGCAGAGCATCGCGAGGAAGGTTAGCATCGGCAGGGCGATCAGCAGGGCCAGGACCCGCGGCAGCACCAGCAGCTCCATGGGATCGAGGCCGAGTGTGCGAATGGCGTCGATCTCCTCGTTGGCCTTCATCGAGCCGATCTGCGCGGTAAAGGCGCTGGCGGTGCGCCCGGCCATAAGGATGGCGGTGAGCAGCACGCCGAATTCACGGAGGAAGGAGAACGCCACCAGGTCGACGGTGAAGATACTGGCGCCGAAGCTTTTCAGTACCGTGGCGCCGAGGAAGGCCACCACGGCACCGACCAGGAAGGTCAGCAGGGCGACGATGGGCGCGGCGTCGAGGCCGGTCTGTTCGATATGGGCGACGGTGGGGGTGATGCGCCAGCGCCGGGGGTTGAAGATCCCCCGTGCCAGGGTTTCGATGATCAGGCCGATAAAGCCCAGCAGTTGCAGGGTGTCCAGCCAGACGGTATCGACGGCCCGGCCGATGCGCGCCAGGACCTGGATGCCAGCCGCCTCTTCCGGTTCGCGCACCGGTTCGCAGAAATCCGCCAGCGAGCAGTACACGGTGTGCAGCAAGGCCCGGTCGGCGGCACTGATGCGGCAGTCCGGGTGTTCGGCCGAGCGTCCGAGGCGATCGGCACCCAGCAGCTCCACCAGCAAGGACGCGCCGGCGGTATCGAGGGCGCCGAGGTCATTGAGGTCGATATCGGTGCTGGCGTCGTATTGGCCAACCAATTGGGCGGCACGCTGCTTCAGATTGGCGTAATGGGCCAGCGTCCAGTCACCACTGATCCTCAGGCGCGCGGGACTGCTTGAGGTATCCAGGTGGGCGGTGCCGGCCGTTGCGCTAATGATTGAAAGCTCCGTGCTTAACAGACATTGATACTGGCCTCTGTAATAGCACGATCCTGCCCCTGATCTCTAGTCGCTCACCTTGAAGCGCAGCACGCCGAGCATCTGGCCGCCCTCGGTGAGTACCCGTACCTGCCAGTCGCCGGTGGGGTCGGCCGGGAAGTTCTGCTTGTGCGACCAGGCGCGATAACCTTCCTTGCGCCCGCCATGGATATCCAGGGCGATGCGGTCGACCTCGCGGCCGTTGAACTGCCAGACATGGTAGATCCGCTCGTCCAGCCCGCGCGGTGCACTGATCGAGGTGTAGGCATACAGCCCGTCCTTGCGCACCTGCTGGGTGCTGACTTGTTCCAGGCCTTCACCCGGGGTGCGGTCCTGTAGCTCGGTGGTCACCGCCACTTCGGTCATCCACAAGGTCGCCGGCGGCACCCACGAGCGCAGGAACCAGCCTGCGCTGCCAATCGCCAGGGTCACGCCGACCAGCATCAACCAGCCGCGCAAACTGCGCAGCGGCAGGCTCACCGCCAGGCTCGGGATCGACAACAGCATGGCGATGCCCAGGGCCAGCTGGTAACTCTGGGGAGTGGTCAGGTGCAGGATGATCGGCAGCGCGGTGAGCAGCGCGGCGAACAGCGTCAGGGTATGCAGCCCCAGCAGCAGCCAGCGTTTCGGCGAGAGCCAGTTGTAGTACAGCGGATCGATGATCGAGACCAGCGCCGCCGCGCCGAGCAGTCCGGTGAACAGCAGCTGGCTGCTGTTCCACGTGGTGGTAATGAAAAAGAATGGCAGGACAAAGGACAGGCTTTGCTGGTGGATCATCTGCGTGGCATAGCGCAGCAGCGGCTCGGGGATATCGTGTTTGAACAGGCGACTGAAGAACTGCGTCAGGACGTTCTCCAGCATCAACCACAGCCAGCTCACCAGCAGAATGACCGCAATCCAGCTGGCGGAGTTCTGCTGGCGATCAACCAGGATGAAACTGGCGATGCCCGAGCAGAAACCGAAAGCCGCAATCACCCCTGGATAACGCTTCATCAGTGCGAGGAGGCGTTGGATGTGCAGGGTCCAGTTCGGCATTCGGCGGTTCACAGTCGGGCAGTTGAAATATCGCGACACAATACCGTTTCAGGCGCGATTAGTCGTGTCGATGATGGCCTTGTCATGGCCTAGCGTCGTCGATAGGTCCGCCAGCCCAACAGCCCGATCAGCAGCAGGCCCGCCAGGGCGGCACCCAGGCCGATCAACTGTTCATCGCTGAGCAGCGGCTTTTCGATCCGCAGGTAGCCCGGCTGCTTGAACAACTGGCGCAGCGCCTGGTTGGCATCCGCCAGTGTCACCGCCCGCAGGGCCTGGGCCGGGTCGGCAAAATGGCCGTCCTCGTAGTCGCCCAGCGCCCCCCAGTAGTAGTCGGCCAGGGCGCTGTTGCCCTGCACCGCCCAGGCCTGGCGGGCGACGGCGGCTTGTTGCAGGCGGGCGAAGGTGCCCGGGTCGAGGCCGTCCTTGAGCAGACGGGCCCTGAGCTGTTCAAGCACCTGGCGGGCGTCGTCCAGATTATCGCGTTCGACATCGGCGTTGACGCTGAAGAAGCCGACGCCGCCGAGCACTTCGCGTTCGCTCCACGGCCCATAGGACAGGCCGTGGTCCAGGCGCAAGTGCCGATACAACGCCCAGTCCAGATAGTCCTTGAGCAGATCGAAGGTTTCGTCGGGCACCCCTTCCAGCGCCGGCTCCGGAAACAGCCAGTGGATTTTCGCCCCGTTGCCGACCCAGCCGCGCGGCAGGTCGCGTTGCGCGGCGGCGGCCTGGTCATGGATTTCCGGCAGTGGCAGGTGGTCATTGGGCTCGATCGGTTCCAGCGCGCCGAAGGCCCGGTCCAGGTACGCCGGGAGCAGGCGATCAAGCTCGCCGACCATGATCAGGGTCATGTTGTTCGGCGCGTACCAGTTCTTGCGCACGGCCTCCAACTGTTCCCGGGTCAGGTGCTGGACATCGGCGCGTTCGGCGCATTTGAGTCCCAGTTCCACCGCCAACTGGTTGCTGGCGTTGTGACCGAAGTCCTGGCGGTCCAGCCAGCGCTGCAAGTGTGAGTAATGGCCGCCCTCCTCGCGCTCCACCACCTGTTTGGCGGCGGCGATGGCGCTGTCGCTGAGCTCGGTACGGGTGAGGATCTCCAGCAGCAGGTCGAGGATCTTGCGCTGGTTCGCGGCCGGGGCTTCGATCACGAAGGTGGTGTCGGCGTTGCTGGTGTAGGCGTTCCATTCGCCGCCCAGGGCCTGCATGCGCTCCTCCAGCCCGCCTTCGCCGCTGGCATCGACGCCGCTGAACAACAGATGTTCGAGCAAGTGCGGCAGTTCCTTGTCGGCGCAGGAGAAATCATCGAACCCGACACCTACCACCAGGCGGATCGCCACATGGCCGCGTTCGCTGCCGGGCTTGAGCAGCAGTTGCAGGCCGTTGGGCAATTGATAACCCTCGACCTGGAAGCGATCGAGGGCGGCGGCGTGCAGGGTATTGAGCAGCAGGCAGGCGAACAGCAGGCAACGCATAACCATTTTCCGAAGGCGGGGTCCTACGCAAAGACAACGGTGCAACCCTGGACGTTCAAGACGATTGGCTGACGTCGTCGAGATCTTCCGTGGCCAGGGCGCCGGTCTCGGCGGTTTCCAGCACCGCATAGGCGCTGCCGCAGAATAGCGAATTCAGGCGTTTCATGTCGGCAATCAGTTCCAGGTGCAGCGAGCTGGTTTCCAGGCTCTGCACCACGCCGCGCTGCAAGCGACTGACGTGGGCGTGGGCCAGGCGCCGTTCCTGGGCGCGGAAACGACGTTTTTCCCGCAGCAGTTGCCGGGCGGTCTGGGGATCGGCCCCGAGGAACACCGTGAGACCCAGGCGCAGGTTGTCAATCAGTTGCCGCTGCAGCCCGGCCAGCTCTTCCAGGCCGTCCTCGGAAAACGAGCGGCGCTGCGAGGTCTTCTGCCGCTGCACCTTGCGCAGCATCTGCTCGATCAGGTCGGCGGCCAGCTTCAGGTTGACCGCCAGTTCGATGGTTTCCGCCCAGCGCCGGCTGTCCTGTTCGCCGAGGTCTTCCCGGGGCATCTGCGCCAGGTAGAGTTTGACCGCGCTGCAGAGCACCTCGACGTCGTCGCACAGACGGCGTATCTCGATGGCCACGGCGGTCTGCTTGCCGTTGAGCACATTGAGCATGGCGTCGAGCATGCTGTCGATCAGGTCGCCGATGCGCAGGGTTTCCCGTACGGCGTTGGACAGTGCCAGGCTCGGCGTGTCGAGGGCCGAGGGGTCGAGGTGGCGGGGCTTGGCCTTGCCGTTGACCTCGGGCGGTTCCGGCAGCAACCAGGCACAGACCCGGGCCATCGGGCCGACGCTGGGCAGCAGCAGCAGGCAGCGCACGGTGTTGTAGAGCAGGTGGAAGCCGATGACGATTTCCTGGGGGCTGTACTCCAGGCCATCGAGCCAGTGCGCCAGCGGGGTCAGCGCCGGGATGATCAGCAGCAGGCCGATCAGTTTGTACAGCAGGCTGCCAAGGGCGACCTGGCGGCCGGCGGCGTTCTGCATGCTGGTACTGAGGAAGGCCAGCACGCCGCTGCCGATGTTGGCGCCGATCACCAGGCCGATGGCCACCGGCAGGCTGATTACGTCGGCACCGGCCAGGGTCGCGGTCAGCAGCACGGCGGCGAGGCTGGAGTAGGAGATCATCGCGAACAACGCGCCGACCAGGGCATCGAGGAGGATATCGCCGGTCAGGGAGGCGAACACCACCTTCACGCCCTGGGCGTGGGTGATGGGCGCGGCGGCTTCGACGATCAGTTGCAGGGCGAGGATGATCAGCCCCAGGCCGATGCCGACGCGGCCGAGCTGGCCGGCGCGGGTCTGCTTGCGCGAGAGGAAAAAGATCACCCCGAGGAAGATCAGCAGCGGTGACAGCCAGGACAGGTCGAAGGTCAGCACCCGGGCCATCAGCGCGGTGCCGACGTCGGCACCGAGCATCACCGCCAGGGCCGGGGTCAGCGTCATCAGGCCCTGGCCGACGAAGGAGGTGACCAGCATGGCGGTGGCATTGCTGCTCTGGACCATGGCGGTGACCAGGATCCCGGCGACAAAGGCCAGGGGTCGCTTGGACATGTTGCGGCCGATGACATGGCGCAGGTGTGAACCGTAGACCCGCAGGATGCCGGTACGGACGATGTGCGTGCCCCAGATCAGCAGGGTCACGGCGGAAAGCAGGTTGAGCAGGGTCAGCATGGACGGCCCCCTGGCATGACGGGTGCCCCATGGGGGCAAGTTCGGATTGTGACGGTTCGCCTTTTTTCTACGACTTGTCCTTAAGCTGTAGTTGGCTATTTGGCCGAGCGCCAGCATCGCATGCTCGGCGCTGGGCTTGAAACAAAAATGTCATATTTTTCATAAAGTCCGATGGGGACCGCTTGGCCGGCCCCATCGTTCAGGGTTATTGACCCGTCATATCCTTGTGTCGTTCCCCTGCTTCGTGTTCCTGCTTCTTTTTCTGCATCGCCGTGCGCATCTTGATGTTGATCGCTTCCACCGCCAGGGAGAACGCCATGGCGAAGTAGACATAACCCTTGGGCACATGCACGTCGAAGGCTTCGGCGATCAGCACGGTGCCGACCACGATCAGGAATGACAGCGCGAGCATCTTCAGCGACGGGTGCTTGTCGATAAAGTCGCCGATGGTCTTCGAGGCCAGCATCATCACCAGCACCGCCACCACGATTGCCGCGATCATCACCGGCACATGGGAAACCATGCCCACGGCGGTAATCACCGAGTCGAGGGAGAACACGATGTCGATAATGGCGATCTGGATGATGGTGTAGAGGAAGTTGCCGCCCTTGCCTTTCGGCCCGTCGCCGGATTCCTCCTCGCCTTCCATGCCGTGATAGATCTCCTGGGAGCTTTTCCACAGCAGGAACAGGCCACCGAAGAACAGGATCAGGTCACGTCCGGAGATGCCCTGGCCGAAGACCACGAACAGGTCGTCGGTCAGGCGCATGACCCAGGTGATCGACAGCAACAGCAGGATCCGCGTGACCATCGCCAGGGCCAGGCCGAAAATCCGCGTGCGCTGCTGCATAGGCCGGGGCATGCGGCTGACCAGGATCGAGATCATGATGATGTTGTCGATGCCCAGGACAATTTCCAGGGCGGTCAGGGTGAAAAAGGCCACCCAGATTTCCGGGTTGGTCAGCCAATCCATATCTATTCCTTTGAACTTACGTGTGAGCCGTATCGGCGCCAGGCTTCAGGTTCTGAAGTCCGCGCGCCGACGCGACAGTGAATCATTGCCTTATAGACTGCCGTACAACGGAAAGGTCCCCAGCAACAAGGCGGCCAGCAGGATGCACAGGCACACCAGCACGGCCCATTTTAGGGTGAAGCGCTGGTGATCGCCGAACTCGATACCGGCCAGGGCCACCAGCAGGTAGGTCGAGGGTACCAGCGGGCTCAACAGGTGGACGGGCTGGCCGACGATCGAGGCACGGGCCATTTCCACGGCGCTGATGCCGTAGTGGCTGGCGGCTTCGGCGAGCACCGGCAGCACGCCATAGTAGAAGGCGTCATTGGACATGAAAAAGGTGAACGGCATGCTTACCAGCGCGGTAATCGGCGCCAGGTACGGGCCGAGCGCCGGCGGGATCACCGCCAGCAGGCTCTTGGACATGGCGTCGACCATGCCGGTGCCGGACAGGATACCGGTGAAGATACCGGCGGCGAAGATCAGCCCGACCACCGCCAGCACGCTGCCGGCGTGGGCGGCGATGCGGTCCTTCTGCTGTTGCAGGCACGGGTAGTTGACGATCATGGCGATACTGAACGCCACCATGAACAGCACCGGCAACGGCAGCAGGCCGGCGATCAGTGCGCCCATCAGGGCGATGGTCAGGGCGCCGTTGAACAGGATCAGTTTCGGCCGGCGGGCGTCGGGGTATTGCGAGACGCTGATTTCGCTGTGGTCGACTTCATCGCCGATGACATGCAGCTCGCCCAGACGCTTGCGCTCGCGCAGGCCATAGAAATAGGCGATGGCCAGGATCGCCAGGACCCCGGCGAGCATGGCCGGGATCATCGGCACGAAGATGTCCGAGGGATCGACGTGCAGGGCGCTGGCGGCACGGGCGGTCGGGCCGCCCCAGGGGGTCATGTTCATCACCCCGCCGGCGAGGATGATCAGTCCGGCCATGATTCGCGGGCTCATGCCGATGCGGCTGTACAGCGGCAGCATGGCGGCGACGCAGATCATGTAGGTGGTGGCGCCGTCACCGTCCAGGGACACCACCAGGGCCAGCACGGCGGTGCCCACCGAGACTTTCAGCGGGTCGCCCTTGACCAGCTTGAGGATCTTGCGCACGGCCGGGTCGAACAGGCCGGAGTCGATCATCAGGGCGAAATACAGGATGGCGAACATCAGCATCACGCCGGTGGGCGCGAGCTTGGTGATGCCGTCGATCATCATCTTGCCGATGCCCGCGGCAAAGCCGCCGAACAGGGCGAAGACAATGGGGACGATGATCAGGGCGATCAGCGCGGACAGGCGCTTGGTCATGATCAGGTACATGAAGGTAATGACCATGGCAAAGCCAAGGAAAGTCAGCATGGGGAGGCTCCGGGTGTAACGCGGCTGGGGAAAGGCGAAGCGACTGGGATCAGTGCTGGGCGAGCGGCGCGAAAGGCACGAACGGAGTTGCAGCGAACAGGCGGGTCGTAGCGGACATCGGTATCACCATCTTATTGTTGTGAGGGGGCCGTCGGCGTCTTCGAGGCGCGCCACGACCGACCGGTCTGGTGCCGGCGGTGAGGGGATGTTAGAGGGGCAAGCTTTCAGCCAGCTTTCGCCGGCGGCTTGGGGGAGAAAAAACTGTGCAGGCAGCGTCGAGCTGCTCGGCTAAGGCAACTCCAACCCGCCCGCCGCCTTGTGCAGCGCCCGCAGGTGCTCGCCGACAATCTTCAGGTTGGCTTCGCTGGCCTCGATCTGCGCTTCCCGGGCCGGGTCCAGCAGTTTGCGGATTTCCTTGTCGAGGTCGCCGGTCAGGCGCTGCAATTGCTGCTGGCGCTGGCTGCTTTCGGCTTCCAGGCGCTTCCACTCGGACGGTTGTGGCAAGCCGTAGCCGCTGCTGCCGAGCAGTTCCGCCGGACGGCTGAGGTAGCCGCTGTTGGCGAGGATCTCCTGCAAGGTGCGGTTGGCCTGGTCCATGTCGTTGTCCTTGAGCTTGATATCGCGGGCACCGAGGTATTTCTGTTTCACCTCGTCCTGGGCCAGCAGCAACTGCCGGCGGAAGCTCGCCTGCTCCAGCAGCAGCATGGCCGCGCTGGCCCGCAGGTTGGCCTGGGCAAACCATGGGCGGCGGGCTTCGGCGGGCTGCGACAACCAGTCCTCGACGGTTTCCTGCTTGATCGGTAGCTGTTTCTTCAGGACTTCAAACATCGCCTGGTAGCGATCCCGGTAGGAGTCGAAGCGGTAACCCAGGCGCAAGGCTTCACGGGGATCGTCGAGCACGCTGGTGTCGGCCAGGCCACGGCCCTTGAGCACTTCCAGCAAACCATTGGGGACAATGCTGTCCAGGCCCTTGAGCTGGGCGTTGTCGCTGCCGCTGCGTAACAGCTTCAAGGTCTCCACCGCGCAGTTGTTGCTGATGAAGTAGTAGTTGCCGTCGTAGCTCCAGTGCATTTCGGCGGCGTGCTCGACCACTTCCTCGATTTCCTTGCGCGACAGCTTCAGCGGCACCGAGGCCAGGCTGCGCAGTTCGGTCTTGGTGTATTCGTCGATCACCTGGGACAACGGCAGGACGAACAGCCGCGACGGGTAGGCGCCGGTCAGGCCGCCCCAGGTCGAGAGTTGAACATCGTTGACGAAGGCACGGTAGGACAGCACCAGGTGCTGGTCCAGGTCCAGCCGGCAATCCGGCCCCCGTGGCCGACCGGGGGCACAGATCACCAGGCGCAGCATGCTGTGGCCCCAGCGGCTGACCCAGTTCTGGTTGGCTTCGGCCAGCAGGTAGTCGACTTCGTAGACGCGCTCGGGGTCGATCTTGCCCAGGGGCGTCTTGCCGAAGTCGTTGCCGGCGTTGAGGAACGGGAACGCCTGGTCGCAGGTGTCCTTGGCCGCTGGCGCCCAGCCGAAGCGTTCCTGGTAGTAGCGATACAGCGCCGGACGGCGACAGGCGTAGGCCGGGTCGAGGAGGAAGTACTCCATATTGACCGCGACGAACTCCTTGGGATTGGTGGTCTCGTAGATATCCGGGCTGCGCACCACCTGGCCATTGCGCTGTTCCCGCTGGCCACGGGTGCCGACCACTTGTGGCCAGCCGGCGAGGTCGAGCAGGCGCGGGTCGTCGCTGAGGGTGAAGCGTCGGCCGGTCTGGCCCCGGCAGCTATCAGGCAGGCCGACCAGGCCGGTATTGCTGTCGCGCTGGGTGCAGCGCTGGATCAGCGTGCGTTCGGCGTCGGGCCACAAGCGGGCGCGGTCATAAATATGGGTCAGTTCATGGAGAACGGTGGCGAGCATTTCCTCGCGTACGGTGCCGTGGGGGCGATTGGTTTTTTTCGTCGCGGCTGAACCGTCCACCAGGCCGGGCAGCAAGGCGCGATTGAGGTCCACTTCGGAGACCAGCGAGGCCTCGCCGTAGGCGTTGTCGGGCATCTGGGTCGACCAGACGACGTCGATGCGGCGGTCCAGCTGTTCGATAAAACGCGGCGGCAGATGGGCCATGGCCTCATCGATCAGCACCTGGCTGGCCTGTTGTTCGGCCGGGCTCAGACCTTCGGTCTTGAGGTGCAATTGCAGGCTGGCCTGGGCCGCGTTGCCGAATAGCAACAGGGCGCAGGCCAGCAGCCCGCCGGTGAGTAATCTCACAGGGCGAGAATGGCTTCGGCGAGGTCTTGATCGCTGGCGTCACGGGCGTTCGGCACCTGGGTACGCAAGGCGGCAAAGGCGGCTTCCAGGTGGGCCCCGCGGATATCACCCTGGCTGGCGACGAAGCTGGCGGCGTCGTCATGGGCTTCACGGACCACTTTCGAGTCGCGGATCGAGGTGGTGGTGTCCGAGGTGAAGTCGAGGGTACGGCCGGTAGCCCGTACGAGCATGTTGCTGGTAGCCACCAGGGTGTGCGCCGAAGCCACGTCGGTCAGCAACAGCAGGCCGAGGGCGGCGGCGATCAGGGGGGTACGCATGTAAAGGTCTCCGGAAATGCAAAGTGACTATTGGACGAGAATTGCCTGGGCCAGTTCAAGGTCGCTGGCATGAAGTTTTGGCTGGGTTTGGCGCAGGTACACCAGGGCCGACTCCAGCTGTGCGCCGCACAGTTGGCCATCGCTGGCAACAAAAGCGGCGGCATCATCCTGGGCGGCGAGTATCAGTTTACGGTCGAAGGGCGCGGTGGTCACTTGGCTGGTGACATAACCGCTGCCGACCAGGGTCTGGGTGGTCAGGTCGAAGGCCTGGGCCTGGTTGATCCAGCAGAGCGCTATGAACAATAAGGTGAGTGAACGCATGGGGCTCCAGATCTTATTGAGCGAGCGCCCAGGCTAGCGGAATCCACGGCCCATGCGCCAGGGTTTCAGATGGCCAGGATCGCCTGGGCCAACTGTGCATCGCTGGCCTGCAATTGCGGTGCCTGGCGACGGATGGTGTCGAAGGCGCTTTCCAGTTTCACGCTGCGGATCTGGCCGTTGCTGGCGACGAAGCTGGCGGCGTCATCCTGGGCCGCGCGTACGATCTTGTTGTCGCGCAACGACGAGGTGGCATCGGACGAGGCGTCGGAGGTGGCCTTGAGGGCCCCGACCAGCGAGTCGGTGGTGACAATAAAGCTGCTGGCGTGGGCGACGCTGGCCAGGGTCAACAGGGTGGCGGCACTCAGCAGGCGAAGGCGGGACATGGTGAATCTCCAGGGACATGAAGAGGAACAGTGGCAATGGATAAAGGCCGCCACTCGAACGCAATGGACGATGAACGTCAGACGCACATTCCGCGCTGCTGGCTACCTATGACCGCGATATTAGACAGAGTTCCCTGCCCGCCGAAAGCGAGTTTCGTCGGCTGATCCGCGGTTTAGAGGCTTTCGTGGAGGATTGGTGAAAGTGTACCGGTAAACTACTTTAAATATAAAACTGTACCTGTCTGGTGTTTTCGCGAGCCCTTTCTCGAAATCGCCTTGCCGGAAACGACAAAGCCCGTCGCGGTTTCCCGCGACGGGCTCTGTTTTTTCAATTCGGGTGCTGGCGGTGGACCCGGTGGGTCAGGGCCAGCGAGCGCTGCTTAGCGCCAGAACGGCTTGCTCAACTCTTCGTAACGCTGTGCTTCGCTGATCCCGGCATCGGCCAGCAGACGCGAATCCAGGCGAGCCAGTTGATGGCGGCTGGCAATGCGGCGCTGCCACAACATCAGGTTGGCGAGAACGCGCAGAGGCATCGAAGCTTGAGCGTCAGTAGCGGTGTTTTCGTAGAACATGTCGGAACTGAGTGTACGTTCCATGATTAGCATCCTTCCGCTTGTGGCGGGATTAGGTAGTGGTTTAACTGATGCCAATGATCCTCCTCTTTGCCTAGTCTCTGTAGATACAGTTCATCTGTATTGTGAGGGCTCAGTTAACTGTTTAAGAGTGCTGTACTGCACGAAACTGAGGCAACTGTACCTGTCTGCATCTAAATGGTGCATTTTTGTCTGGCTGAGGGAGAATTGAGGTGATTCGAGCTGGGAAATGACCGGTACAGCAGTACAGTTTTTCTCACATTACCGAAGAATGCGGGGGCGCTGACGAAACTGTGTTTGCGTCAGCGCCCAACTGTATCAATCAGCTCGGCAGCATCTTCCCGGTTTCTTCCAGGTTGATGTGCCAACTCAGTGCTTCACGCAGGAGGTGTGGGGTGTGGCCGCCGAGGGCGCAGGCACGATCGAAGTAACTGTTCAGGGCTTCGCGGTAGTCCGGATGCACACAGTGGTCGATCACCGCCCTCGCCCGTTCCCGTGGCGCCAGGCCGCGCAGGTCGGCCAGGCCGATCTCGGTGACGAGGATATCCACGTCATGCTCGGTGTGGTCGACGTGGCTGACCATGGGCACCACGCTGGAGATCGCCCCGCCCTTGGCAATGGACTTGGTGACGAAGATCGCCAGGTGTGCGTTGCGGGCGAAGTCGCCGGAGCCGCCGATGCCGTTCATCATCCGCGTGCCGCAGACGTGGGTGGAGTTGACGTTGCCGTACAGGTCGAACTCCAGGGCGGTGTTGATGGCGATGATGCCCAGGCGCCGCACCACTTCCGGGTGGTTGGAGATTTCCTGCGGGCGCAGTACCAGCTTGTCTTTATAGTGCTCCAGGTTGCCGAACACATCGCTGTTGCGCCGGCTCGACAAGGTGATCGAGCTGCCGGAGGCAAAGGACAGCTTGCCCGCGTCGATCAGGTCGAAGGTCGAGTCCTGCAGCACTTCGGAGTACATGGTCAGGTCTTCGAACGGCGAGTCGATCAGCCCGCACATCACCGCGTTGGCGATGTTGCCGATCCCGGCCTGCAGCGGGCCGAGCTTGTTGGTCATGCGCCCGTCGGCCACTTCTTCTTTAAGGAAGGCGATCAGGTGATTGGCGATGGACTGGGTGTCGCTGTCCGGAGGGGTCACGGTGGACGGCGAGTCGGGCTGGTTGGTGATCACGATGGCGACGATCTTGGCCGGGTCGATCGGGATCGCGGTGCTGCCGATGCGATCGTCGACTTTCACCAGCGGGATCGGCGTGCGGGTCGGCCGGTAGCTGGGGATATAGATGTCGTGCAGGCCTTCCAGGTTCGGATTGTGCGCCAGGTTGATCTCGACGATCACCTGCTTGGCGAAGATCGCGAAGCTGGCCGAGTTGCCCACCGAAGTGGTCGGCACGATATGCCCCTCCTCGGTGATCGCCACGGCCTCGATCACCGCCAGGTCCGGCAGCTTGAGCTGCTTGTTGCGCAGTTGCTCGACGGTTTCCGAGAGGTGCTGGTCGATAAACATCACTTCGCCGGCGTTGATCGCCTTGCGCAGGGTGCTGTCGACCTGGAACGGCATGCGCCGCGACAGTACGCCGGCTTCGGTGAGCTGTTTATCGAGGTCGTTGCCCAGGCTGGCGCCGGTCATCAGGGTGATTTTCAGCGGCGACGTCTTGGCGCGCTCGGCCAGTGCATGGGGCACGGCCTTGGCTTCACCAGCGCGGGTGAAGCCGCTCATGCCGACGGTCATGCCGTCCTGAATCAGAGCGGCAGCGTCGGCTGCGCCCATGACCTTGTCCAACAACGAAGGCAAGCGAATACGATCACGGTACATGGCGTGTTATCTCAGGCAACGGAAGCAAGATGCGCAGTCTAGAGGTTTCAAAAAGTTTAACCGCCCGACAAAGGTCGAATGCCAGAGGGGGATTCAGAGCCTTTGGTCGGTTTTCTGCGGACAAAGAAAAACCCCAGCCTACGGGAGGCCGGGGTTTTCGGTATTGCGCTACAGCAGGGTTTTAGTCGACGGCCTTGACCATGTCCTCGATGACCTTCTTCGCGTCGCCGAAGACCATCATGGTCTTGTCGAGGTAGAACAGCTCGTTGTCCAGGCCGGCATAACCGCTGGCCATGGAGCGCTTGTTGACGATGATGGTCTTGGCCTTGAAGGCCTCGAGAATCGGCATGCCGGCAATCGGCGATTTCGGATCGTTCTTCGCCGCCGGGTTGACCACGTCGTTGGCGCCGAGCACCAGCACCACGTCGGCCTGGCCGAACTCGGAGTTGATGTCTTCCATCTCGAACACTTGGTCGTAAGGCACTTCGGCCTCGGCCAGCAGCACGTTCATATGCCCGGGCATGCGTCCGGCCACCGGGTGGATCGCGTACTTCACGGTCACGCCACGGTGGGTCAGCTTCTCGGTCAGTTCCTTGAGCGCGTGCTGCGCACGGGCCACCGCCAGGCCGTAGCCCGGAACGATGATCACGGTGTCGGCGTTGGTCAGCAGGAAGGTGGCGTCATCCGCCGAACCGGATTTCACCGGACGGGCTTCCTTCGATCCGGCCGGGCCCGCCGCATCGGCGGTGTTGCCGAAGCCGCCGAGCAGCACGTTGAAGAACGAGCGGTTCATCGCCTTGCACATGATGTACGAGAGGATCGCGCCGCTTGAGCCCACCAGGGAGCCGGCGATGATCAGCATCGAGTTGTTCAGCGAGAAGCCGATCCCCGCCGCGGCCCAGCCGGAGTAGCTGTTGAGCATCGACACCACCACCGGCATGTCGGCGCCGCCGATGGGGATGATGATCAGCACGCCGAGCACGAAGGCCAGGGCCAGCATCAGGGCGAAGGCATTGAGGTTGCCGGTCAGCATGAAGGTCAGGCCGAGGCTCAGGGTGGCCAGGCCCAGCAGCAGGTTCAGCTTGTGCTGCCCGCCAAACTGTACCGGTGCGCCCTGGAACAGGCGGAACTTGTATTTGCCCGACAACTTGCCGAAGGCGATCACCGAACCGGAGAAGGTAATCGCACCAATCGCGGCGCCGAGGAACAGCTCCAGGCGATTGCCCGGTGGAATCGAATCCCCCAGTTGCTTGACGATGCCCAGGGATTGCGGCTCGACCACCGCCGCAATGGCGATAAACACCGCGGCCAGGCCGATCATGCTGTGCATGAAGGCGACCAGCTCCGGCATCTTGGTCATCTCGACCCGCTTGGCCATGATCGAACCGGCGGTGCCGCCGATCAGCAGGCCGACGATGACGTAGCCGATGCCTGCGGTGGCCAGCTCAGCACCCAGCTTATAGATGAGGCCGATGGTGGTGAGGATCGCCAGGGCCATGCCGAGCATGCCGAACAGATTGCCGCGCCGCGAGGTGGTCGGGTGCGACAAGCCCTTGAGGGCCTGGATAAAGCAGATCGACGCGATCAGGTAGAGCGTCGTGACGAGATTCATGCTCATTACTTGGGCGCCTCTTCTTTTACTGCTTTCGGGGCTTTTTTCTTGAACATCTCAAGCATGCGGCGGGTCACCAGGAAGCCACCGAACACGTTGACCGCTGCCAGGGCCACGGCCAGGGTGCCCATGGTCTTGCCCAGCGGAGTCACGGTCAGGGCGGCGGCCAGCATGGCGCCGACGATAACGATTGCCGAAATGGCATTGGTCACCGCCATCAGTGGCGTGTGCAGTGCAGGCGTCACGTTCCAGACCACGTGGTAACCGACATAGATCGCCAGCACGAAGATGATCAGGTTGTAGATACCGGGGGAGATAAGCTCTTCCATCGTCTGAATCCCTGCTTAGGCGTTTTTGCGGAGGACTTGGCCGTCGCGGCACATCAGGCACGCGGCGACGATGTCGTCTTCTAGGTTGATCTCGAACTGGCCTTCTTTAGTGAAGACCAGCTTGAGGAAGTCCAGCAGGTTGCGCGCATAGAGTGCCGAAGCATCCGCCGCGACTTCGCCGGCCAGGTTGGTCGGGCCGCAAATGGTTACGCCATTGGCGACCACCACCTGATCCGCCACGGTCAGCGGGCAGTTGCCGCCTTGTGCTGCCGCGAGGTCGATGACCACCGAGCCGGGCTTCATTTGCGCGACGGTCTCGGCGCTCAGCAGCACCGGTGCCTTGCGGCCCGGGATCAGCGCGGTGGTGATAACGATATCGGCCTGCTTGGCGCGCTCGTGCACCGCCAGGGCCTGGCGCTGCATCCAGCTGGCGGGCATCGGCCGGGCATAACCGCCGACACCGACCGCGCATTCGCGCTCTTCATCGGTCTCGTACGGCACGTCGACGAACTTGGCGCCCAGGGACTCGATCTGCTCCTTCACCGCAGGGCGCACATCCGAGGCTTCGATCACTGCACCCAGGCGCTTGGCGGTGGCGATGGCCTGCAAGCCGGCCACGCCGGCCCCGAGGATCAGCACGCGCGCGGCCTTCACGGTACCCGCCGCAGTCATCAGCATCGGCATGAAGCGCGGGTAGTGGTGAGCCGCCAGCAACACCGCCTTGTAGCCGGCAATGTTGGCCTGGGACGACAGCACATCCAGGCTCTGGGCGCGGGAGGTGCGTGGCGCGGCCTCCAGGGCAAAGGCGGTGATGCCGTGTTCGGCCAGCTTGGCGAGGGTTTCGTTGTTGAACGGATTGAGCATGCCCACCAGGACGGTGCCGCGCTTGATCAGCGTCAGTTCGCTGTCGCTGGGCGCCACCACCTTGAGGATCAGCTCGGCGCCAAAGGCGTCGTTGGCGCTGCCGATGGCGGCCCCCGCCGCTTCATAGGCACTGTCGACAACGCTGGCGTTAAGCCCGGCGCCGCTTTGCACCGTGACCTTATGACCCTGGCCGATCAGCTTCTTGATGGTTTCCGGGGTTGCAGCAACCCGCGTTTCACCCGTCTGGGTTTCGAGAGGAACACCAATGTGCACGTCAAATCTCCTGCGTGATCTTTTTTATAAGAGGCCAGCGCACTGCGGATGGTGCGTCTGGAGCGGCCGATCAGCACGATCCCGCCGGATTTGTCGGCGGGGCGCGGCATTTTGCAGGTGAAAACCACACCCTTCAAGATATTCTGAAAGGTGACGCAATATTAACTACAAGTCACGCTGTGACCAAATGTCGCAGAGGAACGCCACGGGCCCATAATACAAGGGGCTCACAAGGATTTTGGCTGGAATTGAAGAAAATTCGAATCGGTGACGTGAATGAGTCGGTATTGGACGGAAATAGGGTTGAAAGCCTTACCAGTAGGCACTTTAGTGCCAGATTTGCAGGTATCGGTACAGTCTGTCTAAAGGCGACATATTGTTATATCTGTAGGTATTAAGGGCTGTTGACTACAGAGTCAATTAACGGCTGTAGGCCTTGAAGAAAGCAGGCTATAGCCCTGCGCCTGGTTCACCAGCCAGTCACGAAAAGCGCGCAAGGACGCCGATTCGACCTTTCGCTCCGGAATCATCAGGTAATACGCCTTGATGCTGGAGAGCGCATTGGGGTTGGCGATCACCAGGCGCCGCTCTTCCAGCTCCCGCTGGATCAGGAAGGGTGGAATCAGCGCGACGCCCATCTCGTGCATGGCAGCCTGGGCCAACATGGAGAATAGCTCGTAGCGCGGTCCTGTCATGTCGCGTGGCACATTCAGTTCCTGGGCGTTGAACCACTGGCGCCAGGCATAGGGCCGGGTGGTCTGTTGCAGCAGCGGCAGCTCGGCGATCCGTGCCGCGCTGAGACTCGGCTGGTTGCCCAGCAGGCTGGGGCTGCACACCGGCATGGGGTTCTCACCCATCAGGCGATGGGACTCGGTGCCCGACCAATCGGCATCGCCGAAGTAGATCGCGGCGTCGAAGTCGGTGTCGGCGAAGAGAAACGGGCGGGTGCGGTTGGTCAGGTTGACGGTGACTTCCGGGTGCTGCTGCTGGAAGTCCTTGAGCCTGGGCAGCAGCCATTGGGTGCCGAAGGTCGGGACCACGGCCAGCTCGATGACATTGGCGCCCTGCTGCCCCATGACCGACAGCGTGTCGCGTTCCACCGCATCCAGTTGCGTGGCGACCCGCCGGCTGTAGGAAAGCCCGGCTTCGGTCAGCTTTACGCCGCGTCGCGAGCGTCGGAACAGTTCGATACCGAGAAACTCCTCCAGGCTGGCGATCTGTCGGCAAATGGCACCTTGAGTGAGGGAAAGCTCCTGGGCGGCCTTGGTAAAGCTCTCGTGGCGGGCCGCGGCTTCGAAGCTGATCAGCGCGGTGGTGCTGGGGATTTTGCGGCGCATGTACGGCAATCTCACTAAAGGTGGTGCTAAATAGCGGTTGAAAGCTTTTCGGAGTGAGAAATTAGCACAACAGTATGCGAAATCCTCGTTTGCCGGATGGTCGGGTGGCGCCTAGGATCAGTCCAGACCTTTTCACTGACTTCACGAGGACTCACCCATGGGCGCCAAGGCAAGCTTCAACTGGATCGATCCCCTGCTGCTGGATCAACAGCTCACCGAGGAAGAGCGCATGATCCGCGACACGGCAGAGCAGTTCGCCCAGGACAAGTTGGCGCCACGGGTGCTCGAAGCCTTCCGTCATGAGAAGACTGACCCGGCGATATTCCGTGAAATGGGCGAAGTCGGCCTGTTGGGCGCGACCATTCCCGTGGAGTACGGCGGCAGTGGGCTGAACTATGTCAGCTACGGCCTGATCGCCCGGGAAGTCGAGCGTGTCGATTCGGGTTATCGCTCGATGATGAGCGTGCAGTCGTCCCTGGTGATGGTGCCGATCAATGAGTTCGGCACTGAAGCGCAAAAGCAGAAGTACCTGCCGAAACTGGCCTCGGGCGAATGGATCGGCTGCTTTGGCCTGACCGAGCCGAACCATGGTTCCGATCCGGGCGCGATGATCTGTCGTGCACGCAAGGTCGACGGCGGCTACAGCCTGACCGGCAGCAAGATGTGGATCACCAACAGCCCGATCGCCGATGTGTTTGTGGTCTGGGCCAAAGACGATGACGGTGATATCCGTGGTTTCGTGCTCGAGAAAGGCTGGAAGGGCCTGAGCGCTCCGGTGATCCACGGCAAGGTTGGCCTGCGGGCATCGATCACCGGTGAGATCGTCATGGACAACGTGTTTGTCCCTGAAGAGAACATCTTCCCTGACGTGCGTGGCTTGAAAGGCCCGTTCACCTGCCTCAACTCCGCGCGTTATGGCATTTCCTGGGGGGCACTGGGTGCCGCCGAGTTCTGCTGGCACACCGCTCGCCAGTACACCCTGGATCGTCAGCAGTTCGGCCGGCCATTGGCGGCGACCCAGCTGATCCAGAAGAAGCTGGCCGATATGCAGACCGAGATCACCCTCGCCCTCCAGGGCTGTCTGCGCCTGGGACGGATGAAGGATGAAGGTACCGCGGCGGTGGAAATCACGTCGATCATGAAGCGCAACTCTTGCGGCAAGTCCCTGGACATTGCCCGTATGGCTCGCGACATGCTCGGCGGCAACGGCATCTCCGACGAGTTCGGGATTGCCCGTCACCTGGTGAACCTGGAAGTGGTGAATACCTATGAAGGGACCCATGACGTCCATGCGCTGATCCTCGGGCGCGCGCAGACCGGCCTCCAGGCGTTCTATTAATAGAAGGAGCTTGGCTCATGGGCGCGCTATCGCATCTGCGAGTGCTGGATTTGTCGCGAGTGTTGGCCGGGCCCTGGTCCGGCCAGATCCTGGCGGACCTTGGGGCGGAAGTGATCAAGGTCGAGCGGCCGGGCAATGGTGACGATACCCGCGCCTGGGGCCCGCCCTTCCTGAAGGACGCCTATGGCGAGAACACCACGGAGGCGGCTTATTACCTGTCGGCCAACCGTAACAAGCAGTCGGTGACCATCGATTTCACCCAGCCCGAGGGGCAGCGGCTGGTGCGGGAGCTGGCGACCAGGTCCGATATCCTGATCGAGAACTTCAAGGTCGGCGGCTTGGCGGCCTATGGGTTGGACTATGAGTCGCTGAAGGCACTCAACCCGAAGCTGATCTATTGCTCGATCACCGGCTTCGGCCAGACCGGGCCCTATGCCAAGCGTGCTGGCTATGACTTCATGATCCAGGGGTTGGGTGGGCTGATGAGCCTGACCGGTCGGCCTGAGGGGGATGAGGGGGCTGGGCCGGTGAAGGTGGGCGTGGCGCTGACCGATATTCTTACCGGCTTGTATTCGACGGTGGCCATTCTGGCGGCCCTGGCTCATCGCGATCAGGGCGGTGGCGGCCAGCATATCGATATGGCGTTGCTGGACGTTCAGGTGGCGTGCCTGGCGAACCAGGCCATGAACTACCTGACCACTGGAGTGGCGCCCAAGCGTCTGGGCAATGCCCATCCGAATATCGTGCCGTATCAGGACTTCCCGACGGCCGATGGCGATTTCATCCTGACGGTGGGCAATGACGGGCAGTTCCGCAAGTTTGCCGAGGTGGCGGGTCAGCCGCAGTGGGCGGACGATCCGCGGTTTGTGACCAATACGCTGCGGGTGGCCAACCGGGCGGTGTTGATTCCGTTGATTCGCCAGGCGACGGTGTTCAAGACCACGGCCGAGTGGGTGACGCAGTTGGAGCAGGCGGGTGTACCGTGTGGGCCGATCAACGATCTGTCTCAGGTATTCGCCGATCCCCAGGTGCAGGCCCGTGGCCTGGCGGTGGAGTTGCCGCATCCACTGGCGGGCCTGGTGCCGCAGGTGGCGAGCCCGATCCGCTTGTCCGCGACGCCGGTGGAGTATCGCAACGCCCCTCCTCTATTGGGGGAGCACACGCTGGAGGTGTTGCAGCGGGTGTTGGGCCTGGCGCCGGAAGCGGTCGAGGCATTGCGTAAGGCTGGCGTCCTCTAGGCGCCCTGCTCTCTTCTATATAGAAGCGCCACAAAGCCTGTTGTTTGCATCATTTCCGGCCCTTATGACAGAAAAGTGAAATTAACGGTTGACGGGAAAATCTGTGGCTCTATAATTCGCCCCACTTCCGGCGCAGTCTAAACGGAAAAGCCTTTGAGATTCAATGAGTTACAAAGGTTTTTTAGTTCTGGTCCGCGGTTCTCTCCAGTCTTTTAGGAGTCCCGAAGTAGCTGAAAAGGCAGCGTGTTTTCGCCTATTCAGCGTTCGATCCTCCCGGTCGAAAGCGGTGTAAAAGAGGTGTTGACAGCAGCGTGTAACGCTGTAGAATTCACCTCCCGCTAACGAGAGATCGAAAGCGCAAGTGGTTGAAGTTGAAGAGGAAACTCTGAAAACTTCTGAAAATAATCACTTGACAGCAAATGAGGCTGCTGTAGAATGCGCGCCTCGGTTCAGCGAACAGCTAAACCAACCGCTCTTTAACAACTGAATCAAGCAATTCGTGTGGGTGCTTGTGGAGTCAGACTGAATAGTCAACAGATTATCAGCATCACAAGTTACTCCGCGAGAAATCAAAGATGTAACCAACGATTGCTGAGCCAAGTTTAGGGTTTTCTCAAAACCCAAAGATGTTTGAACTGAAGAGTTTGATCATGGCTCAGATTGAACGCTGGCGGCAGGCCTAACACATGCAAGTCGAGCGGTAGAGAGAAGCTTGCTTCTCTTGAGAGCGGCGGACGGGTGA
>Ga0209888_1000089_pt1 | contig 61959 bp, 63 predicted proteins | sample OrgsoiDNA_201059_FD_185807 | JGI IMG/M metagenome (GOLD analysis project Ga0209888, IMG submission 185807) | Permafrost soil microbial communities from the Arctic, to analyse light accelerated degradation of dissolved organic matter (DOM) -... | ecosystem: Environmental > Terrestrial > Soil >...
ATGAAGGCATTGAACCACAGCGTTTTGTGATGTTCACTGACGGATATCCTGGTAGCGGTTGGGGTGATCCTAACTACTGCGATACGCTGTTCATTATTCATGGCAGCACCAGCATTGTCGCTCCGTTCGGTTTGACCGCGTACTACGAACTAGCAAACTAAGCTGTAAAGTTAGTTGACAAAAAGCCCCGTACAAATCGGGGCTTTTTTACGAGCAAAATATGAAAAATAAAATATTCGTCCTGATGTCTAATGCTGGTAGGGTCGCTGGTACGTTTCACCATGAGCCGTCGGACCTAGAACGTGATGAAGCCTATGCGCGTTATCTGGGGCATTCTATTGAGCTTGGTACAGCAAAATGGAACACTTGGGTTGAAGAGCATGACGTGTTAGGTACATCCCCAGAACAAGTTGAAATTGATAAGCTACGAATGCAGCAAGTGGCGATAAGCACGGCCGCGCTTGGTTATAATCCTAATCTAGGGCAGGACAACTCAGCTTGGACAGTTGCCCTAGATGATGTGGTTAAGCTCTGGGATAAGTATTACTTTTTGTATTCAAATAAGGCGCAGGAATAAGCATTCATTAGTGGAAAGTGCATACTCGTATTCGAGGTGCATTAAAGACTCAGTAACACTAACAGTTGCCCTCCGTCATTTACATTGACTGCAAGCTCACATGAGCTTATCGTATGGTTAATTGACTATCGGAGGCATCAATGAAATTAAGTCAAAAAGAGCTTGAAATGCTGTCCAGCACAGACATTGACGCATTGCTTGACACCATGTGGTGGTATATCAAAACCCCACCAAACGTAATTTCGAAGGAAGAAAAGGGAGCGCATGTTCAACGATTACGAGTGCTCTCTATGGCCACTGATACTACCTCAGGACGGCAACGTCGTGTGATAGATCGATTGATGCATGAAGTAAACATGGCTGCGGTGCATCGTCAAGGAACAGGAGAATTTGCACCTGATGTTGTCGTGAAACTTGATGACTTGAGGGAGGAATTAAAAGCGGCATTCAGGGGTGAGTTCTTTACTCCTATCAAACATGTATCCACACACTTGGCTGACGTAGAAGAACTGTTCGTCATCCAATTAGTTCCAGCATTTCAACATCACCCAGAATTCCCTGTTACCTACTATGCTGGCTACTTTAAGTCACCGAAGTGGGAAGCTGAACAGACAAATGACATCCATGCGGCCGCTCGATGGTCCGCCAAGGATGAGGCGCAAAAGGTTGCTGATGCATTATTGCCTTCACTCAGTTGTGTTTGGAAGGTGGTTGAGGCGTAATGACTGAGTAAGCAGCGTTCACGGGAATTGTTAATCATATGCAATTAGTAACCGCAATTGAACCCCAATTGGATGAAGTTGTGAATAAAGATCACACATATGGTCTAGGTGAAACATTTAGGCGTCTGCGTCGGTCCCAAGGTCTAACACAAGCTGACATTGCCAAGAAAATAGGCCTTAGTCGAACGTCGGTTGTGAACATGGAGCTTGGTAGACAAACAATCACGCAAGAAATATTGCATGCATTGGCTGATGCTATTGATTGCACTGTGACCATTCACTTCACACCAAAAGGCTTAAAGATCCCTCAACAATCTATTGAGTTGGTTGAGTCAATTAGGCCTGTGACTATAAAAGAAACTCGGCTACAAGAAATAGCTAGGAGTGTGCATGGCGCGATCGTATCTGCAAACAATTCACCAAGTATTCAGATTCAATTCATCGTGGGAGCTATGAAGATAGCGCTCGATGAAGTTGGGGTAACTCAAGAAGATATCAAATGATGCATTATTGTCTCGGAGAATCGAAATGACTGAAAATGATGAAGCAATGATGCAGTTTGCGGTTGAGGCTGACGTACCCAACGAAGATACTATTGCCAAATATTGTGCATTGTATCCGCAGTACGCGGAGCAAATCAAAGAATTGGGTAAAGAATTGCAAGCAATGCATGGCCAGGAAGAAGTGTACGTGCCACTAACACCTGAACAAGAGAAACAATTAACTGAAGATGTTTCACGTCTGGTGTTTAAATTTTATGAAGCCATGTGTAAACATCGTGGACAAAAGATTGGTAATGCTTGATTGGTATTGCCAATCATTGTAGTATCAATACCTAAGGAGAATAAGAATATGACATTTCCGCAAGGTGCAATGTGCAAAGGTAGCGTCAGTCTTGGTAATGGCTGTGGCCAATGTTCCCGCTGTAAAGAAGAAATCCTATCACTAAACGATAAAGCGCAAGATTGCAATGCGTCAGCATGGCGATATCGAGTATTTGGATTGCGTGGACCCAACAGGCACCGTTGGTCATTTACCGACGAACGTGAGTATATGATTTCGTTGCTTGAACATGGTGGTTTCGTTGTCGAGCCACTCTTCGAAAAAGAAGAAAGTATGGCTGCAGAATCGCCCGAAGCATTGAGAGCATTATTCAGAATTGCATTCGATTCGACAGTAAATGACTTGGCTGCTGATCCAGGTAAATGGTCGTCTACCATTGCATACTTGGCTCTTGGTGGTATTCATGCTGGTGGAAAACGCCTAAGCACTCAAGAAGAACTAGAACAAAATTTGGGAATTAAATGCGAATAGTAAACGGGTTGTGCCTTTTCTGGCGCAACCATGACATGGGTTCCAATTGGAACCATTCACCATCTTTCCGTATGGATGGTATCGACTTTGAATATGCAGAACAGCCTATGATGTATTATAAGGCTATGCTATTCAATGATCCAGCAACTGCCCAACGTATTCTTGATGCCAAGTATCCTTGGGATATCAAAGACAAGACTACTGGCAAGGTAATTACTTGGGGTCATAAGTCACTTGGGCGCCAAGTCAAGAATTACGATGACGCAGTATGGATTGAACATCGTGACGAACTCATGTATGAGATCTGTTACGCAAAGTTCAGCCAGATTCCGGAGTATCGTGAATGGCTACTTGGTACTGGTGAATTGTATATCGCAGAAGCAAGCCCGCACGATCGTATCTGGGGTATTGGTCTTGAAGAGACCGATCCATTAGCAGAAGATCCTGCTACCTGGCCCGTTGGTGTTCTTAACCTATTAGGCAAAGCATTGATGCGAGTGCGTGACAAATTACGTGAAGAAGAATTGGCATATGAGTGAATATATCAAGGATGAATCAGTGAGTGAAGAAGGTCCCTGGCATCTGTATTACGATAATGGCAAAGTATCTGGTATTGGTAGTCACGACTTCACACATGATGTAATGTTTGGTATGACCGGTGATTTTGGTGGTCCTGAAAATCGTTTGAATTACGGTAATGAAATTGTTCGCCGTCTTAATGCTTATGGTAAAGCGGTAGAGCCTTCGAGTGCTGCATACACATTTGAAGCATTGCGTACTCTTGTTGATTTGCTTGATCATCAAAGAGGACATTTGCCAGAAGAAGAATATAAAAAACTTGAAGACGTAGCATTACGTCAAGCACGGTATGCATTGCAGGGAATAGCACATCGACGTGGTCGCGCAATAGAGAAAAAGATCGATAACTGAGTTTCACGCTGATGTAAAAAGCCACCCTAGGGTGGCTTTTTAACGATTATTGATTGCCATATTAGAATGGAACAAATGGCAAATAAGTGCTTGACGTGTGGTTGCCAGTACGTATAATTGTCTATGTAGACAGTATTAACCCACAGATGGCAAGTACATGAAAGATAGAGCAGTTAGATTCACAGGCGTAACCCTCAAAGCATCTGACATTCTCCGGACTTATTCAAATCGAAAAACCAACGGTCCATTTCCAGGAAACTGGGAACGTGTTGAAATTTCAATAACTGAAATCGTGTATGGCATAGATCTAATTGCCAAAATGGATTTATATATTGCCACGCATTTTGAATCAAAATGGGGTGTTTATAAAAATGACACCTCGAACAAACTTGTAGTATTCTTTGAAGATGGCAACGAAGCTATCATGTTCAAATTGATGGGTGGCGATACCGCCTATCTAAAAAATCAAACTGAGGAATAAGAATTATGTCAATGGTACCTATGGTAATCGTCAATGACGGCAAGGGTGAACGGTCTTACGACATTTACTCGCGCTTGTTGAAAGAACGTATTATTTTCATCGACGGTGAAGTCCATGACCAAATGGCAAGCATCGCGGTGGCGTCGCTTCTGCATTTGGAAGCGGAAGATTCAGAACGTGATATTTACATGTACATCAACAGTCCGGGTGGCAGTGTTGTGGCAGGTAATGCCATTATCAACACTATGGATTTCATTAAGCCAGATGTATGCACGATCGTTACTGGTATGGCCGCTAGTATGGGTTCCATGTTGCTGACGTCTGGTGCTAAGGGCAAGCGCTTTGCACTGCCAGATTCGACAGTGATGATTCACCAGATCTCGTCGGGTGGTCGTGGTACGTATAGCGATCTGGAAATTTCGCTTAACGAGACTAAGCGTCTGCGTCAACGTTTGTACGGTCGTTTGGCACGTACGACTGGCCATACATTCGAAGAGATTGAAGCAGCTTGCGATCGCGACAACTATATGAGCCCTGAAGATGCTCTTGCATTTGGCCTCATTGATCGTATCGTTACTAGTCGCAATGATTTGGTTTAAGAAGTAAAGTAGTACCTCCGAAGAGTAAGGAAGCCACTTTTTATAGGTGGCTTTCTTGCTGAATGAGTTGCCATCTGTTAGTATGGCAATCACAATAAGAATAATAAAAATGAACTATCAATTCCCCTCTATAACTTCCATTGAAGAAGTCCGCCAAGCTTGCTTGGATGCAAATGCGCGTGTTCAAACTCCGTGCTTCGTTGAACGTAATACTGGACATGGTTATATCGTGTTCGATTATGTCGTTAATGTTCGAGGCTTATTCCAAGATCTGACTGGGGATGAGACCGTTGATCGTGCATCCAAACTGGTACGTGAATGCCGTGGTTTGATCTTTGATGAGAAGACGGGCCAAGTCATTGCCCGAGGGTACCATAAGTTTTTCAATGTCAACGAACGGCCAGAAGTATTGGATTACAACATTGACATGACGCAGGACTTTATTGTTCTGGAGAAGCTTGATGGTTCAATGCTGCGTCCGGTTCGTCCGCTAGATAAGCGGGGTCCCAATGATCCAATTCGTTGGGGTACGATGATGGGTTGGACACCAATTGCAGACTTGGTGAACGACTTCGTGAACACGTCATCCCGGGGTTACAAGAAGTTGGTTATAGATTGCGAAAACAATGATGTGACGCCCATCTTCGAATGGTGTTCACGCAAGCAACCTATTGTGATCGACTATGAGAACGACGCGTTGATACTGACTGGTATGCGCCATAACGTGAATGGTGAATACATTCCATATTCTGAAATGCAGGCTTATGGTGTATTGTATGATATTCCAGTGGTGAAGGCCTTTGAGAAGTCCACTCGTGACTTGAAGTCGTTCATCAACTATGTTCGTGGTATCAAGAACATGGAAGGATACATTATCCGTTTTGCTACTGGTCATATGACAAAGCTGAAGGCCGATGACTATTGCTTCCGCCACAATGCATTTGAACTGTTACAGTCAGAAAAGGATATTGTTCAATTGGTGGTTGAAGGTAAAGTTGACGATCACTTACCTACGATGGATGCCGTAAATGGTGGGGCCTTGACTACTTTCGAGGCTGACTTCCACAAGAACATTGCCGCGTATGCGCAAAACATCATTGATAAGGTTGAAGCACTGAAGGCTCAGTATCCAACACGCAAAGAGTTTTACCTGAACGTGGTTAAGAACCCAGACTTCGGTATTTCATCAGAAGATGCTGGTTATTATGCTCGAGCATATGCTGGTCAGGATGTGCAAGAGTCGATTATGCATCACATTCGCTTGCATATGCACAGTGGTCCACGTATTGATGAAGTTCGTCATTATTGGGGTAATGTATCGTGGCATGACTATCGTAGCAATGCGATACAAAACGCGGGCACTAAATACAAAGCAAAAGCTTGGTGGGCGAAGTTGGTTGATAGAGTACGCCTGTTTTTTGTTAAATAAAAGATAGCTTGACTTTGTGCCAGATGAGTGTATCGTCTGGTTCTTATTATTTGAAAAGACCATGAACGTTTTTGATATGAAAAATTTATCCGTAACCTCTGAGCAGTTCGATCGCGCGATCGTATCGCAGCGAGCTGAGGCCGGCCGATTTGATTGTATTACGAAAGCAGACGTGGAAGCATTGTTGGGACTGGCCCACCTTAATTCAGGTGCCCCATATGACTCGAAGACGCCCCTAAAGGATAGGTTATTGTAAAACAGCAATAGCTTAACTGAATACAAAAGGGGCGACTAATTAGTCGCCCCTTCGTCATATCTGGCGCAAATAATTGATTAAAGGACTGGCAAGTGCCACAATAGGTTATGAAAAAGATTCCATTAAACAGTCTAGTAGTATTGATTGATATTGATACGAAAGACATCATGGGGAAATTCCCAGATCATGAGTTCGTCAGTCTCGAACGAGTACAAGCTCGTTTGACTGGAGGTAATGAACGGCCTGATCTGCGAAGTCTCTTCATGCACGAAGTAGAACACGAAGTAGTCACCAAATTAATGCTTGGTGAACGAGTAGTTGTTGATATCCCAGATTTGCGGCGTGATGCTCGTATGAATCTGGCTAGGATCGCAATCAGTAAGGGTATGGGCGTTTTTTACATCGTAGATGACTTGAACGTTCGGCGAGATTTGGCAAGGGGCGATAAGCTTGCTGAAGTGATCGATATCAAGAAAGATAGCTTTACTGCTATTTTGCCGTTGGATGACAGTGACCTCTTTACGCAAGTGATTCAGAGGGGCTATGAAGGTATTACGGTTGTTCCTGACGTTCATGGAGCATTGCACACAATGCTGAATGCAATTCGTTGGGCGCATTGCCGTAATAACTTTTTGCTGTTTCTGGGTGACTTGCTGGATTATGGCGTCGATTCGTTAGAAACGATTGACGAGGCATACCGCTTAGTCGTTCGAGGGGAAGCGGAAGTAATCAACGGTAACCACGAGAAGAAGATTTATCGTTGGATCACACAGCGTGATGGTGCGTCACACATCAAGTTGAGTGAAGCGAACAAAGTAACAACCAGTCGTATTGAAGCACTTGGTGAAGGAGAGATGGAACGTTGGACTTCTCGCTTTCGTGCTCTTTACAATATGTCACGTAACCATCGTATTGCTAGGAATTTTGCATTTACACATGGCGCAGTGCATCCTGACATCTGGCGAGTTACTGACAAACGTGTAAGTGGTAAGTTTGAAGAAATGTGCTTGTTTGGAGAAGTGGACAACGAAATACAACGTAGAGCGGACGGGTATCCAAACCGTGTCTATCGTTGGGTTGACAAGTTGCCGAATGATCATATCGCCATTGTGGGGCATGACATTCGAAGCACTGATATTCCGCTTATCCATCAAGGAACAAACGGTGGTCTGGCTATTTTCCTTGATACAGGGTGTAGTAAGTCAGGTCATTTGAGTACGGTGGACATTAGATTTGTTGATGGTGTGGCAAAGGTTGGTAATTTCAATTCTTTCTAACCATAAAGTACAACTTTAATGTTCCTAAATAATTAGCCTAAAAAGAAGAAGATTATGGAACGGTATAAACTCGGTATAGGATCCGGCGACGAAGTGCTCGTGTTAAACATGGACGGTTCGCCAGTCAACGTTCTCCCACTAAGCACTATGGGATGGACAGACGCCGTTAAAGCTTTGTATGCTGATAAAGTTCAACCTATTGCCTATTATGACGATTGGGTTGTACGTTCACCATCAATTGAGATGCGCGTGCCGTCTATTGTTATGTCCAAGAGCTACATCAAGCCTGGGCGTGATATGAAGTTTAGCCGTTCCAATGTTTTCTTGCGCGATGGTCACGTTTGTCAATATTGTGGACACCGCTTTGGTCATGATGATCTCACCATGGACCACGTGGTTCCACGTAAAGACGGTGGTAGCACCAAGTGGGAAAACATTGTATCGTCATGTGGACCGTGTAACTCGAAGAAGGGTCACTCAACACACATGAAACCGAAGAACAAGCCATATCGTCCTTCGTACTATGAGATGGCTGATAAGGCGAAATCTAGACCAATTACTATTCGCCACGAAAGTTGGATCGATTATGTTAATTGGCCAGAAGATAAAATTCGGTTAGTTATCAACAAACATCACAAATAAATTTTGACAGTAAAGGTGGTTCTAATTAGAATCACCCTTACTCAACGATAATAACAACTAAAAAGGAGTTTGAGTAATGTCAGACATTCAAAACGAAGTTCAAGAACAAGCAGCACCCGTAGCACAAGACCAAGCAGCAATTGGCGTTGTTGATCTGCAAAATGCAGTCAAGATCATCGATCACGCAGCTGAGCAAGGTGCTTTCAAGGGCTGGCAAGTTATTGAGCAAGTTATCGCAGTTCGTAACAAGCTGAATGCTTTCGTTACCGCTGCATTGGCCGCTCAGCAAGCCGAGCAAGAAGCTGCAAATGCAGCCGCTGCCGCTGCTGCTCCTGCTGCGCCAAAGAAGGTTACTAAGACTAAGGCCGCTAAGGCCGCTAAGTAATCGCAGTGCGATAATGTGGTTAGATGGACATTGCGCTCCATCTAACCTTTTTCATACCCCAAGGATTAACCATGTCACAAATTAAAAAGCACTTCGGCAAGATCAAGTCAACTGACCGCCGTTGCGTGGTAGTTTTCATGCAATTGCCAGATGCACTCGATAAGGCATTGATCATCGACGTGGAAGCATTGCCACCACGTTTTGAACAGATTATCTCAGAAATTCTGAATGCACCAGCAGGTCAGAACGAAAAGAATCTGGCTGATTACATGAATACCCGCCAAGTGCCAGAAACAGGTCGTTCAGTATTGAACGAATTCCATGCGAATGGTTTCCTGCGTGTCGAGCCAATCACCAACGTCATCATGTTACCAAACCCAAGCCAGCCAATCCCATTGGTTGACATTCTGAAGTCTATGGGTACACTCCCCGATTCAGTAGAAATGGATGCGGTCAAGGAAGCAGACAAGTTCAACATTATCGTGAACAACTTGAATGCATCTAAGAGCGAAGAGCGCATGCAAATGGCATCAAACATGCTATATGAAGCTGAACTGTTGGAAGCTGAAGCCGCAAAGAAGCGCGAACAAGCTTACCAGTATGTACCAGCAATGCGTCCCCCAAAGAAGACAAATGCAATGGCAGCACCGACAGTTGCAGTAGCAACTACGGCTGATGAAGCTGTGGCTGAGACCAAGAAGTCAGGTCGTGGTGGTGATCGTCGTTCTTCGACAAAGTCAGAGAAGCAACCCAAGGCTGCTGAATAATATGCAGGCTAAAGTCCTAGCGATTGTTGAACGCATAGTGGCTGAACGAGATCGCCAGAAAACTTTGCCAGGTTCAGAATGGGATAGCAAGAATTCAGTCAATGACTGGATTGCTATCGCCAGTCACTATTTGACCCAGCAAGCAAAGCGTAAAAGCTCTTCTCGTTTCACACGAGGGATTTCGCTCACACAAGAAGATTTTGAAGATGATCTGATAAAGGCTGCTGCTGTTATTCTAGCCGCCCTTGAATTTTCAGATACTTTGAAGTCCAATGGTGAATTGTCGTAATTGACAAGACAAAAGCCCCGGCAAGTTCGGGGCTTTTTGCCAACTGGAATAAGAGAAATATGAAAGACCTTCCAGCTCCCACCAGGGAACAAATAAGATCATATTTTGAAGGCACAAAACATATGTCTGAAGAATATGTAGCACAATTGATTACCACATGCCATACGGTATTGGTAGAGATGCGCAAGGAACAAATTGTGCGTGAACAAAATCCACAAGTCCAGGCGTTATACGAACAGTATCGCCGGGCAATTAATTCGGTAGATAATAATGGGTAACCGTCAAGTAAATACGAATGGACACTTTGCGGAGAGCAATATGAGCAAGCCCGACATTCTCGATGAAATTATTAGCCAACTTGATACAGAAGAAATTCCTGCCGAATTCATTCTGTTGGCAAAAGTACGTACCGTACTTGGTGAAGAACTTATCATTAACGGTTCCGATTTAGAATCAATGATGACCAATAAACCAGATCAAATCGCGGATGTGCGAGTGATCTTAGACGTCAAAAAGATTCGACAAGCTATCGTTAAAACAACTAACGCGATCTTGTTGGCAGCTAGAATCGATAAAGCGTAAATTTTTACACCTTCGCAATTAGACAAGTCCTCGACTTTGCCATATACTTTGGCAAACAATCGAGGACTTTCTTCATGCAAGACACTCAAGAACGAATGATCGAGAAACAAGCTCGAATTATTTCTGATCTCAACAGATCAATATTAGATCTCAAAAAACAAGCTAACAAGCTAATGGAACGACTCAAGAAGTGTGAGTCACAAGCAGCAATGTATAACCTCATTGAGGAACTTGTTGCAAAACACCCAAATCTATCTGACAACTGGTCCGACTTCCTCATGATGCTAAAAATGGTCGAAGGGGGAGTGGAAGAGCAATTCAAACAACTGATGGTGCCAGATTATCGTCCATACAACGTAGAATGACTAGCCAAGTATCCACTGAAGTTAATGTTGGCTTAGCTTTGTTCCATAAGATGGTTGATGCTCAGATGGAAGCTGCGCAATGGAAAGCGAAATACGAAGAACTCGCCAATCAAACGCTTGATTCAAAACTAGAGCTAGCACAACAGCAAGCGGCTGGGTGGTGGACCAAATACGTGGATGCGAGAGATCTGAATATCCGCCATAGTAAAAACCACGAAGAATTAGTCGCTCGAATCAACGATCTGTCGAAATTCAAAAGCCTATATACCTGCTGGACTACGCTATGTGATGATCCACGATTTACTGACAGTTTGTCAGATTTGATGTTGATTATGAAACTATCAGAACCGGACTTATTCGCTGAATATGAACTCCATGCAAAGAGATGCAAAAATGAATGATCAACATACTATTGATACCCTGACTAACATGCTGAACGCGACGAAAGAACAGTTCGCCCAAGCAGATGCTGCATACCATATGCAGAAACAAGCAAATTCACAACTGCAACGCGACTTGAACGTACGAGTATTAGAAGCAGAACTCTATCGTGTTCTTATTCAAGCAATTGAAGAAAATGAAAATCTGCAAGATGCCTGGACCGATCTAATGATGATGTTCAAGCTTACTGTGCCAGGTGCAGAAGATAAATTCAATGCCGTTTTGAGAACATTCCCACGATGACTGTACCCGAGAAAATAAAGCTTTCGGCTGATGAAATTGAGCACTACAACCAAAGTGTTAAAAAGTTCAACGATTTTCACGAGCACGAATTGGAGATCGCCAAACGTGACAACGAGATTAGCAATCTGAACTATACGGTAAAGAGATTACAGAACAATCTAGATAAGTTCGTGGAATACGACATCAAGGGTAGGATGCTCGAATTGATCGAAAAGAAGTGCGAAGAGTATGACGGTATTAGAGATCAGTGGACAGATTTGCTGATGACCCTCAAACTTATCTATCCTGACATCGAAGCAGAATTCAAACAAATAATACAACAAACATCATGATCGTTTCACTTATAGTTGCCATTGCTGAAAATGGCTGTATTGGTAATAACAATGAATTGCCGTGGCCACGCATCAGCGAAGATATGAAATGGTTCAAGACTCATACTGAAGATAAAATTGTCCTCATGGGTTCCAACACATGGCATAGTCTTCCAAAGAAACCACTAGTCAATCGACTAAATGTGGTCATGACTAAGCAAACTCCTCGTGATTTCCTGGAAAGCGATCTGTCCATTGAGCCCCATTATTTTGTAAATGGTGATCCTCAAGCAATCGTTGACCAGCTTGTGGTGCGTTATCCGCACCACCAAGAGCTTATGGTTATTGGAGGAGCGCAGGTATACAATCAGTTTGCCAAGCTGGCAGACAGGCTCTACGTCACTCGTATAGGTAAAGCCTTTGAGGGTGATTGCTTCCTAGAAATAAACACTACCGACTTTGAAGAACCATTCTTTTCGCATGAATCGAAGGGAGATGACTTCACCGTCACATATGAAATAAGAGACAGAAAAGTATGACACATCAAGAACAACAATATCTAGACCTACTACAAAAGATCCTTGATAACGGGGACGAACGTATGGACCGTACTGGTACGGGCACACTCAGTTTGTTTGGCGAGCAAATGCGTTTTGATCTATCACAGGGGTTTCCAGCAGTTACTACCAAGAAACTAGCCTGGAAAGCCTGTGTTTCAGAATTACTTTGGTTTATTGAAGGTAGCGGAGATGAGACGCGATTGAAGGAAATCCTTCACGGTGATCGCAATAGTGAAAAGGCAACCATTTGGACTGGTAATGCTGAAGCTCCATATTGGAAACCCAAAGCAAAGTTTGAAGGTGACTTAGGACGCATTTATGGTGTAGGCTGGCGTAGCTGGCGGTCGGCTGTACAATATGTGGGGATACATGATAGCGAACTAGTCTATACGATTAAAGAGACTGACCAGTTACAACAATTGATTGATGGAATTAAGAATGATCCATTCGGACGGCGACATATTCTAACTGCATGGAATCCAGGCGAACTTGATCAGATGGCATTACCACCATGCCATATGTTTGCACAATTCTATGTGTCGAAATGTTCGGTAAATGAACGTTTGCGCATTGCATTAAATAGTGGTCTTACCTATACAATCTCAAACAGTTTCAATATGGATGAGAATAAGGAAATAGTACATCAAGCATTTGATCAAATGGCTAAAACCTACGCCATTAGTATTCCACGTTATAAGTTGTCATGCCAGATGTACCAACGTTCTGCTGATATGTTCCTTGGTGTACCATTTAACATTGCTAGCTATTCACTCTTCACTCATATGATTGCACAAGTTTGTGACTTGGCTGTTGGTGATTTCGTACATACGTTGGGTGATGCGCATGTATATTCAAATCACGTTGAACAAACGAAAGAACAAATTAGTCGTACTCCCTTGGCATTACCAACATTGTGGTTGAATCCTGAAATCAAGGATATCACACAGTTTACGATGAACGATGTCCGCTTGGATGGTTATCAGCACCATTCGCCTATCAAAGCTGCCATGGCTGTTTAAGCCAGCTGAAGAAATAACGAAGGCGCCTTAAAAGGCGCCTTCGTTACGATTGGAAAAGCATTAGCTAATAGAGATCACATTACTGGGGAAAGTAGCGGTACCACCATTTGCAAGAGCAATCATTGTCTGCTTGCACGCTGATACGTATTGTGCTGTTGCTTTGGCAAATGCCATAAACACAGCAGTACTTGGAAACGTATGAACGGCACCGGTAATGTCAGCCCAATCAATAGTTTCAGCATCAGTGGTGAATTCTTGAAACGTAGATATAAACTGAGCTTCAGAACTAATATTGGCTTGATCATCAGGACTCACACCATATGTACCGTTTAATGCCGCTGTTGATGCACTCGTTACCACTACTCCATTAGAAATAGCGGCCGCATATTGTTGATCAAGTGTTAATGGTGGCGCCATATAAGCAGCAATGTCACCATACTTACCAGCGATCAAATCAGCAAAAAGCTGTTGACCATGAACTTCAACATCGTCAGCTCTGGCATTAAATGGAATACCAGTACTTGGTATGGCTGGATTATTAGGAAAGGTCACAATACAGTGAATTTCAGTGTCATCAGCACTAGTGTAAGTTGCATTAGTAACCGTACCAATATCGTATATAGTGGTCGTGGGTGTTGGAATTATAGGGGTGGTAGTATCAGTCATAATTATTCCTTAAGATATACGGCACAATAGCCAGTCAATACCATCAGTTCCGGTTGCATTTACTGACATAGCCATCCATGTTCCTGCTACGCCTGGAATTGCTACAACTTGTCCTCTACTCAAAGAATGCGACCAAATTGTATAAGAACCAACACCGGCAAGTGTCATTGGTTGATACCAGCCAGATGTGTATATCTGACCCTGGTACGAACTATCAACATACAAATTTAATGCTGGGGATGACCAAACAACCTGAACAGTATGCCCACCTACTACAGTAGGATAATTATCACTAGGCTGTTTAGATGCGACTGCGGTATTGAGTGACCCGATCTCAGAGTTGATTGTACCAATTTCAGAGTTGATAGTGCCAATTTGTGAATTGAGTGAATTAACGTTTGCATCGAGTTCTGCCTCAAATACAAATGTACCTAGATTGGTGGCATCTACAGTTGCCGCTAAGCCACTACCGTTCCAACCAATGTAAACTTTGTTTGCTGCTTGGCCAGTTCCACCACCCTGCTGAACTGGGGTATATCCCAATCTAACCGAATTGACACCGTTAGTTACCGCTGTTGTTACAAACGCGGTAGTTGCCGCTTTAGTTGACGCGTCACCAACTGCGGGTGTTGGCGCTGTTGGTGTACCACTAAAGGCTGGGCTTACTAATGGTGCATAAACTGAAGCGGCAGTAGTGCTTAACAAGTACGGCGATAGTGAATTTTGTACGTAGGCAGTATTTGCCAATTTCAAGCTATTATCACCAGCAGTCGGAGTAGGAGTTACTGTTCTTGACTGATTAATAGTCATCCATTGATTTACACCGTTGGATACAAAGGTGACTTGCTCACCAGCATAGATGGTGTAAGATGTACCGTATGTTTGTCCGGCAATACCTGCACCTGCAAGAATATCATCACCATTTTGACATACGATAGTTGCAGTTCCAGCCAATAAAAAGGTGAAGATCAAGAATTCACCAGAAGGGGATCGTGCAGATTGTGGCAATGTTACAGTAATGCCAGTAGTAATGATATTACAGACCGTACCTAAACTTGTACCAGTCAACGTTGTGCTGGTGTTGATAAAGGTGGAGCCGTATTGATAGCTGGTGTACGGTGACGCATATATCAGTCCCGTACCAAAGCTGTTTACCGTCAATACTTGACCGGCAGTTCCTATATTGGTTATACCAGTACCACCAGCCGCAATTGGGACTGGTGTTGCATTAACTGGTGGAGTATACAGACCAGCAATCGTTACATAGTTATTCAACTGTAGCTTAGTTGCTGAACTGGTGGCTAATGCACTTAATGCTGAATTTGTACTAGCCAATTCACCAACGGTTGCATAGTTGGAAAGATCTGATTCAAAAGATACAGGACTCCAAGTACCGGCAGACGTGTACACCTGTAGGTAAAGTGTCGTACTGTTAAACCAAAGCTGACCAATAATAGGCTGAATGGGTGGTGTTGGTCCTGCAAAGTTCTGCAAGAGATTGATATCGTTTTGGGCGACAGCTTGACCATAATTGGTAACGCCACGTCCAATCAGATTAATGGCCAATTGTGCGGTATTGATCAGATCGTCAGGCACCTCAAAGGTCCCGTTCACCGCCGTGGAAACCACATAATTTGTCATCTGTTACTCCGGTGTAGTATAATTTATTCTGTATTTATATAAGCTTAAATCACGTGCTCGAGCACAGGAAACAAACAATGAAGCATTACTACCGTATTGGTACTGAACAGTATCAAAATGCCATTGAGGCATGGAGCAGATTCCGTTCCCTTGAAGCATCTAATCAACATCCAGATTTTGAATTGGTCCTCGATAGTGGTAGGCTGGCAGCATATGACTGGACAATTCCAGCCACCAAGGATTTGCGAACGCTTGAAGAAGAATTTGCCACACGTATTCGCCAACAAAACAAATACGTCCGTCTGATGTACAGCGGTGGTTCAGACAGCCATTCGGTTGCTGATGCCTTTCTTCGCAGTGGTAATACAATTGATGAATTCGTTATGTATTCATGGGAATCAATGAATGACGGATGTCTTGATTCCATATTTCAAGTGAATATGAAATTGACTTGGCTAAAAGAAATGCATATTAAATATAATATGCCATTGGCAAAGATGACCGTAGTTCAAGTTGGTCAACAATTACATAACGAGTTCTTCGAAAAGAATTGGTTCTTGAAACACCCAGGCCATAGTGGTACTGAAAGCTTCAACGTGAATCAGATGGCAGTTATGAGTAAATATGCTCCACTACCAGTCAATGTTGACAACTACATTAATGTTTGGGGAATGGAAAAACCTCGTCTTTTTACCGACGATAAGGAAATCTACTTCCAGATGAATGACAAGAATACGATGTATTCTGAAGATCCATCTACAAACAATATCTGGTTCTACATGGCAGCCGAAGCTCCAGAGCTGATTCGAGCACAGTGCGAAGGTGCTTTGGCTGTTGCTCGCGGTATTTTCCCCAACTTGACCTTGTCACAAGCCTTACACAAGCTACAAACGGTTCGTGATTTCTACCATGAATGGTGTACCAGTGTTGGACGTGTTACAACTAAATTCCAAAACTCATTCATCTTCTTGAGTAAGAATGTGGGACAGTCATTGACCAACAATAGTCGTTACCATCACGTTGATCACTACGCTAGTACGCGCAACGAAACCTGGAAGCATTACGAAGAATATGTTAATACGGTCAAGGACTTGAGTAACGGCACTAACATATTGCATGGCGTTAACACACAACGATTTATATTAGAAAGACTATGTTCACAATAATTGGTAATATCGCAAACTTACCTTCAGTCGAAGACTTGAAGGCATACCATATCGGCGAGACAGATAAGAATGATCTGTCAAAGGTGACAGACTTCGTACAACTACGTTACTCATGTCAAAACAAAGCAATTGAAGTTATGGCTGAACACACTGGGGTTGACACTTCCAATCTCAAGAACGTCAACGCTCCAGGATTCCAACGTGTTGAGATTCCACAAACGGCAATTGATCGTTTGGCTGACATCTTGCATGTTCGTAAGCCTATGGCTAGAATGCAAGTTCTTGAACCAGGCAACATGATGACTATGCATTGTGATGATTTGGCCGTTGGCTATATGCGTCCCATTGAGCAGTCATTGATCGGTAAGGTGGAATTTACCGAAGAAGAGCTTGCAATGTTTGACGCCGACAACTATTATGCTACCCGTTTCCTAATCATGATGGAAGATTGGCAATGGGGTCAAGGCATGATGTTCAATGATAAGACATTTACCCATTGGAAATCAGGTGATGTGCTTTATTGGGATTGGACAAATGTTGCACACTCAACATTCAATTCTGGCTACATTCCTCGTGGATTGCTTCGTCTTACTGGTCTACGCACTGACTCTACTACTGAGATGATCAATCAAGGATTGAATGGCAATCCGTTCTCAGCGCAATTCTAATAATGAATATTCTCGTCACTGGTAGTTCTGGATTTATTGGACACAACATCGTAAAGATGCTTGATGGGTATAACGTCATTGGATTTGACAATCATGAAGTCTATCCGTCGGTGGATTGGAGAATATTAAAAATGCTAATAAATGAACGATTAGCAATAACTTCCCAATCCGAAAAGTTTAAGGAACATCGTGCAGATGTCACGCGTGGTTTTCCTCATCTGGGTGGTTTAAATTACGATGTGATCATTCACACCGCAAGCTTTCCCAATCAACATGAAGTGTCGTTGCATCCGTTCAACGCAACCAATACTATGATATTGGGTTTGATGGGAGCATTGACGCTAGCGCAACATTGTAAAAAGTTTGTGTTCATCAGTTCAAGCATGGTATATGGCGATTATCCCAATTTCGCAACTGAAAGCCATCCAACTAACCCCAATACGCTTTACGGTGTTTTAAAGGATAGTGGGGAAAAGATTGTTCGGAACTTTACCACCACATATGGCATTCCACACACGATCATTCGACCAAGTGCAGTCTATGGTGAACGCGACGTATCAAGTCGATTAGTGGGTAAATTTATCACCACCGCAATTGAAGGTGGAACTCTACATGTTAACGGCCCTGACGAGATACTTGATTTCACTTACGTGGAAGATGTAGCTCAAGGTATAGTGCAAGCCGCATTCAGTGACAATACCAATAATAAAACCTACAATCTCACACGATCTGATGCCAAATGTCGTACAATACTGGAAGCGGGTGAATTAGCAATTGCATTGGCTGGCAAAGGAACACTTTCAATTCAAGGTAGAGATACTGCATTCCCAAAACGCGGTAACCTATCAATTGAACAAGCTCGCAATGACTTTGGCTATAACCCAACAACTAATATAGAAGACGGGTTCCAAAGATACTATGAGTGGCTACATTCCTTTCTCAAACGTCAAGCTTCAGTATGAAAAGATGAAAGATGAAACGCTAGCAGTTATTGATGGCGTTTTATCATCTGGCATCCTCCTTGACGGACCGCAGGTCAATAAACTGATTGACAATCTACAGTCAATGACTGGTCGGAAACATGCGATTGTCACTCATAGTGGTACGGTCGCACTTCAAATCATTGCTGAATACTACAAGGTTCGACCTGTGGTATGTCTTCCAGCTATCAGTTTTCCCGCAACGGCAAATGCATTCGCAGTAGCCAATAACTTCATAAGATTCATTGACGTAGACAAATACGGCAACATGCTGCCAATAGCTAGTTCATCTGATCTAGTATGTGCCGTAGGCTTGTATGGAATGCCTGTTGATCGTGACGCATTTAATGCAAAATACTTCGTCGAAGACGCATGCCAAAGCTGGCTCAGCCCTAAGCCAGGTACTCATACTCAAGTCATCAGTTTTGATCCCACCAAGAATCTAGCAAGCATCGGTAATGGTGGGGCAATTGTAACTAATGATGATGATCTAGCGGTATTTGCCAAAGCATACATCAATCATGGTAAGACTGCTGATGGCTTCACTATGGCCGGATCGAATGTCAGAATGTCCGAGGTTGAATGTGCGGTACTGAATATGAAGTTCCAGTACATTGATCTTTGGCAGATGCGTAGACGAATAATGGCAAAGTTCATGATCAGTTTTCTTGACTGCCCCACATTAGTAGATGCCAGCAATATTGAGATTCATGGATTGCAAAAGTTTGTTATCAGAGTTGATAACAGGGATGCGTTTGTTGCTGGTATGAAAGAACAGGGTATCGAATGCAAGATTCATTATCAGCAAGCACTTCCTGACTTGCCGCATTTGAAGAATGCACCAAAACCCAATTCTAACAATTACAAAACCTTCTTGAAGGAAGTGGTAAGTTTGCCGTTCTATCCTGAAATGTCAAACCTTCAAGTAGAACACATTGTCGCTTCAGTTAACAAATGCTTGCTGTTGAAGTAAGCATTTAGCCAGTCCCATTCATAGCTCAACATGAGCTTGCTGTAGTCACCCGACACAGTATCGAAATATTCCATAGCATCAAGTGCTCCCTTCTGACTCCATTCACCAAATGGAGCATTGGAAGGACTCAACCAGACAGTCAATCGTTCCTGAGCTTTGGCATCGCCTTGGTTAATGTAAAGCTTGAGCTTCAAGGCTTCACGGAATGCAGTACGCCAGGTGTGTGTTGGGGAAGTGTTGAATACAGCAGTTCCTGACAACATTGGAATGGACTGATAGCTTTGCGCCAATGTGAAATCGATCTCATCAGCAGGATTTGCCAATACCAATCGTTTGTTATATGCGATAATGGCTTGATGCCCATAGACAAGTCCATTCACAGGATTCAACACCGTGAACACATAATGTCGATCTTCATGTGTGGAACAATTCCACGACCAGTCAAATTCATGATTAATCTTGATTTTAGCAAAGACGGCAAAGAAGCAATGAGTGCCAGCTATTCTAGCTGCTTCCTTATATGCGGCTGCTCGACCATTTACCCCAGTTACGCGTAGAAGACGATTGGCGCATCCAGCAGTTAGCTGTTCAAGCTCCGCATAGTGCTCTTCCGCTGGAAGCTCTCCGTTTGATATAAAGACAATATCAAGAGGCTGGTTTACTACCGCGGAAGCAACGACATCAACGTGGTTAACCTCATCAAACATGGAGTCGGTTATGGCTACTCGCTTTGGAACGAGCTTGATGCCATATGAACCATTCGTATTCAAGAATGCAAATACCCGATCCATCTTATCCTGATCAGCAACATAGTCAAAGTTGAATGTATCCAATACGACGGTGTCTTCCCATACCACCCAATAAAAACGAGTGAGAGACTTCTTCTTGGCATCAGCAATGGTTTCCACTCGTTTTGCCATAGGGAAACGGTCTTTGAGCTTTAAGAATTCTAGATGTTCTGGGTCTTTGGATATGAAGAAAAGATCATACATTTTTGAGATAAACTTCCTTTGTCCACTGCGATTGCGCATTTGACTGTTCGGTAACGCCACACGCTTGCTTACATGTTGGATGTGGATCAGTATTCAACATTTCAATTACTTCGTCAATAACGTTAGTCATAGATCGTACACCGTAATCAACTTTCACGTCTGGCCTTATACCAATGTAACAACACGGAAAGTATTCTCCTAGAGAGTTCACATAGATACTTTTCTCGTTTAGAGCTTTACATACTACCGTTTCTGATGGAGTATAAACTTTGTCATTGACCTTTTTCAACCATTGTACCGTCTGATGCACTGGTCTAAGTGTTTCCTTCCTGCGAAAGATCGTGAACCCCATAGAAGTAGCCAATGCTTCTGCTTCCTCTACTTGATGTTGATTATGGTCGAACACTAGCATATCCCAATGAGCTTCCCCACCAGCAGCAATGAAAGCTTTGGCATTAGCCATAATCTTCGTCCATTGAGAATCACGGCGGTAGATATGATTGGTATCCTCTAGTCCATCTATAGACCATATCACGGAACTGTTCTTACCCATCACAGTAGCCAGCTCAGTCCACCATTTTGGTGAGCGCAAGCTTCCGTTGGTATTCATACCCAGATTAATACCAGGATTGATCTCGCGGAAATAACGATAGATGTCAATGCAATCCTTAGCAGCGGCAGGCTCGCCGAAGTTACCACACATAAACATTCGATCCAAGTTACGGATGAACTCTAGAGAGAAGGTATCTTTCGCCCTCTCTAGAGTCATATCACCATGTCGCAAGTAATCGTTAGGAAGATCTCCCTCAGTACGTGGGCATTGTGGACACCGTAAATTGCATGTTGATGTTGGCTCTAAGTGCAACATCTTTACATCGTCTAATAGTTTCATTGTTATCTCTTAATGCGTATTGCTTCTGGGATTGTGGTAAAGAGCCACCATCAGCCTCCTTAATGTTTGCGCATACCCACTATACAACAGGATGGCAACCTGTTGGGGACGTAGCCATAACGTCTTGGTAGTTCGATATTTAGTCACCAGAATCATGAGTTCTCCCTGGGTTTCACATCGTCCGTGAAGGGTCTCAAGTACCCTTGGAATCGATCATAACCTCATTGAATTCCTCTAGGAGAATGTTCCTGAGGATGGATATGTAGTTAAGGAAGACTGGTATTGGAGAGTAGCCACAATCGAGAGTTCTATCTGGGTTTGATGTCATTGGTAAAGGGTCCTAGAGGTCCATCTTTATGATAGAAACCTCCATGAAATGTCTTAGAGGGGGATGATATGTGGTAAAGGTTCGAGAGGAGGGTAAGCTCACTAGATTAGTTATAGAGTGGTTTAAATGATAAAGAAAAAGCCACCCGTAGTGGATGGCTTTTATCTTATTTGTACTATGCTTATCGTTTGCTTAAGCACATGTTATAGAAGTTGGTGAGTTCTGGGAACTGCTCTAGGAATTTAACCTTACGTCTAACCTCGTACTCTTCGTAGAATAGCGCGAAGTTTTTATGATGTTCTTCGAGCTTGTAATCGGGGTATGGTTCATACATATAAGCCAGTAGCCGTTCCATTTGATCTACTTCTTCCAGATAGAAGCGTCCCCGTTGATCTGGACTAGTTTTTCGTGTGTACTGTTGCATGAACTTTGATATACGTTCTTTGAACTCGTCTTTAATTTCGGTTGGGAGGACACGAACGTCTTGGAAGTCTGGCCATCGCAAATAGTTGATCATCATTGGAACTCTATTCCAAGCATCAGCTTCATTGAATTCAACTCGCATATCCCAGATATCTTTCAAGAACAGGTCAAAGGTGCTTACGCTAAGGGCATTGAACGTAATCATGAAGTTTAGATTTGCTTTAGTGCTAGCCAAGAATCTACGGCAGTTGCTCATAAACTTATCATAGTTCATGCCTGTACGGATGTAATCTGCTTGTTTACCGTGTGCTTCTGCACTTGTGTAAATGTCAATCTTGTTTACCAGGGGTGCAATTTCATTACAGTAGTTGATGAGTTTAGTAATCAGATCATCAGGAACCATCATATTGGTGTTGATTGAAATATTAAGTTCTTTACGTGGGTGTTCCTTGATGTATTCGAATACACGCCAAGTATGTTTGCTTAACAGTGGTTCGCCACCGGTAATGCGGAACGTGTCGAGATTCTGGTAAAGGTCTGGCCACCATTGCCAAAAAGCATCTACGTATGGGTTATGTTCCTTATGTGGAATTGGCATTTTTTGTACTGCTTTGAGTGAATCAAGACTGCCATTCAAATAAGTTGTGGGGTATGGACCATGACGTTCAATTTCTTCCATCCACTTACTTGATACTTCGGGTGAGCAGTACATACATTTAAGATTGCAAGTGTTCTCAAATGCAACCTCAAGATATGAGGGCATGATGTTCTCACCGATACCAGAATCCAAGACTCTCTGTAGATGGGGATATGACCATTCCAAATTTGCACTTTTATATGTGCGATCACTTATATGGTCCCCGGGTAGATCTTCCACATTCCAGCAATATTGGCATTCTTTTGGGCGTTTACCATTCAGCATTTCTAAACGGCGATCCATTTTGAATTCTGTGTTATGCAATGCTGATGGATTTTTTTTAATCTCTGACACTGGAATAATGTGTGTCATTGGATGATGACATGAGTGTGTATGCCCATTCATGAGATAAACGGTTGACTGCAACCACTTAGCCATGCACATGGTATTTGATTCGAATTTTTGTTCGATGTCGTCCATATTGCTTTTTAGCTTTATGATACGAATTTCGTTTTGTGATTTTTGTTCTGACATTAGTCATTCCTTAGTTTGAAACTTTCGCGAAAGAAGTCGCTAGCTTTGTCATCTAAAATTGGAAACAGAATTTTAGTTTGGCTTTCAATCCAATCGCCACATTCGCGAATATTTTGATCCAAAAATGCTTCATCATACGTCCAACCAGTAGCTGTTTTCTTAATATCAAACAGCTCTGGGTTTGCAAAGTTCCATTCACTATCAAACCAGTCGTAGTCTCTGATTTGCGTGTAATCCCAATGAGGATCGATCATCTTCATAAGACCGAATCGAGTCCCATACATGGCCCATTTGCCGTATTGAACATCCGCCCCGACACAAGCCCAAATACGAAGGTTGCGTAGATTTACTGCATGCAACTTTGATTTCATCTCAGCAGCTTTGACTCGTTGTCCTTGATCCAAAGAAAGCTTTACTGCTTCTCGGTAACCAACACGCCATGCTTGATATGGGCTACCGTTGTTCCATACTTCACTGAATGTTTGATGTACTTGTTGATAGTCTTTTTCCCAACAGAAATCAACCGCTTTTCTAGGATCATCGCTGTTTTCATGTGAATTCATATTCAACACGAATTGCGTTGACCAGAGCTTCAAGCCGCCGTTACCATACATCAAGCCATTTATGCCGTTGAGTGCGTTCCAGCTGAAGCTTTTGTTGATGTCTTTTTGTGGATCGAGATTGACCGTTTGGTCGAAGAATGACGGCAGTACGATGTTGTCTGCATCAACGGTAATGAACCAATCAGTTTCGCTTTGTTCAGCACACGCACGATGCGCTTGGTCAAAGCCTTTGACGCCGTGGACACGTTTGGCCCATGGGCATTTGTCGAGTAGATCAGCCCAATGTTTTTCAGCATTGGGCTCGTCATACGATAGGAAGAAAATATCAAATTCAGTTAGCTGTCTTTTTTCGCTTGCCATGTGGCTTCCTAATGAAAGCCAGGTCAGATGACAATGGATAGCTTGCTACGCCAAATGCCTGGTTTAAGTCTAAAGGCAATTGTAACGTAATTTTCTTATTTGAGCAAAGACTTTCAACATCAATTGGCAAGGCATCATATACCACATTGGGATCTTTAGGCATAGTCAGGAAGATGGGGCAATTAGCAGACGATGGCCAGTGCAAAACTGGTTTACCAATAATCTCGAGTGTCAATGTGTTTGCTTTGATATCATGTGTGGCTAATATGCCATCAGTAATTACTTGTTCCTTGTATGTAACCAATTTATTGAATCTTGAAGTAGGGACCACCTTTGATATGGTTTTTGGTACTTTGGAAATTTCTAAACTATTATAAATGAATACACGTTCACAGTAGATCGAATAGTCATTCAACTTGAATTCATGAGTAAATGATGCATAGCCTGTTTCAAAGAATTTATCAACATTTAATTCAAACACCGCAACAATAACCGATGGATCTCGTTTTGGTGTAAGAGTGAATGCCATCGTATCACCTTTAATATGTCCAAACCTGAAGCCCCTAAAGTCGGCTGGTATAGAGAATTCAATTAATTTGTCGACTAATGCGATCGATACGATTAATCCGGGACCCATAATTGGCGTTTGGTGAATTTCAATAAATTCACCAACATTAATTGGAATCATACCCTTGGCATTTACTACCACCAATTCAAGTTCTTTTCCGTATTGCTTTCCGTAAATCCAGTCGTTGAGTTGCCATTCATGATTCAAGAATCGCAATGCCGTTTGTTCATCCATTTCAACAACGGAACATCCTGGGTGGTCATCTTCTAAAGGACGACCTGCTACTGAAAAGATCTTACCAGTATCAGCATCGTAATGAGCATAAAATATTGTCATTTTAATTTAGTCTCATAGGATACAATCATTTCGTCAGTTAGAAAATCTTTGATGTGATAATGCAAAGGAGCAAGTTGACGATAGCGTCCAATCTTTAATGCCAAGTCATCGGTAAAATAAACACCAATGTGTTTTGTCCAATCTTCACTAACTGCTTGGCCTTCCCAGTTCTGTAGTTTGGTCTTCATATGTACAAAGTTTGGAAATTGACCGATCGGTAAGCATTCATCTTCAGCACCAATTAATCTGGTGGCAAGGGCAAACACTACATCAGTGGATAGTGCATCAGGTCTTGGTTCTTGTAGAAATTCGAACCGGAAATGTTCCCAGTTATGGAAAATTGTTTCTGCCATATCGAACAGTTCTTTTGCCAAGTCACTATATTTGAAATACATAAAGGCCGTATAGACGTTTGGTAGCTTGTTAGCAGTGAATGTCTTTCGGTAGTAGTCGCTAGTCGCTTCTTCCCCACGGTACGTCAAGGCGGTAGTCGCAAAGCATACATCTTGTTTAGCCAGGGTATCCCACCATAGATCGACGTTCTGCATGAACAACATATCAGTATCCAGCTTGATAGTTTCTTCGTATGGAGTCATGTGATATGCCTTCCATTCGTTTTCAAGTTTCCAGTCACTAGATTCTGCTGCATCGCCCCATGGTATTTCAATTATCTCATCAAAAGCCCATTTATATTCTTCTGGTATAACTTGCCCCGGCGTTATACCAATTGACAGATACGGTACGTCAATTTGTGTGGCTTTCAGACTAAGAGCTAATGCGTAGGCCATTCTGACGTAATCATGGGTGCCATTTTGGGCGAACGTAAAGAATCCGCGCTTGCGTTTAAATTCTCTCATTCTTTAACTCCATAAATGTCGATAAGCTTATCAGCGAACCGCAGAATTGAATACTTGTTCATAGCATGAACCGTGACACCCTTTACGTTATTGAGTCGATATAACCAATTCTGTGTTGGGTCGTTCACAAAGAATTTTAACTGATTGTATGCCACATCAATTAGTTCATCGCAATCAAAACTAGATAAAATTACTGGTGATGGGAAACTAGAAAATTCGTTGTTTTCCAAGAAGCCGTTCAACATATGAATAGCAATCGAGAACGCATAGTCATTACGAAATAGCTTACCTGGGAATTCATAAACGTATTGAAAGTAAGCATACTGTGCTTTGATGTGAGCAACTAGATCGAACAATAGTTTCGCCCGTTCGCCCTTTCGGAAGTAGACTTGGGTTGCCCAATACATTGGAATACCCATACCATCCAAACGTATTTCATTCACATTTGGTTGTTTGTGTTCCAGTGTTACAACGTCACGATTGATCAAAACGTCTTCATCATTTTCCCACACCAGATCAAACATTGCATCCTGAACTAACAAGTCACTATCAATCATGATTGTTTCGTCAAAAGGTGACAGATCATAAGCGGAACTGCGTGTACCATTGTTCCAATTAAGCTTCTTAGTGGTACTGGCCGAATCTCGAAAATTGCGTTGTGAATTACCGGTATTGACTTTGGTATAGTCGATGATAATGATATGTTGGAATGCATGATCAACCATAGTGTCGCCCATACTAGTTCTCAACCAATCAATAGTTCCTTTATCTGTGACTAGGCAAACGTCATTGAATTGACAGTTGGCTTTGATCATCAAGCTGCAACAGATTGCCAATTTGCCGTAATCAACTTCTTCGTTATTATGCGCGAAGATTAAAAATCCCTTAGTACTCATTGATCAGTAGCCTGCTTTACTGATCTGGCTTTACGAAGCTTTTCAAACTCAAGATGGTATTCGTTGGTTGCTTCGAAATACTGACCCAAGATGGTGTCGTAGAATTCTTCTAGATTGGCGATCTTAACTGGATTTTCACGAGCATCAACTAGCACTACTTCTTCAACGTCGCGACGCAACAATGCATCAACAAACGAGATCAGTTCTTGTGTGATTTTGAACATGCCGCCGTTATGGGCATATGTTAGCAAGTTTTCTAAGCGTAGCTTCAGATTTTGCTTTTGTTGGAATACGGTAACTTTGTAGTTAGAATATTCAAGTGCTTTTGTTAATCGATCATCCATAAGGAAACTCCACTTGTAGTAATTTAACATTCTAACAAGTGGAGTTTATGGTGTCTAAATTAATTAGAAGTTGGTTGAGATACCAAAAGCCGGCAATGACATAGCCGTAGGTAATTGATTAGTATCAATCGTTTTGACAAAACCAAATGCAGCAAATGTACCAGCAGCAACTTGGTCATAAAATGCATTGGTATGATTGTCCTGCATGAAGATAATAACAGCAAAACCATTGCCAATTTTGGCAATTTCGATTTGAATATAATTGGCCGTGTAATTCGCAGTTGTATTTGTTTCCACCAATACACTGGTAACTGAACCCGGCATAGCAGAATATGGAATACTAGTCATTGCAACGGTGCCGCCTGATATACTACACCCCGTGCTAGTAAACACGACCGTACCCAAGCTAGACAAAAACGAATTCCAAGATGCATCTTGTGTGGTAGAAGCATTTGGATGACCAAAGTTTATAGTAACTCTACCACCAGTATTAAAGAACGCTGCTGCTGCCGCTTCTGATCCCCACTGTAAATTAACTTGAGCACCGATACCAGATGCTCCACCACCCCAAGCTGCGGCGCGAGTAACCGTAGTCGCACCGGTTGGAGCAATCACACTCAAAGCTGATGAGTTAACTGTCAATCTATTGGTTGAACAATAAGTTGCGGTGTTAGCATATGCGGCAATGTCAGATGCTTTGATTTTTATCCCAGTAGTAATAACTGGCAGAGTGGCACTCGATGGTGCCGCCCCAGTAATGTGAGCATATGCTCTCGCTATGTCAGTATACAATCCATTCCATTGCGACGCCCCAATTATGGTTCCAGTAGTAAGAGTGGGAGCACTTACCAAAGTCTGGTTGTAACCAAAAGTTGAGTTGACGGCAGGAACTCCCATCACACCAGCAATAGTGCTTCTGATGGTGTTGTAGTCTGATGCTGGTACTTTGGTTCCTACTGCTCCGCTCATTACTTAACTCCTACAGTAATTTCCAAGAGACCTACGTCATCAGTAGTTTTGTCAGCAAGTGCTCGACCAATAACTACGAAACTATTTGCAATATCGCTTAGTTCTGCTGCTTGCGCTACACCAGCAAAGCTTGATGTAACCAAGCGCTGACCCTTCTTTACTTGACCGATAACCTTGACTGGTACTCGACCGGCTAAAGCCACATATGGATGAGTAGTATCATCACCAGCTTCACTATTCATCATATACGCGGGCGCAGTTGAAATAACACCAAACACGTCAGTACTGAATGCCGTATTGCTCTTGGTGATTTCTTTTGAACCACCCAGAATCACCACATCACCAGCTTCTACCGTACCGTCTACTTCATAACGTTCGGCCATGTCAGCATAATTTGCTGAAGTGGCAGTACCTTGGAATGTTACCGCATAAACGTTTGCATAACGCGCAGTTCCGGAACCCAAATTGTATGTCGCATCGGCCGTTGGCAAGTTGGTAATATTGGTGTGCATGATCGTTGCGTCTGATGGGACGAACGATGTTGGATTAACCCATGTATATGCAGTGCCAGCAGAATTGACAGCCAGAACTTGATTAGCCGTACCAAGAGTGGTAAGTAGTGCACCGCCACCGTTGCCAACAACTACTTGACCTGCTGGTAATGATGACACACCGGTACCACCGGCCACTATTGGAATTAGTGGTGTTCCAAGTGGTGGGTTGTAAAGTTGTATTTTGGAAACATAAGTTGCTGCGGTATCAGCGGTTGATGCTGAATTGGCAATCAATGAATTAACTTCAGCTTGTACCGTATTGAATGCACTTAGGAGTGCATAATTTGCCAACTCCGATTCTTGGGCGACTTGAGCCCAGCCAGTTCCATTGTAGTAATTAATAGCCAAATTGCCGCTATTATACCACAACTGTCCAATCAAAGGAGCTGTTGGTGCTGTCGGCCCAGCAAAATTTTCCAATTGCAAAATAGTATTGCTTGCAATTAGTTGCCCGTAACCAGAAGTACCTTGACCCACAAGAACCAACGACGTCGCCGTATTGGTTGCTCCTGCTGGGACAGTAAAACTGCCATTTACGGTGGTTGAAACCACGTAATTTGTCATCTATAACTCCGAATACCTTATTGTTCTATTTATAACTGCTACTTTAATACCATTAGACCATTGAGATTCGAACGGTATAGATGACTTCAATTACACGATTTAATGCTTTTTGGAACGGATTAAAAATTACGTGTGTGAGAAGACGTCTTACGCTAGTAGTAGGATCATAGGTCATAAGGCCAATCTCATCAAACGTATATTGCGCATTGGTTTGTGTGGCCGAATCGAACGCATCTTGATCAGGCGGCTCGCCATAATTCAAGGTACAAGTAACAATAATGTCTGTATAGGTATTACCAGCAATATGGTTAGTAGTAACGTTTGTGGTGGTTGGATCATCGGTATATCTAGCACTACGATTATTAACGATCTTGTAATAAGTGTCGTTGTACAACGTAGCGGTCAAACCGGTAATGTTTGGTGAAAAATAGCTAATGGTACCAGTAGCCGATACCACAGATCCACCATTACCAAAATGCATTTCTTCAATAACACCAGTAGAAAAGTCAGCCATACTGAGAGCTATGGCATTACTAAAATTTTCGTAATGGATGCTATTGTGCTTATCTCTAAAGACTTCTTTAGTTTCGGCATCACGAATAAGAACGTGACCTTCTATTTTAAGGCGAGCGCAATCGTGTAAGCCAGTATTGCTATTGTCTGGTGTTGCCATCTGAATCCTCTGGGGGAAGATTCCGTGCTGTATTTTTGATATTAACCAAAATTTTACCGGAATCCACGTCTCTGATTAGCAAATGATCCATAACTTGTATGGGGGCATCATCTACTAACCTTTTGTCGTCGTTGTTGTTTTCTGTATTCATATTTATATGTTGGATAAAGTGCGTAGATAAAGAAACACCATTAGAACTTCTAATGGTGAATTTTTCAATATAGAACCGATTACAGCTTCAAATATGGTATATAACTTGGGAAATACGTTGGCATGGCCGGAACCTGGAAATAACTCGTAGTATCATACGATAATGGGGTATAGGCATATACTGCATTAGCCACTGTACTCATAAAGAATGCAACATCATTCACATCTACCACTGTGGTCATTGGGGCAGGAATACCAGAAGATATAACAGTAAAATTAGCACCATCAGTTGAAATCAGAATAAGTTCAGTATTGGTAGTGACAATCAAACGATTATCCGCTGTCCACCACATATCTTCAACTTTCACCGAAGTATTACTGGTTATGGCAATAACGATTGGTGTGTAAGTAATAAAATCCGAAGTGGAATAGATAGTAATACTAGATGATGACAAACTGGATGAAAAGTAAGTGGCATCATTATATTGTGTCAAATTCAAAAACGGAGCAGGCGGCGGATTGCCCAAAGCAGTGAATGTGGTGTTACTTGGTGTAAACTGGTAACATTGATTGCCATAGATCGCAGCTCCGACAATAGAACCATCATTTCGTGTAACAAAACGATCAATTGTCACTGGGGCAGTTAATGCCGTCCAATTAATACCATCGGTAGATATTTGTGCTTTATTTGATCCATACGTTGATGCTACATATGGACTAGAATATGAAATCGATTGTACTTGTTCAGGAATAGTTGGAACATTAATAGTCCAAGTGCTGCCATCAGCAGATTCGGCAAAATTACCACTAACACAACCAGCAACATAATTGACTGACGATCCTGCAATGGAACCAGAAATACAAGTAATTTGTTCAGTCAGTGTTTGGATAGACCAAGTGACACCATTATCTGCTGATGTGGCTATTTGCAAACCAGCCACCGCAAATAGTCGGTTACTCAATTTGCATTTCAACAATGTAGTTACCACTGCTGAATTTCCCAAGGTAGCCGCAGTCCATTGATTGTTTGGAAACAATGAAACGATATTAGTATAAGTGGTATCAGTCAGTGAATATATTTGTGGTGTTGCGATGGATATAAATCCAGCTCCAGGATTTACGGCAGAGTACATGACATTACCAGGAGATAATGAACTAGCAACCGCACTTGACGACGCAGGAACGGATAAAACTCCATTAGTGTCAATCGCCAATCCTGAACCAATAAGCACACTACCCTTTTGCGTAGTTGATGCTGTTGGAACAGAAATAACTCCATGACTATCAACATTGAGTCCCAATCCTACTACCACTGCACCGATTTGCGTAGTGGATGCAGTTGGCAGCACATATGAATTTGCGGCCAATACTCCATTGGTAATGGTCAGATTGGACCCAATCTTGACTCCACCCATAACAGTCGCAGACGCGGTAGGTAAAGTATACGGCACGTAATTGGGTGATATGGTCAAATTCCCCAAACTATCTACTACGAACTGACTGCCTGGGATTACGCCACCCAGAGTAGTAGAGGTTGCCACTGGAACCACTGGGTTCAAATCAGCAACCGACCAAGTCAATACATTATTATTGCTGATTTGTAAAATAGCCCCTAGAGGTCCATTAATTGATGGCCATTGTAGACCATTTAATGCAACTGCCTCGGTAGAAAGCATTAATGGTGCGACATTACCATCACCGTCTTCTACAGGTTGTAATACGGTAGTTAAGCTATTCCCGTTTATTTTTAGCAGCTCACTGAACGTCGCGTTTAGTGTCTGGCCTGATAATGTTGTCATATGTTCTCCAAAAGAACAACTAGTTCAATATTTAACAAGAATGGCGGCAACGCCGCCATTCCCTTAAGAAGTCCACTGATCATTGTCATCCCATGCTGGAGCAATATCAGTCCATTCAATTGGTGCTGGAGTTACGGTAGGAATTATGTACTTTGGCACCACTAATTTAGCAGTAGATACTGATAATACTTCTTCATTAACTGGATGGTTCACAATAGATGATCCACGATAGCCACGAATTACATTTTCTAACGTAATGGTATTAGCAGTACTATCAAATGTTGCTTCCACGAAGTATATCAATTCCTGCCCAACCCACATATAACCAGGATGGTATATCGTACGATCCAATTTAAACATTGACACTAATGGGGTAGCATCACTCAATACTGGCGTGATTACCACATTTGTTGATTCTTGCGTCATTGCCGTAACTAAGGTGTAACAATCACTGTCTTCAATTACTGAATAACGATCAGCAATTCCAAAGTCACGCAATGGATCCAAGAATGTCAAAGTAGTTTCTGGCGATTTTGCATGTGGTGCACGGAATACCGTAATTACTACGTGATCACCAGCTACCGCAATCACGCCGTTTTCTTCATTCAGTCTAACGGCCATACTGTTTGGACCAAATTCGGCGTAACGATCACGAGCATCTTCATCCCATGCTGGAATATCAAATCCATTATCAGCAGCATTGACATAGTATTGTGTACCTTCAATCAACTTACGACCGTTCAATGTCACCCACAAACTAGCAACGTTGTCATACGTTCCTGGAATTGGGAACCAGTTATCACCACTGATATGATCATAAGTCACAGTACGCATATCAAATGCATCTGGTTTTGTGAACGTAGTGACAGTCAAACGACTAGCATTCGGGAACTGTGGCGCAAAGGCCACCGCATCGCTGTATTGTGCTTGACTTGCATCATAAACGATCAAATCACCAGTAGGAACCACTCCCGCCACTGACAGCATCTCGATCTGGTTACCCATCATCAATGCAGTTGCTTGCGCATTTGGATCTGAACTTACCACAGTCCAAGTAAACCCAGTCAAGTCATTTGGTAATGTATCACCGTATACAATACTCACTGCAATATCAGTACTGTAAGCCTGCATGTTAATCAATCGACCTTCATACATGGTCAAGTTGATAGATGAATCTGGGTTCGATGGAGACAACACATACTTCTCGTAGAACGTTGGATCATCCCATGTTGATACGTTATCCCATGAATCTTCATCCCAACCAACTGTGATCAGACTGTTTGGTTCTGGGTGATCAGGATTCAAATTACCCAAGCTGTAACCAGGAGCAGTACCAACAATCATACTGACTATCATTGGTGCACTGTTTCCTTGTGTTACGATCAAGTCACTAGCAGCCCAATTTGCACCTAGATTTACCGAACGTGTATTACCAGGCACAATTACATTTTGGCGTACGTCTACACCAAAAATAACTGGTTGCCAGTTGAATGTTGCTGTAACATTGTTGATGTCTAGAACAGCATCCAATTCCAAAGTAGGATTAGCAGGAGTTATGAATGCTTCGTAAATTCCTGAACCCATCACACGCAAACCGTCGACTTCAATAATAGACTGAATATATCTTGGAGCGACTGTCAAACCCAACGCACCACTCAAAGACTCAGAACCCATTGAACTCATTGCCAATTCTGTAACTTCAACTATGTTGAAACCAGAATTCACATTCGTCACTCGCATGCTGACTATTTTGATATAGCTGTTCAAAGCTGGAGCAGTACTAAATGTCAATACGCCGTTAGTTACACCAAAGTTTGTTGCTTGTATTCCATCAATAGTCACATATTGAATCAACGTGTCAGTAGATAATACGTATGAATCAACAGTGATTGGGAAACTTACGGTAGTACCATCCCCGTTGAAGTAATTCATGCCAACAATGTTGTCTTCTTCAGTACCAGCAGTATAGGTAGTACCACCGTAACCCCATACCACAGCTTGCATTACTGAATTGACATCAGTACCCAAGTAAGTAAATTCTGAGTCACGAGCATCAAATGTTACATCAATCTGTGGTACTCGAGTTCCGTTATCATACAAAGCAATTGCTTGCTTTGATTGTGCTGGAATTGGTAATGTGGCAGTATTACTTTCCAGTAAATTCATATTTGTCAATTCCATCTGTGCCGAACCAGGGGTCCATGTTTGATGGATTTTGATTCGAACACCAGCAACGACATTAACGTCAACTAGTTCTTCTGGGTGATCAGCAGCATGGTATGGATCTGCCAATGTACTGCCATTGATTATTGCTTCATAAGCCGAATCAGCAGTAGTCAAAGCACCACCATTCAAAATTGCTTGTGGTGTATCAGCAGCAACTAGCATGATAATAACCGTGTCACCAGCAGCCATTACATCCATGGAGATATAAATTTTCCACAGATTAGCCACATTGCTATCTTGAATAATAATGTAATCTTGATTCAACAATGACAAACGACTGCCATTACGGAAAATTTCAATTCTGTGACCAGAGGTATAATCAAATTCTGGCGTCGTTGCATTGAATTGGAACAAGAATGCATCCCAAATTCCAACTTGTGAACCAGTGTTGTTTAATTGATTCCAATCAGCATTAAGGTAATTGTCCCAAGTGGTCATGGTTAATGAGTCCCACACGTCACTACCGGTATCCAAAGCATCGTTTGGATTATCCCAAGCAGTATCGACCGCAGTAGAGCCACCACCATATGGAATGTTATCCCAGTCGGAAGGCAAACGGTATGAACCGGCATCAAATTTCTGTGCAAAGTACACGAAACTTGGTGCATTTGTAATCAGGAAATTACCATTTACATCAGGAGCAAATGTCAACGCATGCACATCAAACGGTGGGCTTGCATAATTACCACCACTCAAAGTCGCAGCATTGAACAAAATACCCTTCATGATCTTCGACAGAGCTGGTTTGGATGTAACATCACCAGACCAATATTCTTTCAAACGATCCATAGCCAAACCATTAGTTTGGATACTATCATCAGATACTCGATCAAATGTCAATGTGACATTGATTTTACGGACTTGATTGTTACCAGCTTGCCAATTGTTATACCAATCAGCATAATTACCAGTTTGCAATATGACGATGTCTGCTGGTACATTAGGATTTAAGACTCGATATCCAGGCAATGATGCATCAAAATACACTGGCTTATCAAAGTCAGTAGCGTGCACCTGAGCAGTGTCAGAAATACCATACTTACTAATGAAATCTCGGATCTTTACGTGATATGGTTTTACTTCATCAATGTAGGCCAATAAGTCGCTAGTGTAGTCAATGCTAGCAATTGGACTAGCAATCAAGTTTGCGTTAAACCCTTGAATATACATGAATGATGTCTTGAAACACCAGTCAATAAAGTCTTGTTCAGTGTGAGCATATTTGACGGTGCTAAAGAACAAATTGTTCAATTCCAACGCGGTCATCACTGAATCTCTTAACGCGTTTATGAAAAAGTTCAATTCCAAACCCATATCACGGTTGTTTACCATTGAAGCAAATGCTATTGGGTCAAATGCTCCTATAGTAGTACCAGTGATGTCAAGTACTGGACCTGTATTTCCATAGACATTAGGATTGAGCTGAATAGTACCATTCTCTTTTGCCACAACGGTCCAAACTCCGTTACTGAATGACTGCCACATCCAACGACCTTGACCATCGTTATTAACTAGAACATAGCCAACAGTTGGATTAGCACCAAGGGCAAGGTCGCGGTCTGTTTGTGAGTTGAATACCAAACTAGGTACCATAGTGGAATCATATCCAGTAGCGTACCAGTCAACAACCGTGAAAATGCTACTTGTATCGTAACGTTGGGTTTCAGCTATTACAAATGTTGTGCCATTCCATTCCCATACGGTCCAGAAGTTTGCCGTTGATGCATTGGCCGTAACCAAGATGCGGGTACCTACAGTCAAGCCGGTCAATGCGCTAAGAGCGGTTAATGACGAGACTTGTTGGTCCCAACGAGTTGACACTGCAAACGGATTGTTGGAATCCTTCGTAGTCTGCATAACAGACCAGAAAGGAGTATCGGTACCAAAATTGGCAACTACACCAGAAGGAACATTGGCATTTGCCAATTCTTGCAAAGTACCATAGCGAATTTGACCTTGATATTCATTAGGAATTGGCTCGATATAAGCGGAACCAAGCGTCTGAGTCCATTGCAAATATTGTTGATTATGTTCAACAGCAGTCAATGCAGTCAATGCATATGGGCGTTCATCACTTAACAACAAACTAGCGAAATAATTGTTCAAATACTGAACAATATGCTTTCTAGCGTTTGTTGAATTTATAAACCAACTCTGACCATCACGCAAGCTATCGCCAACCTGAGCTGTTGCATACAGCTTTGGATTTGGCACTGGATTACCCAATGGATCTCGAGCTACCATGGAAGTTACCATACTGGTAAACAACTCGGCTGAAGGTAAGCTCAATGGATCATTTGGACGTAGCAATTGCCATTCTGAATGCTTGCCAACCTTGGCATCATTTTTTCTAACACGAATTTGAATCGCGCTTGTTGGTGTCAAGTATTGGCTAACTGCTTTCACAATAAGCGAATTAGCGGCAATTGGAGCAATCCATGAAATACCATTGCTAGCCGGGTCAACGATGATTGCGGCCGCACTGGCTGCACTAATGGTACGGAATGCAACTGCTGGTGTTGTCTGGCGATTCTTTACCCAAAAATAATATTTGGTTACGAACGTACCTGAGTCGTTATCGTAGACTTGGCTTTCAACCCATGATGGAGTGGTAGCATTGTAAATGTCCCCATCATAAGTGGTTGGATCTGATCCTGCAACAAAGTTGGTATGCCAGTCTACTGGTGAAATATCACTTTCTGTCCATTCGTATAATTCAACAGCACAATCAGGCGCTACTGAACCCCAGTTTGCTTGGCGGTATTGCATTTCCGTTGCGTAGTCATCACCAGCTTTGCTTAGGTCATTGGTTTCAGACAATAAGAAACGGCAAGTACGCAAGTTCCACCAAATACGACCAACTTGAGACGCATCCCATTCCAGACCTAATGCTGTTTCTGCACCTTGATTGTATCGAGCTGGATCGTACTCTTGCTTGTATGCCACTTCGCGCATTGCGGCACCAGGAATCAAACTTTGAACTGGATCAAAAGATACAATGTCCTGATACAGCAATGGATTTGCCTGCATCAAATTACTGGTATTGTCCAAAGCAGTAACGCTATCATATAGCGCTATAGAATCGATGCGATCTCTATAAATGCGTGGAGCTTGTGTTCTGAACACGTTGAACTGTTGTTCACTCGCACTCCATTCACATACAATCCAACGTTTTGCATGAGCGGGATATTGGTTTTGTGTTGATTTCAAGAAGCCCAAGTCAACGTATACCAATTCACCGTCATTCAATAATGACCAGTATGCAGTCAATTCCTTAGGCAATGAACCACCGGCAGTAGGCAATACTGATTGATATATGTCAGTATTGGTAAAGACTGGAATGGAACCCAAGTAAGCATATGATGGATTAACACCAAATACGGTTGCAAAGGTTGAACTATTGTTTTCGTAGAAGCGTAATGACACCAAACGCAATACGATCGGAGCACCAGTATTTGCAACTAGGTTTCCGTTAGTATCAGTAGTTGGAACATAAGCAACTGATACGTTTACTGCCGCTTCGATAGTTACCACATCGCCATTTACGGCAATAGCTCGATAAACTCCAGCAATATCTGGGTCTGTTCCTACAGGCGATGCCAAATAAATGTATTCACCAGCTACGATATTGGTTGGATAGAACAATGTAATATCCAAGCCAACAGAACCACCAACGATTTGAACTATTGTATTAGGCAGTGTTTCGGTTGATGCTGGCATGGCACGCAATACGTCCCAGTCATTACATGAAATAGTAACGTTTGTTGTTTGCAGAGTCCCAGTATTGTCTACATAAGTCTTCGATACTAGATGGTCACCCTTGTCGTATACCCAGACACGTGATGTATCTTCAATCGTAACCGTACCAGCCTGAATTCTAGTGTTCAGTGAATCAAAAGAACTAGCAGTGACTTCAACTTCGGTAGTTCTAACATAACCTGCTGTTGGTAGATCATTGTCGTGTATGCGGTAATCTGACTTCTCAGGGAACAATGCGACAATTGGTTCTCCTGACGCAGTATTTCCTGGTGGCATGACCCAACGACTGTCGTTGTTATTGTCATTGGAATACAAAGTCATAGTCAAACTGTCAACATTCTGCAACGCAGTTAATGCGGACGCATCTAGTGTTTCGTCAGTGACATCCACCACATCGATACGTTGTGGTTCTTGTCTGATATCATCGCTAGTCAACAAGAATTCGAATACGTTTTCTTGCATAACGCTACCATAGTTACTAACACGGAATGCCCATTCTTCAAGGAATTCCAAATTAGTAGAAGCAGTCAACACGGTATTACGCAACAATTTGTCAAGAGCGCCAGGCGTTCCCTTTTGTTGAATCATACCTTGATAGAATTCAAACTGATTTAGTTCACTATCAAAGATATTATCCAAGAACGACTGTGATTGGTAACCAATTTGATGACGTGCATAGTCACGCATTACTGAGTAAACTGGTTGCTCAATACTGTACATGTTGCGAACGTCTTCAACTGTTCTATCAAAACTAGGAGTCATCAAGTTGTCAGTGATCAAGAAACCAGGAGCGTTCAACGTACCAGTCCAAGATGTACTGATGTTGAAGTTCATTCTGATTCGATTTTGACGCAAGTTGAACAATGGTTCGTAGATCACATCATTGAATTTCGTAATGTTATCAAAGATCAAACAATGCTCAACTTCAGCAATACTCAAACGTAACCCGTAAATACCAGAATTGGTTGCTGATACTGTGATTTCACCGTTTAGACGATTGACCTTAGTTGCTTTAATATCTACAGCGGCACCAGTTTTATCCAAGATTGAATACACACCATTAATGATCTGTTCAATTGGTTGAATAGCACCATGTGCGGTCTTAAATTTCACACCATCAGCCAATGGGCTAAGGCTGATGAATGTGCCTGGAGCCCATGACACTTGTGCCCAGTTTAAGAATTGACGAACAGCTACACGGAAATCGTTATTGGCATTATTATCTGAATTGAAGCTATCAAATACCCAACCAGCACTTTGCAGATACAGTTCATAACCAGCCAAGAAGTTTGCCACATCTTGTGGTTTATAAAACACAGTACCGTAAGGAACAGTTTGCACCGTTGCATTTACTTGTGCTTTGGTGTAAAACAGTAAAGATGGTGGAATAGCAGTAGACAAGCCGGCTTGCAAACTCCAGTATTGTTGTTCAAAAGCAGAACCACTTGTGTGAGTTTTCAAGCATTGGTATACCGCATTTTCGTAGGCAATCAATACACCAGTTTGATAGTATGTATTTGGTCTCCAAGGATTGGACGGTGTTGGCATTGAACCAAGAGCAATCGTGACCTTTGGACCAGTTGTGTTAGGTGGCAAGATATTGAATACTGGATTCAGTACGTCATATCCTAGAACCGACCAGCCATTACCAGTCCACTTTACAATTACGCCACTGTAGAATTCTTCACTAATACTTGGTGAATTATACAATACGACATTAACGTTTTCACTAGGCAATACCCCTTGACTTTCAGTACTTGCAATCATAGTCTTTGAGTCAGTGAATGCCCCAACCTTATAGCCCAATTGTACGCCAAGTCCTCGAACGTGATCACCAAAGGTAGTAGTGATATCTTGACCCTGCGAAGTAACGTAATCGGATATCCACTGTTGCAGACCAATTACCTTCAAGGATGCTTTGTTCACAACTTCGTTGTGAACTGTGTATTCAGTGAAGTGTTTACGACGGCCGAGTGACTTACTAATTATTTGATCTGATTGCGTTGGAAATACGGTAATGTTGTCAAGTGGTTCCCAATTGGTTTCTACGAATCGAACTGGTTTCAGCAAGTATCCCATCTCTGATAGGATGAAACTTGTATATTCGCTAGTCAACCAAGTGTATTCAACTGGAGCACAGTCACCAAATACCCAGTTATTTGCGAACAATTCTTCATTACCAAGGTTCACCACGATACCGGCAGCAATAGGATCCAACAGAACACCATTGGCATCAACTGGAATGTACTTGCTGAAGTTTGCTCGAGCAAATGTGGGATCCAACACTGGAGCAGACGGTGTTCCTACGTTACCAGCTGTAATAGCGGCTACCAGTGCGTCTCGTTGAGCTGGAATCGTCCAGCTATAGTTAGCATCCCAAGTAGCGGGTTTGGTAGTGAATCCAAGCATTTCCCAAGGATGCGTATCTGGGCGAACTGTATCGAAGTAATAACGATAGATGCCACGCCAGTGTCCTGGAATTGCTTGACCATCAATATCAAGTACTGAACTAAAGTTCCAAGTCCATACATTGTTTTCATCAAAATTCTTATTAGTGCGGAAGTCTTTTTGACCTTGAGCAGCCCATCTTTCAAATATCGGCGTAGCAACTTGAGTGTATTCAGTAACTGAATAGTCAGTTGTACGGAACTTACCAGGAGTATGTGCCATGACGTCAAACTGTGGACGTCGTGTATTTTGCAACGATGAATCACAAGCACTGTAAAGCTGCTGTTCGTAGGCAAACATAATTTGATCACGCACGTCAATACTAGTGGCAACCCCGTCAACCAACAATCCAGTCGCAGTGATTTGAACATTAGTAGATGCCACTACGGTGAAGCCTGGCAAAATACTACCATCGTGACCACGCAACAGCAAGTATGTGTTTGCGCCGCTAACTTGTAGGAGATATTCAGGAGTCCACAATGGTGTGATACCCAGATATGCACCGGATGCAGGAATGAAGTAGTTTGCACCACCCATACCGTTGTTAAAGAACGAGAATGACGAAGTCTTAGTGATTTTCAAATAGTTCAATGCTGTTGCCAATGAGGCAGCAACAGTTGAAATAGTGCCAGACGTGTACATCGTAGTGAGATACTGAACAAGCTTTGCACGATAGCGGGCGTATTCACGCGACACGTACAAGAATGTTTTCATAACATCTAGATTGGTATTAGCCCCAAGCAACATTGATTTCAACAATGTACCACGATTTTGAACAATATTAGTACCAGTAGTCAGTACGCGGGACTGGCTTGGGTACAACCAGTTATTAGCAGCCAGGATCTGTTGGAATTGCGGGAACCAATCATTACGCGAAATAGTTGTGATATCGTCGTTATTTGGATTAGCCTGCAAGTTTTGTGGGATTTCATAGAACCCAGTAGTTGAATCAATAGCTTGCGTGGTTTGACCAGCATAGCGCCAGTTGGTTTCATAATTGACAACAACGTTATTGTTACTGTCAAGTGTCATGTTGGTAAAATACTTCAACCCTGTATAAGTTCCAGCAGTTGACGTGATGACATCAGTATTGAGATTATTGGTGAATTCAAACGATCCATACGTATTGAATACTGGTGCAATATTCAATACTGAGTCAACTGCATTAGTTCCAGTTGTATCTATAGAGTAGGAAAAAATCTGAGATCCAGCAAAGCTCGAATTCAAGTATGAACTGCTATTACCAAAGCTCACACCATTGTTATCGAATAGGTCAAACAACGGGGCAGCATTGCTGTATTCTTGTGCTTTTGCCCAAGTAGTACCGTTAAAGAAATATTCAATAGGAATATCAGGATTTGGTTCAACGTAAGACAGATCAACAACCGCGACCATATCATATAATGTAGCAGCAACATCAGCAGTTAGCGTGATGTTGTTATTCGCATCTACACCAACCACATAGATTTTGTTTGCAATAGTAGTATCAGTTGAATTCAAAACCAATACTCGTTGACCAGCAACTAGGGCATAAGTTCCAATTGATACGGTATTAGCGCTTGAACCAACAACCACATTGCCGGAAGTCTTGTTTTCGGTTGTCGCATTAAACAAAGCCCAAGTTGAGGTACTTGTGTCGTATACCACATCGACATTGGCTTGACGGCGAACACCGTAATTAAACAACTTCAAATTGTTGTCGAATTCAATAATTGGGCGAGTTGAGTTTGCAGGTAGGTAGTTGGGAGCACTGTAAATCACCAAGTTGGTATTATACCAATGATTGGACAAACTCCAAGGATTTTCGTCTATCGCATCACGCTCAATGGTCCAGTATTGCGGCTGTGATTTAGCGATCACCTTACCAGATTGATATTGCAAGTCAATGACCATAACGTCATTAGCTTCGGTCATTTCAACCACATACGCCAAGCCAGTATCCCAACTATTGGTGTCCCAAGCGGCAACGTCCCAATTATGGTTCCAAGTGTCATCGATGACTTCTACACGCATTCCACGAAGTAAAGCTGGTGCTGGATCCAAAGTAATTTCTGGGTAAACAAACTGTTGATCTCTAATAATCAGCTTACCGTTACTAATTGAAGAAATTGTTTGATCTTCAACGGCATAAGCAGTTACTGGCTCAGGATAGGCATACGTTTGTTGACCATTGATGTTTTGTACGAAATTACCGTTTGTCCAAATTTGAATGACAGCACCAAGACTTGGAGCCGTAGTGAAAGTGACTATGTCATTTGCATAGGTAAAATTGGTATTTGGTATTCCAGCCACAACCACTTTGACATCAACGATGGAATTAGCTAAAGCGGCTGGTGCCGGGAATGCAACCTTGGTACCATCACCAGTATAAGTGTTAACTGGTATAGTCATAGTCATAATTGGAGGACCATTTGGCAACCAGTAATAGTTGCGATAGTTTTCCAATTTGTCAATGTTGATTGGTGGGCACCATGAGTAATAGTCAGTCTCAAAGAGACGGTTGTGATTGTTTACCAACGCACCTTGAAAACGCAGCTTATTTGTCAAGTCGATATAGAACAACAAATCTTGTTCGTTCCCATTGGTATCATCACTAACCATTGCTGGTTCTAATTGATAGAATGAGCGTTCGGTATCGTACTCAGGCTTGTAGAAGTCAGTTGTTGGATTATAGTAGGATGGCTTTCTTCCGATATAAGCATTTACATTAGTCAATTCGCCTGGTTGAAATACCTGGTCAATTGTTGCATTAAAGAACTTCTGTAGGGTTGTCGTTTGATTGATAACTGGAAGTTGCTTTATAAACTTGCGTTGTGCCATTATGAAATCCGTAGATTGGAAGAGGTATTGGATGTAATGATCACAATATCACTTACCTGTGCTGTACTAATAAACAATTCGTTGCTGTTGCAGCGTACTTCAAACAAATTACCAAATACACCATTGGGTGATAGTGGTACAATAACAAACGAGCTAATCGCCGTTGCTAGTTGAATGTGAACGTAAGCTGCCAATTCGGTAAAGTAAAAGGTTTCTCCGAATTCCCACTTATTTACATCAAAATAATTGTTGATCGCCGATATAATATTTGAGCGAATTTCGCCGTCACTCATTGTAGTATTTGGAATGGTAACCACTTTAAATTGTGCTTGCACTGCTGATTCAGAAGTAGAACCAAACAAATACTTATACTGAACTGGACGCCAAATAATTTCGTCACTGAACATCTTATACTGTTCAAGATCACTAAATTGTGAAGCTAAATCAACATCAGTTGGAGCTACTGGTACACTAGTTGGATCGCATCCAGCAGCAATCCATTGTCTAACCAAAAAATCGTATTCGGTAGTCAATACAAATGCATCAATCACATTGGTAATTGCTGGATCAATACGTACATCCAAACCAGCATAATGTTTCCATTGGAATGGTAAGTTAGCGGCACCCTGCATTATCACATAGTCGCCAGTAGAACGATCAGTACTGGTTAGTGACGTATCATACGATTGCGTACCATTAAAAATGTAAAATCCTGAATTTGCAGGAGTTATAGTATTGTTGTAATAAAATACGTCAGTGCCAACTGTCAAGTCATTCCATCCAGCTAGTGGCCATAATGACTGTCCACTAACCCCAGTGTATTTGTAATATTCCAAGTCTAACTGTGGTTCTGCATTTGAATCTTGTGTGGTTGGGTCACCAAGGAAAAAGATCCATCCATCATTAATATTCTTCGAACTATTCAAGATCTTAGCAAACACTTCTGGATTGTCAGGACTGCCATCGCCATCAGAATCGGTAGGAGTAACCACAATTCTAGTCGGATCAATAAAACCGTCAGTCTCATACATGCTGCTTGCTATATCCAAACTCAATTGACTCAGAGTAGGATCCATAAATGTGATATGATCAGTCATAGCCAAACCACTTACTGCATCAATGACTTGTCCAGAATCATCGTTATACCATTCAACGTTGTTTGCACTTTGAAATACGAACTTGGTACCAGTTAGAATTTCGATAGTCCAGAACATAGAACTCAAATATCTAACACTAGCAACAAATACGGCTGGTATTCCATTTGATGCTGCTGGCACCACACCTTGATCCATGATCAACCAAGTACCTGGTAGCTGTGTGCTAGTTTGCAATACGGTATTGACGTTGAACTGGTAATACAAGTCGAATGGACTTTTAGTTGTTATTTCGTTCTGAACTTGCTGTAATTCTGTAGTCAATTGACTCACGGCCAATTGGGTCGCCAATGTAGATCTGAATACTGGACATATCATAGTCAACGCAGCACCATCAGGAATACTCTGATTCAATGTGATTGCGGTTGCATTCAATGACAGCAAGCTAAGGGTGTTGCCTGTGTTCTGCACAATCGGGGCTTGTATAACTTCAGCCCACTGTGCAGTCGCAATTGGCGTACCGGTTGACAAATCATTCCATTCAAATTTCAACAATGACCCAACCGACAAGTAACTATCCAAAGAATTAACAGTTGCTGAACTGGCATACGGATAGAAAACAAAACTACCAACTGCACTATAACCAGCACCAATAGAAGCAGCCCATTGTACTTCATTGTCAGGCGCCCCACTAAACAATGATGCGATATCCATGCCATAGTCTACGCCATCAGTAGGTCGATATGCGTTAGCTGATTCCATCCACAGATTCAAAAAGTAATCTCTGACTGTGATATCTTGCAACAACGGTTGCAGCTTGTTTAACGTAATCTGTTCTGGTGTTAGATTGGCAGTTATAGGAATTTGGATATACTGTGTGGTTGGCATCAAATATACCAAACCGTCATCACTGTATACCACGGTGTCCTGATAGGTCGATGTTGGATCGTTAATATCCAGGTATCGGCTATGTCCAGAATAAATTCGATTGACTGCATGCATCTTCACAATTTCGTTAGATGTCAATGGGTAAACGTTATAGTCTTCACCAGAAACCATACGGTTTTGAGCCGCAAACGCTTGTGGAGCACGGCGGCGAATATCGTCAATCGTTTCACTTGCCACTGCGTTAGAAATAGATTCCTGTAGAGTAAACGTTAGGGTCAATGTTTGGTTTCTACCAGTCACATCGATGTATGGAACGGCAATCGTACAATTTTGCATATCAGAAGTACGCAACTGATATTGCAGACCATTGACAGTTCGATACCATACGCGCAAATTGCCAACAGGCACTTCACCGAACGTACCATCACCGAAACGCAATGTTACCTGATCATTGTCAGTAGTGATCACGCTAAAGATGCCTTGCACGCTAGCTGGCACACTGTTGTATGTAATATTGTCGGTAATAACCGCTGGTACTGGAGTCCACTGTTCCAAAATGTTATTCGATCCATCCAATGTTTGTACCCATACGTCAGTTTGGCTGATGTTGTTTGTACTCAGATCGATCGTTCTGTTTTCAATAGGATCCTGCAAGTAATAGGTGGTCTGATTCAAGGTTCCTTGTTTGAATAACATAAAGAACCCAGTATTCGCACTGCCATTACCCAGACCATCATTACAGTAAGCCATGTGAAACGGCTGTGAGGGGTCTGGTTGCAGTTCAGAGAATCCCGTTGTATCAAAATCCATATTCACAATTTCAAAGGAATCACTGGTTCCATTTACGTTGGCATCAAACGAGTAGACGCATGATGGATTACTCTGATTACTGACTGCATACAACTGTGATGTGATAGATGATATCAAATCAGTCTTCAATGGAATACCAAACGGATTGGTTGTCGGGAAAGCAGCATTGAGTACGACTACAAACTGTTCCATCCAATCTGGATTATCCGGATCATTCCATGTGATTTGAGTATTGTTTAGATTGACGCCAAAGCTGTCAAGTACGCTTTGTGACGTTGACACATTAACGATCTTCACCAAACCTCTGGCAGACTGGGCACGACGGGCGTTATAGCTCAAAAATCTAGCTAGACGCAATACACTTTCACGAGCTTGTGCAGTTTCAAGGAAGTTTTCACGAGCATTGACGTCTGTACGAAATGCCAATGTACCAGCGATCCATGAGATCAGATCGATTAAGGCAACAAATTCTGATCGTTCGATCCAGTCATTGAAGTCTTCTGGGTAATTGGTTTGAATATACGACTGTAGTGCCAAGTTGATACTTGCCGGATCACTTGCATTAAAGTTGATCTGGGTGAAGGCTCGATACAGTACGGTCCAATCTTCCCCAGCAAACAATTCAGTTTGGCGAATTTGTTGATTTGATGACATTAGTTGTTCCCCGTATCAGACCAAAGGGCTGATTCACTGTTATTGAAAGCGGTTGTAAAAGTTCCCATTATGTTCAATGGAACGTATGTAAGAAGGATTGCTAAACTGATGCCGCTGTCCAGTATCGTGACATCCACATTGTTAACCACCAATCTGGTGTCTTGCTGGCAAATACGAATAGCCTCAGCAACGATTTGTTGCTGGTTCACGTCTGTCATTTGCTCCTCCAGATAATTCCAAATGGCACATCCTTGATCTGGTCGCATGACGCGTTCGCCAATCATAGTATGAAATGCTATGTAGAGATCCTGGTTAATTAAATCAAGATCATACAGGGTATACTTACCCGTGGAATCACCCGATATGGTGCTGAAACCTACAAACGTGTAATTAGCCATTATTAAATTTATCCATTATGTACTTATTTATTGAGTGAATTAAGTACTCAGATAATGACGAAAACCCAAGCTTTTACACTTGGGTTTTGTATTTGTTTGTGAACCAGAATCAATAGTTCTCTCTGGGTTTCCTTTCGTCCGTGAGGGGTGTTTTATCCCCGACACGATCATTAACCTCCATGAAGTATTCCTGAAAGATTCGAGGAAGAAGCCATTAGAGTTACTACCAGGGAGTAAGAATCACTATCAGTATGTTTATGCTGTTGCCGTACTTGTATTAAGAGTTGCTGCATAGGCTGTGCTTCTTGGTTCCATGATGCCTGCGAAGTGGTTATAAACGTCTTGCACTGTGGTTCCTGGTTTGAAGATTGAGGCATTAGCTGCTGCTTGTGCTTGTGTAACTGCTGCATAGCTGGGTGATGACTCGTTTGTTTTCAGGAATTTAGTTGCACCTGCTGGTCCCAGGAAGTGTGCCAGATATAGATCGGTAGCTGTAATTGTGGTTCCTGATGGTAGATTATTTGTGAGGTATTGTTTATTTTCTGACAGATAGAAAGCTCCCACGAGTGCTTGTGCTGTCACATCTGCTCTTGAATCTATTGTGAAGTTATATTTCGAACCGTACTTTTTAACCATAGCTGCCCAAGTGGCGTCGATGAACTGATAGAGACCATATGCTGATGATGTTGGTGCTTTTGCATTGGGGTCGAATTTACTTTCTATCCAGCACATTGCCATCAGGATACCGTAATCCATACCAGTTATTGTTGATGCTTGCTGGATAGCTGCCAGAACGTCTGCTCTAACTTTCAAGTTATTGACGTTAACGGTGCCACCTGTATATGGAGAGGCGGTAACTGTTTTACTAGTGCCATCGCCGGTTTGCACTGCGCTTGATTGTGGTGAATCGACCGTACCTTGTCCTGGAACTGTTTTGATGATTGATACTCGATCGGTAGTTCCATTTGGTGTAAAGGAATTAGCGGATGCCCCTGTTGGTGGTGTTGCGCTTTTACTTTTTGGGTGTCCGTTCCATGGTTCATGGTTGGGCATGCGACTAACTGGGCTATTAACTGATGTTGTTCCGTTTGACTGCGCGGTTGTTGCTGGTGGTGGTACTGTTGCTGCATTTGTTGGGGTGGAAGTATTATCAAGGATTTGTGGGGCTGATCGATTATGAACACCGCCACTCTTTAGTGTCATAGTTCCTTGACCTGTGAGGTTTACATTAGAACCAGCCAATGCCGTAATTTCACCAGATGTTGCGTTGAATCTTAGGTTGCCACCAGCCAAAGCGGTAGTATCCGCACCTGACATCAGATTGATATTATTACCGGCAGTCATAACGATATTGTTACCTGCATCCATGAGGATATTTCGATCTGCTCTTACGTTGAAGTCTTGTTCGGCATGGCAGCTAATTGAGCCTTTGGAGTAGATATCCACGCCAGCGTCGGATACTTCGATCCAGCTATTGCCCAATCCTGAGTTGATATAGACATATCCATTTGTTTCATGAACTAGTACTTGGGTTCCTGAACGTGTTCTAAGTCTGATGAATTCGTTATCTGGGTTATCGTCCACGTATACCTGATTAGCTCGTGGAGTCAGATAACCGAATACTCGTGATGGTGCTTCGCGTCTAGCTGATGAACTAGCTGAACCGCGTTCGAAGTCTTGTGTAAGCCCTTGATTTTGCAGACCTAATGCCAAAGGATCGAATCTTGGTCGAATTGGGCTATTGGTATTAATTGCTTGATCTTTACGATTGTATTCAACTACTGGTGGCAAACTATTATCGGCATTGTTATCGAAGCTTGAATCGATGGCAACCCCGGGAACCATATGGTTCATATTTTGTTGATAGATGCAGGCAAACCAAAAGCCTCGGGATGACTCGCCGTTGACGAATGTAATCAATACTTGATTATCAACGTCGGGTGGTACCATCCACCACCCGTAGCTAGTTTGGCTACCATCGTAGGTATGACTACCTGGCACTAAGTCTGATTGCGCACTAACACCTGCGAAGGGGGAAGCATAGCTTACGATGAACCAATGTGAGCTATCATTGGGGTCTCCACCAATTTCAGGTATAAAGACTTCCAATCGTCCCATGCGTTGCATATCGACATTGTTTTTAATGATGCCGATATAGACCTTACCGTCGGCGATACGACCATTAGTTGGTTCGTTTTTGTAGCCGGGAGATGTTTTCTTAAAATTAGAATAAGTCATTTTTAACTTTGTGTTGGTGGGGTATTAACCGTTTGTGCTTGTGCATTTACGGTAGAATTAGCTGCAACCGCAGTTGGAATACCTCTGATTTCTGGATAACCTAATGCCTTAAACGCGTCAATTCTTTCCATACGTTGTGCTACCAGGGTTTGTCTAAAGGCACCACCACTAAATGTATGAGTGACTGACTTAACGGCATAAACCCCCGTGAATGTGCCATTTGCATTTAGAATTGGAGTGCCATCAGCATTTTGTCCCAATGGATATAAGAACGAAATAAGGAACATAATATCGCCATATGAATAATCCACTGACGTAGAAGATATTGCCCCTTTGGCAGTATGATCTCTAGGCGTTTGGGCCTTAGCAGCTAGGAAGTTATTAATTGAACGTTCCAGGTTGCCGTCACCTAGCCAATAAGGATCACCCTTAATTTCAATAGTGATGTTAACCAGACTAGTGGCAACTGGACCATACATCTGATTCAAAATTGCTGAATAAACCGATCTATCTCTAGTGAATTGATCTGGATATGGACCACCAGCATCATTGCGAGGGTCGGCTGGATCTTGCCTAATCGTAATGGGGAATCGTGGTGTGGCATCAGCATTTAGCATATCTTCTGCATAACTAACAGTTCCAGTGCCACTTCTTCCCGACGTACCAAGTTTGCTAGCAGCATCAGCATTGAAATTTGTTACCAACTTCGTTGATGCATTGCCGATTGTAGTCAAAGAACCAGTCAAGCTATTTGCGTCATTCTGTTTAATAGCTATTTGCTTTTGCAATGCGGCAACTTCGTTTTGCTGCTGGGTTGATAACCCAGCACTAGCCAAAGGCTTACCCTGAGTTATGTTGTTTACCTTTTGATTCAGATTATCGATATCAATCTTATCTTGAGTCAATGCCGCATTTGCAGCTTGCGATTGCGCCATAATCTTATCTAAGGTAACTTTGTTTGGATTATCCTTAGCTTGGATGGTCGTAGACGTATACGAGTTTTGATATCCAGCCAAACGTGGGATCGTTGCCGCCCAATTAAAGTTGAATTTGAAGTCGAATGTTAGGACTTCGGTATTCAAACCAGTAAACATGTAATCATAACGTTTAGTCATATATCCAACTTCACGTAATTTGGTGACTAGATTTTGTTGGAACGTTGCATCTTTGTACTGTTCCACGTCATTATGGGTAATAATTGGTCTAGTGGTAAAAAAGCTTTTAATATCAATTGTGATATGTTGGACATACATTTCATGATAGTAATCGTACCCACCATTTTGAACTCGTGGTTCATATCGAAAGACAATTGGTGCTCTAGGTGTACCATCAGTCTTTTCAATTTGGTCTTGTGCTTTAACGTCTTTTGCCAAAGCTTGACCTTCGGTACTATTCAAAAATAATAGTTCAATAACGTCGTGAATTTTGGTACCTCGAGCGAAGTGACCTTTTAACGGTACGTTCTGATCCGTACCTTCAGTCGTGCCCATAGCCATTGCTCGTTGATCGTTGAAATCGATATTACTTGGTGTAATAGACCAGCTACTAGGATTGATAATTACTGAATTAGAAGTTACTGGTGCAATCGCAAAATCGAATGTTTTGGTTTGAAATCCATAGTCTCTCAAATTGGCAGCATTGATCATATTGGATAATTCATCCAATACTCCACCGATAGTGGTGCCCTTTGGCATAAATGCATCGGTTAATACCATAGCATCTGATGAAAACGTTGAATCTTCTTCATACGGCATCAAAGTCATAGTATAAGTGCTCCCTGCCGATGTTGAATCAACCGCTACGTCCGTAACTGAAACTTGATATAACCACTTGCCCCTATTTGGAAAACCATTGGTACATACGTTTGCGGAAGGAACTCCTGCTTCATATCCTTTAAAGGAAATTTCTATGTAGTAAAAGAACTTTGAGAAGTTCCTTATTTTCAATTCAGCTGCTGCTTGAATAACCATATCAAAGAAACTAACTCCCAACGGTTCACTAATGACCAGGGTCATTGAAGTAGCTGAAAAGCTACGAGTTACAAAATTGGGAGCGGCAATTGCTTGCATAGTCAAACTTTGAATATTTAATCCAGTGATGCCAGATTCGGCAATCGTAGTTTGGGCAGCCGTTGTTATTTTTTGATCAATAAAATCTTGATACGATTTAAAATTGTTAAAATCCCAATCCACATCTTCTGTAAGAAAGAACCTAATGTGATACGCTGGCTGATCAACACTGCTCAATATGTTTGGAGTCCAAACTGCACTACCTGCTTGATTTGCAGTCAATGGATTCGCACCGGGAGCTTGATTGGCCGTAACATTTGAAGTTGGAGTTGATGCAAACCCCAACGTAGCCGAGGGTGCAGTTTGACCAGCAATGCCAGCAGTTGAATTGGCCGCCACCCCTGTCAATTTGAAAGCTGACGTGGCGGTATTGGTCAACTTACTGACCTGACCAAGAGCCGCAGAAACTCCCTGAGGAGTAAAGGAAAAATCAGCCATGCTTATCCTATGATAGTTTGTAATACTGACAATGATGGTGCATAAATCGAAATACCAGCCACCATATCCCAGATAGGGTCACGAATGACATCCATGTTTCGAACTAAAAATACCCACCAATAATCGTATTTTCCATATAGATCATAACTCAAAGTATCAGGGCGGTTTTCATACTTTTTGTCCAAAGACGAAATATAAGTATCTGTCGAATCTGGTGGGATATCACGCCATACAATAGGACCTGTGTACCACGTTGTTTGTGGCGTGTTATAATATGCAGATGTTGATGGAAAGGTTATAGTAGACATTAAATCCAGCCTTTGTTATTACGCATTAATGCACCAGTTCTAAACTGGTCTAAATCGAATTTGGTTCTTAAATCTTTAGCAGTATTCTGTACTACTAATGATACCGCAATGGTCATAATTGCTGGTAATCTTGCCGTACCACCAGCAGTGTTTATAGTCACATAGTCGACTGTGTTATCTAGTGAATATGAATGTGATTTAACAATAACTGGTAAGTCATTGAACATGTAGTTACCATAACCACTGAACAACAATATTGGTGGTGGTAAACCAGCCAAAGCAGCATTGGTTTGACCAAAGTACATTTTGCTTACGGTTCTAAGAAAATGCATGCACGCGAGCATGTATTCACCTTCTCGTTGATTCTGGAATGTAAATTGTCCTGTTATTTCAATCGTGGTACTTGGCGTGTTCTTATACGATTGGAAATCTTGGTTGCTATGAACAAAATGCATAGTGTCATATTCGACCGCTTGACTCCATTGTATCGTTGGAGTAAACGGGAACATCATGCCATTTGTATCATACAAAATATTCAATATGTTGGATGAGTTATTAGCAGGACCATATACTTTTGCTTTTGCCGCTGGGTTATCACCTTGAGCGCGCAGTCTCACTCTAAAGTCGACAGCATTATTGCTTGAAGTTGATCCGGCCCCGCCTACTGTATTGGTTAGCGAATTGGCAACACCATTAATGCCAGTGCTTGCAGTTGTGAAGCTAAATTGACTGGTGCTAGTATTGACTACACTGGTACCAACTTGTGCTGCGGTTGTGGATCCAAGACCTAGTAAGGCAGAAGAAGAACCATTAGTTCCCGCGGATGTAATTGGCAATCCGCTAATGCTAAAAACACCAGAAGATGTTGGCGTACTCGTATTGGAAAGTAACGATTGTACTGTTGAATCAAAATCACTCATTCTTGACACCTAATCCTTGTCGGACACATTTATACATTTCTCGTGCCACGGCAAGGTTGGATGTTGGGACAGACTTCTTGAAATTGGCAAAGTCTCCGTTCATTGCAAGTAGTCTTGCTGCGGTGGCGCTATAATCATCTGGACTACGTGGAATGACAATGACTTCGATGCTTTCTAAGCCAATGCTTTTCTCTGGATCAGGATGGTTAATATAGGCATTCAGAGCAGTTTCAAACGAGTTCTCTCTGTCTTGACCTACGACTAAAACTCCATGTTTGACGCCTTCTTTTGCCATTTCCCTACAAGCTGAAAACACATTAACTGTATCAAAAATATCAATGCCTGGAAAGCATGTTTTGGCAAATGCCAGTTTTTGCTCAATTGCCAAGGGATTCTTTTTGCCATCTTGTGTTCTGGTTAGATACACACGAGATACACAATCCAATTTACTTGCTTCAGCCAGTACCTGTCTAACCAATTTTTCATGACCTTTGGTTGGCGGGTTCATCCTGCAAATCGTAAATACCACTTTGTCCATGATTTACCTTTGTATTTATAGGTGCGATTAAATGCCACTATTATACAGAATAACACCTTTATTGATGGAACCACTATTGTAAGCTATCATTAGTAATACTTACAAAATTAGAGGCCAAGAAGGCCCAGGATAGAATATAACATGAGTCAAGCCGTAACAACAGTACAAATCGTAGATACAACCGTTACCGAAGAAGATGTGGCAATCGCGGTTGTTGAAGAAGTATATGCTGGATTTGCCCCAGCCAAGCCAGTTGAAAAAGTAAAGTACATTACCAATAAAGAATTGCTTGCCGAGATTCATAAGAGCAAGAGTTCATATTGTATCTTTGTTGAACCGAAATATGCTGCATTCGATGCAATCGTACATAATCTAGATCAGATCACCGATGAATTGATGTCTGCCACAAAGATTGAAAAAGCACGTTTGACTATCCAAGCTGAAAAGGCACGTCAACGTGGGGATGGTAAAAAGCCATACGAAATCAAAGTAGCTGAGATTGATCCACAAGCCATTCCTACTGAATCAATTGTATTCCGGGTAATGACCCCACACCACTTGCCCCTAGATCCAGACCGTAAGCGTCGTGGTAAGGGTGAAGAAGGTGCATACGTTAAAACACCATTCCTTCCATTCAAGCATTTTATTATTCAAGATGGCGCACCTGTTGAAGTAGGTCGTTCACATTGGATTGGCACTCTGCAGGATGGACACTTCGATATGTCCCGTGGTCAAATTAGCCACCGTCTAGCAGTGATGTTTATGATGTTGGTTGACCGTTACTCACGTCGTTCCAATTGGCGTGGTTATACTTATCTGGATGAAATGAAGAGTCACGCACTGTTACAGTTATCCCAGATTGGATTGCAGTTTGACGAATCGAAATCAGATAATCCGTTTGCCTTCTATACCACAACTATTAAGAACTGTTTTACTCGTGTATTGAATCTAGAGAAGAAGAATCAAAATATTCGAGATGATATTTTGATTATGCACGGCGTGAATCCATCATACACACGACAGCACGAAAATGACGGCTCGGATGCACCGGGTGAAGTCATTGACCGTACAGCAGAATCAAAATAACAATTTTGGTTACTGCCAGTTGTATCCGTATAATCGCGCTACATTAATTAGAAAATACTATGAACTATAATAGTTACATCAAGGTGGCCGGATGAGTGATACCATACAGCCACTTTTTGACAAAATCGCAGTATTCACAGACATCCACTTCGGCAGACGTGGAAATGACAAGCAAGCGAACCAAGATAATGAAAACTTCATTACTTGGTTTATTCAAGAAGCCCAAGCTTGGGGTGCAACGCAAATGGTCTTTTCTGGCGATTGGCATGACAACCGACATAATGTCCATGTCAGTACGTTGAGTTATTCGCTTAGTAACCTGGAACGTTTGAGTAAAGCATTTGATAAGGTTTGGTTTATTCCTGGTAATCACGATTTGTTTTACCGTGAGAAGCGAGAGATCAACAGTATTGAATGGGCTCGTAATATCGCCAATATCACAATTATCAATGACCCTTTGGAAATTGGTAATGTGCATTTTATGCCATGGTTAGTGGGCGATGAATGGAAAGAAATCTCAAAGAGCAAAGCCAAATACATGTTTGGCCACTTTGAACTCCCAAACTTCTTTATGAATGCCATGGTTGAAATGCCAGACCATGGTGGTCTTAATCAAGACCACTTTAAGAATCAAGACTATGTATTCAGTGGTCACTTCCATAAACGCCAATCACGTGGTAAAGTCGTCTACATTGGTAACGTTTTCCCCTTTAGCTATGCTGATGCGTGGGATGACGACCGTGGTATGATGCTTCTTGAGTGGGACAAAGAGCCATTCTTTAAAGAATGGCCTGATGCTCCAACTTATAGAACCATGAAGCTGAGCGAAGTGCTTGAAGCTCCAGAAAAGTTCATTGTATCAAAGAGTTATAATCGGATCAGCATTGACTGTGATATCTCTTACGAGGAAGCACAGTTCGTAAAAGACACGTTTGTTGCTCAGTTTGGCGCCCGCAAGATTGATTTGGTGCCAATGAACAAAGAAGAAGCTGATCAAGAATTTGATGATAATGTCATATTCCAAAGTATTGATCAAATCGTCATTGAAGGATTGAATTCAGTACAATCAACTGGCATCTCGAGCAAGACGCTGGTTGACATTTACAAGAGCCTGCAATAAACAAATGTTAAAAATTAAAAGCGTATCAATGCGCAATTTCCTGTCTGTGGGCAATAACACCCAGGCAGTAGTTTTAAACAGGGATGGCTTAACATTGGTATTGGGTGAAAACTTAGATACTGGTGGCGTTAATAGTCGAAATGGCGTAGGTAAGAGTACGCTGTTGCAAGCTGTTAGTTTTAGTTTGTTCGGTCAGCCGTTAAGCAATATCAAGAAGGACAACCTAATCAACAATGTTAATGCCAAGAATATGGTCGTTAGCGTTGATTTTGAAAAGGATGGCAAATCATATCGTATTGAACGTGGCCGCAAACCTACGTTCATGCGTTATTATGTTGCTGATAGCTTAGTGCAAGATCCATCCAACGATGAAGCACAAGGCGAAAACAAGTGGACTCAATTTGAAATCGAACGAACGTTAGGTTTTAGTCATGATATGTTTCGACATATTATCGCATTGAATACTTATACGGAACCATTCCTTAAACAAAAACCGGGTGACCAACGCCAAATCATTGAAGAACTTCTGGGGATAACGCAGATTAGTACTCGTGCTGAAGTGTTGAAGGAATTGATCAAGAATACGAAAGATTCGATTAAAGACGAAGAAGCTCGTATCAAGGCAGTTATATCAAGCAATCAGAAGATTCAAGCCACAATTAATGACTTGAATTTAAAGAGCAGAGCTTGGGACACGGGACGTGACAAGCGAGTAGCCAGTGCTGAATATCAACTTGGCAATCTCAAAGGCTTGAACATCGAAGAAGAAATCGAAAAGCATAAAAAGCTTGCCGACTTTAAGGTGTTGTCAACAGAACTGACGAGAGCGCGACGTGACTACAAGCGACTAGAGAGTGACCTACTCACTAAGAACGGGCTGTTAGAACGCCATCTACGTGATCTGGCTAGTGCGGAAGCGCATGAATGTCCAACATGTGGTCAAGGAGTTCATGATGGTAGTACTGATCGTATTGTTGCTGAACTTAAAGCGAAGATTGAAAAGATTGAGCCTGAACTGTTAGCTATCGCAGCTGAATCTGAAGAAAGCAAGGGATTAGTTGCCGCTTATACTGAAGGACTTGAATCTATTGGCGATGAACCAATTACCACTTATAGTTCTTTGGAACAAGCACTTGAACACCGTAATACGCTCAATAACTTGATTGAGACTATTACTCGTGAGAAAGATTCTGAGAATCCATATGCTGACCAAGTATCGTCGTTGCAAACCGATGGTATTCAGGAAGTTACGTATGACACGCTCAATGAACTGCAAATATTGTTGAAGCATCAAGACTTCCTACAGAAGCTTCTGGTCAGTAAAGATTCGTTTATTCGTAAGAAGATCATTGATCAAAATATTAACCACTTGAATCATAGATTGAATTTTTACTTGGAAAAATTGGGCTTGCCTCATGAAGTGAAGTTCCAATCTGATCTGAGTGTTGAGATTGATCTGTTGGGACGTGATTTTGACTTTGAGCAATTGAGTCGTGGTGAGATGAATCGAGTGATTTTATCAACAAGCTGGGCATTCAGGGATGTTTGGGAAAGTTTGAACCAGACAGTAAATTTGATGTTTGTAGATGAAATGCTGGATAATGGACTTGATCAGCAAGGCAGTGAAGCTGCTTTGGATCTAATGAAACGTATGGCGAGAGAACGAGGAAAAAACATTTTTCTCGTTTCCCACAAAGACGATTTGGTTGGTCGGGTGAATAAAATTCTGACCGTTAAAAAGGAAAATTCCTTTACTAGATTCGACAGTGACGTTGATGACGTTGAATAATATGATTCCAACGATTAAAGTTGATCCCCTTATTGAGGGGTGGGCAGTTGAAATGGCTAGTGATCTATCGATCATGTATCGATTGGTTACTAGTCACAACAATGCGAATTCTAATTGGTACCGAGCGATAACTGATATCAATTGTATAATGCATGACTGTAACATGCATCTGAACACTGACTATTACCTGCAAACCGTACCATCTGTAGGTATGCCAACAGTGAAAATACTTGAGATTTATGTGATAGATTCGATACATATGTTTCAACTAATGTTGGTTGATGATGCAAGACTGCAAACACATTTCAATGTAATCCAAGAACGTATATGAAAAAGAAGGGGAACAATTGTTCCCCTTCTTGCCATGCCTTGCTTTTGTATTTGCCATATTGTACACTGGCAATCTAAAGGAGACTCAGCTTGTCATACTATGAATTTAAAGTGGATCCAGTTACCTGCAACTGGCATCCTGAAATGATTGCCAATCCTGATGCCAAATTTTGCTTCGTGTTTGATGCTCGCAATGTGTTCCGTGAACTTACCGAAAACGGCAATAACGTAATGCGCCTATCCATTGCCGAAGCAACTACCAACTATTGTAAAGAACAAAACATAGATTTTTGGTATTTTGGCCCAAAAGATAGCGAAGAGTCTGACCATTGCCTATACACCACGACGTCATCGTGGATAGTTGAACTACGCATGACTAAAAGTACTGATTTCAATATCTACAATTATCTGCTCCGACACTTAGATCATGTTGAAGAACGAAATGACCAATCCATTGATTGCAATAGTTGATCCCCATGAAGCACAGTGGTTAGAAACCATGATTGCGCAGCCAGAATTCAAATATCGTATTAGGTTTGACGATGTGACGACGGTAGTTTCTAATAAATGGTCAATGTATCTGATCTTTCAAATGCTAAACGGTTGTGGCTATATTGATGGTGAGGATATGTATCTTTACCAAGATAGTGAAGTTTTGGGAACACGACAAGAAGTATATGTGACTGGATTGGCAAATCTCACTAATATGCGATTATTAGGTAGGCCGAGTGACTTGAGCCAATTTAAGAAAATAACAATAATTGAAGAGAGAAATGGAAGCGATACTTAAAACAGTAGACCCAGAAGTAGCTGGATGGATCGCTGATATGATTCCACTTATTGATTATCAATATCGAATCGTGTTCAAGCCTCATTATGGAGTGTCTAGTAAGATATTCACAGTTACTAGATACAATACGTTCCTCAAACACGGCTATGAGGAAGATGTGGATTTCATTGCTTATCAAGGAACCCAGCCTGGTGAAAGTGATGAGTTTTATGTAAAGAACTTATCAATACTAGTATGCTTGCAGTTGGCAGAACAAGAAAATAATACAATTAATATGATTATCGCAATTGAGGAGAGACAATAATGGATGATTTAGCACCGCCAGCAGTACAACCAGAACAGATTGAAGAAATCGAAGTCAATCCATATGAAGCAGAATGGGCCCCATTCACATTCTACAAGCCACTTGAGTATCGAGTGTTGTTTGAGAACAAAGATGAATTTGTGAATATTGGCTTGCTGAACAAGCTACGTGAACTATTGGAACAGCATCTGGGTGAAGAAGATGTCGATTATTTTATCGAATATCGCTATCGCAAAGATGCTGAGTATAGTATTGAGCTATACAGCGAAAGTGTGGGATGGATGGTAATGACTAAGTTGTTAGATCCGGACAACAACACATTGCCTAGAATTAAACGAGTGGAAAAGAGAGTTCGATAAGAACTGGTAAGTAGTAAATGAGCCCTATTTGGGCTCATCGACCAATCTAAAGATTTTACGAACGTGTTCTCTATGGCACAGCATCAGCATCATGAGATCTGATTCACTGGCCAATTTGATGCAATTTACCCCAATAGATTCTGGGTAGGTATTGATCTTGGTCTTATATATTTTGTATTCGGAAATACACGACTTCACGAAGTCGACCACAGCTTTGTGACCTTCTTCGATATGTTTGCGGTTTTTTGAGTCAAGCTTGGTGAATAGGTAAACCACATATTCGTATGGTTCATTACCGTTTTTTGGTATATCACGAATCTTGAGCGTCTGATCTGCCGCTTTTTTGCTACGACTGTTCTTGCGGTTGATACTTCGTCCTTTTCTAGCTATGCCTCTAGGGCCCATGAATAGAACGGAAGAACGACGTCTAAGAGATGAAAAAGGTCTTAGACGTGCTCTACCTTTATGTTTTGCCATTATGCAGTACGTTTAAGGATCAAGTCTTTGTTATTGGTGAAGAATTGGTTAAGTTCGGCAACAATAAACTTACCATGCTTACCAGTATAAACGCAATGATTACCAAACACGTAATCTTCCGATCCTTCGAATGGAACAGCGCAGAAGAAGCCACGACGGTTGATCTTAAATGCTACAAACCATACGTCATCTTTTTCCACACAATCAAGAGTCTGTTCGATCCAAGTATCCAATTGTGGTACTGCACCTGGGGTTAGCAAGCTATGGAATGGGAAATCCGCATAGAATTTCATTTCCAATACCAACTTTGGCATAAAGTCTGGTGGTTGAATATCACCCTTTGCATGGCGTACTTGACCAGCACTCATATATTCACGACGCACTGCATTGATACCGCCAATATAGGCACCTGATCCTGGTACTCGAATAAATGATCCATCGAATACCCCAGCGAGAATTTTACACAGTTCGCGTTCGCCAGAATTTCCTTTCGCTTTCGCCTTACTTGGCATGACATTTCCTTTTTGTGGCAAAAACGCTTGCTGCGGTTGCCAATCTTTGTTATTATTTGTGCATGGTAGACATGCTCTATGTATTTACTACAGATCAAAACGTAGAGCGCGGTTGGACGTCTACCTAGATGTGTTTGTGCAAGCTCAGTATATATTTAATACTATTAATGTTCAAATCGTCTGCTGGTCTGCCAGCGCTAATATACTTTATAATTAGATAGAAACTAGATAGCAGCACCTCGAAGAGCAATGACCGGTCATTGCTCTTCATTTTGACCATAAAAAATGAAAATATACTTTGACGGTGGCTGCAAGCCAAACCCAGGAAAGATGGAAGTGGCAATCGTAGTTGATCATGGAAATGGCACTTACGACAAGTATCACGAACGGTTAGATCAGGGAACTAATAACGTTGCCGAATGGGCAGCGTTTCTGTGGGCTCTGGGGACCGCAATTGAACAAGGCAACACGCAGAACATTACTATTCTGGGAGACAGCCAGAACGTCTGTAAGGCAGCCTCTGGTCTATGGAAGGTTAGTGCTGAGCATCTGAAGCCATACAAACGCGAATGCGACCGTATGATGGTAAACTATCACGGTCGCATTGAGCATGTAAAGCGAGATTTGAATATTGCTGGTCACTACATTGAAGAAGTGAACAAGTAATTACAGAAGTGCCAATCCTGTCTTTTCAACAGTTTCGATTCTTTTTTCTATAGCAGCGACACATTCTCTTCGTTCGTCAATGCTAATTGTCCAAGCTTCTTCTCGAGATAAGCTTCCTCGAGAATGCCACATAATTTCATTAATCTGTTTCGACAGCTCCTTTCGTTCATGCGCGAAACGATCTAGAAACTCACCAATGTTATCAGGTGGCATTCTTAGGAGCTTTTGCCGAAAAAATTCGCCGGATCAAATTCAATAGTGGTTGAAAATTCCTTTTCGCACTTAGAACAAGCTACCTGTTGAACTTTCTGTACCCCAGCCTTGTTTACTTCTTCAAGCGCGGCTTCAATCTTTGACAACCATTCACGACTGATGTTGTCAACAAATTCAGCAATATGTTCTGGGTCTTCAATCGCCCCATCAGGAACCACCACGCATTTTACTGAACTAGCTAGTGCTTTCGTGTTGATTTTGTTAATTTTATCAAAACTAATACGGAGAGCGGCTTGTTGTTCTTCTTCGCCAGCTTTGGATTCTTCCAATAAATGCATCTTACGTGCTTCTTGGAAAGCACCAATACTGATCTGTGTGCTGGTAATCAGATTAAACGGTCCGATATAAGCGACCACTTCATCATTCAATCGCACCGGATATTCTTCCTTCAACGGAATTGCGGTATCCAATACGTGTGAAATACTAAAAGCGTATGAGTTATCTGTTTGGCAATGAGGACACTTGCATTCGATATCCATTTGATCACCGTATGTTGCTGCTCTGATTGCCAGCAATAACGCATCAACGTCACATGTTGGCAACAATCTAGCATCAATCACTCCTGGTACGCAACTTTTGATAGTCTCTTCAATCGCATGACCACTCATCAGTGCGTCAGGACTCTTCATCAGCATTTCATCAGCACCGCGCATTGGCAATACTGATACGTCATCGCCACTTAGTTCAAAAACAATATTGTCTATTGGTTGATAAAGACCACCACTAGGCAACTTTACTGATATTCCAGGTGCTCTAAAGTATTTGGCAAGTGGATTATGTTGGCTCTTATCCATGATTTCCTTAATTAAGTATGCTGTTTTCTTTATTTATGATTGAAATAAAGTACATAGATAATTTCTTCACTAAATATTAGATAACGTTAATAAGTCAAGGTATCTATGTCTGATCTTACCATGGAAGGC
>Ga0209888_1000090_pt1 | contig 61664 bp, 55 predicted proteins | sample OrgsoiDNA_201059_FD_185807 | JGI IMG/M metagenome (GOLD analysis project Ga0209888, IMG submission 185807) | Permafrost soil microbial communities from the Arctic, to analyse light accelerated degradation of dissolved organic matter (DOM) -... | ecosystem: Environmental > Terrestrial > Soil >...
TCTGCAGGCGCGGACTTCATCGTGGCGCGGGCAACGTAGTGTTGCCCATCAGACGCCGTATAGATTTAAGCAAGCCCATCATAAATCAAAATCGGTGTTGCAAAAACGGGGGTGACCATAGATTTTATAGCTATCACTCCAGTGCTGGGAAATTATTTTCCTTTCATTTTCACTGTTCTCCACGACATAGTCATATCCTTCTTTGACTTGCAAAGATTGATAGGTATAGGTGTTTTCAATCGAATCCACCGACAAATCATTCTGATATTTATCACTAGAAGACAGATAGCGGACAAAACCATTTTTATCCTTTGGGCATTTACCTGTCTCACCTGCAGCGGGATAATAGATGTAATTCATTGAAACCCCGCCACTATCGGTGCTGGTTTCGACATTACCGTATTGATCATAGGTAAACGAAGAAGTTTCAGCTCTTATATGGCTATCTTCGCTGTCTTTCTCGATATAGTCTTTTCTAATTGAAATAGGAAGTTTATAGGTAGCAGGCAGTGACGAATACGTTCCAGAAACATTCCCTGGATAAGTATATTTAGTTGTTATACTTTGAGCTACCACGGGGGCAACAACACGGGAAGCGATGAACTCCTCTTTAATAACGCGATGATATTTATCATAGGTTAATTTATTTTTACACTCTTCCACATTATCGAGAAAAAATGTCTCTTGCGTAAAATAGGTATAATCTGCTCGGCAAGCATAAATATTATCGATAGCATTCTTATCCCAAGCTGTTACACCATTATAGCCCAGAAAATTATTTGACCAAATGTCCTCACCATAACTGTATTTGTACTCCTCGGTACTGGTTTTTCCTGTCGCAGGGGAAACCATAGTGAATTGGTATGAACTCACCGCGGGTAAAGTAGCGAAAGGTGAACCTGCCGGTGCGGCAAGTGGAATATCATAATTTATGATTTCAGTCGCTGGCCCAAAGAAATTACTTTCAACCTTTTTGATTAGCCTGAAATAACTCCCTTGCTGATAAGTAAATGTTAATATATTGGTGCTTTTATTGGATACAGCAAGGCAAGACTCAATGGAATGATTAGCGGATTCCTTGATAGTTAGAATGAGTTTACAGGCCAGATCAGTGATGTTTTTGAACATCTCAATCGCAACATTATATCTTGCATTGGTACCCGTCCGAGAAATAATTAACAAGTCATCCCCAAGCTCATCATAGACTCTTTTGACAAATGGTTCCAGAGAGACAGATTCCTTAAAATAATAGTCAACACTTAATTTATAGCCATCCTCCTGTATTATGTCTGTAACGTAAACGAACTTATTATCTGATGTAACGGGTTTTAATATTTCTGCCGAACCGTCCTTATAGGATATTTTGTATCCATTATCTGGGCTGGATAATTTAGTCAGTATGAAATTTTTCAGATCAACCGTCTCGACAATGTAAGCCCCATCTTTTTCTATAAGATCGATAATTCTCCCATCTCTTAACAGCAGTTTCATACGATCATTATCTTTGAAAAACTTACTCAACCCCAGAGACCAGCCGGCACCAAAGCCTTCATTTCTACTGGAGAAATGATTATGTTTTAATGAAAGTTGTAGCGATGGCCCTCTCCGGTGATTTCCGGTGATCCTGGCGATAGGTATCGTGTAATTAAAACTTCCGGTGCGCGGGTCAACACTCCCCCGGCGGAAACTTGAAAATGATAAAGCATCAGACTGGCTAAACTCTTGCCCGTCGCTTGTCCCTTGTAATACGCGTTTATTTGATGCAGGGACGTGACTCATTTCTTTTTCAGCTGACGTTGATAACGTATCCATAATAAAGTCCTTTTATTGAAGAGAGTGATTGAGACAATTGAAATGTCATCGATTACTTTATAGAAGGATTTTATGAACACTCTATTTTTGATATCGTCTGTCAACCACACAACATACGATTAGAATTCTGAGTAATAACGCGAGGTCGTTCTGCGGATTTATAAACGGCGATAAACCTAAGTAAAAGGCTTACTTAGGTTTATCGCTCGATGACTAAGAGTCAGATTTTATCAGTGATAAATATAAAATCAGGTCACTCGTCGTTGGCGTCAGTTTTCCGGCTGCTTAGCCCGTATTCACGTAGTTTATTGGCGATAGCCGTATGGGAAACCCCCAGTCGCTTGGCCAGTTTACGGGTACTCGGGTAGGTGCGATAAAGGCGGGTCAACACCGAGCGCTCAAATCGCTTGCTGATGTCATCGAGAGAGCCGTTCAGCGCTTCTTCGCCTAAGGTCACTTCGGCATCGAAATCAGGTAATACGATGTCCTGAGGGCGCAGTTCGCCGCCATCAAGTTGGGTCAGCGCACGGTAAATGGCGTTTTTCAGCTGTCGGACGTTGCCTGGCCAGCCGTAGTGAGTCAGGTAATTGGCCAGCTGTGGCGACAGTTTTGGTCGCGACACTCCCTGCTCATCGGAGAAACGTGCCACGAACAGTTCGGTCAGCGGCATCACATCAGCCTGGCGTTCGCGCAGCGGCGGCAAGGTGACGGTCAGCACGTTCAGGCGGTAGTAGAGATCTTCACGGAATTCGCCGCGTTGAACCAGTTCCACCAGGTTTTTCTGCGTGGCACACATCACCCGCACGTTAACGTGAACTTCATGCTCTTCACCCACGCGCCGGAAGGTACCGTCGTTGAGGAAGCGCAATAATTTAATCTGCATTCTCGGCGACATTTCGCCGATTTCATCAAGCAGGACCGAACCGCCGTTGGCCTGTTCAAAGAAACCCTTTTTGCCTTCAATCGCATTCGGGTAAGCGCCCGCTGCATAGCCAAACAGTTCACTTTCCACCACGTCATCAGGCAGCGAGGCACAGTTGAGGCCAAGAAATGCATTTTTTCCGCGCGCACTGCGCAGATGGCAGGCGTGGGCCAACAAATCTTTACCGGTACCGGTATCGCCGATGATCAGCAATGGCGCGTCGAGCATCGCCAGTTTACGCGCCTGATCCAACACCTGGCGCATTTTGCTGCTGACCGCGACAATGTGGTCGAATTCACTGTCGTCATTGACGGTTAAATCTTGCAACTGACGGCCCATCCTTGCGGCGGACTTCAGCATCACCACGGCCCCCACCACTTCGCTGGCCTGATTATCATCATCATCAAGCTGAATCGGGGTCAGATCCATCAGGAAGTCCTGACTGCGGATCACTACCCGTTCGGAGTGCGGCCGTTTACTGTCATGCTCCAGCCAGCGGGTGATGTTATAGCCGGTGATCAGGCTGGCGGCGGTGTGCTGACGGATTTTATCCTCGTCAAGCTCAAACAGTGCCTGCGCCGCCGGGTTCGCCAGCTCCACTTTGCCTTTCATGTCGATGGAAAACACCGGTTCAGGCATAGAAACCAGCAGCGCCCGCAGTGCGCGGTGCTCACGTTCGGAAGGCATAAAGGGAACGGTACGCACGTCGGTCACGCCGTCAATCCGGCGAATTTCGGCCATCAGGGCGCGGAACGTATCAAAATCGAGTTGGGAAAAATTCAGGTAAATGCGGCCAATAGAGGCAATTTCAATGCCGCGCAAATCAATGCTGCGCAGAACCAATAAATCGAGTAACTCTCGGGCAAGACCCAGGCGGTCTTCGCAAAAAACTTCCAGACGCATCAGTGTTGACCTTTTTCTGCCGGTGCGGAAATCGCTGAGGGGCATAATACTCTTTCGTGTACAGCGGAAGAAGAGACTGTCACAAAATGTTGACAGATAATTTTACTAAACTTCTTAATAGTCGAGATTTTCACCGCAAGGTGGTGTCACACCGGCTGGCGTTGGCCGAAGGTTGTAAAGCCTGCTCCACGTACCATTCAGAAAAAGAATCTGCTAACATCGGCTCCTGATTTCATCGCCAAATGGTTCCCGACTATGAAGTTCGTCTCCTTTAATATCAATGGATTACGTGCAAGGCCTCATCAACTCGCCGCGATCATCGAACAACACCAGCCTGACGTCATCGGTTTGCAGGAAACCAAAGTGCATGACGATATGTTCCCGCTGGAAGACGTCAGCCAGCACGGCTATCACGTGTTTTATCATGGACAGAAAGGCCATTACGGCGTCGCAATGCTGACCAAACAAGAGCCTGTCGCTGTACGCCGTGGTTTCCCAGGCGATGACGAAGAGTCTCAGCGCCGCATTATTATGGCCGACATCGAAACGCCGCAGGGCATCCTGACGGTGATCAACGGGTATTTCCCGCAGGGCGAAAGCCGCGATCATCCGACCAAATTCCCGGCCAAAGAGAAGTTTTATCGTGATTTACAGGATTATCTGACCACCAGTCTGTCGGTGAATAATCCAGTCGTCGTTATGGGCGACGTGAATATCAGTCCGACGGATTTGGATATTGGCATTGGCGAGGACAGCCGTAAACGCTGGTTGCGCACGGGTAAATGTTCGTTCCTGCCGGAAGAGCGTGAGTGGATGGAACGCCTGAAAGGCTGGGGTTTGATCGACACCTTCCGCGCCGCTAACCCGGACGCGGCGGATAAGTACTCATGGTTTGATTACCGCTCACGCGGTTTTGACGAAAACCGGGGGCTGCGTATCGACCTCATCATGGCGAGTACGCCGCTGGCCACACGCTGCATCGAGACCGGTATCGATTACGATATTCGAGGCATGGAAAAGCCCTCTGACCACGCGCCCATCTGGGCGACTTTTGATCTCAAAAAATAGGTGAGTATGAAAACGGTCGACGTGGTCGCTGCGCTGATTGAACGCAATGGCAAGTTGCTGCTCGCCCGACGCGACGCCAGTGGCGACCAGGCCGGATTGTGGGAGTTCCCTGGCGGCAAAGTGGAGGCAGGGGAAAGTCAGCAGGCGGCGTTGGTGCGGGAGTTGCAGGAAGAAATGTGCATTACCGCCACAGTGGAAAATTTCCTTGCTACCAGCGAACTGCAACAGCCTGCAAGACGGATCCGCCTGCACGGCTGGCGAGTCAGCGGATTCACCGGAACGATTGCGTTACAGTGTCACTCGGAGATTTGCTGGGTCTTGCCTGCCAACGTGCTGTCATTTGACCTGGCACCGGCGGATATCCCCTTGATCGAGGCTTATCTGGAAACATTGTCCGGTTAGCTGAAAATACCAAGAAAAAGGCGCGGAAACTGGAAACAGTCCGCGCCTTTTTTGTTCAGGAAAGGCTATTTTTTCAATACTTCCCATTTCAAATCATTAGTCCCCACCACTTGCGGATCCCGCACGCATTGCAGCACCACGCTGTCGGCAGTCACGACCGCGCCTTCGCTGTAGCTCTGATTATTATAAATACAGCAGCGGTGGCAGGTCGGCGCGCTGTTCTGGTTGTTTGTGCCACTGTTGTTCCAGATCTGCGGCGGCAGCGGCACCACGACATCCGCGCTGTTACCACTCAGCCCGGCACGGTTCGCCATCGCCGGAGCAGCAAGTAGAGTAGAGCTGAGCAGCAACGCCATCATCAATTTATTCATCATTTGTTGCTTCCTTCCCTTTGGTGGACGTCTTACGACGTTTTGGCGCACTTTTAGCCGTTTTTGCGCCAGTGGCTACTTTGCCTGCACCCGCCGGTTTAGACGGAATAGTGCGAAATGCTGATGAAACCCGGTTGTTTTTCGCCTGCCCAATCAGGTTCTGTAAGGTCGCGACCAGAGGTTGCATAAAATCCTGATAGCGGCAGTTTTTCTCGCTGATGCGGGTCAGGCTCGACTCCCAGTCAGCCGTCATATCCGGCCTGCCGGCGATATCCGGCAGCGAGTGAATCAGCGCCCGTCCGGTATCACTTGAATGAATATAGCGCCCTTTTTTGTACAAAAATTCACGGCGGAACAGCAATTCAATAATACCCGCGCGGGTTGCTTCCGTGCCCAACCCGTCAGTGGCGCGCAAAATTTTCTTCAGCGCTTTATCCTGCACGAAGCGCGCGATACCGGTCATCGCCGACAGCAACGTGGCGTCGGTAAAGGGCCGCGGCGGCTGGGTCTGGCGTTCAACCACCTCCCCCTTTTCACACAACAGTTCGTCGCCTTTTGCCACCACCGGCAGCGGCGTGCCTTCGTTTTCCTCATCCCGCTCTTTGCTACCGAGCAGCGTGCGCCAACCGGCTTCGGCCAGAAAGCGTGCTTTGGCAATAAACTTGCCCCCGGCGATATCAAGGTCGATCACGCATTTGCGGAATACGGCATCCGGGCAGAACTGCATCAGATACTGCCGCGCCACCAGGTTATAAATTTTTTGCTCATCATCTGTCAGATTCACCTTACTACTGCGCGCCGTTGGGATAATGGCGTGGTGGGCATCGACTTTTTTGTCGTCCCAGCAGCGGTTGCGCCGGTCAGTGTCCATGGCCGGTTGCGGCAGCAGATCAGGCTGGTGGATGCCGATGGCATTCAGGACTGCGTGACGCCCGGCAAAGTGCTCATCAGGGAGATATCGGCTATCGGAACGCGGGTACGTAATCAATTTGTGCGTTTCATACAACCGCTGGCAAATATCGAGAATTTGCTGGGCGCTGAGACCAAAAGCCTTCGAACCTTCAATCTGTAATGCTGAGAGGGAAAAGGGCAACGGCGCGGTGTCGTTTTCGCGTTTGTCATTATAGCCAGTGACCAGCGCAGGTTGCCCACCAATGCGTGCAACGACGTGGTCGGCCAGCGGCCGATGTAATAACCGCCCTTCTTCGTCCTGATATGGCTCGCAAGACTCGCTCGGTTGCCACAAGGCGACAAAACGCTCGTCGGCAGGCGTGACAATGTGCGCTTTCACTTCGAAATAATCTTTGGCGACGAAGTTTTCAATTTCTTCATCACGCCGCACCACCAGACCGAGCACTGGCGTCTGCACACGCCCAACCGACAGCACGCCGTTATATCCGGCGTTACGCCCAAGAATGGTGTAGGCGCGGGTCATGTTGATGCCGTACAGCCAGTCAGCGCGGGAACGTGCCAGCGCCGACACACACAGCGGGATAAAGTCGCGATTGTCGCGCAGGCGCTCAATGGCCCGTTCCACCGCCTGCGGGTTGAGATCGTTTATCAGGCAGCGCTGAACGTTCTGGCGCTTTTCGGCAGTCAGTTCGAGGTAATCCAGAACCTCATCCACCAGCAGTTGCCCTTCGCGATCCGGGTCACCGGCGTGGATAACCTGCGTGGCTTCCAGTAACAACTTCTTGATCACATTAAGCTGTTTAGCGACGGAGGAACGCGGCTGAAGCTGCCATTTTTCCGGGATGATGGGTAAATCGTTGAGCGTCCAGCGGGCGTAGCGGCTGTCGTAGGCATCAGGTTGCGCCTGTTCAAGCAGGTGGCCGACGCACCAGGTGACCACCTGGTCGCTGCCGCAGGCGATGAAACCGTCTCCCCGACGATGGGGTTTCGGCAAGACATCAGCGATAGCGCGAGCAAGGCTGGGTTTTTCGGCAATAAATAAACGCATCAGACGGCACTCTTCGCTAACAGGCTCGGTAGCACCGTGTTCATTGCCTTAATGATCATTATCCCTTCCTTTGTTCACAGCATCGTCTGGTTGCAGATAGGGCTATGTTAGCCGCTGTCAGCGTAATTGGTAAGTCAGGAAGGTGTTTAGGGCAGAATGGTCGCTCATAAAGTCAGCAAAAACCCGGTTTATCGGATTTCTCCCCGATAGACCGGTGAATTTCTACGCGTTCACAGCACTAGAAATAGCTCACGAAAGCGCTGCTGTCAGCAGGAATAATCTGCGTGCTGGATTTCAATTGCGGCGTCCCCAGATAGAGGAAACCGACGATTTTATCATTCGGACCACATTTAAAGGCCTGACGCACATCGGCGTGATCGGTCCAGGCCCCGGTGCGCCAGATACCGTTAAAGCCTTGCGCCAGCGCCGCCATTTGCATGGCCTGCACCGCACAACCGGCGGACAACAGTTGTTCCCACTGCGGCACTTTCGGGCTCTCTTTGCAGGCGGCAATAATAGTGATGATTTGCGGCGCGCGCAGCGGAGCTTGCGTGGCTTTCTCGATGGCCTTCTCATCAGCGCCATCTTTGATGGCTGCAGCCCGCAGTAATTCGCTGAAACGCACCAGACCGTCATTTTCAGCAATCACAAAACGCCACGGCTGTAAGGCACCGTGATCGGGTGCGCGCATACCGGCATTGATGATGTTTTGCAGTACTTCACCAGACGGCGCAGGCGCAGCCAGGCGGGAAGCCGAACGGCGGTTGAGTAATAAGTCCAGGGCATCCATAGATCTCTCCTTTAAAATCATCTGATAATGATAGGCATTTACCTCACGTTAACATAGGCGCGCGCTGTATTGCCAACCTGAGATGCTGGCACAATTGTACCAACGTAAGGCTTCATTACTGCATCGTTGGTAAATTCTGACATGATTTAAAGCTGACATTTTCCGGGCAGGTCATTAGGATAGCGATACTTTTCCCCTCTTGTTGGAGAGACCATGCGCACATTGTGGCGAATTATCGCCGGTTTTTTTAAGTGGACCTGGCGTCTTCTTAATTTCGTCAGAGAGTTTATTCTCAACGTCTTCCTGATCCTGATCATTCTGGTCGGTGTCGGCATCTATTTTTCATTCCAGGACAAACCGGTCGACACAACCAAAGGTGCACTACTGGTCGATATTAAAGGTACGGTGGTTGATAAGCCCTCCGTTAATAATAAAGTGCGTCAGTGGGGTCGCGAACTGCTGGGAACGTCCAGTAACCGTTTGCAGGAAAACTCGCTGTTTGATCTGGTCGATACTGTTCGTCAGGCCAAAGATGACAAAAACATCACCGGCATCGTGTTGCAGTTGAGCGATTTCACCGGCGCAGATCAGGCGTCGTTGCAGTACATCGGTAAAACACTGCGTGAGTTCCGCGATGCTGGCAAACCGATTTACGCCATTGATGACAGCTACAATCAGTCTCAATATTATCTGGCCAGCTATGCCAATAATATTTACCTGTCGCCACAGGGCGCAGTCGATCTACACGGTTTCGCGACCAATAATCTTTATTACAAATCGCTGCTCGATAAACTGAAAGTCACCACCAATATCTTCCGCGTCGGCACCTATAAGTCTGCGGTCGAGCCATTGATCCGTGATGATATGTCCCCTGCGGCCCGCGATGCTGACAACCGCTGGATTGGCGCACTGTGGAGTAATTACCTCAATACGGTGTCCGCTAACCGTCAGATCACCCCTGAGCAGCTGTTCCCCGGCGCCGCAGGCGTTCTGGCCGGTATGCAAAAAACCGGTGGTGACATGGCACAGTACGCGCTGGACAGCAAACTGGTCGATACCCTGGCGTCACGCAATGAAGCCGAGAGTGCGATGGTAAAAGCCTTCGGCTGGAACAAGAAAGCCAAAGACTTCAACTTCACCAGTATTTACGACTATTCGCCGAAGCCGGAAGCGGACAATAACGACCCGCAGATTGCGGTGATCTTCGCCAATGGCGCGATCAACGACGGTGAAGAACAACCGGGTGCCGTCGGCGGTGACACCACCGCGCAGCAAATTCGCGATGCCCGTTTGGACCCGAAAGTCAAAGCGATTATATTACGAGTCAACAGCCCTGGCGGCAGCGTCAGTGCCTCTGAGGTGATTCGTTCTGAACTGGCTGCAGCCCGCGCAGCCGGAAAACCGGTAGTAGTCTCAATGGGCGGTATGGCGGCATCCGGCGGTTACTGGATCTCCACACCGGCGAATTACATCATCGCCAGCCCGAGTACACTGACGGGTTCTATCGGCATCTTCGGCGTGATCAATACCTATCAAAACACGCTGGATTATGCCGGAGTGCATACTGATGGCGTAGCAACATCACCGCTGGCTGACATTGCCTCAACCAAAGCTCTGCCGCCGGAGTTCTCGCAGATGATGCAGATGAACATCGAGAACGGTTATAAAACCTTTATCGGTCTGGTCGCCAAAGCGCGTAACAAAACCCCAGAGCAGATCGATGAAATAGCTCAGGGCCACGTGTGGATAGGCAGTGATGCCAAAAACAACGGGCTGGTGGATCAGCTTGGTGATTTCGATGACGCCGTGAAAAAAGCCGCTGAACTGGCAAAACTGCCAAAGTGGCACTTGAACTGGTATGTCAGCGAACCCAGCCTGACAGACCTGCTGTTCTCACAAGTTAATGCATCAGTACATGCCATGCTCCCCGCCGCCATTCAGGCCTATCTGCCTGCGCCGGTGAGCAATATGGCTTTGGAACTGAAATCACAGGCTGACCTGTTCAATAATATGAACGATCCGCAAAACCGTTATGCCCTGTGCCTGACCTGTGGTGACGTGAAGTAACGAACCCTCTGTTTATGTGGGTTCAAAGCCCGGCGTCTCTTTAACAAGAGACTGCCGGGCTTTTTTATATCAATGGCTGCCCTTATACTTATTGCAGTGGTTTTCACCTTTCTAAAAAAGAACATCTTCGATGACTAAAAAATCTATTTATGTTGCTTACACCGGCGGCACCATTGGTATGCAACGCTCTGAAAATGGTTACATTCCGGTATCCGGCCATCTGCAACGCCAACTGGCGCTAATGCCTGAATTCCATCGTCCTGAAATGCCTGAATTCACTATTCAGGAATATGCCCCGCTTATGGACTCCTCCGATATGACGCCGGAAGACTGGCAGCACATCGCCGATGACATCATGGCACATTATGATCAGTACGACGGTTTTGTCATTCTGCACGGCACAGACACCATGGCGTTCACTTCCTCAGCACTCTCTTTCATGCTGGAGAACCTCGGCAAACCGGTTATTGTGACAGGGTCACAAATACCGCTTGAAGCACTGCGTTCTGACGGCCAAATCAACCTGCTGAATGCGCTGTATATTGCGGCCAACCATCCGGTCAATGAAGTCACCCTGTTCTTCAATAACCGCTTGTATCGCGGCAACCGCAGTACGAAAGCCCATGCCGATGGTTTCGACGCGTTCGCCTCGCCAAATCTTGCTCCCCTGCTGGAAGCGGGTATCCATATTCGCAGGCTGTCCACACCTTCTCTGCCTGTGGTGGCAGGCCCGCTTAAAGTACATAGCATCACCCCGCAGCCGATTGGCGTGGTAACCATTTACCCAGGAATTTCTGCTGAAGTGGTACAAAACTTTCTGATGCAGCCTGTTAAGGCACTGATCCTGCGCTCTTATGGCGTAGGCAATGCTCCGCAAAAAGGTGATCTGCTGAAAGTGCTGAAGGATGCCTCCGGGCGCGGCATCGTAGTGGTCAATCTGACACAGTGTATTTCGGGGCGGGTCAATATGGGCGGTTATGCTACCGGTAACGCGCTGGCGCATGCTGGTGTGATCAGCGGGTTTGACATGACCGTGGAAGCCGCACTGACTAAACTGCATTACCTGCTTAGCCAGCCCTTGGCGCCGGAAGAAATACGCACGCTGATGCAGCAAAACCTGCGCGGCGAACTGACCGAATAAGTAAAGTCTGATGAAAACCGCGTTATTGTTGGTCGATTTGCAAAATGATTTCTGTCACGGCGGTGCGTTGGCCGTACAGGATGGCGACGCGGTGATTAACGTTGCTAATCAGGCTATCGCTGTGTGCAAGGCGCAAGGGATGAGCGTGGTGGCTTCACAAGACTGGCATCCGCACAACCACGGCAGTTTCGCAGTAAATGCGAATGCAGAGCCCTGGACCGCCGGTGAGCTGGACGGTTTACCGCAGGTCTGGTGGCCGGTGCATTGCGTTCAGGAACAACCGGGGGCTCAATTTCACCCGCAGCTTGAAAGCCATGCCATCGACTATGTGGTGCGTAAGGGTCAGAACAGCCACATCGACAGTTACAGCGCGTTCTTTGATAACGGCCACCGCGCTGCAACGACTTTGCATCACTGGCTGCGCGACCTGCAGGTCGTGCGTCTGGTGGTGATGGGGCTGGCGACAGATTACTGCGTGAAGTTTACCGTACTCGATGCGCTGGAACTGGGGTATCAGGTGGCACTGCTAGAGGAAGGCTGTCGTGGGGTGAATCTGAATCCGCAAGATAGCCAACACGCCCTTGAGCAGATGCAACAGGCTGGTGCACAGTGTATCAGGCTGTCTGAGTTAGAATGATTTTTTCAGAGCCATACGAAACAACAAGGGCGCCTCTGATGAGCGCCCTTTTTTACGATTAGAATCGCGTTTTTATTCAGGTTTCAGACGGATCAATGTTTCCTGAGCAAACTGTTGTTTCAGTTCCTGCTTACTCTTGGTGACGATTTGCCCGTCCGTGCCAATACTCATATGCTGCGCATCGGTGTTGTGACGCACCTGATACAACATCACCATTTGTAAACTGTTGTCTTTTTGCTCCGGCGTCAGGGCCACCCCGTCAGGCCACTTACCCAACTCCACAGCCTGGGCCAGACGCTGATAAATCTCCGGCGTCATGACGCCGACCAACTCATTAATTTCCATTCGCAGCTCTCGTTATGTCGGCTGATTATTCATCGAAGAGTGAATAATGGCTGAATCGATTTTGTCGTTTAAATTACACCACCGCTTACCTGTTAACCTTCGGTCTTATCTCCGCTCTCGCCGTCGATGAAACTCATTGAGGCGGAGTTCACACAATAACGGTCACCGGTTGGCTCCGGGCCATCAGGGAAGACATGGCCGAGGTGCGCATCGCAGTTTGAGCAACGGATCTCAACTCTTTCCATATTGTGTGTGTTATCAGTCAGATACTTTATTGAGTCATGGTTGACCGGTTGGTAGAAACTTGGCCAGCCACACCCGGAATCAAACTTGGTATCGGAGTAAAACAGCGGCGAGTTGCAGACCAGGCAGTGGTAGATGCCGTCACGTTTGTTGTGCAGCAGTTTACCGCTGTACGGGCGTTCAGTTCCGCGCTCTTGAGTAACATATTTTTGAATTTCAGTCAGTTGCACTGAGGATGTTGGTTCTTTGGATTCATTGGCCATGGTTGTCATTCTCTGCCAGATAGGAAAATCAACTAAAATAACAGTTAATAATAACAAAAAATTAACAACGAGTCTGCCTGTTTTGACTTAAACTGTATGCCATCGGCGTTAAGTGAAAGTTGCTATGTGACGGCGATCACATAATTATTCTTCATGCACTTTATATTCGGCAATTCGTCCCCATGTAAGTAAAAGCCGATTAAAAAACGGAATGTGCAATATCCGAGCAAAAGTGAGTCTGCGCTTTGACTTACAGCAAGAATTGACACGATTCCGCTTGACGCTCAGCAAGGTTTTTGTAATTTTACAACCAACCTTTTATTCACTAAAAAATAGCTGGTGGAATATATGACTATCAAAGTAGGTATCAACGGTTTTGGCCGTATCGGCCGCATTGTTTTCCGTGCTGCTCAAGAACGTTCTGACATCGAGATCGTAGCAATCAACGATCTGTTAGACGCTGAATACATGGCATACATGCTGAAGTACGACTCAACACATGGCCGTTTCAACGGTACCGTTGAAGTTAAAGACGGTCATCTGGTTGTTAATGGCAAAACCATCCGCGTTACCGCTGAGCGTGATCCAGCTAACCTGAAATGGAATGAAGTTAACGTTGACGTTGTTGCTGAAGCAACAGGTCTGTTCCTGGATGATGCAACTGCACGTAAGCACATCACTGCAGGCGCTAAGAAAGTGGTTCTGACTGGTCCATCTAAAGATGACACCCCTATGTTCGTTATGGGTGTAAACCATAAAGAATATGCAGGTCAGGAAATCGTTTCTAACGCTTCTTGCACCACCAACTGCCTGGCACCACTGGCTAAAGTTATCAACGACAACTTCGGTATCGTTGAAGCCCTGATGACCACAGTTCACGCAACTACCGCTACTCAGAAAACTGTTGATGGCCCGTCTCACAAAGACTGGCGCGGCGGCCGCGGCGCATCTCAGAACATCATCCCTTCTTCTACCGGTGCAGCTAAAGCAGTAGGTAAAGTTATCCCTGCTCTGAACGGCAAACTGACTGGTATGGCGTTCCGCGTTCCTACTCCTAACGTTTCTGTCGTTGACCTGACTGCACGTCTGGAAAAAGGCGCGTCTTACAAAGAAATCTGCGCAGTAATCAAAAAAGCAGCTTCTGAAGGCGAACTGAAAGGCGTTCTGGGCTACACCGAAGACGACGTTGTTTCTACCGATTTCAACGGTGAAAAACTGACTTCTGTGTTCGATGCTAAAGCTGGTATCGCGCTGAACGACAACTTTGTGAAACTGGTTGCCTGGTACGATAACGAAACTGGCTACTCAAACAAAGTTCTGGACCTGATTTCACACGTCTCCAAATAATTGGCCGATGTGATGAACTGATTGAAGGGCGACGCTAAGTCGCCCTTTTGCTTTCTGCCCCACAGCAAGCACCAAAAGTCAGTGAAGCAGCTGTTCATCACCGGTCTGGATTTTTAATAAAATCACAGGACCTACCTTATGACTACAACACTCTATACCCTACCCGTCTTAGAACAAATCACCTCGGCTATCAGCCAGCGTCAGATTGATGAATTACCTGTTCTGGTTATCACCCATCCTAAAGTCCGTGCCGCGATAACCCTGCAGGGTGCACATCTTCTGGCTTACCAGCCTACGGGTGAAGAGCCTGTACTGTGGCTGAGCAGCGAGTCTGCGTTCAAATCTGGCGTTGCTATCCGTGGCGGTGTTCCTATCTGTTGGCCATGGTTTGGCCCGGCAGGAAAACCGTCGCACGGTTTTGCTCGCAACTTGCCATGGGAACTGACGTCTCATCAGGAAGATGAAAACGGTGTCGAACTCCTGTTAACGTTGAAAGCAAATGCAGAAACCCGGGCAATGTGGCCGCACGACTTCACGCTGACGGCGCGTTTCCGTCTGGGTAAAGAGTGTCATATTGAACTGGAAGCAGCGGGTGATTTCGAAGCCACCACCGCACTGCACACCTATTTCAATATCGGTGATATCAACAAGGTGAAAGTGTCAGGTCTTGGCACACGTTTTATCGATAAAGTCGATGGCGGGAAAACGGCGCAGCAGCAAGGTGATTTAACCTTCAGCGGCCAGACTGACCGTATTTATACTCAGGCAGAGGCAACCAGTCTGATTGTCGATTCTGCATTGAACCGCACGCTGGTTATCAAACATCAGCATAACAGCGATGTGGTAGCGTGGAACCCGGGCGCAGAGCTTTCTGTCAGCATGAAAGATATGGCTGATGACAGTTACAAAACGATGGTATGTGTCGAAACTGCTGCCGTCAGCGCGCCACAAAAAAGCACGCCGTCAGCACCGGCAAAACTTGCTGTGACCATAAGTCAGCGTTAAAAAGCCGCCGTCAAACGACGACCGCACCACAGATGTGCAAATGGGGCGCAATGCCCCATTTTATTACAATTCACGCACCATAATGCAGCGCGAGAGAGTTAGAAGCTGTACGTCACACCCGTCCACAAGATTCCGGTGTAAGATTTATCAACCATCGGGCTGTCTTTCACTTCATCAGCTAAACGAATATAACGACCGGTGAAGAAACCTTGCCACTGGCTGTTAAAGTCATACTTAGCGGAAAGCTCAACATAGGGGCTGAAGCTGTCGTTAGGCGAATAGCTGCTCAGGCCACTGCGACGGGATTCATTGCCGTTGATACCGTAGTAGTACTTATTCTGGTTACTGCTGTTCCAGGATACGCCCACCCCAGGGATCAACGCCCAATTATCCTGATGGAATGCATACAGATACGCCACATCAGCAACCAAACCGTTGCTATTGTTAAGAACGTCACCGTTGAAGGTTGTGCGGATGGTGCCCCACTCTTCATTATGAGAATAGGCCAGACCGCCCATCAGGGTGCCGCGACGCTTATCCAGACGCTTCATCTGTGAATCATCGGTGTCGTCAGTATCAAAACCAAATGGAATATAGGTTGCCGTCAGGCTGAGTTTATTTTTGTCATCCTTCCACAGGTAGTACCCTGCAGTCAGAGTATGAAAATAAAAATCATCGCCTTCATAGCTGATAATCGGTACCGGGTAAACTTTGGTGTCATACCCTTTGTACGGGGTCGTGCCAACGAGTGCAGATGCACCCAGCGCCCAGGTACCAGCCGTTGCTGCATGGCTGAACATGATGGCAGTCGCTGCGATGGACAGTGTTCTGAAATGCGAAACTTTCATTGTTAATAGATCCCTTATTGTAATAACCGCCAATAGTGTAAGCGAAGACTAATGACTGCGCTTAGCATTTACAGTTCGGTCGAACTATTTTGCTCAGAAAACCAAGACGATCGCATAATTTATATGCAAAGTATGAAATAAAAATGACTAAAAGAATTTCATTACCCTCTCAGACCACGTCCTGTAAGGGTTCAAAGTAGAATTCCCTTAAGTGAGTCATTGATATGTCTTAAAAAATGGGAGGGGGGTAGAGGAAATTTTTGTAATGCCAAACTACGCTTATTAATAGACGAAAGACTCCACCTGAGGCGCTTCCCGCCCCCGGGGATTGCAGACAGTTTATATTTTTCGCGGTCTGTCACCCCGAACGATGGGTTTCTGCAAGTTGGCATAAGGGTTGCTGTACTCAGATGGGGAGCTTTCTTCCGGGAGCAGAACGATTCCTAACGCTCTCATTTACCTGTGCTATACCCAACGTCGTTGGCGCTGCGGCTATCCGGCAACACCGCCAATAACAAGGGGTAAATTAACGAAGGACGGGCATCGTATGAACATATTTGACCATTATCGCCAGCGCTATGAAGCTGCCAAGGACGAAGAGTTCACACTTCAGGAATTTCTTACCATTGCCAAGCAAGATCGCAGTGCTTATGTTAACGCTGCGGAACGTCTGCTGATGGCCATCGGTGAACCAGTGATGGTAGATACCGCACTTGAATCTCGCCTGTCGCGTTTATTCTCTAATCGGGTTGTCGCCCGTTATCCTGCGTTTGAAGAGTTTTATGGTATGGAAGATGCTATCGAGCAGATAGTTTCCTACCTGAAACACGCAGCGCAAGGGCTGGAAGAAAAGAAACAGATCCTTTATTTACTCGGCCCGGTGGGCGGCGGTAAATCCTCGCTGGCTGAACGCCTGAAAGCCTTAATGCAGCGTGTTCCTATCTACATTCTGAGCGCGAATGGCGACCGCAGTCCGGTTAATGATCATCCTCTGTGCCTGTTTAACCCACAGGAAGATGCCACTATTCTTGAAAAAGAGTACAACATCCCTACCCGTTATCTCGGCACCATCATGTCCCCGTGGGCAGCAAAACGCCTGCACGAGTTTGGCGGGGATATCACTAAATTTAAAGTCATCAAAGTCTGGCCCTCTATCCTTGAGCAAATTGCTATCGCTAAGACTGAACCCGGCGATGAGAACAATCAGGACATCTCCGCGCTGGTCGGTAAAGTGGATATCCGTAAACTGGAAAACCATGCGCAAAACGACCCTGATGCTTACGGTTATTCCGGTGCTCTGTGCCGCGCTAACCAGGGTGTGATGGAGTTCGTCGAGATGTTCAAAGCGCCAATTAAAGTGCTGCATCCGCTGCTAACTGCCACGCAGGAAGGTAACTATAACGGTACTGAAGGGATCTCCGCCCTGCCGTTCAACGGCATTATTCTTGCGCACTCCAACGAATCCGAGTGGGTGACGTTCCGTAACAACAAGAATAACGAAGCTTTCCTGGACCGTGTTTATATCGTTAAAGTGCCTTACTGCCTGCGCGTGTCGGAAGAGATGAAGATCTACGACAAGTTACTCAGCAACAGTGAGCTGGTGCATGCCCCCTGTGCGCCGGGAACGCTGGAAACACTGGCCCGCTTTTCCATTCTGTCGCGACTGAAAGTGCCGGAAAACTCCAGCAGCTATTCCAAAATGCGGGTGTACGACGGTGAAAGCCTCAAAGACACGGACCCGAAAGCCAAGTCATATCAGGAGTATCGTGACTACGCCGGGGTGGATGAAGGAATGAATGGTCTGTCGACCCGTTTTGCCTTCAAAATTCTGTCACGGGTATTTAACTTTGACCATGCGGAAGTGGCCGCCAACCCTGTTCATCTTTTCTATGTCCTCGAACAGCAGATTGAGCGTGAGCAGTTCCCGCAGGACATCGCAGAGAAATACCTTGAACACCTGAAAGGCTATCTGATCCCGAAATACGCCGAGTTTATCGGTAAAGAGATCCAGACCGCCTACCTGGAGTCTTACTCAGAGTACGGACAGAACATTTTCGACCGTTATGTTACCTACGCTGACTTCTGGATCCAGGATCAGGAATACCGTGACCCGGATACCGGCCAGTTGTTTGACCGGGAAGCGCTAAATGCCGAGCTGGAGAAAATTGAAAAACCGGCTGGGATCAGTAATCCAAAAGACTTCCGCAACGAGATCGTGAACTTTGTGCTGCGCGCCCGTGCGCAAAACAGCGGGCGCAATCCGAACTGGACCAGTTACGAAAAACTGCGCACGGTGATTGAGAAAAAAATGTTCTCAAATACCGAGGAATTACTGCCAGTTATCTCGTTCAACGCCAAAACGTCGACCGATGAGCAGAAGAAACACGATGACTTTGTCGACAGAATGATGGAGAAAGGATATACACGCAAACAGGTTCGTCTGCTGTGTGAATGGTATCTGCGCGTAAGAAAATCCTCATAACAGAGGATCGATGGCAACGTCGTTTGGGGGAAATATGACGTACTTTATTGACCGACGACTGAATGGCAAGAATAAAAGCGCGGTTAACCGCCAGCGCTTTTTGCGCCGCTATAAGTCGCAAATCAAACAGTCGATTGCCGAGGCCATCAACAAGCGTTCGGTTACCGACGTAGACAGTGGGGAGTCTGTTTCGATCCCCATCGAAGATATCAACGAACCTATGTTCCATCAGGGCCGGGGGGGATTGCGTCACCGCGTTCATCCCGGCAATGATCATTTCGTGCAAAACGACCGCATCGAGAGGCCCCCCGGCGGCGGTGGCGGCGGGAGTGGTCAGGGTGATGCCAGTAAAGATGGCGAAGGCGAGGACGAGTTTTCCTTCCAGATCTCCAAAGATGAATATCTTGACCTGTTGTTCGAGGATTTGGCGCTGCCTAACCTGCAAAAAAATCAGTTCAGGCAACTGACCGAATACAAAACGCATCGCTCCGGTTACACCTCTAACGGTGTCCCGGCCAATATCAGTGTTGTCCGCTCACTACAAAACTCCCTCGCCCGCCGCACGGCGATGACCGCAGGGAAAAAACGGGAACTGCGCGCGCTGGAGTCCACACTGAGTGAAGTGGAGAACAGCGAACCGGCGCAGCTATTGGAAGAGGAACGGCTACGCAAAGAAATTGCCGAGTTGCGGCAGAAAATCGCCAAAACACCGTTTATCGATACCTTTGATTTACGCTACAAAAACTATGAACGTCGCCCTGAGCCTTCCAGCCAGGCGGTGATGTTCTGCCTTATGGACGTCTCTGGCTCCATGGATCAGGCAACCAAGGATATGGCCAAGCGTTTCTATATCCTGCTCTATCTGTTCCTGAGCAGGACGTATAAAAACGTGGACGTGGTCTACATCCGTCACCATACACAAGCGAAAGAAGTGGATGAACAGGAGTTTTTCTACTCACAGGAAACTGGTGGGACCATCGTTTCAAGCGCCTTGAAGCTGATGGATGAGGTCATCCAGGAACGTTATGATCCGGCGCAGTGGAATATCTACGCTGCACAAGCATCCGATGGCGATAACTGGGCAGATGACTCCCCGCTGTGTCATCAGATACTCGCCCAAAAACTGTTACCGATGGTGCGCTACTACAGCTATATCGAGATAACCCATCGCGCTCACCAGACACTGTGGCGCGAATATGAAGTATTGCAGGAGAAATTTGGTAATTTCGCCATGCAGCATATACGTGAACCGGAAGATATCTACCCGGTATTCCGGGAACTTTTTCATAAGCAAACTGCAGATAATTGATTCTTATATCCAGTACGGTGGTTATTTTCCACGCGCCAATTTTAAGACAATAAAAAAGCCAATGGAGCAATCCACTGGCTTTCTTTTTATTTAATGTGCTTAACACCGCACGTGCGACAAAATTACAAACCGTAAACCAGGTTTATTGAGGTCACCGTATCGGTTTTATCCGGCGCACTGGCTGGCGGCTGGGTGTTATAGGTCACGTCATAAGCCAGTTTCAGCGAGAAGCTCTTGTTGATAGCCACTTTCAGCGCAGTCTCTGAGTTGTAGGTGGTTTCATCATTCGCTAACACGGAGAAGGCTTGCGTAAACTGAGCCGTATCACTGATTTTATATCCGTAAACACCAGAGCCATAAGCCAGAGCCCGGGTATTATGACCACCCTGCTCGAATTCATCATGACGAACACCAGGACCCGCTTCAAGGTTGAGGGTATGAACCGGACCGTTCCAGATCTGGCGACCATAACCCACCGCACCGACATCACGCGCACGATAGCCGTTGTAACGGTCACTGAGCCAACTGCCCTGACCAAATACGTAGTTGCTATCGTCCAAATTATAACGGCTACGGGCACCGGCCTGATATTTTTCAGATGAGCGCACACCTGATGACGAGGTGTTACGCGCAGAACCCCAGATACTGTTGGCAGTATTGGTGTTAAACCATGTCATGGTGGTATCTGCACTCAGTGATGAGTTACTTGTGTTACCCGTCTGCGCGGTGTAACCGGCCTGGATGTTACCATCGAAGGGTTTTTTAGCCGTGGAAGGATCATCCAGCGACGTAAAAATGGTGGTGTCTGCAAGGCTTGAGATACTGAACAACGCTGCACCGCAAACTACGGCATAAGCGGGTAAACGACGTACAACCTGAAAAAACATTTTGCTTCCCCAATAGACTTAAGGCAAATAACACGCCATAACGTTAGCGCTTTACTCAAAAAAACAGCACTCATCGAAATAACTCTGCCATTCATTAAGTTCCCTTAACCAAGCCTGGCAACTCCCTTCGATGACGCACGGACTTATTCAAACATCGAAAAACTCGTACGAATATACAGCACCTTGAGGCTGATATCCTTTTTTAACGGGATCTTTTAGACAGTTCCGAGTGACAGTTATCTCCTGACATGGAAACAACCAAAATCATTACACTTTATTTCCCTGTTCTTTAAATTCAGCCCTGAATGATGATTTATTCACTCGCCTAAAAGGGACCGTGGCAAATGTCTGCGCCCTTCACTGAGCAGATTTCGGCCGAACCCTACGCGGTATCTTGTCCTTTTGACCGGGGCGAGTTAGCTTTAGACCAGTTGATAACATCTTATTGCGCCGCGAGTTCCTCGCAGGCTGCCTTCAGGAGGAGTGGTCATGGCTTTACAACAAGAGATTATTCAGGCTCTGCACGTTAAACCGCACATCGATACTGCACAAGAAGTGCGCGTTAGCGTCGACTTTCTTAAAAATTATCTGCTGGCCCATCCCTTTATCAAATCTTTGGTACTGGGCATCAGCGGCGGGCAGGATTCTACTCTCACCGGTAAACTTTGCCAAACGGCAATTAGTGAATTGCGTGCACAAACCGCAGACGACAGTTATCAGTTCATCGCGGTGCGTTTGCCCTATGGCGTGCAGGCAGATGAGTCAGACTGCCTTGACGCCATCAACTTTATCAAACCCGATCAAGTTCTTACCGTGAATATCAAAGATGCCGTGTTGGCCAGTGAAGCCACTCTGCGCGCGATTGGCATGGAGTTAAGCGACTTTATCAAGGGCAATGAAAAAGCACGCGAACGCATGAAAGCACAGTACAGCATCGCCGGAATGCGTAAAGGTGTGGTGGTTGGCACGGACCATGCAGCAGAAGCCGTGACCGGATTCTTCACCAAATACGGTGACGGCGGCACTGATATCAATCCGCTATTTCGTCTGAATAAACGTCAGGGGAAAGCGCTTCTTCATTACCTTGGTTGCCCGGCTCATTTGTATACCAAAGTGCCGACTGCCGATCTGGAAGAGGACCGCCCTTCACTACCAGATGAAGTGGCGCTGGGCGTGACCTACGAGGTGATCGACGATTATCTTGAAGGCAAAAAAGTTGACGATACGTCCGCGGCTATTATCGAGGGCTGGTACACCCGCACTGAACATAAGCGTCAGCCGCCAATTACCGTGTTTGACGACTTCTGGAAGAAAAAATAACGCCCTGAGCTAACCCGATAAAAACAACGGGCGCCCTGGTGGGTCCGTTGTTTATTAATCATTTTATCTCTAACATTTAACAACCTCTTTCCATCCCGGCATGAAATCATTACCCTTAGCCTCCCTTCGAACACGGACTATGATGTTTTCTATGCAAAAATTCCTTTTCCTGCTGCTGAGTTTAGTCCTGCTGGGACCTCTGGGGATCGACCTCTATCTCCCTGCCATTCCTGCCATCGCCAGCGGTCTGAACAGCTCTGAAGAAGTGATTCAGTCTTCCATTTCGTTATTCATTCTGGTGATGGGTTTGGGCCAATTGATCGCCGGTCCGCTGGTTGACCGCTTTGGCCGCCGGCCGATGGCCGATGGCCATCATCGGTGTGGTGGTGTATCTGGTCGGTGCAGCCATTGCTGCCACTTCGGTGACATCGCTGATGTTTATGCTTTCACGGGTGGTCCAGGGACTGGCGGTCTGCTGTACGTCAGTAGTCATTTTCAGCGGCGTGCGTGACCGCATGAGCGGCAATGATGCCGCACGGGCTTACGGCTTCCTTAACGGTACGCTGAATATTATCCCGGCGTTAGCGCCGCTGATTGGCGGATTGATCGCGCAGTACTATGGCTGGCGCGCTCCTTTCTGGGCGCTGTGCGGTTACACCATCGCAGTGCTGATCCTGATTCTGTGTAAACTGCCAGAAACCCGCCCTGCCGATACACAATCCGGCGGTGCCCTGCCGTTTAAGCAATATGCACGGATTTTGCTCAATAAGCGTTTCATTACCTTTGCGGCTGTCAATGCAGGCGCGATGGGCATGGCGCTAACCTACGTCTCTCTGGCTCCAACGGTGCTGATGAGCCAGGCCGGGCTGACGCCGTTTGAATTTTCGTTGGTATTCGGTGCCAACGGTTTTTGGATCATGGCAGTCAGCTTTATCGCCAACCGTATTATCCAAAAAGTGGGCAGACCGCTGTGTCTGGCGACGGGCGGTGTATTGATGTTTACGGGATGTGCAGGCTTGGTGGCTGGCCTGACGCTGGTAGCCCCTGAGGCGCAACACGCGACCTGGCTGTATATGATGCCGGTTGCCTGTGCCTGTGCCGGTCTGGCATTCCTGATTGGCCCAGCCACCAGTTATGCGCTGGAGCCGTTCTCCAATGAAGCGGGCGTGGCATCAGCGTTAGTCGGATCGGTACAAATGACCGGAGGGGCGCTGTTCGGTTTTATTGCGATGGCGCTGCCATTGCAGCCGAAGCTCAGCCTCGCACTGGTCATGCTGGCGGGAGGCGTGCTGGCTCTGCTGGCTCGTCGTGCCAGTAAAGCCTCGGCGGGCCGCCTGACCCGCCTGGATTAATCTTGTATTAACCGATCGGGTGCATTTTGTGGCTGGTCGGATGCGTTGCCGCAAAGTCCGCACTGTAACGCTCAACGCCCAGATCATCGGCCGGTATTGCCGGTGTCACGCCGGACATAATGTCTGCCAGCAGCTGGCCTGAGCCACACGCCATGGTCCAGCCCAGCGTCCCGTGACCGGTATTGAGGAACAGGTTTTTGATGCGGGTTTTGCCCACAATTGGCGTGCCGTCCGGCGTCATCGGACGCAGCCCGGTCCAGAATGTGGCTTGTTCGATGTTGCCACCATTCGGGTAAAGATCTCTGACCACCATTTCCAGCGTTTCGCGCCGCGCTTTTGCCAGCTGGGTATTGAAGCCGACAATTTCAGCCATCCCGCCGACACGAATACGGTCATCGAAACGGGTAATGGCAATTTTGTAGCTCTCATCTAGCACGGTGGAATATGGCGCAGAGGCAGGATCGGTTATCGGGATGGTCAGCGAGTAGCCTTTCAGCGGATAGACCGGGATTGACACCAGATCGGCCAGCAACGCGGTAGAGTAAGAACCAAAGGCCACCACGTAGGCATCCCCCTTCACCACCTCAGGACCGCACTGTACACCGGTGATTTGTCCGTTCTCCACCAGTAACTTGTCTACGCTGCGGTTAAATTCAAATACCACACCGGCCTGACGCGCCATTTCAGCCAGTTGACGGGTAAACAGCTGGCAATCGCCGGTTTCATCATTGGGTAAGCGTAAACCGCCTGTCAGCTTATGGGCAACCTGCGCCAGGGCTGGTTCAACGGTCGCCAATTGGTTAGCTTCCAGTAACTGATAAGGCACACCGGCTTCCTGCAAAACAGCGATGTCCTTGGACGCGCTGTCGAACTGTTGCGCGGTGCGGAATAACTGTAATGTGCCGCCCTGACGCCCTTCGTATTGAATGCCGGTATCTTCGCGCAGCGCTTTCAGGCAGTCACGGCTGTATTCTGCCAGTCTGACCATGCGACTTTTGTTAGTCTGGTAGTGATCCATATTGCAGTTACGCAACATCTGCCACATCCATTGCAGTTGGAAGCGGCTGCCATCAAGGCGAATGGCCAGCGGTGCATGGCGCTGAAACATCCATTTAATGGCCTTCAGGGGAACACCCGGCGCTGCCCACGGCGCGGCATAGCCAGGGGATATTTGCCCGGCATTACCCGCACTGGTCTCTTCCGCAGGACCGGCTTGTCTGTCGATAACGGTGACCTGATGACCGGCTTTCGCCAGATACCAGGCACTGGCGACACCGACGACACCACTGCCTAAAATTACCACACGCATACTCGACTCCAGTCCAAGGCAATATAAAGCATAATATTCTGTGCACAGGAAATTAACCTGACGAAGGAAAACTGCCAACATCAACGGCCATAACTGTGACTCATTTCACAATTATTTATCCTTGATCTGACGATGTTTTTCAATAGCTGCTTAAAAATAACAATACCGCGCAACATTCGCTCTGTCATGACGTAAAAACAGCCGTGTGACTATTGTGGCAATAATTAATCATCGCTCAGCATTAGCGTTTAAAGGCGCAACTCTTTCGTTATTTAATTCTGATATAATCGCAATTTCACAGAACATTATTCCGATAAAAAGTTATTGGGTAATATTCCCTCATTTTCGTTTATGCATTGACTGTTTCGCGGCCGTGGCGAATGATGGAACTGTCCCTTTCGCGTCCCCGGTCCGGCCCTTTTACTGCGGCGCGAAAGCCTAAAAAAGCGTATGACTTCAGACTGATTCAGCATAAACCCCGGATTGAGCTACGATTATGTAGGGGCGCGCAAATTAGTAAGAAACAGTTCTGAATCAAACACTCTGTTGCGTCCGTAACTGAATGAGGGTGGCGGCTTATGACGACAAAGACCCAGGAACATACCACTGAAAACAAACGCCTGAGCGATGGACCGGACTGGACGTTTGAATTATTGCAGACTTATCTCGAAGAAATTGATCGGGTTGCGAAGTCTTACCGACTTGATACCTACCCGCACCAAATTGAAGTCATCACGTCCGAACAAATGATGGATGCCTATTCCAGCATCGGCATGCCGATCAACTACACGCACTGGTCTTTCGGCAAGAAATTCATCGAAACCGAGCAGCGTTATAAGCACGGACAGCAAGGGCTGGCGTATGAAATAGTCATCAACTCCAATCCTTGTATTGCCTATTTGATGGAAGAAAACACCATGACCATGCAGGCTTTGGTGATGGCGCACGCCTGCTACGGGCACAACTCTTTCTTTAAGAACAATTATCTGTTCCGCAGCTGGACCGATGCCAGTTCAATTGTGGATTATCTGCTGTTCGCCCGCCGCTATATCAGCCAGTGCGAAGAGCGCTACGGCGTGGAAGAGGTAGAGCGGCTGCTCGATTCGTGCCATGCGCTGATGAATTACGGCGTAGACCGCTATAAAAGACCACAAAAGATTTCGCTGATTGAAGAAAAAGCACGGCAGGAAAGCCGCGAAGCCTATCTGCAAAGTCAGGTGAATTCGCTATGGAAAACACTGCCGCGCAAAGACAATGTCGATGCGCCAGAACAAATCCGCCGCTTTCCGTCCGAGCCGCAGGAAAACATTCTCTACTTTATGGAAAAGAATGCGCCGCTTCTGGAACCCTGGCAGCGTGAAATTTTGCGTATTGTGCGCAAAATAAGCCAGTATTTTTACCCACAGAAACAGACGCAGGTCATGAACGAGGGCTGGGCTACCTTCTGGCATTACACCATCCTTAATCATCTGTATGACGAAGGGAAAGTGTCGGAAAAATTCATCCTCGAATTCCTCCATAGCCATACTAATGTGATTTTCCAGCCACCGTATAATAGCCCCTACTACAGCGGAATTAACCCCTATGCGCTTGGGTTCGCCATGTTCCAGGACCTCAAGCGTATTTGTCAGTCACCGACGGAAGAAGACCGTTATTGGTTCCCGGACATTGCGGGATCTGACTGGCTGGAGACGCTGCATTTTGCTATGCGCGATTTCAAAGATGAGAGCTTTATCAGCCAGTTCCTGTCGCCGAAAGTCATGCGTGATTTCAAACTCTTCACCGTGCTCGATGACGACCACAATAATTATTTGGAAATCGCGGCGATTCATAATGAGGAAGGTTACCGGGCGATTCGTCAGGAGTTATCGGCCCAATACAATCTGAGCAACCATGAACCGAATATTCAGATCTGGAATGTGGACTTACGTGGAGACCGTTCGCTAACGCTGCGCTACATCCCGCAGGACCGTGCGCCTCTGGATAAAAGTCGTCGGGAAGTGATGAAGCATATTCATCGCCTGTGGGGCTTTGATGTGTTTATGGAGCAACTCAATGAAGACGGTGGCGTAGAATTACTGGAGCGTTGCCCGCCTCGCCCAACACCGTTGTGAGCCAAACAAGGCCGATTCAGGCTATTAAAAAAGGGCGCTGCGGCGCCCTTTCCTGTGGTTTACGTTTACGGATGTTGCTGATCAGCGTTTTTTATCGGTCAGGTCACCAGGCATGGCGCTTTGCATGCTGTGCCAGATTTCACCACTCTGACGGCCGTAATCACGCACGCAATCAACAATTTGATCATGGCTTTTTTCATCACAAATTTGTGACAACTTCAGATAAAAAGTGATCGCCAGTTTACGTGCTTCAGGGTTGGAGAAATAATAACGACCAACACGGGTATATAAACCACGCAATCCGTTAATAATCAGACCGTAAATTGGGTTGCCGGACGCAAACGCTAAGCCACGGAATATGCCGTAATCCAGTTCGGTAAAGGCCTCGGAACTGTCAGAGACATCCTGCGCTTTCGCCAGGACCTTCTGGGTTTCTTCCGGGTTACTGCGCATGGCCTTACGGATAAATATCGTGGCGATGTTGGTTCTGACTGACAGCAGATTATCAATCAACTGCGGTACGCTGTCGTGATCAAGACGCGCCAGGGTTTCCAGGATATTTAACCCAGAGGTTTCCCAGAAGTTATTGACCTTGGTCGGCTTACCATGCTGAATAGTCAACCAGCCATCGCGCGCAAGCCGCTGTAAAACTTCACGTAATGTGGTACGTGTAACGCCAATTAATTCTGAAAGCTCACGTTCGGCAGGTAGAATAGTTCCCGGTGGAAAGCGGCTGTTCCAAATACTTTCAATGATGTACTCTTCGGCGAAACCGGCAGGACTCTGCGCCTTAATAACCATGTTTTTACGTTCCGTTTAGGACTTTTTATAAGCGATGTAATTCGGCTCATCATACCAGACGAAAATGGCATGTTATAGCGCCCTTTCGGAACTTATATTGAAACTGTGCATAGCTTGGCACTATTTTCCCTTAAATAAGCAGTTTTAGCACAATTTATTCATTCACTCCGCCTTGAATGGCTGAAGTGACTAGCCCAGGCTATTGATTTTATTGAATTACAATCAGGAGAACGACAGCATCATGGACATGACTTTCAGACACGCATTTGTCAAAAACTTCCTTGGCCAGTCACCTGTCTGGTACAAGCTGGCGATCATTGCCTTTCTTATTATCAATCCCTTGATCTATTTCCTGGTCAGCCCCTTTCTGGCCGGCTGGCTGTTGGTGGTCGAGTTTATTTTTACCTTGGGGATGGCGCTGAAATGTTATCCGTTACAACCAGGCGGTCTGCTAGCCATTGAAGCGGTGATGATTGGCATGACCAGCGCGGACCGAATCCGTGAAGAGATTGCCGCGAATCTGGAAGTGATCCTGCTGTTGATCTTCATGGTGGCCGGTATCTACTTCATGAAGCAGTTACTGCTGTTTGTCTTCACCAAATTACTGCTAAATATTCGCAGTAAAGTCGCCCTTTCGCTCGCTTTCTGTCTGGCTGCCGCGTTTCTTTCCGCGTTTCTTGATGCCCTGACAGTGATCGCCGTGGTGATCAGCGTCTCCGTCGGCTTTTATTCTATTTACCACCAGGTGTCGTCGAGCAGCGACGAACAAAGCGATGTCAATGACGACAGCAGCTTCAGCGGCAATCAACAACATCATGCCATTCTTGAACAGTTCCGCGCTTTCCTGCGCAGCCTGATGATGCATGCTGGAGTGGGCACCGCACTGGGCGGTGTAATGACGATGGTCGGTGAACCGCAAAATCTGATCATTGCTAAATCAGCGGGTTGGCAATTTGCCGACTTCTTCCTGCGTATGTCACCGGTTTCCGTACCCGTATTCATCTGCGGACTGCTGGTTTGTTTTACGGTAGAACGCTTTAGTTTATTTGGTTATGGCGCGCAATTACCCGAGCCGGTTTACGACGTCCTCAAGCAATACGACCAGAAAAATACGGCCCAGCGCGATAAACAAGAGCGAATTAAGTTGGCTGTGCAGGCGGTTATTGGTGTTTGGTTGATTGTCGCGCTGGCTTTCCATCTGGCTGAAGTAGGACTGATTGGTTTGTCGGTCATTATCTTTGCTACTGCACTGTGCGGCGTAACCGACGAACACGCCATCGGCAAAGCCTTCCAGGATGCCCTGCCGTTTACCGCATTATTGACCGTATTTTTTGCCATCGTGGCCGTGATAATCGAGCAGCATCTCTTTAGCCCGATTGTGCATTTCGTTTTGCAGGCTGAACCGGGCAACCAACTTTCCCTATTTTATCTGTTTAACGGACTGCTTTCGTCCGTTTCCGATAACGTGTTTGTCGGCACGGTCTATATCAACGAAGCTAAGGCCGCCCTGCAAAGTGGTGCCATTTCGCTGCAACAATTTGAGCTGCTGGCGGTTGCCATCAATACGGGCACTAACTTGCCGTCGGTGGCGACGCCAAATGGTCAGGCTGCATTTCTCTTCCTGCTGACATCCTCGCTCGCGCCGCTTATTCGCCTTTCTTATGGCCGGATGGTATGGATGGCGCTGCCTTATACTGTGGTAATGACGTTGGCGGGTTGGCTATGTGTCCAATTTTTATTGCCCGATATGACGGCGTGGTTCAGTTCGATGCAGTGGATATCTTTACCTCATGTTAACGAGGTTGTACCGAACCATTAACCGAGTATTTCCGAACATCAAAATAAAGGATTCTATAAGGCGTCGCATTAAATGAAATCACCCTATTCGGCGCCAAAGAGTGCTGCTTATGCACTATTTTTGACTAATTTTGAAATCAACGGGCTGGCAGCACGGGTGAATTGGTTTACACTGCCTGCCAGTAGCTTACTGCATGGAAAACAAAACTATGTTGCAATATCTTAACCGTTGCTCTCAAGGGCGCGGTGCTTGGCTTCTGATGGCATTAACCGCTTTGGTTCTTGAACTCGTTGCTCTTTATTTTCAGCATGTCATGTTATTAAAACCTTGTGTCATGTGCATTTATGAACGTTGCGCACTGTTTGGTATTATGGGCGCCGGGATTGTGGGTGCCATTGCCCCAAAATCGGGGTTACGTTATGCCGGTATTCTGATTTGGATCTACAGTGCGTATGAAGGGATCCGCCTGTCATGGGAACACACCATGATTCAGCTGCACCCTTCACCTTTCGCGACCTGTGATTTCGCGGCCCGCTTCCCAACCTGGTTACCGTTAGATAAATGGTTCCCGGCGGTGTTTGTTGCTTCGGGCGATTGCGCGGAAAAGCAGTGGGAATTCCTGAGCCTCGGTATGCCTCAGTGGCTGGTCGTCGTCTTCAGCGTGTTTATGTTGATTGGCCTGCTGGTCTTGATTGCTCAGTTTGTAAAACCTAAGCGTCGTGATCTGTTTGGTCGCTAAGACTCGCTCTGATTGACAAGATTTAAAACGAAAGAGGCGCCTCAGCGGGCGCCTCTTTTTTATGCTTCAACCGTTACTTTGTACGCCACAAACGCAGCTGACCATACCAACCACTGTCAGTTTCGTACTCCTGATGCGTGCCATTCGCGTCAATGATCTCTTCTGCAGAACGGCCGGTCATCGTACAGGCAAGGCTCACTTTAACCTTCCGTTGCCCGTTGACCAGGCGCAGGTCGACATATTCGTTAAACTGCAGTGCAGCAACCAGTTTGCCATCGACGCGCACATACAGCGGACAGGTTCTTTCGAAAGGAATCACGGTCCACTGGTCCATGCGGTGAAGACGGACAATAGTTTTACCCTGCTCTGCTTTATCTTGTTCGGCCTTACTCTGCTCGGCGCTTTGCGTTTTATTAGTCTGGTTTTCAGTCACAACCGCGGCGTTGAGGACTTGCGGTGCTGGCTGATACGGATTCTTCCCTGAACAACCGGCTAACATCAGCACGGCCAGCGCAATAAACGTTCTTTTCATTGTTGTCTTCCTGAATTGACGAACCAATTGATATACAAATAATTGATAGGCAAATGATAGCAGCGAGAGAAACTAAGGCAATGCATCAAACAGAGAATGTCGACTTTCCGTCTTTTTCAACAGCAAAAAACGCAGCGGCGGGTTCTGTTACAGGATTGACCAGGCTCGCATGACCGCTAATCAAAAAACACTTACCAGACATTGATTTAGTTGTTTACTAATGCCATGGCATTAGACATAATCGCCGTCCACTTCATGTAGCAATGATTGGTAAGGCCTCGGGTATTTAAAAATACTCGGGGCTTTTTCTTTTTTGCGCCTTCCCACCTGCATTTCGGCATCAGTATTGATCACCAGATAGCCCCTATGGCCGGTGTTAACTACTTAGCCCAGAAACACGCAAGCGCCAATCACACCATCAAATGGGCAAATCCAAACGTCATTGCAAACCCAAAGGGCATACTTTTGTTCAGAGGGTTAAAGCATGTATGAGAATGGCGAGGGCAAAAACATCAGCAACTAAATGGTCATTTTAAACGCAGGATTTACAGGTGATGCCCCGTATATGCCCTGCGCCATTTCACAGTGATAAATTTCTTCATTCACTTCAAGTGGTTACTTAGCCCAACTCGGCTTATTCATGATGTGGTCCTGCCAGTCCTCAACATCATCTTCACGCACGGCGATGTAGCGTACTGAAATGCGCTCGGTATGCATCGCGGATTTGGAGGACTTATTGAGTAACGGGTGCCAGGGCAGTAAAGGTTTACCCTCACCAACTAACCGGTACGCACAGGTCGGTGGCAACCAGTCAAAGGTGGTCAAATTTTCGCGGGTCAGTTTGATGCAGTCTTCTTCCAGTGTGAAACGACGTTCATAATTACGGCACTGGCAGGACTTAATATTCAGTTGATTACAAGCCACGTTGGTGAAATAGATTTCCTCAGTGTCTTCGTCGATCAACTTATGTAAGCAACATTGCCCGCAACCGTCGCACAACGCTTCCCACTCTTCATCTGTCATTTCAGACAGTTTTTTTTGCTGCCAAAAATTGGGCTCAGTCATGGTGGGTATCCGGGTTAAGTAAAACGAGGGGGCCTATATAAACATTTTAGTGCAGAGATGCAAGTAAAGCTGCCCGAAAAAACCGGGCAGTGTCAGTCATTGCCTAGATCAGAAAGGTTTAGATAACGCGGGTAGTCACGCTTTTGCCATTGAGTGAAGCTTCAATCACATCCCCTACCGCCATTGGCCCGACGCCCTGCGGCGTACCGGTGAGGATGATATCCCCGGCGCGCAAGGTAAAGAAACGGCTCATATAGGCAATTAACGGCAGGATCTTGGTCAGCATATCGCGGCTGTTACCGTTCTGGCGTATTTCACCATTGACGATGAGCTGCAGTTCTGCAGCCTCGGCATCACCGAACTCGCTCACCGGAATGAAACCGCTGATCGGGCAGGAACCATCAAAACCCTTGGCTTTTTCCCATGGCTGACCCGTTTTTTTAAACCCGGCTTGTAAGTCACGCAGTGTCAAATCCAGCGCCAAACCGTAACCGGCGATGGCATTCGCGACTCTATCTTCACTGGCCTGTTTTAGCGGCGTGCCAATTAACACCGCCAGCTCAACCTCATGATGAACCGAACCCAAATTTTTAGGGATCGCGATAGGCTGGCGAATATCGCACAGTGCGGTTTCTGGTTTGATAAACAGCACCGGTTCAGCAGCAACCTGACTGCCCATCTCTTTAATATGATCAGCATAATTGCTGCCTACACACACCACTTTGTTCACCGGAAAGTCGAGTAATGCGCCGTTCCAGTCTCTGTGTTGATACATGGAAAACTCCTGAAAGTGTCAGTCAACCGCCAAAGGGATTTTTACCCGCGGGCGCCACAGGAGCCGGAGTGGCAAGCGCCTCAGGCTCCGTTTGCGTCTGCGCAGGGGCTGGCGTCTGAGTTTGAGCCGGCTCAGCCACAATGGCGTCCGCCATCATACCAATGCTCAGCGCGAAATAGGTCGAGCGGTTCCAGTGCATAATAGTACGAAAGTTATCATAGACCAGGAAAGCACGGCCCTGGAGGTCATCAGGAGTGATGACCCAAGCGCGGGTGGCCGTCGAGGCCAGTGCACTGCCGTCCGCCTGTGTGACCCCTTTCTGCTGCCAATAGCTGGCAGTATGCATTTGGTTGTTTTTGAGCCCGGCCAGGCTGGCGTCAAAACCAGCAGGCAATTTCACTTCTTGTCCCCAGCCCTGATCCCCCTTCCAGCCTTCGGTCGAAAGATAATTGGCGGTAGAGGCGAAAACATCACTGGTGTCATTCCAAATATCAATTTTCCCGTCGCCGTCGCCGTCAGCACCGTAGTTCAGATAGGATGTCGGCATAAACTGCGACTGGCCCATTGCACCTGCCCAGGAGCCTTTCATCATATCGCTGGTAGCGTGGCCGGAATCAACAATTTTCAGTGCCGCCATCAGCTCTTTCGTAAAGAAAGCCTCACGGCGTCCTTCAAAGGCCAGCGTTGCCAGCGCGGAGAAGACATCTTCTTTACCCTGAATTTTGCCAAAGTTACTTTCCATTGCCCACAAGGCAACAATGTACTGCGGTTGTACGCCGTAACGATCACTGGCCTGAGTTAGGGCAGAGAGGTTCTCGTGATACTGGATCCTCGCTTGCTCGATTTTTGCCGCAGGCAAGACACGGGCAAGATAATCATCAAGCGTGATTTTCTTTTCCAACTGATTACGGTCAGAATTTATGACCCGATCAATAAAGTGCACATTTATAAAAGCGCTGTCGATAGTCTGCTGACTGATGCCCTGCTGGCGGGCCTGAGTTTTAAGTTGCTCAACATAAGCCGGGAACTCAGCCGGGTCACGCCCCTGATCTGCAAGGGTAGTTTTAGCTGGCGTTTCGCTGGCCGGAACCGTGACCACCGGTGCGGCAGCCTGGGGTTCAGTGGCGACACTTTCTTTGGCGCAACCGCTGAGGATCACACTGGTCACTAACACAGCCAATACCGACAATTTCATCACTCTGCTCCTTATTATCTCTTCATTCATCATCCTTAAACAACCTGAGGGAGCGCAGAGATGAATGCAATACGACAGCGCCGAATTTACAAAAACACACGAATAACGATAAGCCTCGGTTTATTTTTCACCGTTTTGCAGGTGCATATTCAATAAACTTTCCACTGGCGGTGGGACTTGTAAATAATAACCTTGCTCCAGAAGTGACTGCTTCACTTTCTCAATATCCGCGGAGGCTAACTTTTTACGCTGACCAAGGTTTATCACCATTGAGAACTGTGGCTTACCAAAACCTTGCAATAATTCTTCAGGAAGTCGTGAGAAATCGTCTTTTTTTTCGACATACAGGTATGTCTGATCACGTTTGTTACTTCTATAGATGGCACAAAACATTTTTTTAACTCTACTTTATTGAAACGGTGGCTTGCCTAGATATAACTGTAACTATAACATGCTTATCGTACATCGGAATATCGCCCCCCGAGTGGTATTCCGGGGATTAGAAGTTGCTGAGACTGAGTCAGGATAGATGTCACAATCGCCAATAGAACTAAAAGGCAGCAGTTTTACCTTATCGGTTGTTCATTTACATAGTTCACAACCTGAGGTTATTCATCAGGCATTACAGGACAAAGTGGAGCAAGCCCCCGCTTTTCTGAAAAATGCCCCTGTTGTTATTAACGTCGCAGCGCTAACAGGCGAAGCGAACTGGAAAGACATTCAACAGGCGGTGGCTTCTGCTGGTTTTCGCGTGGTTGGCATCAGTGGTTGCAAGGATGAACGGCAGAAACGCGCCATTTCCCGCACCGGTTTACCGCTGCTGAGTGAAGGCCGTGCACAGCGTATTGCCGCAGAGCCGCCGGTACCGGTCGTTCCCGACAACGCGCCAGCCAAAACCCGGATCATCAGCACGCCAGTCCGTTCTGGCCAACAGATTTATGCCCGTAACAGCGATCTCATTGTGACAAGCAGTGTGAGCGCCGGTGCGGAACTTATTGCCGATGGCAATATCCATATTTATGGCATGATGCGAGGCCGTGCGCTGGCCGGTGCCGCAGGTGATGCAAATTGTCAGATATTTTGCACACATCTGGGGGCTGAGCTAGTCTCAATCGCAGGGCAGTACTGGTTGAGTGACCAAATCCCGTCCGACTTTTACGGACAGGCAGCACGCCTCAGCCTGTTGAATAACGTGTTAACCATACAACCTTTAAACTAAGCCCTTTTGACAAGGAATCCTTTCATGGCACGCATTATAGTTGTTACATCGGGTAAAGGGGGCGTTGGCAAGACCACTTCAAGCGCAGCCATTGCTACCGGTTTAGCTCAAAAAGGCAAGAAGACCGTGGTCATCGACTTTGACATCGGTTTGCGTAACCTTGATCTGATCATGGGCTGCGAGCGCCGCGTTGTTTACGATTTTGTCAATGTGATCCAGGGTGATGCCACACTGAATCAGGCGCTGATCAAAGACAAGCGCACTGACAATCTGTTTATTCTTCCGGCTTCGCAAACGCGTGATAAAGATGCGCTGACTCACGAAGGCGTAGAAAAAATTCTTAATGATCTGAACGAGATGGGATTCGATTTCGTGGTCTGTGATTCACCAGCGGGAATTGAAACCGGCGCGCTGATGGCGTTGTATTTCGCTGATGAAGCGGTGATCACCACTAACCCTGAAGTCTCTTCAGTCCGTGACTCAGACCGCATTTTAGGCATTTTGTCATCAAAATCCCGCCGTGCGGAACAAGGCTTAGAGCCGATTAAAGAACACCTGCTTCTCACCCGCTATAATCCGGGCCGTGTTAGCCGCGGGGACATGCTCAGTATGGAAGATGTCCTTGAAATTCTTCGCATTCCGCTGTTGGGTGTTATCCCTGAAGATCAGTCTGTACTGCGCGCGTCCAACCAGGGCGAACCGGTGATTCTGGATCAGGAGTCCGATGCGGGTAAAGCCTACGATGACACCGTCAGCCGTCTGCTTGGTGAAGAACGTGCGTTCCGTTTTATTGAAGAAGAGAAGAAGAGTTTCCTGAAACGCCTTTTTGGGGGATAAACCATGGCCTTGTTAGATTTCTTTCTGTCCCGCAAAAAGCCGACAGCCAATATAGCCAAGGAACGGCTGCAAATCATCGTAGCAGAGCGACGCAGGGGGGACAACGAACCCTCCTATTTGCCGGAGCTTAAGCGCGATATTCTTGCGGTGATTTGCAAATATATTAAGATTGACCCGGAGATGCTCCAGGTTCAGTTCGAGCAAAAGGGTGATGATATTTCGGTACTGGAACTTAACGTGACATTACCGGAATCGGAAGAAACACCTAAATGACAGAGATGGAAATGTTCTGTTTGCCGGTGTTTTCTGCAAAATAGTGGCCCCCTGATCTTCAGGGGGTAACTGTATAAATATACAATACCCTTTCCTGTTTTACCCCCTCTTCTATTTCTTTAAAACTATTCCTGGTATGGAAAAGAGTGAGTGAGATTCCTCTCATTTACTGTGGTTACTCGCACGTATAGGGTGATATTGTTGGTCATCCTGGACAAGAAAATACGTCCGCAGCGAATTAATTTCCTTTAACCAAAAATAGACAATAAAAAAGGCAGACTGCTGTCCGCCCTTTTAATCTCTCTGCTTATTCTCACTGCTTACCATCGTAATAACAGCGGTTCAGTGTTAAACAGATTTAAATTTCAATACTCTTTTAATATTTCGTTTAATTTCTCGGCCAACAGTTTTCCACGCCATCCACTAATAAGTTCAGGCTGATGTTCTTTGGTTTTCAGTTGCCAATGCCAGTTTAACAATTGGTTAATTTGACGGCGCGACGCCAATAATTCAACGCTGAGCCCAGTCTCTTCGCTGACGATTTGGATCAGCGCTTTAATGTCTTTAAACACTTTGCGATAACCCGACTGGTCAATCAGGTTAGACAGTGGCGCAGGCAGTTCGGCGTCATCCATTTGGTTAGCTTCGGCTACCAGCGCCAGCAATGTGCGGCCATGATAACGAATCTCCGGGCCACTCAGACCAAGCGATTCAAGCTCACCCAGTGACGTCGGCTGATACCGGGCAACCTGCCATAAGTTTTCTTCGCGCACCACAAAGTTCACTGCGATGTCACGCTGACGCGCCTGTATTAAACGCCATGAGGCCAGCTTTTGCAGGCAAGCCAATTGACGCGGTCGCAGTTGGAAAGCATTGCTGATATCAAGATAGGCCATTTCCGGCTGCAGCACTTCTGCGCGTCGGCGACATAACGCTAAACATTCATCCAGCGCGGCGTCCATCCAGCCTGCCTCCTCGGTTTCACGCATCAGCTGTTTTGCCAGAGGCAATAAATACCAGACATCAGCGGCGGCATATACACACTGCTTTTCGCTCAATGGACGGGCAATCCAGTCGGTGCGTGATTCGCTTTTATCCAGCTCCACACCGGTTGTTTCTGCCACCAGTCGGGCAAAACCGCATGAGAGAGGACGCCCGCTGAAGGCGGCAAGGATTTGGGTGTCGATTAATGGCACCGGCATCACGCCAAAAGCATTAAGGAACACTTCCAGATCTTCACTGCCCGCATGCAGAAACTTCACCACGTCAGGATTCGTCAGCAGATCAATAAAGGGCTGCCAGGCGGTGATGGGCAGCGGGTCTATCAGGGCCAGATTCTCACCGTCAAACAATTGGATCAGACCCAATTGCGGGTAGTAAGTGCGGGTTCTGACGAATTCGGTGTCCAGGGCAATCTGGCTGTACGCTCTTGCCTGAAGGCAAACTCGCTCAAGCGCGTCGTTGGTGGTGATTAACTGATAGTTCAAACTTTGATTCTCTTCTTCATATACCCATTATCCTTCAAGCGGCATCGTTGTTGACTGCAACTTGAATGAATTGGATATCATTGGGTTATATCGTGACAACGCCGGACATCGCCGGCGTTGTGAATCTGACCACGACTGAAACACGTACTAACTGCTACGCAGCATCCTGTTTCGGATCGACCTTGGGGTTTTTCTGTTCGTCACGAAGTTCACGACGAAGAATTTTACCCACATTCGATTTTGGCAGCTCATCGCGGAACTCAACAATCTTCGGGACTTTGTAACCTGTCAGCATGCGGCGACAGTGGGCAAGCAACTCCTCACTGGTCAGCGATGGATCCTTTTTCACCACGCAAATCTTGACGATTTCGCCAGACGAGTCGCTCGGAACACCGATAGCCGCCACTTCAAGCACTTTGTCATGCTGTGAGACCACTTCTTCAATCTCATTAGGATAAACATTGAAACCTGAAACCAGGATCATGTCTTTTTTACGATCCACGATACGTAAAAAACCCTGCTCGTCCACTGTAACGATATCACCGGTTGAGAGCCAGCCATCTTTTAGTACCTCATCCGTCGCCGCCGGACGTTGCCAGTAGCCTAACATCACCTGCGGCCCGCGGATCAATAGTTCACCCGGTTCGCCCTCAGCGACCTCATGACCATTGTCATCAACCAGCTTTACCTCTGTAGAGGGCACCGGCAAGCCAATGCTGCCGCTGTAGTGCTTCAGATCATAAGGATTTCCCGCCACCAGCGGGGAACATTCTGTCAGACCGTAGCCTTCAAGCAAATGCTTGCCGGTGAGTTTTTCCCATTTATCCGCCACTGATTTCTGCACCGACATACCACCGCCTACCGACAGGCGCAGCGTAGAGAAGTCCAGTTCGCGAAAATCTTCGTTATTGAGTAACGCATTAAACAGGGTGTTCACACCGCTGATGGTGGTGAAGGGATACTTCGCCAGCTCTTTCACCATGCCTGGAATATCGCGCGGGTTGGTAATTAACAAGCTACGCCCACCGAGCTCAATAAACAGCAGACAGTTCACGGTTAACGCAAAAATATGGTAAAGCGGTAACGCCGTCACCACAAATTCATGGCCAGGGATTAGCAGCGGCGAATAAGCGGCTTTTGCTTGTTCGAGATTCGCCTGCATATTACGGTGGGTCAGCATTGCCCCTTTCGCCACGCCAGTGGTACCGCCGGTATATTGCAAAAACGCTAAGTCGCTATTAATCACATCTGGCTTGATGTACTGCATCCGGCGACCTTGCTGCAACACACTGCGAAAAGAAATCGCGTTAGGCAGATGATATTTCGGCACCAATCTTTTGACATATTTGACCACGAAATTTACCAGCGTACCTTTGGCGGCAGAGAGCTGGTCTCCCATACGGGTGAGGATCACGTGTTTAATTTGCGTTTTGTAGACGACCTTTTCCAGCGTATGCGCAAAATTGGACACAATAACAATTGCGCTCGCGCCGCTGTCGTTGAGCTGATGCTCAAGTTCACGCGGGGTATACAGCGGATTGACGTTGACCACCACCATGCCGGCGCGCAATACGCCAAACAGAGCTATCGGATACTGCAACAAATTGGGCATCATCAGCGCGACACGATCACCCTTCTTCAACCCTAATTCATTTTGCAGGTAAGCGGCAAATGCGCGGCTACGCTCTTCAAGTTTACGAAACGTCATCACCTCGCCCATGTTGATAAACGCCGGGCTGTCGGCATAACGCAGCGCGGCATTCTCAAACATCTCCACCAGCGAGCTGTAGCGATCCGGATCGATGTTCTCAGGAACATCCGACGGGTAACGTTTTAGCCAAACCTTTTCCAAGGTAATACTCCTGAAATCATGTGCTGTTGCCATCTCAATGTGACGAGCTTTATCACGTCTTTAACAATATTTTAACTCAGCTTACCAGTTGCGTTTTAAACAATGTTGAGGTTGAGAGGCCGGTCACTAATTTTTTGAGCATCCATGGCTCAAAAAAGAAAAAGGCGGCAAAGGCCGCCAAAGATAAAGACTTTAATTCCGTTGATTGATCTATTTTACCTCCGATACGGAAGTGAAACTACCTGACAATGCATGGCTCACGCCAGTTCCAAATGATTGGCAGACCACCGGTCCTAGTCAGGCGGGAAAGGTACTAACTAAAGAATCCACTGGAAGGCAACTTGTTTAGGCCCCGATTGTTTTAGTAACAAACCTCCTGTCCTGCATCGTTGATGTTGCAGAAACGAACCTCAGCGCTTTTCAGCGTCTGACCGGTAGCAACGGTTTTGCAGCGATAGGGACTGGAACTATCTAACTCTTTTTTCAAACATGAAGGGGGAATGTGACCCTGTGCCGATGATATCAATGCTGCCCTCGCGGTCTTTAACATCAACAGACCCGTTAATATCTGCACCGCCACCCTCTTTAAGCCCCATATCCACATATACGGAGGGATTGGCATTTTACTTGCCCCTGATTTTTTTAATTAATTTCATTATCGCGATATATCCCAAAATAGCGGTAAGCAGTGAGAAAACCACCCACATCAAGACCCATAGATCATCAAAATTCTCTTGACTTACAAGACCACTTTCCCATTTCGCGAATCTTTCAGTTGCATCAAGGCTAATGAAACTTTCAGGATTTATTATCGTTCCACCCAAATAAAGCAGACCGACAAATAAAGCGAACTTCGCCAACTTAATAATTAAATATTCAAGTCGCTTCTTTAAATTACGGGCAAATATTACCATTAACGATCACCTCAATGCTGCCGTAAGCCTTTAACTTTTTCATGCAAGGAATATCGATCAGTTGAGTTCTTAGCAGCGCGTTTCTCAGTACGCGCAAAGTCTGAATCGTTCCACACGCGCCACGGTTGCGATAAACACCGTCACCTGAAAACGCCAAAATATCCCCACGCCCGGAAAACTCAACGGTGAATAATCAGCATCGTTAATTACAAACTCTCCCTGTAGCGCCATCTCAATCCCTTAGCATTAAAATTTGAGTTAAGCGATATTTTAAGCGCGTATCAATATAATTAATATGGATTTAATGATAATAACGTTTCGCCTTGTGACGCGTCACACACTGATTTTATTGAGTAGACATGTTCCGACTGCTGGCGGGGACTTGTTCGCACTGGGGCAGGATGAAAAGCAGGGTGAGAAAGCACGGCTGATAGCACTGCGCCAATTTATTGATCGCATTAAGGGCGCCACAAAAAAATGCTTAAGCATAATGCCGGTCACTTAAGGTGACCGGCATCGTTCCTTATTAGGTTATTTCTTTTTATTCACACTTTACTCTGTGTTTCTTTCAGTCCACGCGTCTGTATAAAGAATGGTAGGTTAAGTCCGTGGCTCATGCCAATGACTTCAATACTGCCTTCACGGTCTTTAACATCAACAGACCCTTTAATATCTGCACCGCCATCATCTTTAAGCCACATATATGGAGGAATAGGCATTTTATTTGCTCATGATTTTTTTAATTAAAGTCACTATTAATAAATAAATTGCAGTGGTAACGCTCACCGCTATAACAAGATCAATATAAAAATAAGTGTCATCTATGTTTTCAGCACCAATCTCCCCAGCGCCATAAATTAAATGACCAACCTTTAAAACAAAGTCATAGCTGAGCCAATAGAAAGGATCCCCCATGCAGCGGCCAACAACGACCAAAAGCAGTATGAAAAACACCACCTTGGAAACTCTACGGACAAGTGTCGCCATAGGTGATCACCTCGATAACTCCATATGCCTTTAAATTGGTCCCTGGAACATCAATCGTGCCTGCTCTGTATAGGGCGTTTCTAATCATGTTGTAATCAGATTGGTTGCCGAGGGTAATACAGCCATCAGAGATAGTGCCGGGATGTAGCCTAAACCCTCCCCTGGCGACTTTATTGAAGAATGTTTGGTCGTCAATTTTGTCATCTGCACGGTATAGTGCAAACCATTCGGAGTGGTCAACATGGTAGTAAAAGATCCTGCCATCTCAATCCCTTCATTAAAATTTGAGTTAAGGGATATTCTAGGCATAAAGCCGCGTAATTAGTGCGGGTTTAATTGTAACAACGTTTCGCCTTGTGACGCGTCACTCACTGATTTCCTTGAGTAGAAATGTTCCACTGCTGGCGGGAACTTGTTCCCACGGGCTCAGGATAAAAAACAGGGTGAGAAAGCAAGGACAGTGAATTCCTGCGGAGTAAATTTGTGGGCGGGATCTAAAGCCTGGCGGAGTAACATAAAAAATCCGTAACCTCTGGAGAGGTCACGGATTCTTACACAGCCACTGGATCGGTCAACCGATCCTTAACTGATCGGCATTAGGCCAGAGCCGCCTATAAAACCTTACTTACTTCTTGTTCGCCGGAGGAGGGGGTGGTGGAGATTTCCCTCTCGCCGGCGGCGGTGGTTTATTCGGTGACGACGGTCTCGACCCGTGCCGGTTGTGAGTCATACCAACCGGGCCCCCAGCCGGGCCCATAGCCTCGCCCCCAGCGTGGATCATAAGGGCCTCCGTATCCCCAGCCCCATGGACCCATAGGCTGTGGTGGCATCACCACCTGCTGGGTAAGGTGCCAGCGTTTAAAGCTGTTAACGTTCACGGTGACAAACTTATACGACGTCTCACCGATAGTGCCATCTTCAGCCCCGGTGATAGGCCCAACAACAGTCACCAACTGCCCCTTGAAATCCACAGGGTCGACAAAGCCGTTCACATAAGCATGAATGCGTCCGAGTGATGCCGCGCCGAGGATCGGTCTTGCACTATCGTCCAGCGGCATAGTGGCTATCTCAAGGCGCGTTTTATTTTTCTCGTTGGTGATCCCCACCACTTTCCCGCCGAAACGGGACTCCTGGCCAACATACAACTGCGGCGCGCCCTGCACCACTTGCAGATTCATCTGCGGCGTATCGGTGGTCCCGCGAATATCGTCGGGAACCGTCACACAACCGGATAACAGTAAAACACTCAGGCCAATGGCGCTTAACGCCAGGCCTGGAAACCGTGGAAAATTTGACCACTTACGCATAACGAAAACTCCTGAACGACACTGCTAATTTTGACCACGGTTTGTGGTACAAGTTGCCATAACTTACCGGCCAGGAAGCTTTTTCCAGGTCACTTCATTGCGCAGATAGACAGGTTCCGCCTGCTCCGGGGTGACGCGCACACCGCGTTGCCACATTTGCAGCGCCAGTGGCAGCATGTCTTCGGCCTGAGGCAGACACGTTTCGCCATCAAATAATTCAGCGACTAATGATTCTCCCAATAAATGCGGATACGTTCCCCAGCCGGTGCCCACGGTGGCAAAACGGCCGATGAAGTCGGCGGCGCGCAGTTGCAACTGTTCTGGCTTAATCACCGCTTCGCTCTGTTCTCCCTGCCAGTTGCCTTCTTCACTGCGATAATATTCACCCCAGTAAACGTCGCCCATACGCGCATCAATGGCCGCTAATACGCGGTTGGCGCCGGTCAGGCGATAAGCACCCTGCGCCATGGTCATCAGGGTTGAAACCGGTAACAGCGGCAGTTCAGCGCCATACGCCAACCCCTGGGCAATACCAATACCGATGCGCACACCGGTAAAACTGCCCGGACCGCGACCAAAGGCCAACGCATCCAGCTGATTTAGCGTCAGCCCGGCTTCGGAAAGTATTTGCTGCACCATAGGCAGAATGCGCTGCGTATGTTCACGGGCGCACAGTTCGAAATGAGCGAGCGTCTCGCCATCATTGTAAAGCGCAACTGAGCAGGCTTCTGTCGCCGTATCAATTGCTAAAATTCGCGTGGACATGCCAAACCTCAGGCGGGGAAAAGTAGTTAAAGGCCATAAATACGTCGTTAAAGGCCTTTTTCGGGGCGGAATTCTAGCATAACCAACAGGCTATTTCTGCTGTTCAACGTTTTGCAGAAAGCGGATCGCCTTGGCTAAATCACGGGTACGCGGCGCAGGCGGCAAACTGTTCAGGAACACTTCGCCATACGGGCGCATCACCAGGCGATTGTCACAGATGATCATCACACCACGGTCATCCGTATCGCGGATTAAACGACCCACCCCCTGTTTAAGCGTGATCACCGCATCGGGCAATTGCACCTCATTGAACGGATCCCCGCCGCGCAGGCGACAATCCTCAATACGCGCTTTCAGCAACGGATCATCGGGTGAGGTAAACGGCAGTTTGTCGATGATGACGCAGGAGAGCGCTTCACCGCGCACATCCACCCCTTCCCAGAAACTGCTGGTTGCCACCAGCAAGGCATTACCGGCTTCAACGAACTGGGCCAGTAACTGGCCTTTGCTGGTTTCGCCCTGCACCAGCACGGGCAGCGTGGTGCTGGCGCGAAACTCTTCAGCCAGTTCACGCATCATCAGGTGAGAGGTACACAGGAAAAAACAGCGCCCTTTGTTGGCTTCAATCAGCGGCAGCAGCATTTTAGCTAACTGACGAGAACCACCGCGCTCATTGGGCGACGGCAGGAAGCGCGGCACGCACAGCAGCGCCTGATTCGCATAGTCGAACGGGCTTGCCAGTAATAAGGTTTCAGCGTTATCCAGCCCGAGACGGGCGGTGAAGTGATGAAGCTGATCGTTCACCGACAGCGTGGCGGAGGTGAAAATCCAGGCGCCCGGCTTATCGGTCATCATTTCACTGAATTTATCGGTCACCGATAAAGGCGTCAGCGCCAACACAAAATGGCGTGAATTACACTCATACCAGTAACTGTAACCGGGAATGGTGACATCCTTGAGGCGCTTAAGGCGGTTGCGATACACCGTCGCCCGCTCAAAAGCAGCGTCCAGCAGGGCTGAGCGCCCAAGGGACAGTTTCACCACGTCATAGCACAGCTCGAGGGCGTCATCGAGCAGCAGCAGCGCGCGCTGAATGGCCGGTTGGTTGAGTACATCGCGCAGGTTGCCACGAAAACCAGGTTCACCCAGCGCCAGCCGGAAATCCATGGTGCTTTGACTCAGGCGGTCAGCGCTCTTTTGCAACTGGACCGAATCACGCACTTCGGTGCGATAGGCAATGGTGATATCTTTGGCCATATCCAGCAGTTGTCGGCTGGTGACCTGCTGGCCAAAATATTGGCTGGCGATGTCGGGGATTTGATGCGCTTCATCGAAAATCATCACGTCGGCAGTCGGGATCAACTCACCGAACCCGCTCTCTTTGACCACCATATCAGCCATAAACAGGTGATGATTGACCACCACAACATCGGCATCCATCGCCTTACGGCGGGCTTTGACAACGAAGCAATCTTTATAGGCCGGACAGTCGCTGCCCAGACAATTGTCATTGGTGCTGGTGACCAGCGGCCAGACATAGCTGTCTTCGGCCACCACCGCGCAGGTGCTGATGTCACCCTCTTCGGTCATGCTTGACCAGTTACGCAGATGAACCAAATCACTTAAAGACTGGCTGGCAAGGTCACCGCCGGAGAGGGATTGCTGTTCGAGGCGTTCAATACACAGGTAGTTCGATCGCCCTTTCAGCAGGGCCAGTTTGCCTTTGAATTTCAGTGCACTGGCGACTTTGGGTAAGTCACGGGAATAGAGCTGATCCTGCAGGGCTTTCGAACCGGTAGAAATAATCACTTTTTTACCGGAGCGTAATGCCGGTGCCAAATAGGCGTAAGTTTTGCCGGTACCGGTACCCGCTTCCACCACTAACCCTTGTTTGTGGCTGATCGCAAGACTCACGGCCTGCGCCATCAGACGCTGAGGTTCCCGGGGTTTAAAACCTTCAATTTTCTGCGCTAAGGCGCCGTCTGGTGCAAAATCGTCTGTCACGCTGTCTCTCTACCTGTACGGATCAGCAGTGATTATGCCAACCCCGCGCCTCTACGGCTACCGTCATCTGTCAATCCAACACAATCAGCCTTTGTGATACCCTTCACCATCATTAAAAAGTGACTGAAGGAGCATAAACACTATGACCATCGAACGAATCAGGCCTGAGCCGCGGATGTCCGATGTGGTTATCCACAACGAGACGATTTACTACACTGCCGTACCGGAAAATTTGGAGGCAAATGCCAAAGATCAGACCGCAGAAACGCTGGCCATCATCGACGCCGTGCTGACTGAAGTCGGTTCTGACAAGAGCAAAATCCTCGATGCCACGCTGTTTCTGGTTCACAAGGAAGATTTTAAAGCCATGAATGAGGCCTGGGATGCGTGGGTTTCTCCCGGCAACGCACCGGTGCGTTGTACGGTTCAGGCCAATCTGATGAACCCGAAATATAAGATTGAAATCAAAATCATCGCTGCCCGTTAAGCGCTGATTTCAGGCATAAAAAAACCTCCCGGTGGGAGGTTTTTTATTTTAGAGACGATATTACGCTTTAGCGCCTGCAACCGCGTCTTTAGCCAGCTGCGTGATACGCGCATAGTCACCGCTCTCCAGCGCGTCAGCCGGTACCAGCCACGAACCACCGATGCACAGTACGCTTTTCAGCGCCAGGTAATCACGGTAGTTGTTCGGTGTAATGCCACCGGTTGGGCAGAAACGGACCTGCGGGAACGGGCCGGCAATAGCCTGCAAGGCTTTCACTCCTCCGTTGGCTTCCGCCGGGAAGAATTTAAACTCACGCAGACCCGCGTCCAGACCCATCATCAGTTCAGATACGGTACAGATACCTGGAATCAATGGAATAGAACCGGCGTTTGCCGCTTTCAACAGCGAGTCGGTCAGGCCAGGGCTAATGGCAAACTGGGCACCGGCTTCGGTCACTTGTGCCAGTTGTTCAGGATTAAGCACGGTACCCGCACCAATAATGGCATCCGGGACTTCTTTGGCAATTGCACGAATTGCGTCAATGGCACAAGCGGTACGCAATGTGACTTCCAGCACGCGAACACCGCCCGCAACCAGCGCTTTCGCCAGTGGAACCGCGTGTTCAAGTTTGTTGATAACGATCACCGGAACAACCGGGCCGGACGTCAGAATCTGTTCCGCGCTAGTTTTCCAATTTTTCATTTTTGTCTCCATTCATGCCCGTGGGCATCGTTGTGATTGATGGCGCGCCCCTGCCACAGGGCCTGCAACTATGCAGGTTACCGACCACACCCATTAGCCTACCCGTCGATCTGAATGATTTGGGGTATAAAAAAATATCAATAAAAAACCGCAGCGTAAGCAACGGTTTTAAACTCTTCGGTCACGCTGTCCAGTAAACACTGACCGGCGTTTGCTGCTGGTTGAGTACGGCACGCACGGGCATTTCATTTACGTCGGTGCCTTTTTCCGCACGCTCATACACTTCACGCTTCGCCTCGCCCATCAGATGCAAATAGATATTGCGGCTGTCGAGCAGTAACGGCAACGTCAGGGTGATCCTGTCTAGCGGTGCAGTCAGCGGCGTCATGCCCATACAGGTACGGTCTGAATCGAGCGCCAGCGCGGCGGATAGATTAGTGGCGCCGGGGAACAGTGATGCAGTGTGGCCATCATCGCCCATGCCGAGGATCACCACGTCGATAGGGCGCGGTAAGGCCTTGAGGGCCTGTTCAGCTTCAGCCGCCCCTTCAAAAGGCGAAGTAGCCGCATTTTTCAGGCCAATAAACGTGGCCGACGCGGCCAGACCTTGCAAGAGATGATCACGCACCAGCTTTTCGTTGCTGGCACCGTTTTCCGGGCTGACCCAGCGCTCATCGGCCAGCGTGATCACAACGTTACTCCAGTCAAGTTCCTGACGTGTCAGTTGTATGAACAGGTCAAGCGGTGTGCGACCGCCCGACACCACCAGACTGGCTTTGCCGTTTGCCGCAATACCCTGACGAAGGGCATCCGCAATCTTTCCGGCGAAGTTTTGGTTCAGCGCCATCGCGCCGGAAAATTCGACAAAATTGGCCATCAGTTTCCCTTTACTCGAACTCATTCCAGGAGCGACCGTCACGGGTGATCATTGCCACGGAGGCGACAGGACCCCAGGTACCGGACTGGTAAGGCTTTGGTGCTTCACTTTCTGCAGCCCAGGCATTCATGATGGAGTCGACCCATTTCCAGGCTTCTTCCACTTCGTCGCGGCGAACAAACAGCGCCTGAATACCGCGCATGGTTTCCAGCAGCAGACGTTCGTAAGCATCAGCAATGTGCTGCTCGTTGAACGTTTCGGAGAAGCTCAGATCCAGCTTGGTGGTTTGCAAACGGTGTTTGTGTTCAAGACCCGGCACTTTATTCAGCACTTCGATCTCAATGCCCTCATCCGGTTGCAGACGAATGGTCAGTTTGTTCTGCGGCAGTTGCTGGTAGGAATCACGGAACAGGTTCAGCGCCGGGTTTTTAAAATAGACCACGACTTCTGAACATTTGGATGGCAGACGTTTACCGGTACGCAGATAGAACGGCACACCGGCCCATTGCCAGTTATCGATATCCACGCGAATGGAAACGAAGGTTTCTGTGCTGCTGGATTTGTTGGCACCCTCTTCTTCAAGGTAGCCCGGCACTTTTTTGCCCTGAACAAAACCGGCGGTGTACTGACCACGGACGGTGGTTTCGCGCACATTGGATTGGTCGATACGGCGCAGTGAACGCAGTACTTTTACTTTTTCATCACGGATGCGGTCAGTACTGAGATCGGCCGGTGGTGACATGGCAATCATGGTCAGAATTTGCAACAGGTGGTTTTGAATCATGTCGCGCATCTGGCCAGCTTTGTCGAAGTAACCCCAACGGCCTTCGATACCCACCTCCTCCGCCACGGTGATCTGCACGTGGTCGATGGTGCGGTTATCCCAGTTACTGGCGAACAAATTGTTGGCGAAACGCAGGGCCAGCAAGTTCAGAACGGTTTCTTTACCCAAATAGTGGTCAATACGATAAACCTGGGACTCAGAGAAGTACTCAGCAACCTGGTCGTTGATCACCTGAGAAGACTCAAGGGAGTTACCGAGCGGTTTTTCCATCACTACGCGTGACGGTTCTTTATTCAAACCGGCCTCACCAAGACCACGGCAGATGGCACCGAAGGTGCTCGGCGGCATGGCAAAATAGTTGATGGTGGCGCGGTTTTGCTGGTCGAGCATTTTCCCCAGCACTTTGAAATGCTTGAGATCATTGACATCAAGGTTACAAAATTCGAGACGAGCGCTGAGTTTATCCCATAGCTCGGGTTCCATTTTTTCCTTCATGAAGGTGGTCAGCGCTTCTTTGACAATTTCGGTATATGCCGCTTTGTCCCACTCTGCACGGCCAACACCGATGATTTTGGTGTCAGGATGAATGTGGCCAGCCTTTTCTAACTGATACAGGGAAGGCAACAGTTTACGACGCGCAAGATCGCCCTTCGCACCGAAAATAACCAGGTCACAGGCCTGGGCTGTCTGGGTTACCGCCATGATCTTCTCCTTAATGCAAGAGTGCAGGATATATTGTAATTTTATTTCAGCAACAATGTACTCTGATTGGTTAGCGCCCGTAAACCTCGATCTAAAACGTTAATAGATGAATAAAAACCACATATTTTGTCATAGATGTTAAATCGGTCAGAAAAAAACGCTGAGTTATGTAATTTTATGACAAATATGACGGAGATTTACCATACTGAAATGGAGATCCCGGTCATACTCTGAGGATAAAAGCTTAAAATTCACCATATTGCTTATGCCAACCCAATCAGGCTCGTAGTATATTTTCACCAAACCGACATGATTTCCTCTTTTCATAGAAATCGTTGAAACCTATGAGTGGCACGCTAATGAATACATTAGAAAAAATCCAAAGCCATCTGGACATTCTGAGCAAGTCTGAAAGAAAAGTTGCCGAGGCCATTCTTGCCTCGCCCCAGACTGCCATCCATTGCAGCATTGCCACCCTGGCCCGCATGGCCGATGTCAGTGAACCCACTGTAAACCGTTTTTGCCGTCGCCTCGACACCAAAGGCTTTCCTGATTTTAAATTACACCTGGCCCAGAGTCTGGCCAATGGCACGCCGTATGTGAACCGTAACGTGGATGAAGGCGATGGTGCTGACGCCTATACCAGCAAGATTTTTGAATCCACCATGGCGACGCTGGATCAGGTGAAAAACACCCTGGACATCAGCGCGATTAACCGCGCGGTGGACCTGTTGACGCAGGCGAAAAAAATCTCCTTCTTCGGTCTCGGTGCCTCGGCTGCTGTCGCGCATGACGCCATGAACAAGTTTTTCCGCTTCAATATTCCGGTGGTCTACTTTGATGACATCGTCATGCAACGAATGAGCTGTATGAACTGTACCGAAGGCGATGTGGTGGTGCTAATTTCCCACACCGGACGCACCAAAAGTCTGGTGGAACTGGCACAGCTTGCGCGCGAAAATGACGCCACGGTGATCGCCATTACGTCGCAAAACACCCCGCTCGCCCATGAGGCAACGCTGGCGCTGCTGCTTGACGTTCCCGAAGACACCGACGTGTACATGCCAATGGTCTCACGCATCGCCCAACTGACGCTGATAGACGTGCTGGCGACCGGTTTTACATTGCGTCGCGGAGCAAAATTCAGAGATAACCTGAAGCGTGTCAAAGACGCGTTGAAAGAATCGCGCTTTGATAAAGGCGCACCCGTTCCCAATGTTTTCGACTAAGCGTAGTCTGAATGATAAAGAAGTTCTCGCAGTTTTTTGCAACACACTTGTTCACCAGTCAACGGAGTACTACATGTCCAGAAGGCTCAGAAGAACCAAAATTGTTTGTACCCTCGGTCCTGCCACGGATCGTGACAATAATCTGGAAAAGATCATTGCTGCCGGCGCCAACGTCGTTCGCATGAATTTTTCCCACGGTACCGCTGAAGACCACATCATTCGCGCCAATAAAGTGCGTGAAATCGCGGCACGTCTTGGCCGCCACGTGGCGATCCTCGGTGACCTCCAGGGACCAAAAATTCGTGTTTCCACCTTTAAAGAAGGCAAAGTCTTCCTCAATATTGGTGATAAATTCCTGCTCGATGCCAACATGGGCAAAGGCGAAGGCGACAAAGAAAAAGTCGGTATCGACTATAAAGGTTTGCCTGCTGACGTGGTCCCCGGCGATATCCTGCTGCTCGATGATGGACGTGTACAACTGAAAGTGCTCGAAGTTCAGGGCATGAAAGTGTTCACCGAAGTGACCGTGGGCGGCCCGCTGTCCAATAATAAGGGGATCAACAAGCTCGGCGGCGGTCTGTCTGCCGAAGCGCTGACCGAAAAAGACAAGTCGGATATCATCACTGCGGCCAAAATTGGCGTCGATTATCTGGCCGTCTCTTTCCCGCGTACGGGTGAAGATTTGAACTACGCACGCCGTCTGGCACGTGATGCTGGCTGTAATGCGCAAATCGTCTCTAAAGTCGAACGCGCCGAAGCGGTTGCTTCTGACGAAGCCATGGATGACATCATTCTGGCTTCTGACGTGGTGATGGTAGCCCGTGGTGACTTGGGCGTTGAAATTGGTGACCCTGAGCTGGTCGGCATCCAGAAGAAATTGATCCGCCGCGCCCGTAAGCTTAACCGTGCAGTTATCACGGCGACGCAGATGATGGAGTCAATGATCACCAACCCAATGCCAACACGTGCAGAAGTGATGGACGTCGCTAACGCCGTGCTCGACGGCACAGACGCCGTGATGTTGTCGGCAGAAACAGCGGCAGGCCAGTATCCGGCTGAAACCGTAGCTGCCATGGCACGTGTTTGTTTGGGTGCTGAGAAAATCCCAAGCATTAATGTGTCAAAACACCGCCTGGACGTGGAATTCGACAACATCGAAGAAGCCATTGCAATGTCTTCCATGTATGCCGCCAACCACCTGAAAGGGGTCACCGCGATCATCGCTATGACCGAATCTGGCCGTACCGCCCTGATGATGTCTCGCATAAGCTCAGGCTTGCCAATTTTCGCCATGTCCCGTCACGAAAATACGCTTAACCTCACCGCAATCTACCGTGGCGTGACGCCGGTGTTCTTTGACAGTCACAGTGACGGCGTAGCTGCCGCCCACGATGCTATCGAACTGCTGCGCGACAAAGGTTACCTGCTCTCCGGTGATCTGGTTATCGTAACGCAGGGTGATGTCATGAGTACCATCGGCACCACCAATACCAGCCGCGTATTACGGGTTGATTAATCCGATGCCCATATAAAGTGGATGGGTTAATTCGTTTTTAGTCTATTTACAGCATGATTAAGCCAGTTCAAATGAACTGGCTTTTTTATTTTATTTTTTAAGCCTCATTTATTTTCTCCTCAGCCATTTATTTCAACATCGACAATAAATAAGACGCCAATCTCATTGGGTAATGTTCGCAATAATATCAATAGTCTTATTTTAAATAAGGGTAAATATTCCAAATTGGCTTTATTTCAGCCTCGCCAGCCCCCTGTTTGGAATAATAAATACGGAGTAATCCGATGGGGTTTATGTATGCAGCCACAATGCCCTCAAATTTATGTGATACACATCACATAAAAACATTAACTTTACTTCTTTCCGGCGAATGATCATTACTGACATTGAATGATAATGATTTGCATTTATAATGACTCTCATTGGTTAAACACTGCTAATTTCCGCGCAAAGGAATTTACACAAAACTAACGTCTGCTAATTTTATTTAATAAAGCATTTTAAAATTCATATTGCATCCAGGCAGGGAGCTCCCCTGCCTGATGATAAATCAGCCTCACTTAACTCTCTCGACAATGGCCGGCGGCCTCCCCATGCCACGTAAAGCCAAAAAGGGACAAGACAGGAATCAGCATGAGCCAAATAAATTATTCTGCAACGGTGCCTTCATCGTCGTTAATACATCCCAATCGGGATTTTATTTTCAATCAAAATAGTACTGAAGAGTGGCAGGCACAGATTGAAAATGGCCTTGAAATAATCAAAGGCCATATTAACAGCAAGGAGAAACCTTTTTCTGGTGTCACTCCTTCAGAATTAGCCGAACAATTTCGCCATATCGATCTCACTCAACCTTTACCCGGTACGAGGCTGGCACTTGAGGAGCTGGACGATTTATATCTGCAACACGCGGTCTATTTCCATCACCCAAAATACCTTGCGCATCTTAATTGCCCCACCGTGCTTCCTGCCCAGCTGGCAGAGCTGTTTATCAGCGCGATTAACTCTTCCGTTGATACCTGGGACCAAAGTGCAGGCGGCACGCTGATCGAACAGAAGGTGATCGACTGGACGCTGGCACGTATTCAGTTCGGGTCGCAATCTGACGGCATTTTCACCAGCGGCGGCACGCAGTCAAACCTGATGGCCATGCTGCTGGCACGTGACGCTTACTGCAAACGTACCTTGCCTGAGCACAGCATCAAATATCAGGGCCTGCCACAGGAAGCCAACCGCTGGCGTATTTTCAGCTCGCAGGTTAGCCATTTCAGCATTCAAAAATCAGCTGCCCTGCTCGGCCTCGGCTATGACGCCGTGGTGCCCGTCGCTTGTGACAGCGCATTTCGTATGGACATCAACGCACTGAAACAAGAGATCGCCCGCTGCCACGCCGAAGGGCTGATCCCCATTGCTATCGTCGCCACCGCAGGTACCACAGATTTCGGCAGCATCGATCCTCTGAACGGCATCGCAGAGATATGCCGCCATGAACATATCTGGATGCATGTAGACGCTGCCTACGGCTGTGGCCTGCTGGTATCCCCTCTGCACCGCCAGCGCATCGACGGTATTCAACTGGCCGATTCTGTGACGGTCGATTACCACAAATCCTTCTTCCAGCCCGTCAGTTGCAGCGCCTTCCTGCTCAATGATCAGAAACATTTTGAGCACGTCACCTGCTACGCCGATTACCTCAACCCGTTAAGCGCAAAACTGGAAGGCACGCCGAATCTGGTGAATAAAAGCATTCAAACCACCCGCCGTTTTGACGCGCTGAAAATGTGGCTGACGCTGCGCATCATGGGGCAACAGGCTCTGGGCGAATCCTTCGATACCCTGCTGGCACTGACGACTAACGCCCATCAGCAACTGATTAACCATCCCAATATTGAGGCCCTACACCAGCCTGAACTGAGCACACTGGTGTTCCGCTTCCTCCCCCGTCAGTCACTGTCCGATGAGCAGATTGACGCCGTGAATGCCGACATTCGTAAAGCCATCTTCCGCGCCGGTAGTGCGGTGATCGCGGGGACCAAAGTGAATAAACGTCAGTATCTGAAATTCACCCTGCTCAACCCGATGACCACGCAGGAAGACATCGCTGACGTCATCAGCCTGATTGTGCATTACGGCAAAGAATTAACCCGTGCTGCACTGAACGCAGAACAAGGTCAATAACAGGAATTCACCATGCCAAATCTTAACAGCAGTCACAAAACCTATGATTTTATCGCCATCGGCATTGGTCCGTTTAACCTCGGGCTGGCCTGCCTGACCGAGCCGGTGAAAGGGCTGGACGGTCTGTTCCTCGACCAAAATGAGGGCTTCGACTGGCACACCGGCATGATGCTGGAAAGTGCCATGTTGCAAACGCCCTTTATGGCCGATCTGGTGACGCTGGCGGACCCCACCAGCCATTTCAGCTTTCTCAATTACCTCAAGCAGAAAGGGAAAATCTACTCGTTCTACATCCGTGAAAACTTCTTCATGATGCGTAAAGAGTTTAACCAGTATTGCCAGTGGGCCTGCCAGCAACTAACCAACCTGCAATTCTCTACCCGGGTGGAGCTGGTGACCTGGAGCGACGAGGCGCAGTGCTATCTGGTACAGGCGCGGTCAACCAAAGACGGCGAAATGTTGCACTATCGCGCCAGAAAACTGGTGCTCGGTACGGGCCCTTCCCCATGGTTACCCGCCTGCGCCCGCGACGTCGGTCGCCATATTCATCACTCAAGTACCTATCTGCCCAACAAAGAGCAGGTACAGCAATCCAAATCCGTCACCGTGGTGGGCAGCGGCCAGAGCGCAGCTGAAATCTTCTATGACCTGCTTTCAGATATTGAAAAGCATGACTACCAGTTGACCTGGGTCACCCGCGCACCGCGCTTTTACCCGCTGGAGTACAGCAAACTGACGCTGGAAATGACCTCGCCGGAGTACATCGACTATTTCCATGAGCTGCCGATGAGCAAACGCGACCAGCTAAACCGCGAGCAGAAAGGCCTCTACAAAGGCATCAACATCAGTTTAATCAATGATATCTATGATCTGATGTACACCAAACGTCTCGACGGCCCGCTGAACGTCAACCTGTATACCCATTCCGAACTGACCGGAATGGGTCGCAGCCACAGCGGTGAACTGGAGATGACCTTCCTGCAGCAGGAACAACAGCAGCAATATAGCCACACCACCGGCTCGGTGATCCTGGCCACCGGCTACGGCTATCAACCGCCGCAGTGTATCGAAGGGATCCACTCGCGAATTCAATGGGACGACGCCGGTCGCTACGCGGTTAACCGCAACTACAGCATCGATGCAGATAACCAAATCTTCGTGCAGAACGCCGAACTCCATACTCATGGCTTCGTCACGCCCGATCTTGGTATGGCTTGTTATCGCAACAGCAGCATTATCCGCGCCATGTTGGGTGAAGACGTCTACCCGATTGAACAGGCCATTGCCTTCCAGACCTTCTGCGCCCGCGGACTTTAAGGAGCCAACAATGTTTGAAACGCAAACCAAAGCGCTGTTTTCGCGCTCATGTGAGGTGGGTGAATTAACGCTGCGTAAGTTGGTTTTCCCACACGACGCCGACCTGCTGCACGGCTGGATGAGCCAGCCTTACGCCCATTTCTGGGGCATGCAGGAGAGCCACCGTGACGAAGTTGAAACCTTCTACCGCGACCTGACTATCAACAATCCGCGCGCCGCCCTGATCGGTGAGCACGATGGCAAACCGGCATTTTTGATCGAATGTTATCCGGTGCAGGACGATCCGCTGCATGCGTATTACGACGTACAGCCTGGTGATATCGGTATGCACATTTTGCTATCACCGCCTGACCAACCTCTTGCGGGTTTCAGCTGGCAGGTCTTTTCCACCGTGATGGAATACCTGTTCAGCCTGCCGGACGTACTGCGCGTGGTGGTAGAGCCTGACGTGCGCAATGACAAAATCCACCGGTTGAACAAACGCGCCGGTTTCCGCTATCAGCGCCAAATCAGGCTGCCGCATAAAACTGCCTGGCTGGCATTCTGCCAGCCCGAAGACTATTTATTGGCCCGCCAGAAGGAAAAAAACCTCATGAATACGCAATCTGCCATGCAAACCGGTCAGCATCTACAACCGCAGCACTGGGCCAAAGCCAACGCGCTGTTGCTGCGTAAATGTTTGTCCGAACTGGCTCATGAACGCCTCATCGAGCCGACGCTGATAAGCCAGTCAGGAGAATGGAGCAACTATCAGCTCGCCGCACCGGGCAGCGAAACCGAGTACCGTTTCCACGCACGCCAGTTACCGCTCAACGACTGGCTGATTGCCGTCGATAGTATTCAACGCCTCGATAACCTGTCGCCACAGCCGCTGGATGCCTTGCAGTTCATCATTGAGTTCGCCGAACAGATCGGTATTTCGCAGGCCATGTTACCGACCTACATGGAAGAGATTTCCAGCACGTTGTATGGCAGCGCGTGGAAGCTGGAGAACAACCGCACCACCGCCAGAGAGCTAAGCCAGGCGGATTTTCAGACTGTTGAAAGCAGCATGACCGAAGGCCACCCGAGCTTTATCGCCAACAACGGCAGGATTGGTTTTGACGCCGCTGACTACGTGCGATACACGCCGGAAGCCGCCAGCCCGATGAAACTGGTGTGGGTGGCGGTGCATCATGACAAAGCGCATTTCGCCAGCGTAGAGAATTTGCCGTATGAGAAGCTGATTGCAGAAGAGTTAGGCGAAGCACAGATCCGCATCCTTACCGAAACGCTGACCGGTCGTGGCCTGGATCCGAGAAACTATTACTTCATGCCGGTACATCCCTGGCAGTGGCAGAACAAACTGCTCACCGTCTTTGCACCGGATATTGCGCGCAATTTCCTGATTTATTTGGGTCAAGGTGAGGATCACTATCTGGCGCAGCAGTCGATCCGCACCTTCTTTAACGCCAGCCAGCCGACGCATCGTTATGTGAAAACCGCCCTGTCGATCCTCAATATGGGCTTTATGCGCGGGCTGTCGCCGTATTACATGGCGACCACGCCAGGCATTAACGCATGGCTGGCCGAACTGGTGGAAAACGACGCCTACCTGCAGGCCAACGGTTTCAGCATCCTGCAGGAAGTGGCGTCGCTGGGTTATCACAACCACTACTTTGAGCAGGCGATCAAAGGTGACAGTGCTTACAAAAAGATGTTTGCCGCACTGTGGCGTGAAAACCCAGTGGCATGGTTACAACCCAATCAGCGTCTGATGACCATGGCCGCCCTGTTACATACCGACTTCAACGGCGACGCACTGATTGTTGAGATGATCCGCTCATCCGGTCTTGAAGCCGCCGGCTGGCTTAAACGCTATACCACCGCTTACCTCAGCCCGCTGCTGCACTGCTTCTATCACTATGACCTGGTGTTTATGCCACATGGCGAAAACCTGATCCTGTTGTTCGAAAACAACGTGCCGGTCAAAGCCTACATGAAAGATATCGCCGAGGAGATTGCGGTGATGAACCCGGATGCTGATTTACCGGAAATGGCCAAACGTCTGGCCGTGGATGTGCCGGAAGCGCTGAAAATCCTGTCGATTTTCACCGACGTTTTCGCCGGGGTGTTCCGCTTTATTTCGCGCATTCTGGAAGAACAGAACGTCATGCCCGCTGAGGATTTCTGGCGCGTGGTGGCCGATACCGTGCATGACTACCAGCAGCAGTATCCGCAACTGGCAGAGAAATTTGCCCGCTATGATCTGTTCTGCCCGGCGTTCACCCATTCGTGCCTGAACCGGCTGCAACTGGCGAACAACCAGCAGATGATCAATCTGTCTGACCCGGCGCAAAACCTCAAATTTGCCGGTACGCTGGATAACCCGATTGCCCGCTATAAAAACTGATCGTTCATCATTTTGACGCTATTTTCAGCGCGGCTTTCCCAGGCCGCGTTTTTTAATTTTATTGGAAACACAAACGAGAGTGTCCCTATGTCATCCGTATTCCAACCGGTTGAGCAGCTAAACCGCCGTCAATGGCTGTTCCCGTTATCGCTGGTACTGTTCGAATTCGCCACTTATATCGCCCATGACATGATCCAACCCGGCATGTTGCAGGTGATCAATGACTTCAGCGCCAGCGCAGACTGGGTTTCCACTTCACTGACGGCCTATTTATGTGGCGGTATCATGCTGCAATGGCTGCTTGGCCCGCTGTCTGACCGTATGGGCCGCCGTCCTGTGTTGCTGACCGGCGTGGGCTTTTTTATCGTCACCTGCCTGGGAACCTTGCTAACGCAAAGTATTGAGCAATTTATCCTGATGCGCTTTTTACAAGGTATGAGTCTGTGCTTTATTGGCGCGGTGGGTTACGCCGCTATTCAGGAAGCCTTCAGCGAAAGTTTGAGTATCAAACTGATGGCACTGATGGCCAATATTACGCTGATAGCCCCGTTGCTCGGGCCGCTGGCAGGGGCCGCCTTTATTCACTATGCGCCGTGGAAAACTATGTTTGCCCTGTTTGCGCTGGTGTCGCTCATTGCCTGGTGGGGGTTGTGGCGCAGTATGCCGGAAACTGCACCGCGCGACGGTCAGCCTTTTTCACTTCGCCGCGTGCTGGCGGATTACCAGCAGGTACTGACCAATAAACGCGTGGTATTGGGTTCACTGGCGATTGGTTTTGTGACATTACCGCTGCTGGCATGGGTGGCACAGTCGCCGGTGATTTTGATTCAGGATGCGGGAATGTCACCTCTCCAGTACGGCTGGTTGCAGGTGCCTATTTTTGCCGGGCTGATCGCCGGTAATCTGCTACTGAGCAAACTGAGTGGCAAGGTGAACATCAGCACCCCCATCAGGCTTGGTGTTATTCCTGTGGTGGCGGGGCTGGGTATCACGGCCATTAGCGCAACCTTTTTCGAACATGCCTGGAGTGGCATCATTGCCGGACTCAGCCTGTATGCGCTGGGTTCGGGTCTGGTCAACGCCGGACTTTATCGCCTGACGCTGTTTGCCAGCCCGGTGGGCAAAGGCACTGTGGCAGCAGCGCTGGGGCTGATGACTATTCTGGTGTTTGCGCTCGGTATCGAAGTGGCGAAGCAGGTCTATTTTGCTGCGGGGAATGACGCGTTCAATCAGTTTGGATGGGTCAGTGGCATTATCGCTGCGCTGTTGATCATGGTGTTCCTGCGTTCAAGGGTGACAGCAACACCATAGAAAGCCTGATTCTACTCATCACTAAAAACACAAAAGGCTGAGTTTATCTCAGCCTTTTGTGTTAAATCTGCCGGTTACTTAGGGTAAAGCTCATCACGAGAATATGGTTCAATCTCGCCCGGCTTACGCGTCTTCAGTAATTTGAGGATCCAGGTGTACTGCTCCGGGTTTGGCCCAACCAACAGCTCAACTTCTTCATTCATGCGACGCGCAATCTGATGGTCATCGGCGGTCGCCAGATCATCCATTGGCGGACGGATATAAATATCCAGACGACTTTCACGCCCATTATAAACCGGGAACAACGGCACAATAGATGCGCGACAGACTTTCATCAAACGCCCGAGGGCCGGCAACGTCGCCTTATATGTGGCGAAGAAATCCACAAATTCGCTGTGTTCTGCGCCGTGATCCTGGTCAGGCAGATAATAGCCCAAGTACCCCTGACGGACAGAGCTGATAAACGGTTTAATACCGTTATTACGCGCATGTAAACGCCCACCGTAACGGCGACGCACGCTATTCCACAGATAGTCGGTCAGCGGGTTTTTTTGATTATGGAACATTGCCGCGATCGGCTGATCGCTGGCCGCCAGTAACATGGCAGGAATATCCACCGCCCAGGCATGTGGCACCAGGAAAATGACATTTTTACCCTCGGCCTGCATCTGGTCGACAATCTCTTTGCCATGCCAGTGTACGCGATCGAGCACTTTTTCAGGTTTTCGGCAGGCCAGCTCAGCCATCATCACCATTGATTGCGCGGCGGTGGCGAACATCTGGTCAATAATATGCTCACGTTCGGCTTCGACCACTTCCGGCATGCAGTACAGCAGATTGATCCGCGCGCGACGACGTGCACCTTTCGCCAGCTTCCCGGCCAGACGGCCAAGCGTGGCTAAAATAGGGTCACGGATTTTTGCGGGAACATACGCCATTCCCGCCATAGCGCCCACACCCAGCCATACCCCCCAATAACGTGGGTGATAAAAAGCTTTCTGGAATTGTGGAATAAATTCGACGGTCGATTTTTTTTCTGGCTGCATAAACGGCTCTGGGTACAGTGTTCTAAAGACAACAATCGTTCAATGATAAGTGCAGCGCATTAATTTGCAAACAAACTCACGATGTTGTTTTAATGAGGAAACGCCAATAACGGGCAAAACAGCACGCATAATCCGTGCGTTTGCCCATCGGCGGAAGTCAGAAACGACAGAGTCTACAACTCAGTTCAGTTTCAATTGAGGAATAACCTGTTTCACGTTTGCCAGATATTCACTGCGATCCTTACCGGTCAACCCTTCAGAACGTGGCAATTTAGCCGTCAGCGGATTGACCGCTAACTGGTTAATCCACATTTCAAAGTGCAGGTGAGGCCCGGTCGAACGGCCTGTGTTACCGGACAACGCAATGCGATCGCCGCGTTTGATCTTCTGACCCGGTTTGACCAAAATTTTACGCAGATGCATATAGCGGGTCATGTACTGGCGGCCGTGGAGAATCGCCACGTAATTACCCGCCGCTCCCCCGTTTTTCGCCACCATAACCTCACCATCGCCGACTGCCAACACCGGTGTTCCGACAGGCACCGCGAAGTCAACGCCCCGGTGCGGCGCAACGCGGCCAGTGACCGGGTTCAGACGACGCGGGTTAAAGTTAGAGGAGATACGGAACTGCTTGATGGTCGGGAAACGCAGGAAGCCACGCGCCAGCCCGCTGCCGTTGCGGTCATAAAATTTGCCGTCTTCGGCGCGGATAGCATAATAATCTTTGCCGCTGCTGCGCATACGCACCCCCTGCAACTGGCTTTGCTCGCTTTTGCCATCCAGGACTTCACGCGACATCAACACGGCGAACTCATCACCTTTGCGCAATTTTTTAAAATCTAACTGCCACTGCAAGGCTTTGATGACCGAGCTGATTTCTCCGCTGGAAAGCCCGGCGGCTTTTGCGCTGGTGACAAAACTGCCATCCAAACGCCCTTTCAGCACGTTGTCTTTCCACTCACCCGTCATGGTTTGCAGACTGGATTTAAAGCCGGTGCCGGAGCGGTCATAGGTGTAGGTTTCGCGACGGGATTTCTCCCAGGTCACGCGCTGCAACTCGCCATCGTCATTAATGGTCCATGACAGTTGCTGACCGATTTTCAGGTTACGCAGATCGCTGTCGGCGGAGGCCAGCGCAGCGATATCGGACATATCGATACCGTACTGGTTCAGAATACTGCTCAGCGTGTCGCCGGTGGAGACAACGTATTCGTGAACGCCGGTTTCTGACTCGACTTTTTCGTCGAGATCATCTTGCGGAATATCTTCAGCAGGTGGTGACTGGTCGATAGGTTCACTGGCTTCGGGAAGCAGTGAACGCACTTGTTCGCTGTCGAGCTCAATGTGTTTAACTATGGGGTTTTGTTCTGGGTGGTAAACGAACGGTTTCCAGACGGCCACGGCAAGCGTGACGACGGTAAGCGACCCCAGCATGACGCGGTGGGGCCGTGGAAGGTTGTTATACGCCAGAGCGATAGAACGGGCTATCAGCTGCACTTAGATCTGTCCTTTTAATCTTACTTCAGGCAGCTCACGTACTGGTCAGTCAGATGTGACAGGAAGTTCACATAACTGTCCTTACCCAATGCGATCCCGCTCCCCAGCGGATCCAATGTGCCCATACGCACTGTTGTTCCCTGGGCAACGGCATTAATTACGGCCGGCCTGAATTGTGG